>Ga0302325_10006997_pt1 | contig 25171 bp, 24 predicted proteins | sample Palsa_T0_2_FD_201948 | JGI IMG/M metagenome (GOLD analysis project Ga0302325, IMG submission 201948) | Peat permafrost microbial communities from Stordalen Mire near Abisko, Sweden - Palsa_T0_2 | ecosystem: Environmental > Terrestrial > Soil > Palsa > Peat permafrost | place: Sweden: Abisko... | reverse complement strand
GCGAGTTCCGTAGGCGGCGAGTACCACTTTCATCGGCGGAGCCTAACTGACGGTGTGCCTAAACGTCCGAGCATGCCGCTCGCCCTCCAAGCGAACCGACCGACGAATGCTGCGCCGCAGCAACTTTCAACGTCAATGAGTCATGTCATCGACAGATGGAGACGGCCGGCGTTTACCCTTCGATCAGCTACGCTGGCTAATGCTGATAGCCCGATAGCGCGCAACGCAACGCAGAAATGTCAACCATAATAGGCGCCGCACGGGCAGCGCTCCGATCCCGTAGTGGCGACTGAAAGCCGCAATCGCACGGGTTGACCTACGAGCTACTGGACCAAGCGGTCGAACCTGGCACGCAGATAAGGACGTTTGAGCACGCCTCTTCGCGACGCGTATTGTCCCAACTCTGACTGGGTCTTCACGCGCTGAGTAAGTCGAAGTTCGCGCGCCTGACTAGGCGAGCGCAGGCGTTCGTCGAGGAGTTCATTTGAAGGAAATGCAAGCCACCGCTGAAAGTACCTGAATTGGACGCACTTAGTGAACTGGTGTCACCGTCGCGCCTGACGCACGTTGTCGATGTCGGGGCGAATCCCGGTGACGGCGGCAAACCTCCCTACTTACCGATGCTCAACGCCGGCATTTGCCATGTAACCGGATTCGAGCCGCAGCAAGAGGCGTTACTCACGCTCCAACGACTGCGTGGCCCGAACGAGCTGTATCTGCCATACGCGGTTGGCGACGGTAGCTCACACACTTTAAAGGTTTGTCGTGCGTCCGGGATGACGAGCCTGCTCGAACCAAACCCGGTAACTCTGGGACTGTTCCCGTCTGTCCAACCGTTCGCTGAGGTGATTCAGCGGGTATCAGTTGAAACGCGTCGGCTTGACGATATCGGAGAGATCGAGCACCTCGACTTGCTCAAGATCGATATCCAGGGAGGTGAACTGCCTGTGTTCCAGAACGGCAAGGCGAAGCTCGCCGAGACTGTGGCAATACAGACCGAGGTGTCGTTCATGACGTGGTATCAGAACCAACCGTCTTTCGGGGAGGTGGATCTAGAGCTCCGCCACCAGGGGTTCGTTCCGCACTGCTTCACCGAAGTGAGGGGCAGGAGGATCGGCAACTTGACGGTTGGCGGTGTTGCTCCCCACCGGCTTAATCAACTCACGGAGGCCGACATCGTTTATGTGCGTGACTTCACCCACCCGGACGTGATGGCCGATGAGCAACTGAAGCATTTGGCATTGATAGCGCATCACTGCTACAGGTCGTTTGACCTGGCCTTTCAATGCTTGGTATTACTGGAGGGGAGGCAAGTGCTCGAGACTGGAAGCTCGCAGCGGTATCTGGGTCTGTAGGCATCTCACTTATCTTCGGGTGGATCGAAGCGTGTCAGGCAATACGCCGTGAGGTCGAGTATCAACGCGTCTCGCTGAGCTTGACGCGGAAGCCCGCCGGTGACAGCGCCTTGAATCGTCGTGAGCAAACGCACGACCGCACCAGGATTGAGTTGGTCCGCCGCGCCGTCAAAGCTCGCCAGAACCCGCGGGACATCTTCGCCGTCCAGCGCCACTAGCGTCATGATCTGCCGGACCGGCTCGGTGATCTCGTTTTCTGCTGTCAACTCACAGATGGCGCGACCGTGTGACTCGATCCGCTTGTACATGCTCAGCAGGCCGTGCCCGTATGCCCTTTTGTGGTCGTTGAGGTATCGGCGAAAGTCCTCCGCCTGCCGCGGATTCGGTTGTTCGATCTTGGCCAAGTGCTCCCGCATCAGAGCATCTGGACCTTCTCCGAGCGCCGTCAGAAAGCCGTTGATGTGGGCCTGCAGGGCAGCGTCGCCGGTGTCGCCGCTCATGTCTACCAGCGGAGCTTGAGGCGACGTAGGTGGGTCACGCTGGTTGGCTTGTGCACGATCGCGGGCGTGAAGCCCGGTTTGACTTCGAAATTCGGGATGCGTTTTAACCATTCGCTGACAAACGCATCCATCTCGAGGCGGGCCAGGTGCATGCCTAGGCATCTGTGCATGCCGCCGCCGAACGCCCAGTGGCGGTGACGCCGGAGCTCCCCGTCGGGACCTCTCGATATCTCGTCGCCGCCGTGTGTTCTGCCCGCGGCTTCCAGGGCCAACCACACCGCACTGAAGGCCGGGATCTCGACGCCTCCGACTTCGACTTTCTTCGTGGTCACGCGGGGAATCCCCGGTCCCGGCGACTCCAGCCGGAAGATTTCTTCGGCGAACATCGGGATCTGTGCTGGGTCCTCGCGCAGCTGAGACCGCAGTTGCGGGTCGCGCGCTAGATGTAAAAGCGCGAAACTGATTGCTGAGGCCACCATTTCAATGCCCGCAACTGAAAACAACAACAGCATGACCGCCACCACTTCGACCCTGGTGAGCGGAAAATCCTTATCACCGGCCAGTCGTTCCAGCAGCGGCCACAGGATACCGGGCGGCCGATTGGGTTCTGTCACGCCGGCGTCGAAGCTGGCGGTCAACCACTTGACGAGTTCGAGCTGGGCCGCTCCGGTGGTATCGCCAATCACCGTAGCCCGGCTCATTTCGGCCGCCCGAGCGTCGTCGGGTCGCAGCCCGCAGACTGTGAACTGCGCTTGGCTGGCAAAGGTGTCGGCGATACTAACTGCATCACACTGCCGTCTGGCCGCGACTGTGTCGATCAGTTTCGCCGCCCGGGCCCGCAACTCCGGAGCGAAGGGAGCCAACGATCGAGGGCTGAAGAGCGGATGCAGGACGCGGCTGAAACGGGCATGTTCCGAGGGCGCGGCGCACGAGAGCGGCACCTGGGGGACCGGTGCGCCGAATAACTGGATCGCAAAGGTCTTCGGCGGCGAAGCAAATGTATGCGGATCGGCCAACGCCGCACGAACGTCGTCCCGGCGAGTGAGATAGTAGCCGTGCAGCCCTGGGTCGCCGGCGTCTATTTTGACGACCGGTCCCAGCTCGCGAAGGTGGCGCCAGTACGCCGCGCGATCTGCTGCGAAGAACGGACTTTCCTTGTGATGTAACAGAGGCGAAGTCATGCTGACGCCCCCGGGCGTGTAGCTGTCGTTCATTGTCTTTAAACTTACCGCCCGGTTGCTGGGATATCTCGGTGAGTCTTCCTCGCCGATCAGTCGATGCGGGTGGCGTGCATCTCCCACACGGGGCATGTGCCCGACCATTGGGCGGCGACGGCTCGATCAACTAGAACCGCAGTGCGGCGAGTTGATTTCCTCGAATTTATCCGGATTGCTCACCAGCATCGCTTCGAAGGCCGTCATGCTTATGTTGACCTGGTAAGTGTTTGGCTGCAGATACGTGATCTCCCAACCGGCGCCTGGGAACACCTGTCGGAAGTTGTCTTCGGACAGTGACCGCGGTGCACCGATGCCGATTTTTTGGCCGAGCCGCCATTCCAGCGCAAAACAAAATCCCGCTGGCGAATCCGGTTGCTTCTTTAGGCTGCTAAGGGACCGCTGACGGCGCTCCTTAGTCTTGCGTAAGGGCACCCTGAGGCGAAGCCCTAACGTGAACACCGTCAGGTCGCCCTATTCTGGGGCCAAATCCGGTCGCTGCACTCGGGCCGAAGCGGCTGCCAAGTGCGCCATTCCAGACAGCTGGATCGCGGTTCGCGGACCTGCTGGATGCATGGAGCTACATTTCGCTACGACGCCGACGCTCCTGCGCAACGGAACAAACAAGCGGAGGCCAGAGCTGCTGCGAGAGGCGCGAGAGGTGCGTAAGCGGATCCGCGAAGAGTTGGTCGTGGCTCTTCAGGTTCATCTGACCCATGCAGGTCGGCACGTACACGACAGCCAATTCGAGCGAATCGGCTGACCTAGAGAGGACGAGTGGGACCGGCTTAGCCGCCGCCGCCGCCTCCGCCGTGTAGGCCGCCGCCGCCGCCGCCTCCGCCGTGCAGGCCGCCGCCGCCGCCGTGCAGGCCGCCGCCCCCGCCTCCGCCGATAATGGTCGCCGCAGAACTGATTTCAGTCATGTTCCGACACTATCGCCGAATTCGAACTAGCCGCAATGTGATTCGTCGTGACAACTGGTCGTCAAATGGGTGAACGGCGACACTCAATTCGTTGAACAGACGAGGTGCGGATCCTACGTTCGCTGGGTGGCGTCGGGACCCCCTGGCCGCCGGCTAACCCAACACCAACAACGAACCGCCCCTCGGCCAAAACCGGGGGCGGTTCTACGTCTGCAACGTCAACGGCAGCTCCACCAGCGCCGACCGGCCCGGGATGTATTGCGGCACAAATTCATCCGGCACCGCGCACTGCTGGATCTGTGCCAGCCATTCCTCCACCAGCACCCGCAGCACAGCCCGGACTAGATGGTTAGCGCGGCAACGATGCTGGCCTGCGCCGAACCCCCAATGCCTACAGGCCCGCTCGTTGACCTGGTCGCCGCCATCGCCCTCCCGGCTGGCCGCTCCCGCCGCCATGGAGAACATGTCACCGGCCGACACATCGAGGTCGCCGACACGGGTGTCCCGCAGGGCGACCCGTATTGGGTACTGGATCGTCGAATGCAACCGCACGATCTCCTCAACGAAAACCGTTATAGCGTCAGGGTTTTCGCGCAGCCTCCCGGCCGAACCGTTGTCGGACGCAAGATGGCGCAACGCCCACACGAAAGTGTCGCTGATCTGGCCGACACCGCCGCGCTTACCGCTGCCGTGCACCGACGATGCCAAAAGGAAAATCTCTTCGTCGTTGCACTGCGGCGCGGCTCGGCCCAGCCGACCGACCAGGTCATCGCCGCCGTCTGGTTGGCGCTGCTGGACCACCGCCCACAGTCCGTTCGGGTCGTCCACGCCGAACAACACCAACCGGATCGCCCGAGTCAACGCTTCGCCGACGTCAGCGCCATCCACCTGCCCCTGGGCGGCGACCACTTCGAACATCGCTGCCGCGGCCGGGCGGCACTGCTCCGCCGCCCACCGCGACCAGCGCGGCGTCAACGCAGCAGCGATAGCTTCACGCCCGGGCGCAGTCAACCACGTCCGCGCCACGCCATCCCCCTGGACCACCGCGGCGGCGACGTCACCGCTACGCAATGCCGCCGAGACAGCGTCGGCGCCGCTGACGACCGGCTCGCACGGCGGCATCACCGCCGGGCAGCCGGTCACCGCTCGGCCTTCATCTGGTAGACCAAGATCGGCCGCCACCGGAGCGTTGACGGTACGCAACTGGACCCGGCCGTCATTGGCGATGGCGACCAACCGCTCCGCGTCGTTCATCGACCTGATGAGCCGGTCGGGATGCCAGCAGATCACCGCGCCGAACTCACTATCAGCCAACGCCTTCAGCATGGCCTCGAAGCCGGGACGAGTGCCATCGGAGTAGGCGGACAGGTCGTTGTCGTCGTAGCGGTGGGTGACTTCCCATCCGAGCCGATCGGCGAGTGCCTCGCAGTCCTCCAACTGGCGGGTCACACCGGCGCGCTGTCCCGTCGCGTCTTGGCTGATTCTGGTGTAGACCGCTGCCCGCATGCCCTCGAATATATGTGGGCAGTTCTACGTCAGCACCCCGAGCAGTCCCTTGCTGTTTTCGAGCCGTGCGTTCCAACGGCCGCGCTAGTCCCGTCCGATCCAGTCTGCGCCCAGCGGCGGTCTGTCGACCGGCTTGGTTGGTGCCACACCCGGGAATCAGGACGTCGAGGTTTGGCCGGTAGTCCCGGTCGGGCCACAGCACGCGGGGAGCATGCGTCGGACCGAGACAATCCCAGTTGGTGACTGTCCCGGTGGCGAGGTCGACGAGGGGCTGCGGATATCTTCACCGCCTGTACCGGCGCCTGACGACATCGGCGAGACCGTCGTCACTCACGTCTGCAGTAGCTCCAACGCGTGCACTGAGGAATCACCGGTTACGCCTTTACAGGCGCGGAACCGGCGGTCTCGACGCGGAATGATGGTGAGTTTGCATCTCACTGTGATTTCGGAATTATTCGGTCCGCGCAGGCTGAGAATCCCTTATTCGCAGCTATTTCACCCTAGGGTCGGGCTCGGTTAGCGACAAGCACGAACTAGCAGGCGAAACCGGTTGCTGTGTTTGCTGCATAGGGCCGCCTATGACACCCCGTGAATAATGCTTAAGGACACCCTGAGGCTAGGGCGTGACGTGGGCAACAATCGACGAACCGACGCCATTTGTGACAAATTCAGCCGCTAGAGTGGTCGGGTAGCGGCGCCCGATCCGCGCCCACCCGAGAATTCTGGGTCTGAACCAGAACCAGCGGAAATGTTCAATTGCCGGACGTCCGACGTCCGCCCGCGACGGTGCAACAAGTAGAGGCTGGTACCACTGTGAGCGACGTGAACAAGAGCGCGCGAATCGACCATTCACCTCCCGAAATCCACGGAGCCCCGGGTTTCAGGCGGGCCGCCGAGATCGCCGTCGAGCGCGGCGCCGTCAGCGGTATCGCCGTGAGCTCGGACGGCGCCCTTCTGATGGTCACTCACTACGGTGACGACAGCTTTTCGCTGATCGACACGAACAGCGGCGCCGTCAGGCAAACCGTCGATGTCGACGAACCGTTCGCCGTAGCCATGTCCGAGGAATCGGCGGCACGCGCCTACATCAGTAGCGCGTCGGCTTCCTACGATTCGGTGCTGGCCTTCGACATCAGCGCCAACCGGATCGTCGAGACATATCCGCTGGCCTACGGCGTCAGCGACTTGGCCGTGAGCCCGAATGGCCGCTATGTATACGCCGGCCGCACCGGTGCTGACGGCGCCGACATCGCGATCCTTGACACCGCGACCGGTGACGAGCAGGCGATCAACATCGCCGGGGCCGGAACCGTCACCGAATGCTTGCGGCTGAGCGCGGACGGCCGCCGACTCTATGTCGCGGCCAACGCGGCGTCCACGGCAGAACTTGTGGTGGTCGACACCCAACGCAACCGTGTGCTGAGCACCATCGAAATCGGTTCGTCGATAACGGATATCGCGCTCAGTCCGGACGGCGTCACGGCTTACGTCGGCAGTTGCGGTCCCGATTTCGGGACGGTGCTCGACGTGGTTGACGTTCGGGATGCCCGCAAGTGCTCCGTGGCCGCCACCTACAAAATCGGTGACGTCGCCGGCGTGGTCAGCTCGCTGACGTTGAGCCGGGACGGCAGCCGGGCGTATTTGGTCGGCGACACCAGTGTGACGGTGCTGTCCACCAGAACACACGACGTCATCGGCAGCATCGCGACCGCCGCCCAGCCGTCATGCGCGATAGAGAGCCCGGCCGGAAACCGGCTGTACATCGCCGACTACGCCGGCACGGTCACCGTCCTGGCCGTCGATGCGGCAGCGACGCCGGCCACGGCGCTGACATCGGACGACGACGCACCGACGACCCCGCACCCGTGGGCCGCCTTCGCCGACCTGCTGGCACTCGAGCCGACACCGGCTTAGCCTCATCGCCGCCGAGGGGTGGACGCGCGTGGAATGATCGCCACGAGGGTCGGCGTCTGACCGCCGGCCCGGGTTAGCAACCGGCGGAACCAAGGGCGGTCCAGCGATGTACAGCACGATGCACGATTTCCCTTTGACGATCACCGCCATCCTGCGGCACGCCTGCAATGTTCACGGCGCCCGCAAGGTCACCACAGCGACCGGTGACGGCTACCGCGACTGCACCTATCCCGAACTCGGTGAGCACGCGGCGCAGCTGGCGAATGCATTGCGGCGCATCGGGATCACCGGCGATCAACGGGTCGCCACCTTCATGTGGAACAACGCCGAACATCTGACGGCGTATCTGGCGGTGCCGGCGATGGGCGCGGTGCTGCACACGCTCAACATCCGACTGTTTCCCGAGCAGATCGTGTACGTCGCCAACGAGGCCGAGGACCAGGTGGTGCTGGTCGACGTGTCGCTGGCCAAGCTGCTGGCGCCGATACTGGCCGAGCTCGAGACCGTGCACGCCGTGATCGCGGTCGGCGACGGCGACGTGTCCGCACTCGAGAAATCAGGCAAGACCGTGCTGCGCTACGCGGAGGTGATCGCTGGCGAGTCGACGGAATTCGACTGGCCCGACATCGACGAAAACTCCGCGGCGGCAATGTGTTACACCAGCGGCACCACCGGAAATCCCAAAGGCGTTGTGTACAGCCATCGTTCGAACTATCTGCACACCATGGCGATCTGCACGACCAATGCCATCGGCCTCGGCTCCAGCGACTCGGTGTTGCCGATCGTGCCGATGTTCCACGCCAATGCATGGGGTTTGCCGTATGGGGCGTTGATGGCCGGTGCGGATCTGGTCTTGCCCGATCGCCACCTGGACGCCGAGTCGCTGGTCGACATGATCGAGAAGCTGCGGCCGACCGTCGCCGGTGCGGTGCCGACCATCTGGAACGACGTCATGCACTACCTGGAGAAGAATCCCGGCCACGACGTGTCGTCGCTGCGCCTGGTGCCCTGCGGCGGCTCGGCGGTGCCGGTGTCACTGATGCGCACCTTCGAGGAACGGCACGGCGTCCAGATCCGCCAGCTGTGGGGCATGACGGAAACGTCGCCGACGGCGACCATGGCCTGGCCGCCGCCGGGCACCCCCGAGGATCAGCACTGGACCTACCGGGCGACCCAGGGCCAGCCGATCTGTGGGGTGGAAGCCCGGATCGTCGACGACAACGGGCAGGTGCTGTCCAACGACAACGAGGCCGTCGGCGAGGTCGAAGTCCGCGGTCCGTGGATCACCAGCTCCTATTACCGCGGCCACGACGAGTCCAAGTTCGACAACGGCTGGTTGCGCACCGGTGACGTCGGCCGCATCGACGACCGCGGCTTCATCACGCTGACCGACCGCTCCAAAGACGTGATCAAGTCTGGCGGCGAATGGATCTCGTCGGTCGAGTTGGAGAACAGCCTGGTTGCACATGCCGACGTCGTCGAGGCCGCGGTCGTCGCGGTGCCTGACGAACGGTGGCAGGAACGGCCACTGGCCGTCGTCGTGCTTCGGGAAGGATCCGACGTCAAACCCGGCGAGCTGCGAGAGTTCTTGGCCGACAGAGTCGCCCGCTGGTGGTTGCCGGAGCGATGGACATTTGTCGACGAGATTCCCCGCACCAGCGTCGGCAAGTACGACAAGAAGACCATCCGGTCCCGGTACGCCGACGACGTGTACGACGTCAGCGAAGCGCGAGACTGAAGGAACGCGCCATGAGCCTGCGGGTCGTGCAATGGGCGACGGGGTCGGTTGGTGTGGCCGCGATCAAAGGTGTACTCGAGCATCCCGAGCTTGAACTCGCCGGCTGCTGGGTGCACTCAGAAGCCAAGAGCGGCAAGGATATCGGCGACATCATTGGCACGCCACCGCGCGGTGTCATCGCGACCAACAGCGTCGATGACATCCTCGCACTCGATGCCGACGCGGTGATCTACGCTCCACTGTTGCCCAACGCCGACGAAGTCGCGGCGTTGCTGCGCTCGGGCAAGAACGTCGTCACTCCGGTCGGCTGGTTCTACCCCGGTGAGAAGGAGGCCGCTTCGCTGGAAGTTGCCGCGCAAGCCGGCAACGCCACGCTGCATGGCGCGGGTATCGGTCCTGGCGCGGCGACGGAGCTGTTTCCGTTGCTGCTCTCGGTGATGTCCACCGGGATCACTTTCGTTCGCGCCGCGGAGTTCTCCGATCTTCGAACCTACGGCGCCCCTGATGTGTTGCGCTATGTGATGGGCTTCGGCGGCACTCCGGACAAGGCGCTGACCGGGCCGATGCAGAAAATTCTGGATGGCGGATTCTTCCAGTCGGTCCGGCTTTGCGTGGACCGGTTGGGCTTTGCCGCCGACCCGGAGATCCGCGCATCGCAGGAGATCGCGGTGGCGACGGGTCCGATCGAGTCGCCGATCGGGGTGATCGAGCCGGGCTAGGTGGCTGGGCGGCGCTTCCACTGGGAAGCGCTGGTGGGTGACGACGTCGTCGTCCGGATCACGGTCAACTGGTTGATGGGTGAGGAAAACCTGGATCCGCCATGGTCTTTCGGGACGGCCGGGGAGCGCTACGAGATCGAGGTCCGCGGAAACCCGGACACCTTCGTCACGGTGAAAGGCTGGCAGCCGGAGAGCGTGGAGGCCGGGCTGAAGAGCAATCCCGGGATCGTCGCGACCGCGGCCCACTGCGTCAACGCCGTCCAGGCCACCTGTGCGGCGCCGCCGGGTATCCAGACCTTCTTCGACCTCCCGCTGATCACCGGCCGGGCTGCGCCCCGGCTGTCGCGATAGCCTGCCCGGATGGCAAGCACTCGCACTCTGGCGGTCCAACAATCGCGGGTCATCCCGGTCAGCGTCGACGACGCCTTCGCCGGCACCTTGCCGATACCGCTCACCACGATCTTCAGCCGGTGGTACGGACCCATCCCGCCGGTCGCCGAAATCCGTGAGCAGCACGGGGAATGGGGGACCGCAGGCCAGACCCGCGTGGTGGCGTTCAAGGGCGCCGGCGCCATGCGGGAGAAGCTCACCAGCGTCGACCCGCCGCAGTCGTTCGGCTACGCGATCACCGGGATCACCGGCCCGCTGGGATTGCTGGTCGGCAGCGCAGAAGGGGAGTGGACCTTCACGCCGAGCGGGAACGCGACCACGGTCACCTGGCACTGGAACATCCATGCCGCCTCTGCGATCACCGCGCCGCTGCTGCCGGTGGTGGGCACGCTGTGGAAGGGCTACGCACGGCAGTCGCTCGCGGCGCTCGAGGCAGAGTTGATCCGCTGATGTGCCGGCTTTTCGGGCTGCACGCCGGAACCAACGTTGTCACCGCGAAGTTCTGGTTGTTGGACGCGCCGGACAATCTCGCGGCCCAGAGCAAGAAAAACCCCGACGGCACCGGCCTCGGTGTTTTCGACGGAGACGGCAAGCCGCAGATACACAAACAGCCCATCGCGGCCTGGCAGGATGCCGACTTCGCAACCGAGGCCCACGATCTGACCGGCACCACGTTCGTCGCGCATGTCCGCTACGCCACCACGGGAGCGCACGAGGTGGTTAACACCCATCCCTTCCTCCAAGACAACCGGATCTTCGCGCACAACGGCGTCGTCGAAGGTCTGGATGTGCTCGACGAGCGGCTAGCCGAACTCGGCACCGCTGACCTGGTACTAGGGCAGACCGACTCCGAGCGGGTGTTCGCATTGATCACCGCCTCCATCCGGGCACGCGGCGGCGATGTGCGGAGCGGCTTGGTTGACGCGTTGAGTTGGCTCGCCGCAAACGTCCCCATCTTTGCCGTCAACGTATTGCTGAGTACGGCGACCGATCTGTGGGCGCTGCGCTATCCGGAACCCAACGAGCTCTACATCCTGGACCGTCGGTCGTCGGATCACCGATTTCATCTGCGCACCAACCGGATTCGCGCAGACTGTGACGATCTCCGGTCCCAGCCGTCGGTGGTGTTCGCCAGCGAGCGGATGGACGACGACCCGCGGTGGCGGCTGCTGGAACCGGGTGAACTGGTCCATGTCGACTCCGCGCTGCAGATCACCAGTGAGGTGGTGTTGCCGGATCCGCCTCGACACCAGCTCGGCCTGACGGATCTCGACACGACGGCGCATGCGGCGCAGCACACTTCAACGTGACGACCAAACGTGCGCTGGTGCTCGGCGGCGGCGGGGTGGCGGGAATCGCCTGGCAGACGGGCATTCTGCTCGGCGTTGCCGATGAAGTGCCCGCCGCGGCCCAGGCTTTGCTGAAATCCGATGTGTTGCTTGGCACCTCGGCCGGATCGTCAGTCGTCGCGCAGATCAGCAGTGGCCTGAGCCTGGTGGATCTGTTCGCGCGCCAAGTCGCCGAGGAGTCGGCCGAAATCGACCCCGGCGTCGCCATCGACGCCATCGCCGACCTCTTCCTGGCAGCTCTGTCAGACCCGGACGCCACGGTGTCCCAGAAGCGGCAGCGGATCGGGGCGGTCGCACTGAAGACCGACACGGTGGCAGAGCCGCTGCGGCACAACGTGATCGCGCAACGGCTACCGTCGCACAGCTGGCCCGACCGGGTACTGCGCGTCACCGCCGTCGACATCGCCACCGGCGAACTGGTGGTGTTCGACCGCGACTCCGGAGTCGACCTGGTCGACGCGGTGGCCGCCAGTTGCGCAGTCCCGGGAGCGTGGCCGCCGGTGACGATCGGGGATGTCCGCTACATGGACGGCGGCGTCGGCAGCACGATCAACCTCAGCTTCGCCGACGACTGCGACGCGGCGGTGGTCTTGGTGCCGGCGGGAGAATCGTCGCCCTCGCCGTTCGGTGCCGGAGCGGCCAACGAGATCGACGGCTTCCGGGGTGCGGCGCTCGGGGTGTTCGCCGATGACGGGTCGCTGGCGGCGTTCGGGGCCAACCCGTTGGATCCGCGCTGCCGCCGGGGTTCGGCGGAAGCCGGGCGTGCGCAGGGCCGGCGGGAGGCGGCCGCCGTCGCCAAATTTCTCGGCGTCAGGTGAGCGGAGGCGAGTCGAGTTTGTCCAGGGCCTGAGCGGCCAGTGTGCGGCCGATCTCGATCACCTCGGCCGCACGGTGGAACTCCAGGCTGCGGCACGCCGAGCGCGGCACCTCGATTAGTAAGTCCGGCGGGTAGGCGGCCAGCGTATGGCGCGCCAGCGCGGCCTGGGCGATGTCGATGGTCCGGTTCATCACTTCGAAACTGCCCAGCCTCGGCACCTCGGGTTCGTCGTCGGACAGGTCCACCGAGTCTTCGTCGACGCCGGCTTCAGAGTCCGCGCCCGCCAAGCCTATCCGGCTGAACAGCGAACCGGCCGAGGCGTTGTCGAACAGCGCTGAGGTGCTGCGCAGCATCCGGGCCAGCCACTCGCTCGACGGCCGGGGATCGGGCTCGTGGTCGGCGAGGGTCTCGCTGCCCGACAAGCTGACCGCGATGGTGAGGTCGGCGTTGACGGCGGCGATCGGCGCCATCGGCAACGGATCCAGGATCCCGCCGTCGGCCAGCAGTCGGCCGCCCATGACGTGCGGTGCGATCACCCCGGGGATGGCGATCGATGCCCGGATGGCCTCGTCGACCGGACCGCGCTGCAGCCATACCGACTTACCGGTCAACAGGTCGGTGGCCACTGCGGTGTACGGGATCGGCAGTTCTTCGATGCAGACATCGCCGAGGATGTCGCGCACGGCGTCCAGTATCTTCTCGGCCCGCAGCACGCCGGCCGCCATGATCGACGGGTCCAGCAACCGCAGGATTGCGCGCTGTGTCAAAGACCTTGCCCAGTTCGCGAATTCATCGAGACGATCCGCTGCCTGCAAACCGCCTACGAGCGCGCCCATCGACGAGCCCGCGATTCCGGTGATCTGGTAGCCGCGGTCGTGCAGCTCGTCGATCACCCCGATGTGGGCATAGCCGCGGGCTCCGCCACTGCCGAGAGCCAACGCCACCCGCGGCGCGTTGTCGGGCGCGGGCGGCGAGCCGGAGTCGGTCATGGGTCCATTTTCGCGTGCTGCGAATGGGTTTTCTCAGCCCTGATCCGAATTGCGGTGACAGCCATCGGCTCGTCAGCCGCACTCGTCATCGGCGGCTGCCTTGGCCGCGACGATCACGCCGGCCTGCCGCGGCAGCGACAGTGCGGCCCAGGCGATGTTCCACGTGCCCGGACCGACGACACCCGGCTGCTGGACCGCTGCCAAGTAGTTCTCGACCAGCGCCTGGCGGTCGGCTGGATGGTTCTTCATCCAGATATCCGCCGCGTGACAGGCCTGGGAGTATTCCTCTTCGGTCGAGTGCGCGGGCACGGCGATCTGGGTGGTCACGCCCGCAGGTGAGAGCGAGACAGTGCTGGGTCGCGCCGCAGCGGCGGCCGTCGTCGCGGCCGAGGGCGTCACCGCGGCCGGTGGTGTCTTCTGCTCGTCGGATGTGCAGCCGGCCATCGCCGACACGGCGCCGATCACGACGGCCGCACTGCACACCAAGGCACGACCCGGGCTCCACCGCACCCTGCCAATCTATGCAAGACTTGCTGCCGTGATGCCGCGAATCGGGTTCTGGGAGTGTTGTCGGCCCTAGCCGCCGCCGTCCCTTCGATCCGCCCATTCGCTTGGAGCACCCTGAATGGTTTCTGCTCACCTGGTTGCCGACTCTGTCCGAGTTGACGCCACCGCCCGATCCCACTGCCCGGCCCTACGCTCTGTCCCCGGTCCCACCCGGCTGCGGCTGGCCGACCTCTTGCGCATCACCGACCAGACCGCTGACGACGTCCTCAGCGGCAATTACGACCACGTCGTCCCGCCGGTCGGTGTGCCGACCGACGATCGGTGGTTCGCCCGACTGCACGGCGACGACGAGGTCGACGTCTGGCTGATCAGCTGGGTACCAGGGCATCGCACCGAACTGCACGACCACGGCGGTTCGCTCGGTGCGCTGACGCTACTGTCTGGATCACTCGACGAATTCCGTTGGGACGGAGACCGACTGCGCTGCCGACGACTCGAGGCCGGGGATCAGGCCAGCTTCCCGTTGGGCTGGGTGCACGACGTGGTGTGGGCGCCGACCGGGCCGGCTGCCTCGGTGACGTCGTTGTCGGAGACCCAGGGGCCATCGCTGAGCGTGCACGCGTATTCGCCTCCGCTGACGGTGATGTCGTACTACGAGGTCACCGACGAGCAGCGGCTGCGCCGGCAGCGGACCGAGTTGACCGACCAACCGGAGAATCTGTGAGTCGCATCGATCAGGTCCTGGAAACTGCGCGCGATCGACTGCATCGCCTGGCCGCCGAGGAGGTGCCCGCGGCGGTGCAGCGCGGCGCAGTGCTCGTCGACATTCGGCCGCAGGCCCAGCGGACGCGCGAAGGGGAGGTGCCAGAGTCGTTGCAGGCGCTGATCATTGAACGCAACGTGCTGGAGTGGCGCCTCGACCCGACCAGTGAGGCGCGGCTGCCCCAAGCCGTCAGCGACGACGTGGAGTGGGTGGTGCTCTGTTCGGAGGGCTACACGTCGAGTTTGGCCGCGGTCGCGCTGCAGGACCTCGGCCTGCACCGCGCGACGGACGTCATCGGCGGCTATCAGGCCTTGGCCGCCGCCGGCGTGCTGGCCGCGACCTAGCTGAGGCTCAGCCGCCTCCGCCGCCTCCGCCACCGTCGGCGCCGTAGTTGTACCAGTCGTTCGGGTCTTGGGGGTTGTAGTACTCATAGTTCTGTTGCGGGGCAGGCGCTGGCGCGGGTGGCTCGGGCGGTGGATCGGCAGGCGGCGGCGCCGGCAGCACACTCGGTGTGTCGCCGAAACCAGTCGCCGCGAACGCCGGCGCACCGAAAGCGGCGACGGGCGCGGCAAAAAGAACGCCTGTCACCGCGACCTTGGTCACAACTCGGCCCATGCCCGATGGGATAGTCCAGTTCATCGATCACTCACTCCCTTGGGATTCGATGCAGGAGATATTGCCACTTGACGGACCGGGGGGCGAGATCTTACGCGCAACCCTTGGCTCACTCACAGGGCCCGTTCACCTGGCGTTAGCTATCGCTGGCGTGCAGCAGCGGGCGCAGCCTGGCGGTCTTGTCCGGCGTCCATCCCGCCGGCTGCAGCACAGCCGCCCATCCGTCGGCAACGTCGGCGACGTAGACATGACCGTGGCCCTGCGGGACATCGGTCGCTACCGCCATGTCGGCCGAGACCTGAAGGAACGTCACCACCGGGATCCACTGGGTCTCGGGAAGGACGTCGTAGCCCCGCTTTTCAGTAAGCCAGTCCGGCTTGCGGAACAGCAGGCCGGGGTTCCACCACGCGATCGGATCGGATGCGTGCTGCAGATACACCACCCGCGGCGAATTCCATTGCGGATCAGGGCGGTTCAAGTCTTGCGGGCGTGCCACGAATCGGACGTAGTGACCGCGGTCGTAGATCGGCAGCCACTCCGGCGAACCGCGGTCGCGGGTCGCGGTCAGATCGGTCCAGATGGTGTTCTTGAACGTCGGTCCGGAGAACAGCGCACCGTCGGTGCGGGCCAGTACGTTGTTCAGGCTCATGAAAGGGGCCTCGCCGCCGAACGAACCCAGGCTCTCACCGAAGACGACGATCTTTGGCCGCTGCGCTTCTGGCAGCTGTCGCACCAATCGGTCCACCGCCTCGAACAGCGCCTGGCCGGCATGGCGGGCGTTCTCCTTGTCGACGAGGAACGACAACCAACTGGGCAGGAACGAATACTGCATGCTCACGACCGCGGTGTTGCCGTTGTACATGTATTCCAGAGCGTCGGCTTCGGCCTCGTTGACCCAGCCGGTGCCGGTGGTGGTGCCGACCGCGACGACGGCGCGACGTAATCCGCCCTCCCGCTGCAACTCCCGCGCAGCCAGTTCCGCGGCCGCGGTGATGCCGTCAGCGGAATTCAGGCCCGCGTAGGCGCGGACGGGCTCGGTCGCCGGGGCGCCGTTGAACGCGGTGAGCGCGGCGACGGTAGGTCCGCCTTTGATGAAGATGCGACCCTGATGGCCCAAGGATTCCCACGACACCAGAGACTGCGGCCCGCCGGAACGTAGCGTCGTCTTCGGGGCGGCGGTGTCCGGATCCATTTCGCTGTTCACCGTGGCGAAGGTGTTGTTCATCGTGCGCATCGCGAACTTCACCACCACCCCGTTCAGCAACGCGATGCTCAGCGCCACCAACAACGACACCACGATGACGGCCGAAACCCGCGGCGGCGCAAAGCGATCGAGTCGCAGATCGAGAAAGTGGATCAACCGGCGAATGAGCTGGCCGGTTTCGACGACACCGAACAGCACGATCAAAGAGAGCGCCGTGGTCAGCGGATAGTCGAGCCACGCCAGATGTTTGACGCCCATCAAGTCGCGCACCCGGTCCTGCCAGACGTGAAACCAGATCACCATCGCGACGACGCCCACCGCGCCGACGCTGATCAGAACCAGCCAAGCGGCCCGCGGCGCCGGCGGGCTGGAATCCCTGGACAGCATGAAGCGAACCAGCCACACCGCGAAGACCCCGATGGCATAACCGAAAGCACCGGCCAAACCGCTGACCAAGCCCTGAAACAATGGCCCGCGCGGTAACAGCGACGGCGTCAAAGACAACCAGATGAACACCAGCCCGGTCGCGGTGCCGGTGAAGGTGTAGTGCCGCACCCACCATGCTTCTGGGCCGGAGGCTGGGGTCGACTCCTCCGTGGCGCTGGCCTGGCCGGCGGGCTCGCTCACCGTGGCCTGCTAGCGGTGGGTGAAGTTCGGTGCGCGCTTTTCGACGAACGCCGCCATGCCCTCGGACTGGTCGTCAGTCGCGAAAGTCGAATGGAACAGCCGGCGTTCGTAGAGCAGGCCTTCGGCCAAGGTGGACTCGAAGGCGCGGTTGACGGCCTCTTTGGCCATCCGGGACGCCGAGCGCGACATCTGCGAGATGGTGGTGGCGACGGCCTTGGCCTCGGTCAGCAGATCATCGGCGGGCACTATCCGAGACACCAGGCCGCTGCGCTCGGCCTCTTCGGCGCCGATCGTGCGTCCGGTCAGGATCAGGTCCATCGCCTTGGCCTTGCCGATGGCCCGGGTCAGTCGTTGCGAGCCGCCCATGCCCGGCAGCACGCCGAGCTTGATCTCCGGCTGGCCGAATTTCGCGGTGTCGGCGGCGATCAGCAGGTCGCACATCATCGCGAGTTCGCAGCCGCCGCCGAGCGCATGGCCGGCCACCGCCGCGATCGTCGGCGTGCGCACCGCGGCCAGCTTGCTCCACGGTGCGAAGAAGTCGGCGTCGAACGCGTCGGCGAAAGCCAGGCTCGACATCTCCTTGATGTCGGCGCCGGCGGCGAACGCCTTCGCCGAACCGGTGATGATGATCGCGCCGATGCCGGCGTCGTTGTCGAATTCGGCTGCTGCGGTGGTGACTTCGTGCATGACCTGGCTGTTGAGCGCATTGAGCGCTTTCGGCCGGTTCAGCGTGATGATGCCGACCCGCTCCTCGCGCTCGACCAGGATGGTCTCGTATTCGTTTTCGGCCATGTCCTGCTTCCTTCTAGAACGTCAGTTCGTCGTCGACGGGCGCGAAGTAGGCCTCGACGTCGGCCTGACTCACCTGGTCCAGCGATGCGGGCGACCACTTCGGGTTGCGGTCTTTGTCGACCAGCTGGGCGCGGATACCCTCCACCAGATCGTGTGAGCGCAACGACGCCGAGGACACCCGATAGTCTTGGGCCAGAACGTCTTCCAAAGTGTCCAGCTCGCCGGCGCGGCGCACGGCCTCCAGCGTCACCGACAGCGCGATGGGGGAGCGGGTCGCCATCAGGTCCGCAGCGTCGTTAGCCGGGTCTGCTCCCGCTCCTTCGTGGTTCCGCAGACTGGCGACGATGTCGGCAACGGTGTCGCCGGCATAGCACTGGTCGATCCACTCCTGTTGCGCGGCAAGCTGGCTGGGCGGTGGCTCGACCGCATGGGTGGCCAGCGCCTGCTCGACGCCGTCGGCGGCGATGGCCTCGCGCAGCGCGTCCAGCTTGTCGTGCGGCACGTAGTGGTCGGCGAAACCCAGCGCGATCGCGTCGGCGCCGGAGAACGGCGCACCCGTGAGCGCGGCGTGCAGGCCCAACGATCCCGGAGCCCGCGAAAGCAGATAGGCGCCACCGACATCCGGGATGAAACCGATGCCGACCTCGGGCATGGCGACCTTCGAGGTGTCGGTGACCACGCGGGTGTTGGCGTGTGCGCCCACCCCCACGCCGCCGCCCATCACGATGCCGTCCATCAGCGCGACGTACGGCTTGGGAAAGCGACCGATTCTCCCGTTCAGGAGGTACTCGTCGTACCAGAACCGCTTGGCTTCGACGCCGTCGGCGCGTGCGCTGTGATAGATCGCCACGACGTCGCCGCCGGCGCACAGCCCGCGCTCCCCGGCCCCGGACAGCACCACCGCGCTGACCTCGGAGTCCTGCTCCCACTTGGCCAGGACCGCGCTGAGCTGGTCGATCATGGGCTGATTCAGCGAGTTGATCGCCTTGGGGCGGTTGAGCGTCGCAAAGCCGACACCGTTGTCGACGCGGCTGAGAACCTCGTGGGATTCGTCCGTCACGCGCGTGTTCTCCCCTCGAGGTGTGTACCTCGTCGAATGCTGGTCGGGACTTGACCAGCAATCTAGATCGTTACCCGCATCGGGATGCTGCCGGGTAAGGTCTTGGCAGGACGTCGCCCGGCCGGGAACTCGGCGGGATCGCCGTTCGTTGACCCTGTATTCGCTTAGCTCGAAGTCACGCTCAAGAGAGGAACGACGGTGCGGGAGACCAGCAACCCGGTATTTCGCTCGCTGCCCAAGCAGCGCGGCGGATACGCGCAGTTCGGTAGTGGTGTCGCGGGAGCCGCGACTCAATATGGGCATCAGACGGACCCCTATGCTCCGTACACCGACCAGAGGGCAGGCGTTTCCCGCCCGCTGACCATCGACGACGTCGTCACCAAGACCGGCATCACCCTGGCGGTCCTGTCGGCTGTTGCCGTCGTCTCCTACTTCATGGTGGAGGCCAATCAGGCGTTGGCCGCGCCGTTCGCCCTCGTCGGTGCGCTCGGCGGCTTTGCCCTGGTGATGATCGGAACGTTCGCGCGCAAGCAGGACAGCCCTGTGCTCGTGTTGAGCTACGCCGCTCTGGAGGGCTTGTTCCTCGGGGCGATCTCGTTCCTGCTGGCCAACTTCTCGGTGTCCAACACCAACGCCGGCGTGATGATCGGACAAGCGATCCTCGGCACCATCGGGGTGTTCATCGGAATGCTGGTGGTCTACAAGACCGGCGCCATCCGGGTCACCCCGAAATTCACCCGGATGCTCGTTGCCGCGATGTTCGGTGCAGTGGCCCTGATGCTGGGCAACCTGGTGCTGGGCATGTTCGGCGTCGGGCACGGCGAAGGACTGGGACTGCGCAGCGGTGGCCCGGTGGCCATCATCTTCTCGCTGGTGTGCATCGGGATCGCGGCGTTCAGCTTCTTGGTCGACTTCGACGCCGCTGACCAGATGATCCGCGCCGGCGCACCCGAGAAGGCCGCCTGGGGTATCGCGCTGGGCCTGACCGTGACCCTGGTCTGGCTCTACCTCGAGATCCTGCGCCTGCTCAGCTACTTTCAGAACGACTAGCGCTTGACACGAAAAAGCCGGCACGTGCGCAACGTGCCGGCTTTTTCTTTTTGATGTGTGAGCTCTATGAGCTGGTATCAATTGAGCCGCTCGATGATCAGCGCCATGCCCTGACCGCCGCCGACGCACATGGTCTCCAGGCCGAACGACTTGTCCTGGGTCTGCAGGTTGTTGAGCAGCGTGGTGGCGATGCGCGCACCCGTCATACCGAACGGGTGGCCCAAGGCGATCGCGCCTCCGGAGATGTTCAGCTTGTCCTCGTCGATGCCCAGCTCGCGGGCCGAGCCGAGCACCTGCACCGCGAACGCCTCGTTGATCTCGAACAGGTCGATGTCCTTGACCGACAGGCCGGCCCGCTGCAGAGCCATCTTGCTGGCCTCGATCGGGCCCAGGCCCATGATCTCCGGTGAGAGGCCGCTGACGCCGGTCGACACGATGCGGGCCAGCGGCGTGAGGCCGAGCTCCTTGGCCTTAATGTCGCTGGTGATCACCACTGCGGCGGCACCGTCGTTCAGGGGGCAGGCGTTGCCCGCGGTGACGGTGCCGTTGGGCCGGAAGACGGGCTTGAGCTGGCTGATCTTCTCGTAGGTGGTTCCCGGTCGCGGGCCGTCGTCGGTGCTCACCGTGCTGCCGTCGGGCAGTTTCACGGGCACGATCTCACGCTCGAAGAAGCCGCTTTTGATGGCGTCCTCAGCGCGGTTCTGGCTGCGCACGCCCCAGTGGTCCTGGTCTTCCCGGCTGATCCCGCTGAGAATGGCGACGTTCTCGGCGGTCTGACCCATCGCGATGTAGACGTCGGGGACGTTGTGGTCTTTGCGGGGATCGTGCCAATCCTCGGCGCCCTCGGCGGAGGTCGCAGTGCGCTGCGCCGCGTCGTCGAACAGCGGGTTCTTGGTATCGGGCAACGAGTCCGAGTTGCCCTTGACGAACCGGGACACCGTCTCGACGCCGGCCGAGATGAAGGCATCGCCCTCGCCGGCCTTGATCGCGTGGAAGGCCATCCGGATGGTCTGCAGCGACGACGAACAATAGCGGTTGACCGTGGTGCCGGGCAGGAAGTCGTAGCCGAGTTCGACGGCGACCACGCGGGCCATGTTGAAGCCCTGCTCGCCGCCGGGCAGGCCGCAGCCCAGGATCAGGTCGTCGATCTGGTGGGGGTTGAGCGCCTCGACCTTGTCGAGTGCGGCGCGCACCATCTGTGCGGCCAGGTCGTCAGGCCGGATGCTGACCAGCGACCCCTTCATAGCGCGCCCGATGGGCGAACGGGCAGTTGAAACGATGACGGCTTCCGGCATGACGGCTCCATTTAGATGTGGTGTGGTCTGGACCCGAATCTAGCCCGGCGACGATGCGAGCCGCGCAGCGGCTCGGTGTGGGGAACCGCCCAGCCGCTTAGCGGCGAGGGGGAGAGCAGGGCCAGCTACCCGGGGGCGTTGAAGGCATTGACGACAATCGGCGCGGGCACGCCGGTCGTCGGACGCCGCCACAGCCGTGAGAGCACTCTGAGCACGGTGAAACCGGGCCCGGCCTCGGTGGCCGACGACGACGGCAGGGCGGGTGTCGGCGCGTCGGGCCAGTCGCCGAGCGCGCTGCACAATGCCGGCAGCAGCTGGCTGGCGGCGAGCGCGTATCCGGCCGCTGATGGGTGGAACTGGTCATCGGACAGCATCAGATGCGGCGAATGCCGAAACTCGTCGTTGACCAGCGAGGCCAGCGGCACCGGCACACCGCCTGCGGCCCGGACGGCACCGGCCTGTGCTCGGGCGAGCCGCAGTCCCAGGGTGCGGACCGTCCAGCGCAGCGGCTGCGGGATCGCCTTGACCACACCGAAATCGGGGCAGGTGGCGACGACAACCTCCGCGCCGCTGGCTTTCAACCGACGCACCGCCGCGCCGAGGCGTCGCGACGAGGCGCCGATGCCGTTGAGCTTGGTGACGTCGTTGGCGCCGATCAGAATGACCGCGGCATCCGGCGGCGGCCCGGCCACGAACATGGCATCGACTTGCCCGGACAATCCCTTGGACGTAGCACCGACAATCGCTTTGGTGCTCAACCGGACACTTTTGCCGCTCTGTGCGGCGAGCCCACGGGCGATTAGCACGCCGGGAACCTCGTCGGCGCTGCGACAGCCGTAGCCGGTCGCCGTCGAGTCACCGAACACCATCAGGTGCAGGTCGAAGGGTATCCCGCGCTGCCACCGCTGCACGGGGCCGCCGCCGGGGACGTACAGACCGTCGGCCCGTGGCGGGACATCCCAGGATTTGGGGATGACGCTGCGGGCCTTCTCGGCCTGGCTGATCAGCAGGTTGCGTGCGCCCACATATGCTGTGCCGCTCGATGCCAGCGCGCCTGCCGCGGCCAGCGCGACCATCGAAGCTCGCGGTGCGCGTCGTACCACGCACACAGTTTAGGTCCCCGATCGGCAGGCCTCCGGGAGCCCGGCATTCGGGCGATCACGGGTCGGAACAAATCAGGTATCGAATCAGACTCTTTGATTGTTGAAATTCTTTAAAGTGTGAAGCTAAGTTCTCGAGGTTGGCTGAGCGCCGGGAAGCCTCGTCGACATGTCTACAACGACGTAGGAGTGTTGGCATGACCGCACCGAGCAAGGTTTCGGGCTCGCCCCGTCATCCCGTTCGCGCCCGCGATGTGCTGCGGGCCCGCAGATTTCCTGCCAGTGATGGCGTGCCGGTCGAAGTCGTCGAGAGCGGACCGAGCATCGCCGGGATGGCGGCGTCGCTGGCGTGCCGCTTGAGCATCCGTCCGGCATTGGGCGTGGCCGGCAACTTCCCGCATATCCCTTTCCCGTTCGGGATCCTCGACTTCGCATGCCGGGCATTGCTTCCCGGCCCGGGAACCGTCCGCAAGACCGTCGGGTTACCGCACTGCACCGCACAGCTGGTGCGCGCTCCCGGCGTGCTGCCCGCTGACGGGACGCGACGCGTGGTGCTGTATCTGCACGGCGGCGCGTTCCTGACGTGTGGGGTCAACTCGCACAGCCGGATCGTCAACGCGCTGTCGAAGTTCGCCGACTCTCCGGTGCTGGTGGTCAACTACCGGCTCATCCCGAAGCACTCCATCGGCCAGGCGCTCGACGACTGTCACGACGCCTACCGCTGGCTGCGGTTGCGCGGATACCAGCCGGACCAGATCGTGTTGGCGGGCGATTCGGCCGGCGGGTATCTGGCTCTTGCTCTGGCGCAACGGCTTCAGCAGGTGCACGAGGAGCCGGCGGCGCTGGTGGCGATCTCGCCGCTGCTGCAATTGGCCAAGGGGCCAAAGCAGGCGCATCCGAACATCAAGACCGATGCGATGTTCTCCGCCAAGGCATTTGACGCGTTGTTCGCGGTCGTCGCCAGAGCCGCCCGCAAGCGCGTGGTCGACGGCAAGCCCGAGGAGCTGTACGAGCCACTCGACCACGTCGAGCCGGGCCTGCCGCGGACCTTGATCCACGTGTCGGGCTCCGAGGTGTTGCTGCATGACGCACGCGTGGCGGCCCGTGCACTTGCCGCCGCAGGAGTGCCTACCGAGATTCGGGTCTGGCCCGGCCAGATTCACGACTTCCAGCTCGCCGCACCGATAGTGCCCGAGGCCGAGCGGTCGCTGCGCCAGATCGGCGAGTACATCCGCGAAGCCACCGGCTAACTTGAGCCGCTGCGCGTCGCCGCACCGCACCTGAGACCATTTACGCATGCGTATCGCGCAACACATCAGTGAAATCATCGGAAATACTCCTCTGGTTCAGCTGAACTCGGTTGTGCCGCCGGGGTCTGGCCGGGTCGTCGCCAAGGTCGAATACCTCAACCCGGGATTGAGCAGCAAAGACCGGATCGCGGTGAAGATGATCGACGCCGCCGAGGCCAGCGGAGAGCTCAAACCGGGCGGCACCATCGTCGAACCGACGTCGGGCAACACCGGCGTCGGGTTGGCCTTGGTCGCCCAGCGCCGCGGCTATCGGTGTGTGTTCGTCTGCCCCGACAAGGTCAGCGAGGACAAGCAGAATGTGCTGCGCGCCTACGGCGCCGAGGTGGTGGTGTGCCCCACGGCGGTGCCACCCGAACACCCCGGCAGCTACTACAGCGTCTCCGACCGGCTGGTCGGCGAGATCGACGGCGCCTGGAAACCCGATCAGTACTCCAACCCGCAGGGCCCGGCCAGCCACTACGAAACGACCGGCCCGGAGATCTGGGCCGACACCGACGGCCAGGTCACCCATTTCGTGGCCGGCATCGGTACCGGCGGGACGATCACCGGCGCGGGCCGCTATCTCAAGGATGTGTCGGACGGGCGGGTGAAGGTCGTCGGCGCCGACCCGGAGGGGTCGGTGTACTCCGGCGGCACCGGTCGGCCGTATCTGGTGGAAGGTGTCGGCGAGGATTTCTGGCCCTCGGCCTACGACCCGAAGGTGCCCGACCAGATCATCGCGGTGACCGACTCCGACTCGTTCAACATGACCAGGCGGCTGGCCCGCGAGGAGGCCATGCTGGTCGGCGGCTCGTGCGGAATGGCGGTGGTCGCGGCGCTGAAGGTTGCCGAGCAAGCCGGGCCCGACTCGCTGGTCGTGGTGCTGCTACCGGACGGCGGCCGTGGCTACCTGTCGAAGATCTTCAACGACGCATGGATGTCGTCCTATGGGTTCCTGCGCACCAGGCTGGACGGCTCGATTGAGCAGCCCAGGGTCGGCGACGTGCTGCGGGGGAAATCCGGTCATCTGCCCGATCTGGTGCACACTCACCCGTCGGAGACGGTCCGCGACGCGATCGGCATCCTGCGTGAGTACGGGGTGTCGCAGATGCCCGTCGTCGGCGCCGAGCCGCCGGTGATGGCCGGCGAGGTGGCCGGCAGTGTCTCTGAGCGCGAACTGCTTTCGGCTGTCTTTGAGGGTCGCGCCAACCTTGCCGACGCCGTGGGTACCCACATGAGTCCGCCGTTGCCGATCATCGGTGCCGGGGAACAGGTCAGCGCGCTGGCCAAGACGCTGCGCGACCTCGACGCCGTCATGGTCGTCGAGAAAGGCAAACCGGTGGGCGTGATCACCCGGTACGACTTGCTGGGCTTCTTGTCCGACGGCGCGCTACGCAAGTAGCGGGACCACTTGCAGGCAAATTAGTTCGGGTAGCGAAATTATCGTGCAAAGGG
>Ga0302325_10006996_pt1 | contig 25172 bp, 19 predicted proteins | sample Palsa_T0_2_FD_201948 | JGI IMG/M metagenome (GOLD analysis project Ga0302325, IMG submission 201948) | Peat permafrost microbial communities from Stordalen Mire near Abisko, Sweden - Palsa_T0_2 | ecosystem: Environmental > Terrestrial > Soil > Palsa > Peat permafrost | place: Sweden: Abisko... | reverse complement strand
AGTCCGGATCCACCTAGCTGACGAAACCGCATTGACGCAACCGTAGCGGCGAAACCTCGTTTGCTCCTGCTAGATGGCTCGGACTCTCTTCGAAGGGAGATCTGAGAACTGGTTGCATAGCGGACGACCCGGATCGCGGGCAACCGCCGCCAGCAGTTCGCCAAGCTGATCGACGAAGCGCTGGACCGACTGAGAATCATGGGCGATGGGGTCGAATTCAACCCAGCAGCGGTGATCCTCGAATGTCCGGTTGACCCCGATTCGGAATAGCGGCGTTGGCGGGCATGGACGAGCCAACGGCTCTATCTCGACTTCTGCGAATCGTATCGTCGGCAGGGGATTGGCGCTGAGGAAGTTCGCGCTCACTTGGGGTAGCTCCAGACCGCGCTGGCGCAGGACGGGCGCCAACAGGGGAAATGGAACATCGCGGTGAGAACTGAGTTCGATCACCCTTTGACGCACGCCCGAGAGCAAATCCAAGTACGAGTCGGTCGGCTGCATCCGGAGCCGTAGGAGTCCGAAGTTCGTGAAGTCTCCGATCATCTTTTGCAGATGGGACATCCGTCTCATGCTTACCGCCGTCCCGATCATGACTTCGTCTACGGCGGCAAGGTGCATCACCTGCGCGCCGCAAGCCGCTAGGCGAGCCATGAAATAGGTCGCACCGTGGCTCCGAGCAACTTCATCCAGGAGACTGGAGGTACTTACCGGGACGCCCCATTCGATCCGTCCGGATCTTGGCACCGGCTGGGCGGAGGTCGGGCTCGCAAACGGAAGCGCGACCCGAGGCGGCTGATTGGTCAGCAGCTCGGACCAATACTCAACCGCCTGCTGGAACCGCTCTGGTTCACGCTCGGGCAGGCTCCGTTCCCACTCGACGTAGTCGACGTATTGGAGATCTGGCGGCTGCAGGGGGGACGAGACTCCTGCCACTCGAGCCAGGTACAGGCTGCGCAGATCGTCGAAGAAGGTGATCCAGGACGCCGCGTCGGCAAGCAGGTGATGACTGTTCCGTACCAGCCAGTAGTCGTGAGAGTCGGACTGGAGTAGTCGAAAGCGGATCAACGGCCCCTCCTGCAGGTCGAACTCGAAACCCGACTCCTCGTCGAGAACCCTCGCCAAGGCAATTGACGGGTCCCGGGCTCGACTCACGAGTTCGGTCGTGCCATCGAGGCGCCCGGGCGGCTGTATGTGTGCCCGGGGTGTCCCGTTGGATTCGCTGAAGGTCGTCCGAAGGACTTCGTGCCGGGCGACGACGTCCCCGATACAAGCCCACAGGACGTCCACTCGAAGAGGGCCGCGGATCCGGAAGGGGACTACGACGTTCCATCGGCTCGGTGCCCGTATCCGCAATGGGTCTCGCCAGATTCGGGCCTGGGCTGACGAAAGCGGATAGGACTCCGCCCGGTGCGCGGGGCTGAGGGGGGGAAGGCTCCGCTCCGAGTGGATCCTCGTGCCATCGATGATCTCCGCCAGGTCGGCCACCGTCGGGTCGCTCGAGAACACCGCCAGGTCCAGTTCGACCGCGAAGATCTGTCGGACGCCGGCCGCAATTACCGCCGCGGTGAGGGAATCTCCGCCCAAGGCGAGAAATGACTCGCCCGGATGGGGCTGGTAGGGCTCGAAGGCTTCGCTCCAGAGGTCGGTGAGTAGTTCTTCGGTTTCCGATCCGGGTGAAAGGCGGGTTTGGCTGTCCTTATTGGCCCAGCTTCGTAACTTGTCGGCATCGAGCTTGCCGTGTGGGGTTATCGGCATCTCTTCCAGAAGAACGAACCGTCCGGGCACCGCATGGGGGGAGAGAACGTTCCGCGCCGCATTTCGCAGCTCCGAGCCGGTTACGTTCAGCCCGGGACGGGGTACGACGTAAGCGGTCAGCCTGACGTCGCCTCGTGGTGCCGACTCCGCCAGCACCTTCACCGCTTGGATCTCGGGAAAAGAGCCGATCACGGCCTCGACCTCTTCCAGCAGGAGGCGGTGCCCCCGAATCTTTATCTGCGAGTCTGACCTGGCGACGAGCGTGAGACCACTACAGGCATCCAGGTTGGCGAGGTCACCCGTGCGGAGTTCCATGGTGCCTTCACGTGGAGCGAAGTGTTTGGCCGTCAGTTCCGGGTCACCCCAGTATCCCGGGGAGAGATACTGGCTTCTCACGACGAGCTCTCCGGTCGTGCCGGCGGGCACGGGCCGGCCGTCGACGTCCACAAGCTCGATCTCGATTCCGTCGACGGGCCGGCCGACCCCCAGTCGCCCTTCGGGTGGCTCATCCTGCGTGGAGAACACCTGCTGGGCGATGATGCCCGCCTCGGATGAACCCAGCACGGTCACCAGTGTCGTGGTGTCCGGAAAATACCGCCGGAACACGTCGAAATCCGACCGTAGGGCCGGCTCGGATGCCAAGCGGAGGGCCCGAACATTCATTTGGCGACCGTCCGTGATCACACGGGCGTAGTTTCTGAAGAGCGACGGCAACATGTCGAGCACGGTCACTCTGGTGTCGGCGATCCAGTCCGTCAGTTGCGCCAGACCTCTTTCAGGGATGGAATACGGACACAGGGTGGCGCCGCTCAACAGCGTTCCCCATGCACCGACCAAGCCTTGACCCCCGCTCAATGCCGCGAACCAGCCGATCCTATCGGTGTCGACAATTCCGAGTCCTCGGACGTACCGCTGGAAGTTATGAAGCATGTTCTGATGGGTCTGCATGACCATCTTGGGCTGGCCCGTCGAACCAGACGTCGATATCAGGAAGACCAGATCGCCAGGGTCTGGACCGTCGATTCCGGTCCAGCCGGGCCCCTCGGTACCGACCTGCGATCTCATGATGAGCCGACGGTGCCGGTATCCGATGGCGCCGGCCAGCTCCTCGTAATCGTCGTCACAGATCAAGAGCTCTGCTCCGATCTCGGTGCAAAGGGCCGCCAGCCGGCCCGGCGGATCAGCAGGGTTGAGGGAGGCTACGACTCCTCGGCACTGCATAACCGCCAGGGCGGGAGCGATCCCCGATCCGTCATGGTGCGCGAGGAGCGCCACCCTGGCCCCGCTATCAGACAGCCGGCCGGACAACTCCTGACGGAACGCCGCTGCGAGTGAGGCCAGCTGCCCATAGGTCAGGACAATGGGTCCGCCCGTTATCGCGAGCCGGTCTGGATCGTGCTCCACGGTGCGAGAGAACTGCTCAGGTATCGAGGTGCCGAGCCCGTCCGATTGAGCTGGATCTGACCCCTGGCCCCTCTTCATCCATGGATGGTATCAATGTGTCGTGGAGGGCAATCGCTACCTTTCGGCGACGAATCGGGATAGGCGCGCCGCAGTGGTGGTGATCGGTGCCGGGATCACCGGAGCCTTCGCCGGGTACTTCCTTGCGCAACTCGGGGCGGAGGTCAAGATTATTGAGCGGGGCCAGATTGGCGGACAGGCGTCGGGACGCAATCCCGGGGGCTTGAATCCCCTCCATGGGCCTGGGATCCCGTCTCCCCTCCTGGATCTGGCCCTGGCGTCATTTCGGATCCACCTGGACCACTGGGACCGTATCCGCACACTGACCGGAGCTGCCTTCAACGGGCGCATTGTGAGCCGCATTCACATCGCCCTCGATGACTCCGACATGGCTTCCCTGAGAGGGATTGCCGCTCTGCACGAGCAGCAGCAAGGCTTTGAGGCAAGATGGCTGACCTCGACGGAGATGTCCAACGTCCTACCCGAAGTGACCGACGCGGCAGTCGGTGGGTTATGGACCAATGGCAGTGCGACTGTAGATGCTCAGTCCTACACCGCGGCCGTGGTTGCCGCGGCAGTCCGCGCCGGGGCTCAGTTGATCCACGGCGAGGTCACGAACGTGGAAACCCGCGGCCACCGTATCTCCGGGGCCGTGGTAGACGGGAGAGTCCATCGGTGCGACGCCGCGGTCCTCGCGCCCGGCCCCTGGTGGCAAACAATGAGTCATTGGTTTGCCGTCGACGTTGGTGTCCGGCCGGTCAAGGGAGATCTCTTGCTGGCCGAGCCACCGAGCGGTGCACCGGTTAGTGACCTCTCGTGGAAGCACTTGGGTATATACGCGGTGAATGAGAGGCGGGTGTGGCTCGGCGGCACCGAAGAGGATGTCGGGTTCGACCCGACGCCCAGCGAAGCCTCCCGAGACGCCATCCTGGCCGGAATCGCCACCCTGTTGCCCGCCTGGACCCCGGGCCGCGTCGTAGACCACGTGGCCGGCCTGCGGCCGACCACAACCGATGGGTTGCCGCTCGTAGGCAAGCTCGAGCCGTGGGAGAACGTGTACCTGGCCGGGGGAGGAGGCCGCAAAGGGATGCTCTTCGCACCTGCCCTCGGTCTGGCCGCGGCCCAGTTGTCGACGGCCGGATCGACCCAGCTTCCCGTTGGACCTTGCCGACCAGATCGACCGGGGTTGGCCGCATGACCAGGAACCGCTTCCGTTCCGAATGCAGTTCGTGCAGTCAGGTCTTCCAACACTACGTGTCGTTCTGTCCAAGTTGCCGCGCCATGACGGACGTCCGCTACGACCTGGACCAGGTGGTCCGGGGCGATTCGGCCAATCCCTACCAGCGCTTTCTCGACCTGTTGCCGGTAGCCGACCCCGAACTTCTACCGGCGGACGCCCAGTACACACCAACGATTCATGCTCAGAGCCTGGGTGCTCAGCTTGGCCTGCCCTGGCTGTACCTGAAAGACGAGACAGGTCTGCCGACGGCGACCACCAAAGACCGCATGGCGGCCGTCGCGTTGCCATACCTCTACGAACTCGGGGTCCGGGAGTTCGCCACGTCATCGACGGGCAACAGCTCGAGCGCCTATGCGCAGGCCATAGCCCGGGTGCCCGAGATGACGATGTATGTCTTTACGGCCGAGGCGTTTCGCAACCGACTGACGCTGGCCGGGAGTCCTCAGGTGGTCGACGTGGTGGTGCGCGACGCTACTTTCGTCGAGGCCTTCGAAGCAGCGGGCGAATACGCCACCGACCACGGAATAACTTCCGAGCGCGGGTTCTTCAATCCCGGGCGACGCGAGGGTCTCAAGCTGGCCTGGCTCGAGGCCGTCGAGCAGGTGCCCCGCCGAATAGATTGGTATGTCCAGGCCGTCTCGAGCGCCATGGGCGTATTCGGCGTGTTCAAGGCAGCCGGGGAGATGGTCGAGCTCGGATGGGCAGAAGCGACGCCACGATTGCTCTGCGTGCAGCAGGAGAGCTGCGCGCCCATGGTCACCGCCTGGCGAGACGGGAGCGCGACGATCCGGTCCCGAGACGTGGTGCCCAATCCGCGAGGTATCGGTACCGCCATCCTGCGTGGGGATCCCACTCGGACTTACCCACACGTCCATCGCATCGTGCGTGCCAGCAACGGCACGTTCACTGCTGTGTCAGAAGCCGCGATACGAGACGCCCGCGACATGGTCGAGGAGCTCGAAGGTGTCTCCGTTTGCTTCTCTGCCGCCGCTGCGGTCGCTGGATTGGCCGAATTGGCGCGTACCGGTTATTTCTCCCCGGCAGACACCTTTCTCGTCAATCTAACCGGTGGCGAGAGACCGGCCACTCCGACCACGGAGCAAACCCAGTGGGTGTCTCGTGTGGACAGGCGGTGGAACTTCGAGGACATCCGGAGGCCGAACAGCCCTAGTGGTAACTTCGGAAGGTAATCCTGCTGGTGGCAGATTCGAGGTGCAACATGTCCGAGGACGAAATTCCCCGTGAGTGGCGACGCTGGGCGGCCGTGGCGTTGATGAAGGGCGCCCCGATGGTAGAGGTCATGTCCGTCCTGCGAACTCAGGGCTTCCCTGACGAGGCCGCCGTGCGCTATTGCGCCTTCCTATTCGATAATCCGGCGTTCGAAGGCGGTCGGATCGTCGCTGAGCAACTGGCCAAGCTGTCCTCGGTTCTCAATGTAATTCAGAAGATGCGTGGACTGTCGACGCTCCCTGTGACTGTCAAGCGTCGGAGTGGCGTTAGCCAGCAGGAATTCCTCGACGTCTATTACGCCCAGAACACGCCGGTTCTGCTGACCGACGTCTGCGACCGGTGGCCGGCCCTGAGTCTGTGGAATCCCGACTACCTGGTCGACCGACTGTCCGGAGTAGAGGTCGAGGTCATGGCTGGTCGAGACTCCGATCCGAGGTATGAGGTCAACTCGAACGACCACAAGTTCAAGATGCCATTCGACGAGTATGTGGCCAAGATTCAGGCAGCTCCTCGGAGCAACGATCTCTACCTGGTCGCAAACAATCATCTCCTGGCGAATCCGGGTGCCCTCTCATTATGGGACGACTTCGAGATCGACAAGCGGTATCTGGTGGACGACCCGACGCACTCACAGGCCTTCTTGTGGTTCGGGCCGGCTGGGACGGTCACCCCGCTGCACCATGACCCGGTAAACGTCATGTTCAACCAGGTCAGTGGCCGCAAACACGTGATTCTCATTCCGTCGCTGCAGATTCACCGGCTCTACAACAGTCTGTCTGTCTACAGCGATGTCGATCCCCTCGCACCCGATCTCGATCAGTATCCGCTGTACGCGGAGGCCCAGAAGATTCACTTCGACATGGACCCCGGGGAGACGCTGTTTATCCCGGCCGGATGGTGGCATCACATAGAGGCCTTGGACCCCAGTCTGAGCGTCTCCTTCACGAACTTTGCCTTCGACAACGGCATCGACTGGGTGCATCCAACGGTTTCAGTTTGAACGGGCGGCGACGCGGACTGTTCGCGCGTCCAACGGGCCCTCGGACACAGCTGACTCGGCCGACTCGTCAGGTCATCACCCCGGGTCGGCGCAGCTCGTAAACCCCGTCGCCAAGCTGACCTGCTTCCAGATCGAATCGTGCACCGAGCCCCGCCAGCTCGCTGATTGAGAGGTGCCAGGCTTCGTTGCCGGCGACCGTCCATTCCATTCCTGCCCTGTGGGTGAGAACACGGCCACCTTCGCGCAAGGAACGCCGGTAGTTCTCTAGTAACCAGTGCAGGTGATAGACGCAGCAGACATAGCTGGCCAGGTTGTTGTCGACGATGTAGTCGTAGCTGCCGGACACTAGAGAGCGAAAGGCGGGCGAGTACTTGTTCGCCAGGTAGGCGGTGTAGTTGGGGATTCCGAGCGCGTCGGCGAGGGTCTTCTCTTCGTGGGCGATCGTGACACCGTCTATCAGATGCACCCGTGAGGCGAAGCGGCGCGCCAGGCTTGAATTGCCGATGCCAACGTGCAGTATCCGGTCGTCGGGTTTGATAATGAGCCGATCGATGGCGTCCTCGATACTCGCCTGATCGGGGGTGGTCGGCCGCTCGCTCCAGTCGACTTGATCCGGCTGGTCGATCGCCAAGCCCGGCTGGTCACCGCTTCCGCAGTAGGGCCGGCGATCTTGGCTCAGAGTGGAGCGACGACGACCCATTCTCCGATCAGTTTATACCGCAGCGCGCCCAGACGAGAGACGACCTGTCAATATTGGCCGGAGTAGCCGGTGAATCCTTCTTTGCGGTCCAGGTACCACTGCTCGTCCTCCGGAATGTCGTCCGGCTCGAGGTACCACGTGAGGTGGCGAGCCACGTAAGGTGCCGCGGTGCGGGCTCCTTCGACATCGAACGGCAGCCCGGGCCGGTATATCGCGAAAGTCGTGTCGACCGGGGCGTCGAGGATGCCGGGTCCCAGGGGCGCCACCCAGAATCGCTGTTCCAGGTCCTGTGCGACTCTGGCCATGTTGGTCGCTGGAAGCTGATCAATGACCAGACCCAGACCCACCTTGTTGACGTCGTAACTCAGCAACAGGTCGAGGAGGTGGTCGACTGCATCGAGGGGGCAATCATCGTCGGGGACCACGTCGCAGTCCGTGACGACATAGGGAAGATTCGTCGGCACCAGGCCCAACTCGAACGGTGCCCGGTGACCGGCGTTCTCCTCGAGCCGGACAACGGAATGCCCGCAGCGGCCGTACCATTCCAATAGCGGCGGGTAGCTGGAGGCGTTGTCGACGAGCACGATGTTCGTGTGGCCGGCGCCAGTCAACCAGTCGGTGAGTTGCACGAGGCAGCTGAAACGGTCGCGGCAAATTACGAAGAGCGGTACGTCGGGGCCTTTCATGGCGCGATTCGGAACGAACGGATCCGGTCGTTGGACGAATCGGCGACGAGCAGGGTTCCGGTGGGTCCCACGCTGAGCCCTCTGGGGTGGGCCAGGGCGGCGTCCTCGGCGGGGCCGTCGTCCCCGTCGTAGTCCGGCTCGCCGGTGCCGGCAACGGTAGTGATGGTCCTATCCTGAGCCACTCGCCGGACGCGGTGGTTGTAAGTGTCGGCAATGAACACGGTGATGACACCGTCCTCTGAGCAGACCAAGACGGCGGTCGGGGAGCGGAGTTGGGCCTCTGTCGCCGGGCCGCCGTCACCATCGTCGCCGGGCCGCCCGGTTCCGGCAAAGGTCTCGATTTGCCCGTCGATGCGGATGCGCCGTATGCGGTGGTTGAACGAGTCTGCGACGAGCACCGCGCCGGTAGGTTCGACGGCCAGACCCTCGGGAAAGGCGAGCTCTGCAATCCGGGCAGGACCGCCGTCACCGCGACTGCCGCACAGCCCGGAGCCGGCGATGGTCTCGATGCCACCGTCGTTATCCACGACACGGACCCGATGGTTGCGGGTGTCGGCAATGAGCACTCGGCCCTTCGAATCTACGGCGAGGCCTCCGGGGTGGTCGAGCTCTGCCTCCACGGCCGGACCTCCGTCGCCCTCTCCGCCCCGCCTTCCTGTGCCGGCCACCAAGCGCATCAATCCATCGGCCGTAAGCCTCCAGACCTGATGGTGTCTCCGGTCTGCGACGAGAAGGTCTTCGCCATCCGAGGCGAGGGCGCACGGTTCTGTGTCGAGAAGCGACAGAGGCGGGGCCACTGTGGAGATCATCCCGTCAGGTGTGATCGCCCGCAACCGGGCGTTCCCTGTATCCGCTACGAACGTCACGTCGCCGTCCCGGGCTGGAATGGTCACGACACCGGCCGGGCGATGGAGACGAGCTAGGCCGGCTGGACCGCCATCGCCGTAGAACCCGGGCTGGCTGTTTCCTGCAACCGTGTCGATGGTGCCGTCGCTCGTCACCCTGCGAACCCGGTGGTTACTCGTGTCCGCGATGAGCATCGAGCCGGTCAGAGGGTCGATGGACAGGCCCGTCGGACGGTTGAGCTGAGCGGTCTCGGCCGGCCCGCCATCTCCGCTGAAGCCCGCCCGGCCGGTGCCCGCGATCACGGTAACCGAGCCGTCCACCTCGAGCCGGGCGACGCGGTGGTTATACGAGTCCGCGTAGCACGGCCGGCCTTCGAGGTCGATGGCGATGGCGGCCACTGGGAGGACCTCCTCGCCCCCCGCGGTTTTCAGATCCTGTCGGTTGACCGTCACGTCGCACGTGCCGTCGCGGCGGATCCGGTGCAGCGAGCCCTCCCACGCGTCAGCCACCCAAAGGGCTCCGTCCGGAGCGAAGGCCACGCCTGTGGGGCGGCCTATCCCCTCGACCTCAATGGGCTCCCAGTCTTTGTCGAGCATCACGAGGCGATGGTTCCAGGTATCGGCTATCGCCAGAACTGGATCGGGGTGGGAGCGAACCGCCAGCGCCTCGGCCTGGCCGACGGTGTCACCTATGGGAACCGGCACTGGCACATCGTCCGGGTCCAGGCACCAGACCGATTCGGTCAGACCGTCGACCAGGAACAGCGCCCCGTCCGGGTCGCACGCCAGCCCACCCGGATGGTGAAATCCAGCCCACGCCCCCGGACCACCGGCCGCGGTCGTCGGTGGATGGCATGACCCGGCCACAGTGGTGATCGTGCCGAATGGATCGACGCGACGTACCCCGGCCACTCCGTTGTCCGTGACGTAGAATGTTCCATGGGGACCGGTGGCAATCGAATGAGGAAGAAGCAAGGGAGCCTCGGTCGCTGGCCCTCCGTCGCCGGTGCCACCTCCGGCAAGGGTTGAAGTCGCGACTGACTCCTCCCCCGTACGGGTGCCCTGTGGCGGCGTGGGTCGTCGGCGCGGATCTGCGGGCGCGTCGAGGCGGGTGATCGCGAAAACTTCTGCGGCCAAGTCGATTCCCGCCGGGTTCGGCGGAGCCGGCACGTGAGATTCCGGCCCGGTCTGCTCGAACCGGGCCGCGGCGGCTCGCTCACCGGGCGTGCCCCTTGACCGCCAGGCCAGAGCCCAAGCGCTGGCCACCCCTAGCCCAGCATATTTCGAGGCCAGTTGGAGCCGGGCGTAGTCCGCTCCACCGTCGGCTGGGAACCCGTCTTCTGATACCGCACGCGGCACGAACACCGCACTCGAGGGCGCGCAGCGAACCTTCCAACCGGCGAGCCGGGCCCGCCATGAGAGATCGACGTCGGCTCCCTCAGCGGGGAAGGTGCCAGCTTCGTATCCACCGATCGTATCCAGGACGTCCTGGCGAATCAGGCAGCACGTGATCGACGCCCAACTCGTGTCGCCGCTTTCGAGATCGTAGACCTTCGCGTTCGGCAACGGTAACGTCCGCGCCTCGATCAGCCCCACCTCAGGGTCGGCGATGCCTTCGACCAGTTTCGTCAGACATTCGGGCCCCACGAGCGCTTCCGCATCCAGCACCAGAACCAGGTCGAAGTCCACCCTGCGCTGGAAAAGGTGGTTGTGACCTTCGGCCATCCCGGCGACGGTGAGCGGAACAATTTCCCACTCGTCGAAGGACTCCCCGTCGTCACTGCCAGGTTGGAGCGCTTCGCCTCGCCATCCTGCGTTGGCGTCGAATCCGATCGCCACGCTGACCACAGTCAGCAGGCCTCGTTCGCGGGCTCGTCGTGTCGACGCTCCTAGCCACGCGATCCATTTCCGACGAAAGGGCGCGTCCTCACGCTGCCATATGGTCTGAACGCGAAGGGACACGGCGGGTCTAGGCGGATCCAAGGTCCTGCGCCCTATGACGATCGCCCGGAATTGCCAGCGGATGGAAGGTCTTGATTGAGCGGCGACTGCTCGACCGTACGTCTTTGTCTCGCCCGGGTCTGGATGTCGTGCACGACAACCGGAAGGGGAAGTGCTCTGGCGATGCGGTCCTGAATCTGGCGGGCGCGGCCGGCGAATGACGGATCGTGGAGGATGCGCCTGACCGCTTCCCGAATCTGCTCTGGTGAGGTCTCCTCCTCGCGAAGCCAGATGCCAGCACCATTCTCATCGACCTTGCGGGCGTTGAACAACTGGTCGGAACCGAGGGGCACGCACACCATCGGTACGCCAAAGCAAAGAGCTCCCATCATGGTGTTGAACCCACCGTGGCACAGCATGCCCTGACAGGTTGGCAGGATGCTCGTATGCGGGAGGTACTGCTCGAAGTGCACGTTTGCCCTCGTTTGCCCCTGGTCGGGAGGAAGCATTCCCTCACCGAGAGTGCACACTACGTCCACGTCCTCCCCCTCCATCGCGTCGAGGAAGCGTTCGAACAGGTCGGTGTCGTGGTTATATACGGTTCCGAGCGTGACCAGGACCCTGGCCCGGCCGCCAGGCTGCGGCGACACGCTCGACGCCGAGCCATCGCCGTCCCAGGGAACGTAACGAATGCGTCGCGAGGAGGCCACGGGCAGGGGATTGAAGGGTTCGAAGCCACCTGGCAGTAGGGTAAGATACAGATCGCGATACAGGCACTCCAGGTCCGGATCCTTCGACAACCCGTAGTCGCGCCGTAAAGCCGCGATCGCCTTGTCGGCGCCAAGTATTCGCCACGATTCGGCCGGAATGAAGTAGGCGACGCCGAAGATGACATTGAACGTACCGAGAATCTCCCCGGCTATCGCCGGCGCCAGATCTGTCGGTTCGCGTATCACCACGTCGGGCCGGAATTGCTCGACGGCAATTTCCAGGATGTCCCGCACCTTGAAGCCGACGGCGGCGTAGCCGTAATCCGGGTTTTCATCGCCCGACACAAGCGTGGCGTCGCGAGGATTGATGCCGGCCGGGAGCCATGGCAGCCCGGTGGCCGTTACCGCTCCAGCGATGTCCTCCGCAGTCGCGACCGCGACGTGGTGGCCGGCACGACGGAACGCCCGGGCCAGGGGAACGATGGGATTGAAATGCCCGCGGTAAGGGCGTACCGAGAACAGCACCCGTAGTGGAGTCCAGGCCGTCAAATCGGTACCGGGTTCGGATGCAGGAGGGGCCGGAGACCGCCCCTTCGGGCCCGGTAGAGCTCGAGCCACTCTGTGGGCTCAGGCGCGGGCGGCGGTTCGGGCGCGGACGCGGGATCAGAGTCCGGAAACCCGAACCACCTGATCACGGCTTCGACGACCTCGGTCGGTAGCCGAAGCAGGCTCTCGTACTCGACCCGGTACGGATCAATGTCATGAAGGGTGAAGAAGGCTTCCCAGTTGTGGTTGTGAACGAGGATCAACTCCTCCTTCCATCGCACTTCCTGGAAGTCCGGGGCCTCCTGATCGCCGGCACCTGCGCCCCGGCTGTTGAATCGACGATTCTGCCCAATCTGCCAGCGCAAGGCTTGGAGGGCGGGATCGCGGCTGGATACGAACAGATACGTGGGGCTTGGGAGACATGCACCGATGACCTCGGCATCTGTTCGGGTGAGATGATCGTGTCGATCGGCCAAGGCGGCTCGGCCGATGCGAACCAGCCAGCGTTGGTGCGACCAAAGCACGCGCGCCGAAAGCATGCCGTTCGATCCGGTGCCTTCGGCTGCGACCCCGGCCAGGTAGCTTTCAGGGAATCCGCGGCGGGAAGGCAATAGACGCCAGGCGAAGCCCCGCCGGGTGGCCTCTTGGGGATTGAAGTACTCCTTCGGCGATCCGAACTCTCCCGTACGTTCGAGAAGGCGACACAGCCGCAGTCCACCTGCGGCAGGTGTGGTGGCAACGATGCAGGACGTCTTGGTCTTCGTACCTTCGGCCGGCATCGGATCCGGTGTCGCTTGTCGGACGCTGTGATCGTCGAGCTCCGCGAACAAGGGATGACGGGCGAGCGATACATAGGGCAGTTCGAAGTACTGCGCGGGCTTGGTGTGGCTGCTCCAATACTCGTACGTGATCCGCGCCGACTCGTACGGGGTCACACCGACAGGACCGGTAGCGATTTCCTGGGTATCTCGCTTCAAGAGCACTACGAAGACACCGGGAACGGCTTCGTCCAGGAGCAGCTTCATCATCTCCGGACACTGCACGACTATGCGTTCATCGTTCATGATGTCCATGAACCGACGACGATCGTTGGCCCCGAAGAGGGATTCGTCAATGTAGCGGTGACCGGTGTCGTGCGCAATCATCCTGGCGGCGACGTCGGTACCGGAAAACTGCGGACCGATAACTACGATTCGCGAGTGGACTACGAGGTCTTCGAACATCGAATCTCCGTTGCAGCTGCCTCCCTGGCAGGCCGTAGCCACTCTACGTTCTCTAGCTTCCAGGCCAAGGGGAGCAGCAGCGTCCCGTTGGGCCGACACGTTTCCGTGCCTCGTGGTCGCCGTGGATTTAGCAGGTGCTGGGGGCCGGCTCGCCGTCGAAGCGAGCCTCGATGTAGGCGATGGCGCCGGGTAGACCTTCTGCTTCGGCGGAAATGTGGTCGGCTAGAGGGAACTCGATGTATTGGATGGTGTCGCCTGCCTCGCAGTAATGAGCTACGAGCGTGGTGACATCGGGCGTGACCACGAGTTCGTCGTAGGTGGCCATGTAGATCTGCATGGGAATTTTGGGCACGCCGATGACTCCCATCGTGTCGGCAGTGATTACCTGCTGGACTGCGGGCACGTCGAGGGGATTGAGCCCCCCTTTGGTGTAGCTCTCGATGTATTGGAACGCGTAGGTCGACACGAACTGCGCGATGCACATACCGCCGATGGCTTGCTGCATCTGCTTGCCTGTCGCGTTGAGCAGGGAGTGGATGTCGATCTGCGGGTATGCCCTAGCGATCCCGACCGCGGCCGCGAAGTAGACCCCGGAGAAGAGCCCGCCGTCCGCTTTGGCCGCGATGTGGCCAATGTTGACCGGCAGGCCGCCGATGGCGGCGCCGACGATATTGAGCTCCGGCGCATAAGTCGGCGCTTCTTCAGCCGCGAACTCCGAGGCCTGGGATCCCCCGGAGTAGCCCATGAGCCCAACCGGTGTTGCCGACCCGTCGAGACTAAGGGGAGCGAAGTTCTCCGCGGCGCGGATACCGTCCAAGGTCGCGTATCCCTCCTCGACGCCGGCTGTCCACGCGTAGTGAGGTCCCTCGAAGTCAGGGATGACCAGCGTGTAGCCGAGCGACACACCAGTCGATACCGCTCCGAACGACTCCAAACCAGCTAGCGACTCGTACCCGTCGACGCTGGGCGGCTCGGTCAGCACGTAGGACGGCTGGCAGGTAGCCGAGTCGCTGTCGATGGCCGGCTGGTAGGACAACAGCCGCGGCGGCTGGTTGGATGTCGTCGACTTGACGACCGTCGCCACGTCGGCCTCCAGCGCGCCGGACACGTTCTCGGAAACGTACTTGAGCTGCCAGGCCTCATACGGCGTGGAAAAACCTACGGCGTCAATGGTCACCGGCTGGGAATGGAGGATCTCGCCGGGGTAGTCACCAGCAAAGGACGCCGGCTGGGTGTAGGTGGACCGAGCAGTCGCGAGGGGCGTGGCCGCGTCGGCGGCGTTCAGGCCTACGGGCGCAACCAGGCTCAGCGACACGACACCGGCAGTGAAAAGGGGTAAACGGCGGGGGCGCAAGTCTGCTCCTATCTAGGTTGTGTGAGTGCCAACGAACTGGTACACCTGCACCACTAAACTGTGACGAACGTACAACTTCTGGATCGGATGTGTCAATGGTCACATCGACGTTTTCTCAGGACCGGAGCCGAGCCCGCCGCGACGCGCTGGTGCGCGCTGCAGTCGCCTTGCTCGCCGAGGGCGGGGTTCGAGCGATCACCCACCGCGCCGTAGCAACAAGAGCCGACGTGCCGCTCGCCGCGACCACCTACTACTTCGAGTCGATCCAGCACCTCACCGAAGAGGCCCTACGGGTCCATGTCGAAGAACGCATTGCCGAGCTGCAATCCCTCGCTGCTGCCGCCGCAAGCGGTTCTCGTAGCGCGGACGAAGTTGCCCAGCGTTTCGTGAGCGCGCTGCTCGCCCGTGACCGGGCTGCCACCATCGCCCAGTTCGAGGTCTACCTAGAGGCAGCTCGGAATCCGGCCTTCCAGCAGACAGTCGCCGAAGCTCTCGACGCCTTCGAGGATCTCGCCCGCGCCACCCTGGTAGCCCTCGACGCCCGCCAACCCGCTCACGCCGCCTCCGCGTTCGTAGCAGTGATCAACGGATTCGCATTGAACAGTTTGGCCCGACCTCGCCCAGCCGAGATCGAAAGCGCGGCCTTGCTCGACGCCATGCGGGCGCTTTTCATCAGGTACGTCATGGACGACGATGAGCTCGCCCGCTGGCACGATCGACTTCGAAAGCCCCTCGACCAACTCGAATCGCACTCTTGAGACGCAGCTCATGCTGTCGGGGGTGGCCCGGCGCCTTACGTTGGGTTAGTAGACGCTGAACCCCGTTGGGAGAAGGCCACGACCGCTGAGAGCGCGCACAACTTCCGATCCCCGTCCCGCCCTGGTTGCCCGCTTCACAAGGAACACCGCACACTCGGCGAGGACCTCGGCTGACAGCTCGACTCCGCTGTCGAGATCAAGTCCGTGGAGCACGAGTTCAGCGGTCCGTGACTGCAGGTAGGCGTCGAGCGTCTGCTCCCCGAACGGAGTGCCGACCGTGGCGTCATCGGGGGCGGAGGCCACCACGATCAACGCCCGCTCCGACGCGGCGCGGACCGCGCCCACTGGGTTGTCGCCCAGGTCCAGCACGGCCTGCCGCCCCCGTTCTGCGATGTTCTCTGGCAACACGTACTCCGGCCCCGCGACTGGAACCGGTCGCTCGTAGTACTCGACGGTCAAAACGTGGGCACGGTTGCCGTGACCAATCAGATCGAGCACCCGCCATTCGTCCGACCACTGTTCGCCATAGCGCTCTCGCGGTACAGCCGTGACGGCGTCAACGAAAAACTGCGATGCCATACGGAACGGTGCGACGGCGGGGGTATCCATGGGCACGTTCTAATCCGTTGAATCCGAAGACCCCACCGCGAGGTATCCGCTTTAGAATGAATCGTATATCGGACATCGTCCGACACGGTCCGAACGCTTCCGAAGGACCGACCGGGCTTGGTACGCTGCGGTGTCGCGTAGCTACCTCGACCTGCGACGGAAACCCGATGCCGCCGATCGAAGCCATACTGGGCCAGGCCCTTGCTGATGCCTTCAAGGCCATGGACATCGACATCGCCGCCCAGGACATCCAGTTGGTGCGGCCTAGCCGCCGGGAGCATGGCGACTGGACTTCGAACATAGCCATGCAGGCGGCCACTGCGACCGGGAGAAAGCCTCGTGAGCTGGCGGAGGAGATCATCGCCCTCATTGCGGACGACCCGCCGGCTCACGTCGAGAGCGTGGCGGTGGCTGGGCCGGGGTTTATCAACTTCACGCTGCAGGATAGTTGGCTGCACGAGGTGCTGATTGATGCCGTCACCGGCGGCGAGGAGGGCTTCGCCCGTCCCCGCCTGGCGGACGGAAACCGCATACAGGTCGAATTCGTTTCCGCCAATCCGACCGGGCCGATCCATGTCGGGAATGGATGGTGGGCGTCTTACGGCGATGCCGTCTGCCGGCTTCTCCAGCGGAGCGGGTGGCAGGTGCATCGCGAGTACTACGTCAATGACACGGGGGGCCAGATACGCCGGCTCGGCTCGAGCATCTTGGCCCGACGGGCGGGGACAGCCGTTCCCGAGGACGGTTATCCAGCCGCTTTCATCAAAGGGCTGGCCGCCGCCTATGAAGGATCTGAAGACGCCACTGAGGCGGGCCGGTGGGCAGCCGCGCAGATCCTCCGCTTTATCCAGATGCAGATGGCGAAGGTCAATATCTACTTCGACAGCTGGTACAGCCAGGCTTCGATCGAGGAAAGTCAGGCGGTCGCCGACACCGTCGAACTCCTACGCCGGTCGGGGCTTGTCTACGAGGAGGACGGCGCCACCTGGTTGCGAACCGCCGAGTTCGGCGATCCGCGAGAGAAGCGGGTCCTTCGCAAATCAGACGGGGAGTACACCTACCTCGCCGGCGACATCGCCTATCACCGGGACAAATTCCTGATTCGCGGGTTCGAACGGGTGATCGACGTGTGGGGAGCCGATCACCAAGGCCAGGTCGCCAGCCTCAGGGCTGGTGTCGCCGCGCTGGGCGTGGATCCGGAACGACTCGAGGTCCGAATCGGGCAGATGATCTCGCTCAGCAGCGGCCGGATGTCGAAACGAACCGGTAACGCCGTCGACCTCGACGACCTGGTGGACGAGATCGGCCCTGACGCCATGCGGCTACTGAGCTTGGTGAGTTCTATCGACCAGGCGGTGGCGGTCGATCTCGACAAGGTGCGCGCCGAGACAGGTGAAAGCCCCGTGTACTACGTGCAGATGGCCTACGCCCGTATCGCGGGCATCGGCCGCGAAGCGGCCAAGCGCAACGTGATCCGAGCGCCGATCGAGGACACGGACCTCACCGTGTTGACCCACGACCGGGAGCTGGACCTGTTGCGGTCCCTTGCCGACCTTCACCGCGTGGTGGAGACGGCGGCCCTGGAGCGGGCCCCGCACAAGATCGCCACTTGGGCGAGGGAGCTGGCGGACCGTTTCCACGGCTTTTACCACGACTGCTACGTCCTTCACACCGATAACCCTCCCGAACTGACCCAAGCCCGACTGTGGTTGGTCGAAGCGGCTCGGGTGGGTTTCGCGATCAGCCTCGGTCTTCTGGGCGTGACCGCCCCCGAAACGATGTAGTACTGAAGGCGTCGCTCAGGTAAAAGGGGTGAGATCGCTGGTAGTGGAGTTCCATTGGATCGTAGGCCGGATGGCGGCCAGATTCACCCGGCGCCGGTTGTGTTGAACGATGGCGAACAGGGAATCGATCAGCGCTTCGCCGAGCAGGTGTGGCACCAACCCCAGGTCGAACAATCGAGTGTGGGCGGCCCGAAAGTAGTGATCTTCGGACTCGACCCGAGGGTTGACGAGATGCTCGATGGTGCATTCACCGGGATACGCCCCGGACACGGTGTTGGCGATGTCGGATATCGACATCGACTCGGTGAACTGGTTGAACACCCGGAACTCGCCTGGCATGGCGGGATGCTCACTCGCCAGGCGGATGCATTCGACGGTGTCCACGATGTTGAGAAGCCCGCGGACTTGGCCGCCGGCGCCATACACCGTGAGGGGATGACCCAGTACGGCCTGGACGACCATTCGGTTGAGCACGGTGCCGAACACGTGGTCGTAGTCGAAACGGGTGTTGAGGGCCGGGTCGAGAATGGTCTCGTCGGTCTCCTGGCCGTACACGATGCCCTGATTGAGATCGGTGGCGCGTAAGCCCCATATGCGGCAGGCAAACTCGATGTTGTGGCTGTCGTGGACCTTCGAGAGGTGATAAAAGGAGCCGGGTTTCTTCGGGTACAACATGGTGTCGGTCCGGCCCTTGTGGGTGATTGTGAGCCACCCTTCCTCGATGTCGATGTTCGGGGTCCCGTACTCCCCCAACGTCCCGAGCTTTACCAGATGGATGTCCCGGTTGATATCGGCAATGGCGTAAAGAACGTTGAGGTTGCCCTCCACGTTGTTTCGTTGGGTGTAGACCGCGTGCTGCTGGTCGATCATGGAGTACGGAGCGGAACGTTGCTCGGCAAAATGGACGACCGTGTCCGGGGCGAACTCGGCAATCATCCGATGCACGAACGCGGCGTCGGTGAGGTCGCCCTCATAGACCGCCAGCGTCTTGCCACTCAGATCGGACCAGGCCCTGATCCGTTCGTCGAGCGACCGGATCGGAACCAGACTCTCGACCCCGAGTTCGACGTCGTACGCCCTCCGGACGAAGTTGTCAGCTACGCCGACATGGTGTCCTGCAGCCGAGAGGTGGATGGCGGTGGGCCAACCCAGATACCCATCGCCCCCGAGGACCAGAATGCGCACATTGTCTCCCGTCTGTGGACTTGTCGATCGTCCACCCTCGGACCGCGGTCATGTCCGGCATCACTTCTCTAACCGCGGAACCTGAGCGTTGGCTGAAACGGCCTTTGGCGCGGTCTCCCGCCCACGGGTCCGTGGATCCGGGCACACCGAATGACCGTCGGGCATCCACTGCTTTATCATGGCAAAACGCCCGCCCGCTAATCCGGCTCTAGGTGGGAGGTGCCGCGTCGTTCGACTGGTGGGGACCGGGCAACTCGTGGGCGAGGGCCGTGACGACCCCACCGAGGGCGACGAGGGCCACGCCCTTGGCGATCTCGTCGGCCTCGAGACCCGTGTCGGCCAGGGTGTTCCCGCCCTGTGAGGACGCGGCTCCGGGTTCGGCTGACGAGGCTGGTCCTGGGGCGGCGGTGACTGCGTCCGATGCGGTTGGGCTGGCCGGCGTGCCACCGGCTGGGGTTGCGCTCACGATGCCCGCAGCTACGTCAGCGGCGTGGACGTTGGCGCCGCAGATGCCTCCCCCGCCGATGACGCCGCTCGGAGCGGGTCGGGCCGGGCCCGCCTCTTGGTGGGGGACGGAGTTGGTTGGCACCGGGTAGGGGGTCAGGTCATCCCCTTCGGTGCCGGCGAGGGCGTTGGCGAGATTGAGGGGGTTGGCGAATACCGCAGCCCCGCTGAGGCCGAGATCGTAGATCGGGACCGGCAGGGTCGGGCGGCTGCTGTCAGGGGTGGCGGCGAAGTTGAACGCGCCGGTGAGGTCGCCGACTGTTTGGCGTCGCCAGGCGCTCAGGTTGGGGATCGGCGTGCCGAAACGGGTCTCGATGAGCCGCAGCTGCGAGGTGTGGTCGAGCGTCCCGGAGTAGACGAGCCCGCCTCTGGTGTAGGGCGAGACCACCAGACACGGCACCCGGAAGCCCAGCCCGATTGGCCCGGTGACGCCGCCCTCGATCCCCTGGATGGACGGGTCTTTGATCGGAACGGTGATGTACTCGTCGGGCGTGCCGGCGGGCGCGGTCGGCGGCGGGACGTGATCGAAGAAGCCGCCGTTCTCGTCGTAGCTGATGATCAACGCCGTTTTTTCCCATACCGCGGGGTTGTCCAGCAGGTAGCTCAGGATGGTCGTGATCGCCAGGGCGCCCAACTCGGGTGGCGCGGCCGGGTGCTCGCATTGGGTGAAGTCCGGCACCAGCCACGACACCGCGGGAAGCTGGCCCAGGAGGATGTCTTCGACGAACTCGTCCTCGATGGTGGGCAGCAGGCCTTTGGTGTTGAGCGGGGTACCAAGCTGACCGTATTGCTTGAACAGCCGGAGGACGTTGTCCATCAGCAGCCCCCCCTGCACGCCTTCGATGGCGTCGGTGCTCTGGTACACCTTCCAGCTGACGCCCGCTTCTTCGAGCACCTCGGGCATGGTCTTCCAGCTGAAGATGTTCGCCGAGGGCAGCACCGAGCCCAGGGTCTGCAGCATGGGCCCGCCTCCCGTACCGTGGGGGTCGAGCATGGCGGTCATCCAGTACAGCCGGTTCGGGTAGGTCGGCCCGAGCACCGAGCAGTGGTAGTTGTCGCAGATGGTGAAGGCGTCCGCCAAGGCGTAGTAGAAGGGCAGGGTCTCGCGGTTGTAGTAGCTCATCACGATGGGCCCGTTCTTGGGCCCGTCGTAGGCCGCTTCCACGTGGGTCTTGACGAAGCTGTCCATGCTGCCGCCGTTCCAGGACTGGTGCTGCGGGAGCCAGTCGTGGGTCGGGTCGTTGAGGAACTCGCCGTCCGTGGTGAGGTTGACCTGTAGGGGGAACGGCATGGTGTACCCGGTGCTCGTCACCCCCGTGCCAGGTTCCCAGCCGAACTGGTTGTAGACCGGGTAGCGCTTGCCCCCGACGACCTGGGTCGGCATCGTCGGGTCGTCGAAACCCCGGACTCCCGACAGCGTCCCGAAGTAGTGGTCGAATGAGCGGTTTTCCTGCATGACGAACACCAGATGCTCGATGTCGGACAGATCCCCGCATCCGGCCGGGTCGGCGGCCGCGTAGGCCCGGTCGACGACGGAGGGCAGCCATGACGCCAGGGTGGCAGCTGTGCTGGCGGCCGCCGCTCCACCCAGAAAAGCCCGGCGGCTCAATGTTCGTCGGGTCACCATGGATGTTCCTCCTGCCAGCGCTCGGCGGGGCTACTGACCGCGGCCCATCGCCCAGCTCTCGAGGCGCAGCGTACCAACCGCCAGTGAAGTCTCCCGACCGCCCGCCAGATCGTCGAGCGCTGGGTTGGAGGCAATGGTCCCCTCCGCCGGCCGCCGCGCCACCGGGACAGTGGTCCCCGCCGCCCGCTCCTCCCAGTAGTCAGGACGGCCGGTGGTCAGGACGGGCGAAACCGGAAGTCAGCTCCGGTGCTGAATCTCACCAGCGTCATGTCCGCCGGTTCCGGGCTGGGGCTGGCGTCGGGGTCGAGGACGGCCTCGTACGCCCGGGCCTCGCCGGGTCGGGTGTCGACCGGGTGGCAGCGGGCTCTGTGCTCGACGGCGCGGACGATGGCATCGAGAGGGGCCACGCCGCCCTGGTCGAGGCAGGCCAGCCAGGTGAAAAGATCGTTCTCCTCGAGGGCCGGGCACGGCCAGACGGCCAGGCGGACCCGCCTTTCGTCAACGACCTCGACCCGCAGGTCGACGTAGGACCGGGGGTGGAAGATGGGGTGCAGTTGGAGGAGCTTGGCTACGGCCTCGGCGTCATGCGAGAGCAGGCCGGCCGCCGACGTCAACCGCTCGGCTGTGATGCCGGCGAGACCGACGAACGTCCGGTAGCCCAGAGCCATGGCGTCGTCCTCCCCGATCCGACGCGCCAGGCTCATGAGGTAGGCGCGAAACAGCAGATGGCTTTGGACGGCGAACTCGTCCAGGGCGACCACGAGGGCTGGCTGTGAGAGGTCTTCGAGCACGAAGTCCGGGTCGAAATCCCCGCTGTAGTCGGGCTGCCCAGCTGGTGCCGTTTCCGGGCGCGGGGTCACAACCGGAAGGGAGGCCAGCTTCGATTGGCGCATCGCCTCCAGGTTCGAGTGGCCGGCCACGGGCTCGGCCTGAGGGTCGATGGTGACCGTCCAATGGCAGTGGGGGTGGCGGTCAGTGGGGACCCGCGGCGGCCGGTGGATGGCCCGGACCTGGGCCCTCGGATTGGTGGCGCCGGCGGTGGCGTCGAAGGTGGGGTCTTCGATGTGGTGACACATGCCGACAACGAAGTCCTCGCCCATGGGCTCCACGTCCATGAGCGCCCCGCAATGGGCCAGCCAGAACTCGCCGTGCTCGGCGTCAGTGATCCGGTAGCGAAAATCCATGAACTGATGAGGGGCGCCGATGTCGAGCTGCAGGTTCTTGAAGATCGTTGGCACGTCGTGGCCTTCGAAGCGCAGGGCCTGCTGCATCCGCAGCGAGTAGATCGGGCTGGCCAACATCCACTCGTCGATGGCCAGCGTCTCCATGTCCTCGCGGGTGGCGCGGGCCAGATAGAGCGGCATCCCGGCGCGGTCTTGGAGGTGACCGTGCAGGAGCCACTCTCGACCCAGGACCGCCAGCGCCGGTCGGCTGAGCTGACCCAGGTGGAAAGCAGGACTGGACGCGTTCTCGTAGGAGTTCGTCATTCTCGGCGCCAAATCGTGCGGTTTTCTGCAGGGTTTGACGCCGAGAATCGCCAAGTCCTACGAGAATGGGGTGGCCGGCGGACCGCCGGCGCCTGGACCGTCGTGGCCGGCGTCTGGACCGTCGTGGCCGGCGTCTGGACCGTCGTGGCCGGCGTCTGGACCGTCGTGGCCGGCGTCTGGACCGTCGTGGCCGGCGTCTGGACCGTCGTGGCCGGCGCCTGGACCGTCGTGGCCGGCGCCTGGACCGTCGTGGCTGGCGCCTGGACCGTCGTGGCTGGCGCCTGGACCGTCGTGGCCGGCGCCTGGACCGTCGTCGCCAACGCCTGGGCCGCCGGCAACGCCGGCCGGACCGCTACGTCCACGGGTCCCGGGGAGCAGACCCGAGCCGGTAGTGGCCGGGTAGAGGATTCCCCGACGTGGCTCGCTCGACTCGCCGGCGCATTCCGTCCGACAGGGCGCCCGCTCCGATCATCTCCAGGAAGAGGGCGGTGGCGTTGCCGACGTCGAAGAAATCCCGCTGCCACGCCCACTGCCAGTCCCCGCCGTATCGAAACCAGCTGCCACCGATGCCCGGGATTTCGTAGGACGAGCCGTCGGGTCGGGGGGCCCCGGCGATCTGCTTCCACAAGCCGATCACCTCACCCTGGTGCTCGTCGATGAGGACCTTCTGGTAGGGGTAGGTCCAGCCGTCGAGACCCCCCATCTCCAGCCCGAGGGCGATATCTCGGATCTCGTCGCGTCCCACGGCCATGAACTCCTCCTTGGGGCCCAGGTTCCATCCGTAGGTCGCGTCTTCGGTGTACATGGTCGCCATGAGTCGCCAGTCGCCGGCGTCCTGGGCCTTCCGGTTGGCCTCGAGCCACCGTTCGACCATCTCGGCCAGCTCCTCGTAGGGGTACTGGGTGTCGCTGGGATGCTGGGCCACGGTGTCAGTCCTCTTCGATTCGGAGGGCGCCGGTCGGGCAGAAGACGACCGCCTGCTCCACTTGGGTTCGCTGCTCGGCCGGCGGGGTGGGGTCGACGATGGTGAGCTCGCCCTGCTTCGACACCGAAAAGATCGAGGGAGCCTCGGATTCGCAGACACCGTGGCCCTGGCAGAGGTCTCGGTCGACGACGACTCTCACCGGGACCGGGCCCCCAACTTCTCGGCCCGACGGTGGTACCGCACGGCGCAGGGCTGGGCGAGCTGAACGACCATCTTGGAATGGTCGTTGCGGTACGAATCCGGAGGTTGGGCCAGCTCGAACTCCCAGTCGCGGAGCAATACGGAGAAGATGGCCTTGAGTTGCATCATGGCAAAAGGTGCCCCCACGCACCGGTGCCGGCCCGCTCCGAAGGGGATCCACGTCCACGGGTTGAGTCGGTCTTCGTTGCGAGGGTCGAGGTAGCGGTCGGACACGAAGGCGTCCGGGTCGGGGAAATCCTCCGGAATCCGGTTGGAGACCGACGGGGTGGCCCCGACCAGCGTGCCGGCAGGGATGCGGTACCCGAGGACGTCCATTTCCTCTGCTGCCACCCGAAGGACCAGGATGAGCGGAGGATGCATGCGGAGGGCTTCCTTGATTGCTGACTCCACTCGGGGCATATCCCGCAAGGCCTGGTAGCTCACCTCCTCGCCGTGGGCGTACAGCTCGTCGAGCTCGGCCACGACCCGGGCCATCTGGTCGGGGTGGCGGAGCAACTCGATCAAGGTCCACGCGGCCGTGCCCGAGGTGGTGTGGTGCCCGGCGAACATCATGGAGATAAACATGCCGGTCACCTCGTCAGTCGAAAAACGCGGCGCGCCCGCCGCGTCGGTGACCGACATCAACACGTCGAGCATGTCGCGATCCTCGTCCGTCGCCGGGGGCCCGGTCCGGCGGCGGTCCATGATCACCTGGACCAGTTCGACCAGACCCATCCGGGCCGCGTCGCGGCGGCGGAAGCTCTCGATGGGGGCATAGGGGTCGACGTAGGCCACCGCGTCGGTGCCGCGTTCGAGGTCGTGGTACAGCTCGGCGAAGCGTCGGTCCAGCTCCCGCCGGAATTTCTTGCCGATGAGGCACGCCGACGAGGTGTAGATGGTCAGCTCGGCAAACCAGTCGAGCAGGTCGATGGTGCCCTCCTCCGACCACGGACCAACCATGGCGTCGACCTCGCCGGCGATCGTCGCGGCGTGCCCGCGCATAAACTTGTCACGTAGCGACTGGTTGTGCAGCATCTCCCGCCGGCGTTCTGGCGGGGCGTCGAACACCACCCCGGTGCCGAAGATCGGTTTCATGAAGGGGTAGGCCTCGGCCTGGTCGAGCACCTCCTCGGGCGCCCGGAAGAAGATCTCGTTGGCTTCCGCTCCGGAGAGCAGCACCACCTCCCGGTCGGCGAGCTGGAAGCGGCCCACGTCGCCGCATTCGTCGCGGACCCGCTGCATCAAACCGATGGGGTCGCTGCGCAGCTCCTCGAGGTGGCCCTGGGGGTCGTCGCCGCGGGAGACTCGCGGCGGCTGGCGTACGGCGGCATCGATCGTCATGGTGCTCCTTGGGAGGGTGGG
>Ga0302325_10006995_pt1 | contig 25176 bp, 23 predicted proteins | sample Palsa_T0_2_FD_201948 | JGI IMG/M metagenome (GOLD analysis project Ga0302325, IMG submission 201948) | Peat permafrost microbial communities from Stordalen Mire near Abisko, Sweden - Palsa_T0_2 | ecosystem: Environmental > Terrestrial > Soil > Palsa > Peat permafrost | place: Sweden: Abisko... | reverse complement strand
TGCGGGGCGGGTGAGCGCCGGGCTTCAGCAGCACGACGAGGCCGGTGGCAAACCACAACCCGGCGACGTCGTCAGCGATGCGGGGCGCCTGTTCCTGTCGATTGAGTGCGTCGATCAGGTGCTTGACACGCTCGACGGTCGAGTTGGGCTCCAGGTAGCCGCCGCCGTGGTGAGGGTGATACGCGGTATGCAGGTCCTCAATCGCGTAGAAGCCGCCGGGCGCGACGTGCGGCCACAACAGTTGCAGGCTGGTCTGCTGCTGATACATCGTGTGACCGCCGTCGTCGATCACGACGTCGAACGGCCCGGCCTGCGCGGCGACGGCCGCCACGAAGTCGGCGTCGGTCTGGTCGCCGATGTGAATGTCAATGCGATCGGCCGCCTCGCGGCGGCGGGCCGCGTGGATGTCGATGCCGGTGATCTGAGCCCGCGGCAGGAACTCGGCCCACATCCGCAGCGAGCTGCCCGACGCCACGCCGATCTCCAGCAGCCGGATCGGCTCGCCGCGCAGGTGATTGAACAGCCGCGCGTAGCTGTCGGTGTACCACTTGGCCGTGTAGAACTGGCCGGGCGCCATCTCGGTTCTGGTGCGCCCCTTGTCGGTGCCGTGGCGCTCGGGGATTTCGGCCAGCTCGGCTTGAGCGGCCTGGGGGCTGGGCCCCGACATCGCGACAGAATCGCCGGGCGCCTGATTCATTGATTGACGAACCAGACGGTGATCCGGTCGGAGCGCCGTTGGGGGACGGTGATCGAAACGGCGTGGCGAGTCAGGAGGCAGCCCGGATTGACCGGGTCTGTGTGGGCGTGAAAGGGTTGTGTGACCTGCCGGTCAGCGACCTACGCGTGCTGCCGCTGCCTTCGGGCATCCCCATCCGCTCGGCTAGCCTGCGCGGCGGCGTGTCACTCCAGCAAGACGACCCACCCCGCACCCCACGGGTGCTGTCAATCGCCGGCTCGGACTCCGGCGGCGGAGCGGGCATCCAGGCCGATCTGAAGGCGTTCGCGGCCTGCGGCGTTCACGGCATGACGGCGATCACGGCCATCACCGCCCAGAACACGGTCGGGGTGACCGCGGTGCACGTGGTCCCCGAGGAGATCATCCTCGCGCAGGTGCGGGCGGTGGCGTCGGACATCGGGATCGACGCGGTCAAGGTGGGAATGCTCGGATCCGCCCCGACCGCGCGGGTGGTGGCGCGAGCACTGGCGGAACTGCCGGCCGGCACGCCGATCGTGGTCGACCCGGTCATGGTGTCCGAGTCCGGCGCCCGCCTGCTCGACCTCGACGCGCACGAGGCGCTCGTGGAGTTGATCCTGCCCCGCGCCACGGTGCTCACGCCCAATCTCCCGGAGGCGCGGGTGCTGGTCGGTGTCGAGCCGTCAGCCGGCACGGCCGACGGCGATGAGGAGGCGGTGTCGCTCGTGCGGGCGCTGCACGCCCTCGGCAGCGCGAACGTCGTGCTCACCGGCGGGCATCGACGCGAGGCCACCGATGTCTTCTACGACGGCACCAACCTTCGGCTGCTCACGGGGGCACGCCACGCCGACGGCGCCGCGCACGGCTCGGGCTGCACCCATTCCTCGGTCCTGGCCGCCCAGCTCGCCCGCGGTCTCTCGCCGCTGGCGGCGGCGGAGATGGCTCGCGCCCGCTGTGCCGATGCCGTGGCCCACGGGCTGCGCGACCTCGGACAGGGGGTGGGGCCGGTCGACGTGCTCAACCTGCCAGCTCGGCGCCGGGATTGAGCCGTTTGCCATAATCCCGGAGATGAAGCTCCTTCGCCTCAAGCCGGGACACGGCGAGGTGCTCCTCGCCGAGGGGGACGTCGAGGACGCTGCCGAGGAGCGCGAGCTCATCGAGGCGTTCCGCGCGCAGCTCGATCTCGGCATGTGGGCCGCCGTCCCGATGGTGCAGTCGGACGGTCGTCGAGAGGCCGAGATGGTGAAGCGCTTCGAGGACAGTCCTCGCGACGCCGAGCGGGTGATCTTCTTTCCCCGCGCGGCCGGCGGCTGACCGCGCATGGTCCTCGCCCTCAGCGCCACCGCCATCGTGATCGTCGCCCTGCTGTGGGAGGTGGCGATGCCGCGCGTGGAGGAGACCATCGGCCGCTACCGGGCCGGGCGCAAGCGGGTCCCCGGCATCGACTATGACCCCGGTCGCGAGCGCCGCGCCGAGCAGCGGGCGCGGGTGCTGCTGCGGTCCTGCGTCAACGACGAGGAATGGGACATGTACCGCGAGCTGGGCTTTCTGCGGGTGTGGGGGAAGCTCGGCGACGGCCCCCGAACCGCCGGTGTGGCTCCGCTGTCCGGGGCTCCCTATGCGTACCTGATCTATCCGCACAAGCCGATCGTGGCCTACCTGCCGCAGACCTCGACGCTCCTGAACGAGTACTGCGTGGAGTTCCCCGACCACTCGCGGCCCTACGGGAGCGCGCGGCTGCCGGACTCCGACGACGTGCTGGCCAAGTGGATGGCGCTGACCGGCGACGAGGAGCGGCTGGTGGCCAGCGCCAACATGCATCTGCCCGGCCGCCAAGTCGATCCCAATCAGGTACGCCGCGATCTGTGGCGGCTCAGCCGCTGGGAACGCGAGCGGCTGCTGCGCGATCAGCGTCGCGTCGGCGGCGTAAACACCCCGTCCTAGACCGGCGCGGCCCGCCGCCCGGTCGTCAGCGGTTCCGCGGCTAGAGTGGGCGCGGCCCGCCCCGTGTCCCCATCTGACCCCGTGAGTTGCCGATGACCTTTGACCTGAAGCACAAGAGCCGTGCCCTGACCGATGGCCCCGAGCGGGCCGCCGCGCGCGCCTATCTGAAGGGCATCGGGTACACCGACGAGGACCTGGCCAAGCCGATCATCGGTGTCGCCTCGACCTGGATCGAGACGATGCCGTGCAACTTCCACCTGCGCGTGCTGGCGGCGAAGGTCAAGGAGGGCATCCGCGCGGCGGGGGGCACGCCGATGGAGCTCAACACGATCGCCATCTCCGACGGCATCACCATGGGCACCTCTGGGATGAAGACGTCACTGGTGTCCCGCGAGGTGATCGCCGACTCGATCGAGCTCGTCGCGCGAGGTCACCTGTTTGATGCGGTCATCGCGCTGAGTGGTTGTGACAAGACAATCCCGGGTACGGTGATGGCTCTGGCCAGGCTCGACGTCCCAGCGGTCATGCTCTACGGCGGATCGATTCTGCCCGGCACCTTCCAGGGTCATGACGTGACGATCCAGGACGTGTTCGAGGCGGTGGGCAAGCACGCCGCGGGCACCATGAGCGACGAGGAGCTGGCCGAGCTCGAGGCGGTCGCCTCGCCCGGTGCCGGCGCCTGCGGGGCCCAGTTCACGGCCAACACGATGGCCATGGCCTTCGAGGTGATGGGCATCTCGCCGATGGGCTCGGCGATGGTCCCGGCCGTGGACGCCAACAAGGCCAAGGTCGCTCACGCCGCCGGGGAACTGGTGGTCGACGTCCTGCGCCGCGGCCTGCTCCCGAGCCAGATCATCACCCGCGAAGGCCTGGAGAACGCCATCGCCGCGGTGGCCACGAGCGGCGGATCGACCAACGCCGTGCTGCACCTGCTCGCCGTCGCCCACGAGGCCGGCGTGGCGCTCTCGATCGACGACTTCGACCGCATCAGCGAACGCACGCCGCTGCTGTGCGACCTGCATCCCGGCGGCCAGTACGTCGCCGTCGACCTGTACCGGGCCGGCGGCGTGGGCGTGGTGGCCAAGCGCCTGCAGGAGGCCGGATTGCTGCACGAGCACGTGCCCACGGTCACCGGGCAGACCATCGGCGAGCTCGCTCGCGTGGCCGAGGAGACCGAGGGCCAGCGGGTGGTGCGGCCGCTGTCGGAGCCGCTGAAGCCGACCGGCGGGCTGGCCATCCTCAAGGGCTCGCTGGCGCCCGAGGGGTCGGTGGTCAAGCTGGCCGGACACGAGCGGCGCCACCACAGCGGCCCGGCCCGCGTGTTCGAGGGCGAGGAGGCGGCGATGGCCGCGGTCACCGGCGGAAGGATCGAGCCCGGCGACGTGATCGTCATCCGCAATGAGGGACCGGCGGGCGGCCCCGGCATGCGGGAGATGCTGGCCGTCACCGGTGCGCTCGTCGGCGTCGGCCTCGGCGACTCGGTGGCGCTCATCACCGACGGGCGCTTCTCGGGCGCGACCCACGGCTTCATGGTCGGGCACGTGGCCCCCGAGGCCGCCCGCGGCGGCCCCATCGCCGCGGTGCGCGAGGGCGACACCGTCACCATCGACGTGGACAGCCGCCGCCTGGACGTCGCGCTCTCCGAGGCGGAGATCGCCCGCCGAGTCGACGAGTACGAGCTGCCCCCCAACCCAGACGCCACCGGGGTGCTCGGCAAGTACGCCCGGCAGGTCACCGGCGCCGAGTTCGGCGCCGTCACCACGCGCTGACCAAGATCAGGGCCCGGCGGGTCGTTGTGGGGTGCGCGGGGCGCCGTATGTGACGGTCCCGTGACACAGCCGTGCCCTCGTGACACCTCTGGCACGCCACCGCATCACTCGCCCGGATTGGGCCGGGGGGGTTGGCGAGGAACTGGTCAATGCGGAGGATTTCTCGCCACACGCCCCGGCCCGCCGCTCCCCGCGACCCCCCGTTTGGCGAGAAACTGGCCGCCACGGAGGATTTCTCGCCACACCAGTACATGGCTGCTGCGCTGCCACCCGGGAGGACGGAAAGGGCGGGCGGTTCGGTCCCGCTCGGGCCTTCGGATCGGGGGTGCTAACCAGACAGACTCCCGCGGATCCCCCGGGGTGGTGCATGGGTAGGGACTCGGGGGCGACGGCTGGTGCCCGGTTGGGGCGCGTGTGGCAGCGGTGTGTCAACAGCGGGTCGGGATGTACGCGCTCGGTCACGGGCCCGCAACGAAATCGCGCTCGCGGGGGTGCGGCGGCGCGGATTTGAACGCCAGTCCCCTAACCGATCGCTGCGCCGGCCACCCACGAGGGGCGGAAATGACAGCTGCTGCGAGGTCAAGCCCACTCGGATGGCGGCCGGAGAGCGCCTCGAGGAACCGCTGACCGGCCGGTGAGCGGCGGTCAGCTCTGCAGGAAGGCCTGCAGGTCCGCGTTGAAGCGCTCCGGGCGCTCGAGCATCGCCACATGACCGGTGTCCGGGTAGACCACCTTGCGGGCGTTTGGGATCAGCTGCTCGAATACGTCGGCGTCGCGCAGGGGCACCAGCCGGTCCCGGGCTCCCCACACGATCAGGGTGGGCGCCGCGATCTTGGGCAGCCGATCGCGGATCGAGTAGTGCGTCAGCGTGTAGAAGGCGTCAACGAACCCCGGCTTGCCCGAGCCGCGCAGCAGCTCGGCGGCGAGTGGCGCGCTCAAGTCATTCGGGTGGGCCGTCACCACGGCGAGGGTGACATACCGCAGGCGCGGGCGGCGAGCCACCGCGTCTGACTTGGCCGCGAACCAGGCCGTGGCCATCAGCAGCCCCCGGTTGGCCACGCGCAGCGCCGGGATCAGGTGCGCGGTGCGCTCGTGCTCGCTGGTGATCCCGGCAGCTGACACGAGCACCAGTCGCTCCACGCGCTCGGGGTGGCTGATCGCCAGCTCGGCCGAGATGAACCCGCCCATCGAATTTCCGACGATCGCGCCGTTGTCCACGCCGAGCTCCCCCAGCAGCTGATCGACGATGCGCGCGTAGCCGCCGATGGAGATCTTGTCCCGCGGCATCGGCGACTCGCCGAAGCCCGGCAGGTCCATCGCGATCACCCGACGCTCGGCGGCGAACGCCGGCAGCTGCTCGAGCCAGTTGTTCCACGAGCCGGCCAGACCGTGGATGAACACCAGCGGCGGCCCCTCGCCGAGATCGACCACGTTGACCGGGCGATCCTCCACCGTCACCCAGCGCTGATGCTCACGCCAGTCGATGTCCATCCAGGCCGAGCGAGCGCTCGGCCCGTAGGCGTCCGGGGTGACGGGGGGAGACTCGAGGGTGGCTGTCGCGTGCACGGTCTCTAATGTAGTCCACCGCATGCGAATTGCCATCGACATCGACTCCACCTTGCATCACTATTGGGACGTCCTGTCCGACAGCTCGCGGCGGCGCTTCGGCATCGAGCTGCCCTACGACGAGCAGGTGACCTGGGGGATCACCCGGCTGCGGCCCGATCAGCTGGAGCTGTGCATCACCGAGACTCACAGCGACGAGAACATCCGGGCCGGCCGTCCCTACCCCGGTGCGGTGGAGGCGGTCAGCCGCTGGCATACGGCCGGCCATCACGTGCTCGTGGCGAGTCACCGCGACCCGCGCTGCGCCACCGCGACGGCCGCGTGGCTGGCCGACATCGGCCTGCCCTACGACGCTCTGTACTGCGACTTCGACAAGGTCAGCCACTGTCGGGACGAACGGATCGACGTGCTCATCGACGACAGCCCGGAGAACCTCGCCCTCGCGGTCGCGGCCGGGATCGCGGCGGCGACGCTCGCCCATCCCTGGAATCGGGAGCTGTGCGAGCTCGAGCCGGTGATCTGCGCGCGGGATTGGCCCGAGCTCGAGCGGGTGCTCGAGCCGATGCTCGGCGACACCGGCACCACGCTGGACCCGGCGGCGTAGGGACGCGGCCGACGCAGGGCGCGCGCGGTCGACGGCGAATGACCGCTGCACGTATGTCGGGCTCCGCCCTCGTCCGGGCCGCCGGTGCCGAATCCCCGCCCTCCCGCGGCTCGTGGGCGGACGCCCTGGCCCTCTTCGGGGCAGATCTGCGGCGACGGGGCGCCGCGGAGAAGACGCGCCGCGCCTACGCGGTCGATCTCGGGCAACTGGCGGTCTGGTGTGAGCGTCAATCGGTCGGCCCCGAGGCGGTCACCCTGCGCCATCTGCGGCGCTATGTCGCCGAGCTGTCCTGCCGGCGCCATGCCGCCACCACCACGGCGCGCAAACTCGCCTCGATGCGGGCATTCTTCCGGTGCCTGCGCGAGCACGGCCGGATCGCGCACAACCCGGCCGAGCTGCTGAGCGCTCCCAAGCGACCGACCTACCTGCCGCGCGTGCTCAAGCAGGACGAGATCGCCCAGCTGCTCGATCGGATGCCGGCCTCCAGTGCGCTCGAGTTGCGCGACCGGGCGTTGTTCGAGCTGGCCTATGCCTGCGGCCTGCGGGCCGAGGAGCTCGTGTCGCTACCGAGCGGGAGCGTGGAATTCGAGGCCGAGCAGGTGCGGGTGGAGGGCAAGGGCAACCGTACGCGTTTCGTGCCGGTGGGTGAGCTCGCGCTGGCCGCCGTCGCGGCCTACCTGCAACGCGGCCGCCCGGCGTTGGTTCACGGCGAGGCCGAGGCCGCGCTGTTTCTCAGCAAATCCGGGCGGCGGCTGTCGACCAGCGACGTTCGGCGGCGTCTGCACGTCTGGGAGGGGCGCCTGGGAGTGGCCGGTTCGGCCTCGCCGCACGCCCTGCGCCACACGTTCGCCACCCACCTGCTCGACGGCGGCGCGGATCTTCGTACGATTCAAGAGCTGTTGGGACATTCGAGCATCAGCACAACCCAGGTTTACACTCGGGTAGAGTCCGCCCGATTGCGCCGCGCCTACGCGCGTAGTCATCCGCGCGCCTAGATCCGGAGAATCCCCTGGAAACCAACGTAAAAGCGATTGAACTGCGGGACCTGTGGCGGCGATATAAGGCCGACGGGGACACGCGCGCCCGTGAACGCCTGGTCGTGGCCTACTCGCCGTTGGTGAAATACGTCGCCGGTCGGATGGCGTCCGGATTGCCGCCGCACGTCGAGGAGGCCGACCTCATCTCCTACGGGCTGGTGGGCCTGATCTCGGCCATCGAGCGCTTCGACCTCGGTCGCGAGATCAAGTTCGAGACCTACGCGATCACGCGGATCAAGGGGGCGATCATCGACGAGTTGCGCTCGATGGACTGGGTTCCCCGCAGCGTCCGCGCCCGCGCCCGCGAGATCGAGCGGGCCAACGCCAAGCTCGAGCATCGCCTCCAGCGCGCGCCCAACGACGAGGAGATGGCCGGCGAGCTCAATCTGACCGTGCCGGAGTTCCACGACGCGCTGCTGGCGATCTCCCACTCCTCCGTGGCGGCGCTCGACGAGCTGTGGAACGTGTCGGACTCCAGCGGTGATCAGGTGTCGCTCATGGACACGCTCGAGGATCCCAACGCACCCGATCCCGCGCGCGTGGTCGACGTCGGGGATCTGAAGGATCGCATCGCCGACGCCATCGCCCGTCTGCCCGAGCGCGAGAAGCTGGTGATCGCGCTCTATTACTACGAGAATCTCACCCTGCGCGAGATCGGCGAGGTGCTCGGGGTCACCGAGTCGCGGATCTCCCAGCTGCACACCAAAGCCGTCCTGCGGCTGCGCTCGCGCATGCAGAGCGACTCGTTCGCCTGACCGGTCGCGGCAACCTGGCCAAAAGGGCTGCGCTGACGCGGCGCGGGCGGTATGGTCGAGTGACACCGAGGGAAGGAGATACGCATGCGTCCGTCTGCGGACCGTATCCGCAACGTGGCTCTGGTCGGCCATCGCGGCACCGGTAAGACGTCCTTGCACGAGGCACTGCTGTTCGAGGCCGGCGCGATCAACCGGCTCGGATCGGTGGTCGAGGGCGGCACGGTGTCCGACACCGATCCCGATGAGCAGGCGCGCCAGATGTCGATCTCGGCGGCGCTGAACTCGTTTGAGTGGGAGGACCGCAAGATCAACCTGATCGACACCCCGGGCGAGCCGAGCTTCGTGGCCGACGCGCTCGGCGCCCTGCGCGTGTGCGAGTCCGCGGTGTTCGTGATCAACGCCGTGATGGGCGTAGAGGTGAGCACGACCCGCCTGTGGGCCCGAGCCGCCGAGCTCGACATCGCCCGGCTGTTGTTCGTGAACATGCTCGACCGCGAGCGGGCCGATTTCTTCCGAGCCCTTGAGCAGCTCAAGGCGGCCTTCGGCCAGCACGTGGTGGCGACCGAGATCCCCATCGGTCGCGAGCACGAGGTCCGGGGCGTGATCGACCTGGTGGACATGAAGGCGTTCGAGTACGACGGAGCCGGGCGGGGCAACGCGCGCGAGATCCCGGTGCCCGACGAGCTGCGCGACCAGGCGCACGAGTATCGCGAGAAGCTCATGGACGAGGTGGCTGAGGTGTCCGAGCCGCTCATGGAGCGCTACCTGGAGGGAGAGGAGATCTCCCACGCCGAGATTGTCGACGCGCTGAAGGAGGGGACCAACCACGGGCACATCTTCCCGGTGGTGTGCGGCGTGGCGACGCGCAACCTGGGCACCAACCGGCTGCTCGACGCGATCGTCGAGGACCTTCCGTCGCCGGTCAAGCACGGCTCGCTGCAGGCCGGCGAGGTCGAGCTGGTGGCCAGCGAGGATCGTGAGCTGTTCGCCTACGTGTTCAAGACCCGCGCCGACCCGTTCGCCGGGCGGATCAACCTGTTCCGGGTCTACCAGGGTGTGCTACGCGCCGACAGCCAGGTGCTCAACACGCGCGGCCATGTCAAGGAGCGCGTCGGGCAGCTGATCGTGTTCCGGGGCAAGCAGACCGAGCACGCCGACGAGTTCGGTCCGGGCGACATCGGCGCCGTGGCCAAGCTGCGCGAGACCCGCGCGGGCGACTGGCTGGCCTCGCGGGACGAGCCGATCGAGATGCCGAGCATCAAGCTCCCCGCGCCGGTCATGGCGTTCTCGATCGAGCCGAAGAACAAGGGCGACGAGGACAAGGTGTTCACCTCGCTGCGACGCCTGCAGGAGGAGGACCCGACGATCGACCTGCACCGCGACGCCCAGACCGGCGAGCAGATCGTCGCCGGCCTGTCCCAGGTACACGTCGAGGTGATCGTCGATCGCCTGCACTCACGCTTCGGCGCCGACGTCACGCTCAAGCCGCCCCGCGTGCCCTACCAGGAGACCATCCGCCGCTCCGCCAAGGCTCACGGGCGCCACAAGAAGCAGACGGGCGGGCGCGGGCAGTTCGGTGACTGCCACATCGAGATCGAGCCGCTGAGCGAAGAGCACCCGACCGGGTTCGAGTTCGTCGACCGCATCAAGGGCGGGGTGATCCCGCACCAGTTCATCCCCGCGGTGGAGAAGGGGGTGCGCGAGGCGATGCACCACGGCGCGGCCGCGGGATATCCGGTCAAGAACGTTCGCGTCACCCTCACCGACGGTTCGTTTCACAGCGTGGACTCCTCCGAGGTGGCGTTCAAGCTCGCCGGCTCGATCGCCATGCGCCAGGCGCTCGAACAGGCCGATCCCGTGCTGCTGGAGCCGATCATGCTCGCGACGGTGTCGGTGCCCGAGGCTCACGTGGGCGACGTGATCGGCGATCTCAACGGGCGGCGCGGACGCCCGCAGGGCATGGAGCCGGTTGGGGCCATGACCGAGATCAAGGCCGAGGTTCCGATGGCGGAGATGCTCAGCTACGCCCCGGATCTCCGCTCGATCACCGGCGGGCAGGGCGACTACGCGATGGAGTTTTTGCGCTACGAGGAGGTGCCGGCGCACCTCGCGGCCAAGGTGGTCGCGGGGGCGGACGGGGAGCGCCAGGCGGTGCGGGCCTAGCCGCCGGCGGCGAGCCCGCCGGCCTGCAATTTTCCGCCCAGGAGCAGGAGCGGGGCCGCTGGTTGCGGACGTCGTGCGCTACGGCGGCGCGCGAACGACTACCCTGGTGGGCCGTGGCGACCCGATCGATCAGCACCTACCAGCCTGCCGTGCCCTGCGACGTGTGCGGACGCAACCTGCTGCGCGGCGAGCAGCCGGACGTGTTCCTGGCCGCCGGGCAACGACGCATGGTGTGTGAGCTGTGCCAGTCGCGCGCCGCGCACGAAGGCTGGCTGCGCGAGGCAGACGGCCAGCCCCGGGGATTCGAGACCGCTCGCGGACGCCGGGGCAGGACCCTGATGGGGCGCCTGCGTACGCGCCGGGCCGTGCGCGAGGACGACGCCTACGCCGACGCCCTGGACGTCCCCACACCCGCCGGCGCCGCTGAGCCCGGCGTCGGGCTGGTCGATGCGTCGGTTCCGGGGGCCTTCGTGGACGGCGAGTGGGCCGCCACCGAGGCTCAACCGGTGGCCGAGCCCGAGCCCGAGCCAGAGCCAGAGCCCGAGCCGGTGCGGCCGGCGCGCGGCCGTCCGCGGGCCATGCGAGCCGCCGACGCGGCGGAGCCACGCTCGGTGCACGCGGTCCCGACCAACGCCGACTTCAAGGCGGCGCGCGCGCTCGAGGTGTTCAACGCCAGCGAACATCCCCGGCGGATCGCCGGGGTGGCGCGCTCCCTCGGTGTCCCCGAGGTGGCGGCCCGGCCGATCACGCCGGACAGCACGGTGATGACGATCGTGGTGGCCTGGGAGCTGTGCTGGTATCGGTATGAGGTGGATCTCGGCGACGAGCGCTCGGGCACCCGGCTACTCTCGCAGGGCGCTGAGCTGGACGAGCTCGACGAGCCCGACCGCGTCGCCAACGCGACCGCCGACGAGCGTGGTGAGCTGCGGATGCTCGCCCTGTGAGCAGGAGGCTCTGTCGATGATCTATTGCGTGATCCCGGAAGCCATGGCCGACGAGCTCTACGACAAGCTGGTCACCTACTACGCCGACGACAACAACGTCGAGGTGATCATCGATCGCCGTTCGTCCGCCCGCCGGGCTCGCGGCGGCACCGACGCCTCGGTGCAGCAACGCACCGTGCGCGATCGCCGGCGGGCCCGGGTGGCCGGCGAGTTCCCAGAGCTCGAGCTCACGGACGATTGACGCCGCCGAGCTGCGCACGATGAAGGTCGTCGTGCACGTCGACGGTGGCGCCCGGGGAAATCCGGGGCCGGCGGCCGCCGGCGCCGTCATCTCCACGCCGCAGGGCGAGGTGCTCGGCGAGGCCTCGGAGCTGCTCGGGGAGGTGACCAACAACGTGGCCGAGTACCGCGCGCTGCTGCTCGGCCTGGCCGAGGCGCGTGCGCTCGGGGCGACCGAGGTCGAGGTGGTCAACGACTCCGAGCTCGTGGCCAAGCAGATCGGCGGCGCCTACAAGGTCAAGCATCCGGCCATGCGGCCCCTGTATCTCGACGCGATGGCCGCGCTGCGAGACTTCGAACGCTGGTCGATCCGCTCGGTGCCTCGCGCCGAGAATGCGCAGGCCGACGCGCTGGTCAACGCGGCGCTCGACGCGGCGGGCTAAAAGCCGCCGTCAGCTCAGCGGCTGAACCGACTCGGCGATCCCGAGCATTTGAGCGTTGGTCAGGTCCTCGAGCAGCGTGTTGTTGACCCAGTACAGGGCTCCGTGCTCGTGCCAGGCGATCAGGTGGATGTGGTTGCCGTCGTCGATGAAGATGTAATGGCGTCCGCCGAAGGTGGCCACGCGGCTGGGGTTGGCGATGATCGGGGGGTTGTCCCAATCGGTGCCCTCGACGTCGTAGTAGCCGCCGAGACCGTTCTGCTGGAACACCGCGACGTAGCTGTGGTGCAGCTTGTTCTGCTGGTCGCGCACCGTCAGGTCGTGCACCTCGATCTGGACGCCCGGCCCGGTCTGCAAGGTCGGGTAGAGCATCCGGAAGGGCAGCGAGGTGCCGGCGTTGACGGCGGCGGACACGTCGCCGGAGGAGGTCGGGTACAGCCCGATCGAAGCCGGTGAGGGGGACTTGGCCGCGTGGTGTGAATGCGACGGCGTGGCGACGTGGGCGAGCGTCACCTTCTGATCGCCGTAGAGGAAGTTGCGCACGGTCGAGGCGATGTCCTGGGGGGTGGCGGTGACGTAGTCGCCACCCGCGATCACCGTGGCGGCGCTTGAGTACTGGAACGGGACCTGGCGCAGCGGCTTCTGCTGGGAGAACACCAGCAGCTTGGCCAGCACCTCCAGCTCACCGGCCGAAGCGGCGAAGTTGGTGCGGATGGCGCGGCCGACGCTTCGCAGCACGGCGTCGATGTTGCCCAGGCTGATGCTCGCCTGCTCGCGGATGTCGCGAATGAAGTCCTGCTGGCGGGCGACGCGCACGAAGTCCGAGTCGGTGTGGCGGTAGCGCACGTAGTCGAGCGCGTTGGTGTAGCAGAGCTTCTGGTAGCCAGGCTGGAGGTTGATCGAGCTGTAGTTCGTCGCGGCAGTACCGATGTTGTCGTTGTAGTAGCGATGGTCGACGTTGACGTAGACACAGCCGAGTTGGTCCACGACGTCGATGAACCCCGAGAAGGTGACGTCGACGATGCCGTTGAGCTGGATGCCGAGCAGCTTCTTGATCGTCTCGGCGGCCAGCGACGCCGCTCCGTCGCTGCCCTTGTCCATGCTGCCATAGGTGTAGGCGGCGTTGATCTTGGCCGGATAGTAGGTCTGGCCGGTCTGCGGATCGTGGATGCTCACGAGCAGGTCGCGGGGGATGGACAGGACCGAGGTCTGACCCTGGTTCGGGTCGAGGTGCACGAGCAGCAGCGTGTCGCTGTGCGGTGGATCGAGGCGGTCGAAGGCGTCACGCGAGGCGGAGCGGCGATCGGAGCCGATGAGCAGGAAGGTCTGCGGTTGGCCGTCGTAGGCGGGGGTGATGAGGCCCTTGGGGGTGGTGATGTGGCTCGAAGGGGGCAACGCCTCCTGGGCGAAGGTGGTCAATTTCTCCAGGCCGGCGGTGGCCGTGGCGGCGGCGGAGAGGACGATGATGGTCACTGCGGCGAGCAGGAAGCGCTTCCACATCCCCCAGCTCAGGCGCGGCGGCCGCTCGTCAGGCATGTCGGTCATCCGGGCGGGTCATGGCATACCAACAACGGGTGCCTGGCGGCGCCCGTCGCCACAGGGTAGCGGCCGCGTCGGGGCCCTCAGTGGCGCCGCCGGCGTCCGCGGGTGGGCGTTGTACAGTCGAGCGCGTGCTGAGCGCACGCAACCGCGAGCTGTTCGGTCTGTTGCCCGCGGCGCTGCTCGTGGTGGGCGGGTTCACGGCCATCTTCGTCCAGCAGCAGAGCGACAGCACCGCCGCCTCGAGCAATCTGACCCTGCATCACGCCTCGAGCGTGTCGCTGACCTACGGGGCGATCTTCCTCGGCCTGTGCGTGATCATGCACCTCGTCATCCGGGTCACGTTGCCGCACGCCGACCCCTACATGTTCCCGCTGGCCGCGGTGCTGGCGAGCGTGGGGATCGTCATGATCTACCGCATCAACCCGACGCTCGCGCGTCAGCAGGCGCAGTGGATGGTGCTCGGTCTGGGGCTGTTCGCCATCACCATCCTGTGGCTGCGACGGGCCGGGCTGGGCGTGCTCGAGCGCTATCGCTACACGATCGCCCTGGTCGGGATCGGCCTGACCATCCTGCCGCGGTTTCCCGGCATCGGCCAGCAGGTCAACGGCGCCTACCTGAACATCCACATCGGGTCGGTGGCCTTCCAGCCGGCCGAGCTGGCCAAGATCGCCATCGTCATCTTCATCGCCAGCTACCTGCGCGACAACCGCCAGCTGCTGGTCACCGGCGGGCGCCGCGTACTCGGGGTGACCATCCCGCCGATGAAGCAGTTCGGCCCGCTGCTGGTGGTCTGGGGCGCCTCGATGGCGACGCTGCTGGTGACCCGCGAGCTCGGCACCTCGCTGATGTTCTTCGGCGCGTTTCTCGCCCTGCTCTACGTCGCCACCGGGCGGCTGTCGTTTCCGATCGTCGGCCTGATCCTGTTCGGTCTCGGGGCGTGGTTCGTGTCCAAGCACGTCGGCCACGTCGAGCAGCGGGTGCTCGCCTGGGAGCACCCGCTCAACACGACGCTGTACAACGAGCAGGGCGGCAGCTACCAGCTGGCCCAGTCGATGTTCGCGCAGGCCGACGGGGGTCTGCTCGGAACCGGGCTGCACCAATCGGTGCTCGAGGTGCCGATCCAGCTGGCCAACGGCACGGTCGTGCAGCGGCCGCTGGTCCCGGTGCCGGAGAGCGACCTGATCTACGCGGTGCTCACCGACGAGCTCGGGCTGGTGGGCGCGGCCGGCCTGCTCGGCGTCTACCTGCTGTTCATCTGGCGCGGGATGAAGACCGCCACGCTGGCGCGAGACTCATTCTCCAAGCTGCTGGCCACTGGGCTGTCGTTCATCATCGCGCTGCAGGTGTTCGTCATCGTCGGAGGCGTGACCGACCTCATCCCGCTGACCGGCGTGACGCTGCCGCTGGTGGCCTACGGCGGCTCCTCGGTGGTGATGAACTTCGTGCTGCTGGCCCTGCTGCTGATCATCTCCGAGCGTGCCCGGCGACCGCAGTAGCGCCGGCTATTCCGGCACCCCGCTCGCGCGCAAGCTCGGGATCGCCGCCGGTCTGACGGTTGCGCTGATCGACGCGCCGCGGGACTTCGTCGGCACGCTGGCGCCGCCGGAGGGCGTGCGGGTGCGCACCCGGCTGCTGGGCGGGCTCGACGTGATCGTGTGCTTTGCCACCTCGAGGGCCGGGCTCGCGCGGCGGCTGCCGGCCCTGCGGCGCGTGCTGCCGCCGCACGGCGGCCTGTGGATCGCCTGGCCCAAGCGCAGCTCGGGGGTGGCGACCGACCTGAGCGACACCGTCCTGCGCGAGCTGATCCTGCCGACCGGCTTGGTCGACAACAAGGTGTGCGCGATCGATGCCACCTGGTCGGGCCTGCGCTTTGTCGTGCGCGTCTCCGATCGGCCCTGACTCACCGCCTCCGGCCCGAGGCGAAGCTCTGGATCGGCGGGGCGACGGCGCGCAGGCTCGCTCCGACCCCGCCGTCCAGGTCTGCCTCCTCCGCGTCGCTGGCCCCGGGCCCGGGATGGAGCGCGTGGGTGGCGGCGGCGGGCGGCTCGAGGCTTTCTTGTTCATCGTCGATCAAGGACGCTTCGAGCGCGGCCAGCTCTCGCACCAACACGTTGATGACGCCCCCACCGGCCGGGGGACGTTCCAGGCGCCCGCGGGCGAGCAGCAGTGGCTCGGTGCGGACGAAGCGCCGCTGACGCTCATAGACGTCGGGGGGCACGATGAGGTTGACCGTGCCCCACTCGTCCTCGAACAGCAGGAAGACGATTCCCTTCGCCGTCCCGGGCCGCTGGCGGGCGATGACCAGGCCGGCGATCGCCACCGAGCAGCCGTGGGGCAGGCGCTCCAGCTGGGCGCTGGTGGCGAGCATGGGCACGCGCAGCCGCGGACGCAGGGCGGCCATCACGTGATCGCCGGCGGTCACCCCGCTGGTCGAGTAGTCGGCCACCAGCTCCTGCCAGCGTCCGAGCGGACGCAGACGGGGCGCGGACGGCGGCGCGATGGGCAGCGCCAGCTGCGTGCCGCCGACTGCCGGGCGGCCGGGCACCGCCACCCCGAGTTGCCACAGGGCGAGGCGGCGGGCGCTGCCGGCGGAGCCCGCGTCGGCCACCAGCCTGTCGCAGGCGCCCGACCAGGCGAGTTGCTCCAGGGCCGGGCGTCCCGCGCCGGCGCGGGCGGCCAGATCGCCGAGGTCGCGGAACGGGCCGCTCTCGTCGCGCGTGGCCACCAGCGCGGCCGCCTCCGTGGCTCCGACGCCACTGACGTAGCCGAGGCCGATCCGCACCGCCCCCGACTCGACCGTGCACTCGACGCCCGAGGCGTTGACGTCGACGCCGCGCACGGCGATCCCCCGTCGCTGCGCCTCGTGGATGAGGCTGTCCGGGGCGTAGAAACCCATCGGCTGCTCATTGAGCAGCGCGCACAGGAACTCGGGGCCGTAGTGGACCCGCAGCCAGGTCGACTGGTAGGCGAGCAGCCCGAACGCGGCGCTGTGGGACTTGGGGAAGCCGAAGCCGGCGAACCCGGCCACCATCTGCCACACCCGATTGGCGGTGGCCTCGTCGGCGCCGACGTGTTTCGCCGCCCCGGCGACGAAGCGCCGGCGGAAGTGCTCGATGGCCGCGGCGGCGCGCTTGCGGCTCATCGCGCGGCGCAGCCCGTCGGCCTCGCCGGGGGAGAAGCCGGCGAAGGCCTGGGCCACCTCGATCACCTGGTCCTGGAAGATGATCGTGCCGAGGGTGTCGCGCAGGATCGGCTCCAGGGACGGATGGTCGTAGGGGATCGGGTAGTCGGGCTCGATGCGCAGACGCTGGCGGCGCTCGATGTAGGGGTTCACGGCGCCGCCCTGGATCGGTCCGGGCCGCACGATCGCCACCTGCACGGTGAGGTCGTCCAGCGTCTCCGGGCGCGTGCGTCGCAGCGACTGCATCTGCGCGCGACTCTCGATCTGGAACACCCCGGTGGTCTCGGCCTCGCCGATCGCCGCGAAGGTGTCGGGATCGTCGAAGGGGATGCGCGAGAGGTCGACGCGCTCACCGCGCTCGGCGGCGATGAGGGTGACGCAGCGCTCGACGGCGGAGAGCATCCCCAGGCCGAGCAGGTCGATCTTCAGGAAGCCGGCGTCGGCGCAGGAGTCCTTGTCCCAGTGCACCATCTGACGGCCCTCCATCGCCGCCGGGACCACCGGGCAGCAGTCGATGAGCGGACGGGTGGCGATCACCATCCCGCCCGAGTGCTGGGAGAGGTGACGGGGCAGGCCGTAGGCCTCGGCGGCCAGCCGGGCCAGCCAGGCCCAGCGCCCGCCCGGATCGCCGGTCAGGCGCTGGGGCCCGAGCGCGCTGGCGATGTCGCCGGCCACGCCGGCGAGGCGCCCGTGGCCCGACGGCGGATCGGGCCACAGCTCGTCGGCCGGTGCGTCGCCGTGAGCGACGTCACGGTGCATGAACCCCTCCGAGCCGCGGGCCACGCGCTCGATCTCCCCGGCCGGCAGACCGAGCACCTTGCCGAGGTCGCGGATCGCTCCGCGCGAGCGGTAGGTGGGGAAGGCGGCCACCAGCGCCGCGCGGTCGCGGCCGTAGCGGTCGTGGACGCGGGGGATGAGCTGCTCGCGGATGTCGCGCGGGAAGTCGAGGTCGATGTCGGGCAGTGACTGCAGGTCCTCGTGCAGGAAGCGCCCGAGCAGCAGCTCGTTGGCGATCGGGTCGATGTGCGACAGCCCGGTGAGAAAGCAGACGATCGAGGACACCGACGAGCCGCGTCCCCGTCCGGGGGGCAGCAGCTGACGCGCGGCGTCGGACCCGCGCACCTCCAGGGCCACCTCGCGCGCGACCTCGAGCATGTCCTGATGCAACAGGAAGAAGCCGGCCAGCCCGAGCCGGTCGATCACCCGCAGCTCCTCCTGCAGGCGGGCCTGCGCTTGGCGACGGTGTTCGGGGTGCACGCCCGAGCCGTAGCGCTCGGCCATTTTTGTTTGGCACATCTCTGAGAGGCGGCGCAGGGCGTCGGGGTCCTCGGCCCCCGGGTAGCGGTAGCCGAGATCGTGGGTGAGGTCGAAGGTCAGCTGCTCGGCCAGGGTCCGCGTCTCTTGTATCGCCTCCGGGTACTCGGGGAAGCGGGCGGCCATCGCCGCCGGGGTGGCCATCACGTGGCTGTGGTTGCCGCGCCGCAGCGGCTCGCAGGCCTCGAGGGTTGAGTGGTGGCGCACGGCGACGAAGGCATCCTGCAGCTCGGCCCGCGAGCGGTGATGCGCGTGGACGTCGCCGGTGGCCACCCAGGCCAGGCCGAGTCGCCGGGCCAGCGCCGCCAGGGCGCGGTTGCGGGTTCGGTCGTGGCGCGCGAACGGGCGTTGCAGCTCCACGCGCAGTTGCTCGGGGCCGAAGGCCTCGCGCAGGCGGCGGATCGTCGGCTCGTCGTGAACGCCGTGGGTGGCGCAGCCGGTGAGGCAGACCAGGCCCTCGGGGTTTTCGAGCACCGCTTGGAGCGGGACGGCCGGGGGTGGCTCGCCCTGGTCGCGCGTGTGCGCGTGGGCGAGGGTGAGCAGCCGACACAGGTTGCTCCAGCCTTGGGCGTCGCGCACGAGCAGGGTCAGGTGGCGGCCGTCTGTGAGGCTCAGCTCGGCCCCATGAATCGCTCTCAGCCCGAGCGAGCCGGCCATCTGGGCGAACTCCATCGAGCCCGAGACGGAGTTGTGGTCGGTCAGCGCGTAGGTGTCATAGCCGAGCTCCATCGCCCGGGCGACGAGCTCCTCGGGCAGGGAGACGCCGTCGAGGAAGGAGTAGGCGGAGTGGGCGTGGAGCTCGACGTACATCAGCGATCCCGCTGGGAGAACCAGCCGCCGCCCTGCAGGTCGTGAAAGACGACGAGGTTGCGCCCGTCCTGACAGACCACCTCCCAGTAGCGCCGGCGCAGCGGCCGCTCGGTCCACCAGCGATCCTCCACCAGCCAGGACTCGCGTACCGCGCTGACGGCGCGCCCGTCGATGTGCTCGGGGGTGCCACCGGCGCCCGGGCGCACGTGGGCCGGATGGGGCGTGAGCAGGGCGCCGGGGCGGCTCATTCGTCGCCCTCGAAGGGGGTGAGCATCAGCCGCCGCTCGGGGATGCGCGAGTCGGGATCGATGCACAGCGCGCGCAGCGCGCCGTAGGGGCCGGCGACGGCGCGCACCTGGCGCACCGCCTCGGAGAGGCGTCGCCGGCGCACCACCCGCGCCTCGTCGAGCAGCGCCCGCTGGTCGTTACCCGGTGGCCCGAAGCGGTCGACGCCGAGACGCAGCAGGTCGGCCGGCGCCGGTAGCAACGCGAGCCGTGAGCTCGCGGCCAGCCGCATGCGCTCGGGATCACTGGTCGCCTCGCGGAAGACCACCCGTTCGCGCCAGGTGCCGCCCCCGGCCAGGCGCGCGGCCAGGATGACCGCGCGCAGGGTGCGCCCCCGCCGCGCCGGATGGGCGAGCAGACGGTCGATGAGCACGCCCAGGGCCCGCGCCAGCACGAGACCGGAAGCCGCCTCGGGCAGCGCCATCGACTCCTCCAGGTGCTCGGTGGCGGCTCGCGGGCGCAGGGGCGTGTCCTGGCCGTGAGCCAGGCGATGCGCGAACGTCCCCGGCCGGCCGAACCGATCGGTGACCGCCGGACGCGACAGCGCGGCGAGCTCTGACATCGTGCGCACGCCGAGGCGCCGCAGCGGCTCGACCAGCGCCTCGGTCTCGGCGCGATGCTCGAGCAGGCCGACCTCCAGTGGCGCGAGGTAGCGACGGGCGGCGGCGGCTCCGCTGCCCGGAGCCACGGCGGCCCGGCGCGCGCGGGCCCGCAGCGCGGCGGCCAGCGCGCATAGACGCGTCGGTCCGCCGCCGAGATGCACCGGTCGGCCGATCGCCTGTCGGGCGGCGATCAGCACGCCCTCCTCGCCGCCGTACAGGCCGCGCAGGCCGTGGGCGTCGAAGTAGGCCAGTCCCGGACGCGCGGGCTCCAGCTCCGCGCCGATGCCCTCCAGGGCGCGCACGATCGTCTCCCAGGTCTCGGCCACCGCGAGTGGGTTGGGGGCAATGAGCACGAGATCCGGGCAACGGGCCAGGCCCTCGCCGAGCGGCATACCCGAACGAACGCCGCTGGCCTCAGCCGCTCCGGAGACCTCCCCGAGCCGCAGCTCTCGACCGAGGGGCGGCGCCAGCGCCAGTGGCCGTCCGCTGAGCGCATCCGGTCCGCCGGCGGCGATGACCAGCTCGAAGCGGGGGAGGTGGGCACAGACGATCATACGAACGTATGTTCGCATGATCGTCAAGCGGTCGGCCAGCCCATCCGGCGGCCGCGTACGCTCGTCTGAGATGGTCACCGCGCCGGCGCTCGATCCCGATGTCGTCGACCTCTGGACGGTCCCCCTCGACCGTGGGGCGCGGGAGTCCGAGCGGGCGGTCCAGACGCTCGATGCCGTCGAGCGGGCGCGGGCGCAGCGGATCCTGCGTCCGCTCGCCCGCGCACGCTTCATCGCCGCGCGCGCGGCGCTGCGGACGATCCTCGGCAGCTATCTGCAGATCGAGGCCCGGCAGGTCTCGCTGCGGTCGGAGTCTCTGGGCAAGCCGCGTCTCGGCGTGTCGGCTGGCCTGGCCTTCAGTCTCTCGCATACCGAGTCCCTCGCCGTCATCGCCGTAGCCCGTCGGGCTCAGGTCGGAATCGACGTGGAGAGCCTCACCCGCCGGCCCGTCCCGGTCGCCGTGTGGCGCCGGGTGCTTGACGAGCGCGAGCTCGAGCTCGTGCTCGGCGTTTCCCCGGCCCGGCGCGACGAGGCGTTTCTGCGCCACTGGACGGCGAAGGAGGCCTATGTCAAGGCGATCGGCATCGGCATCACCGCCGTGAGCCGCGTGGTGATCGCCGACGCGCTGACCGCGCCGATCATCGTGGCGAACGACCGGCCGGGTCCGTGGAGCGCGCAGCGCTTCGACCCGCGGCCGGGCTTCGTCGGGGCGGTGGTGGCAGCCGGCGGGCCGTGGACCGCGCGTCGGCGCGACCTGACGGATACCTTTCGCGTATGAGTGATGGCCTGACACCGCCGCCCGGACGCCTCGGCGTGACCGTCGACGTGGTCGGGGGCGAGGTGTGGCTCACGCTCGAGGGCGAGCTTGACCTGGCCAGTGTCGGTGAGCTCGAGCAGCAGCTCCAGGCCGCGCAGGCCGACAAGCCGTCGCGCGTCGTCGTCGACCTGCGGCGTCTGGCGTTCATCGACTCGTCGGGATTGCGGGCGATCATCCAGGCCAACACGAACGCCCGTGCCGAGGGCATCGATCTCGTGCTGCGCCCCGGCGGGGATTCCATCCAGCGGGTGTTCGAGCTCACCGGAGCGCTTCAGGCGCTGCACTTCGAGGACACATGAGCGCCCGGACCCGCGGCGCGCGCTCAGTCGGGCGGGCGAAAGGCGGTCGGCACGACACCGCTGACGCGTGTCGGCACCGCGGACAGCGGTGAGGCCCGCCACTCGCGCAGGAGGAGGGAGTACAGGCCAACCGTCCGCGGGCGGCCGGAATGGCGGTGGTAGTCGCGCAGCTCGCCTTCGCGGGTGAAGCCGATCCGCTCGAGTGCCGCCCCGGAACGGAGATTGCGCACGTCGGCATACGCGGCGAGTCGGCGCAGGCCCAGCGGTCCGAAGGCCAACGCGCTGATGAGCGCCTTCGCCTCGTCATTGGCGCCGGTTCCCCAGTGGGCGCGCCCGAGCCAGGTCCCGACGATGGCCCGGTGGTCGCGGGCCGCGAACTCGCAGAGCATGATGATCCCGATCGGGACGTCCGACGCATCGACGATGGCGAACTCCAGCGCCGTTCCGTTCGCCCGCCGCGGCGGCAGCGAGCGCACCCAGGCCCGGGCCTCCTCGGGATCGCGGTAGGGCCCCCAGGAGAAGTACCGGGTGACGCGCGCGTCGCTGGCGAGCCCGTACAGTGCCGTCGCGTCTCGTCGCGCCGGATAGCGCAGGGCCAGATTCGGGCCGTCGACGCGTAGGCCGCGGCGGGTGGAGGGTCGGCTCCGGTTCGCGCTCATCGTCCGCAATCTCGACAAAGTGAGTCAACATATTTCATTTCCGCTGGGCCGGCGGTGTCCGGCTGCGCTCGAGCCCCGGGCCGCCGTGCCGTCGGGCGATAGGCGATAATGGACGCCGGACTTGGCCCTGCAGCAGCGCCGGGTCGCAGTGGCCGTCCCGTCGCCGCCCAGCCCGGGCGAGTGAGCCCCGGCAAGCGCCACTGCCGCGCGTGAACGCTCACGTCGCGTCGGGCCGCACCTGCAGATGACCCACACCGACCTCAACGTCTCCAGCGATTCCGGCGCCTCGGCGGCCGCCCTGCCTGCCCCCGTGGACGCGTCGGCGCCGGCCTCCGGTGCTCGCACGACGGCGGCGACTTCCTCGAGGGTCCTGCGCTGGCTCGGCCCGTTCGGTCTGCTCGGCAGCGTCGTCTGCACGCTGTGGATCGTGCTCGACGCGGCGTCTGCGAAGTCGCCCCTGGTGCCCCATCAGCCGGCGATCGCCGGCTGGCTGAACGGCCCCGGCAGCGAGCTCAGCTATCGCAAGTTCCTGGTCATCCTGCTGATCATGACCGCGTGCTACGTCGCCGCGGTGGTCGGCGCCCGCCAGGTCTCGCCGCGCTGGCTCATCTGGACGCTGATCGCGCTGCACGTCGTGCTGTTCATCGGCCCCGTGCTCATCTCCCAGGACGTGTTCCAGTACATCGACTACGGCCGTCTCGGTGTCCTGCACGGCATCAACCCGTTCGCCCACGGTCCGATCGCCGCGCCGCAGGATCCCCTGTTTCGCTACGTGGGCACGATCTGGTACCACGTCGCCACCGCCTACGGCCCGCTGTTCACGCTGCTGAGCTATCCGATCGCGCTGCTGGGCGTCGACGGCGCCCTGTGGGGCATGAAGGTCCTGGCCATCGCCTCCAGCCTCGCCGCGTTGTGGTTCGTGTGGCTGTGTGCCAAGCGCCTGGGGCGCGACCCGGTGCTCGCCACGTTGATCGTCGGCATCAACCCGCTGTGGGTCATCTACGGGCTCGGCGGCTTCCACAACGACCTGCTCATGGACGCCTTCATGATGGGCGGTGTCCTACTGCTGCTGCGCGAGCAGGAGGCCCGCGGCGCGGCGGCGATCATCCTCGGCGCGGCGGTCAAGGCGACCGCCATCGTCGTGCTCCCGTTCGTCGTCCTGGCTCGCCGACGTTGGAGCCTGATCGGGGGGGCGGCCGTCGCGTTGGTCGTCGTCGGGCTCGCCTCGTTCGTGGCCTTCGGTGTGCACGGACTGGATTTCGTGTCCGTGCTCAAGCGCAACTCGACCTACGTGTCCACTGACAGCTTCCCGCTCGAGGTGGCCCATCTGATCGGGTTGCCCGGCGTGTTCCGGGTGGATCGCACGATCGTCCGGTTTGGCAGCGTGGTGGTGATCCTGTGGTTCATGTGGCGCACCTGGCGCGGCTACGACTGGATCTCGGCCTCGTCGTGGACGCTGCTCGTGCTCGCGGTGAGCTCGACCTGGCTGCTCGCCTGGTACCTGCTGTGGGCGCTGCCGCTCGCCGTGATCTCGCGCGACCGACGGGTGCTCTGGGCCACCCTGGGCATCATGGCGCTGTTCGTGGTGCACCAGACCGCTCCGCTGTTCTCGCCGGTGACATGAGCGCCGCCTCCACCACCACCGCACCGTCGCGGCGCCGGCGCCTGCCCGGGTGGGCGGCTCCCCGCCCGCAGGGCGAGCGCGATCCGGCCAGCCGGGACGTGCGGTCGATCGAGACGGTGATCATCGTGCTCGTCGGCCTGCTGCTCGCCGTCGCGGTGGTCTACGACGTCGTGCTGCAGGTGCGTCTGAACACCCGCGAGTCCGCCGACCGCGCCACCTGGCGCGCCTATGAGCACGTGACCAACGTCAAGACGCGCCTGGACGTGCGCACGCTCGAGCACGGCACGACAGACTACGTCTGCCGCTCCACCACGACGGTCGCCGCGCAGGAGCTCCATCAGGTGCGCCTGTGCCTGATGATCGCCGGCCCGACCGTCAACGACCGACGCCAGATCTACGGCGGCTACTACATCCCGCCCAAGGCGTCGGATCGGTTCCTGTATCGCTACGGGTGCTTCGGGCTGCCGGCCCAGCGCAAGCTGTGCGGAGCACCGAACGCCGCGGCCGCCGCGAGCGCATGGGCGACGTTCACGCATCCCTGACCGGCCCGTCGGTGCAGGCGCCGGCACCGATCCGGGCGAAGCCGGCCGCCCGGGCCACGCCGACGCTGGTCGGGTGGCGCGACCACTGGCCGCTGTTGGTCCTGATCGTGGTGGCGGCCGTGCTGCGGTTGGCCACCATCGGCGAGCAGAGCTTCTGGTACGACGAGGCCTACACGCCGGTTCACGTCCTGCACGCCTCGCTCGGAGCGACGCTGCACACGATGGTCCACACCGAGAACACGCCGCCGGTGTGGTACGTGCTGATCTGGGCCTGGTCGCGGATGTTCGGGATCGGAGCCGTGGCGCTGCGCACTCCCTCCGCTCTGGCCGGCGTGGCGACGGTCGCGGTGGCCTGGTACATCGGACGCGAGCTCGGCTCGCGACGCACCGCCATCGTGCTCGCCGCGATCGTCACCTTCGACCCGCTGTTCGTGTGGTACTCGCAGGAGGCGCGGGCCTACGCCCTGTTCGCCCTGTTCGCCGCCCTGTCGCTGTGGACCTTCCTGCGGGCCTGGCGCGAGCCGACCGCGCGCGAGTTCGCCGGCTGGGCGGCCGCCTCGGTGCTCGCCCTCGGCACCCACTACTTCGCCGCGTTCCTGGTCGCGCCCGAGGGGGCGCTGTTGCTGGCCGCTGCCGTGCCGGCGTTGCGCCCGACGCTCGCGCGCCTGCGGCTCGATGGCGAGGCACCCGGGCCGCCGCGGTCGCCGCTCGGGCTGTTCGTGGCACTGGCGATCGTCGCGCTCGCGGCCTGCGCACTCGTGCCCCTGGTGATCGCGCAGGGAGGTCACGGCACGCAGTGGATCGGGCGCTGGGCG
>Ga0302325_10006994_pt1 | contig 25176 bp, 25 predicted proteins | sample Palsa_T0_2_FD_201948 | JGI IMG/M metagenome (GOLD analysis project Ga0302325, IMG submission 201948) | Peat permafrost microbial communities from Stordalen Mire near Abisko, Sweden - Palsa_T0_2 | ecosystem: Environmental > Terrestrial > Soil > Palsa > Peat permafrost | place: Sweden: Abisko... | reverse complement strand
GGGTGGGGGGGGGCGGGCCGCAACGCTGGATCGCGCGGATGACTGCCGCGGTGTCGGTCAGGTCGGGCAGCACGACGTCGGCGCCGGCCGCGCGAAGGTCAGCCTCGGTCGACCGCCCGGTGGCGACGGCCACCGACCCGGCGCCACTGACCAGTGCCGCCTCGACGTCCCGGGTCGAATCTCCGATGTACACCGCCGCGGGCTCGCTGCCCGCCGGGCCGTATTTCGCCGCTGCCCGGTGCCTGGATTCCAGCAGCTGGGCGCCCTTCGGGTAGATCTCCGACCCGTAGCCGCCGATCTCCATGTCGAAGAAGCGCTCAAGCCCGAATGCCCGCAGCTTCGCCGCCGCGTTCGGCCTGATGGTGCCGGTGAGAACGGACTGGACCACGCCGGGCAGCTCCGCAACGGCGAGCACAGACTCCATGGCCCCGGGCTGAATGCGTCCCCGGGTGGTCAGCAGCTCGCGCCTGGCGCCGAACGCCGTCGCCAGCTCGGTGACGAACCTCGCCAGCAGCTCATCGCTGCCGTCATCGGTCACGGCGGCCGTCGCCGGTACCGTCGGCGCAGCGTCGTTCCGCGCCAGAGCCTCGAAGAAGATCTCCGACTCGCTCTGGCCGGCCATCTGCGGCAGCAGGACGAGCGGGCGGCCAGTCACCCGGCGGAACGCGTCGGCGTAAGCGTCCCTGGTGATCCTCGTCACGTCGACAAGGGTCAGGTCGATATTCCACAGAACCAGGCAATGAATGGAGTGCCTCCGGCGCGATTGGGTGCCTCCGGCGCGGTCGGTCAGTTGAGCGTACCTCCGCCGTAGGCGCGGCTAAAATGTGCGAAACATCCCTCAACCAGACGTCGCCTACCTGCCACCAGGTCATTGGGGCCCGGCTGAGGGCCACGTAAAAGCGTGGTTGGGACTTCACTGTCGCTGTAACTGCAGTGAAGTCCCAACCATGTCAGTGCGGGGCGCCGCCGCTCGGCCGGAACTGATCTGCCGGCAGCGGGTCAGTTCCGGCCGAGCGCGCGGTAGCGCCAGCCTGCCGCGCGCCAGCGCACCGGGTCGAGCGCATGCCGCCCGTCCACGACGCTGCGCTGCGCCACGACAGTGGCCAGCAGCTCCGGGTCGGCGTGCAGGAGCTCCGGCCACTCGGTGAGCAGCAGCAGCACGTCGGCGTCGCGCGCCGCCTCCAGCAGGGAGTCCGCGTACTTCAGCTCCGGGCACTGGCGGCGTGCGCGCTCCATCGCAGCCGGGTCGTAGACCGTGACCTGCGCGCCGAGCCGGTGGACCGCCATGGCCACGTCCAGGGCCGGCGAATCCCTGATGTCGTCGGAACCCGGCTTGAACGCCGCGCCCAGCACTCCCACGCGCCGGCCGGCGAAGTCACCTCCGGCCAGCTCCCTGGCCAGGCTGACCGCTGCGCCCCGGCACCGCTCGTTGATCTCGTCCACCACGCGGAGCAACTCGACCGACTGGCCAGCGCCCAGATCCCCGGCACTGGCCATGAACGCCCTGACATCCTTGGGCAGGCAGCCGCCGCCGAAGCCGAGGCCAGGGCGCAGGCCAGCGGCGCCGATCCGGGCGTCATGCCCGAGCGCCGCGGCCAGCAGGGTGACGTCGGCCCCGGCCGCGTCACAGACCTCGGCCATCGCGTTGATGAAGGAGATCTTGGTCGCCAGGAAGGCGTTGGCCGCCATCTTGACAAGCTCGGCCGTGGCGAGATCGGTCACCAGGAACGGGACGCCGGCGGCCAGCGGCCTGGCATAGATCTCCCGCATGATGACCTCGGCCCGGCCCGACCTGACGCCCGCCACGATCCGGTCCGGGCGCAGCGTGTCCGGGATGGCGCTGCCCTCGCGGAGGAACTCAGGGTTCCAGGCGAGCTCGGCGGCTTCCCCGGCCGGCGCCAGCCGCCTCAGCGTTCGCGCGATCCCGGCGGCGGTTCCGGCCGGCACGGTGGACTTGCCGACCACCAGGCAGGGCCTGGTCAGCAGCGGCGCCAGGCTGTCGACGCAGCAGTTCACCTGCGACAGGTCCGCGCGGCCAGAGCCGGCCGCCGGCGACAGGTCCGCGCGGGCGGAGCCGGCCGCTGGCGGCGTGCCGACGCAGACGAAATGAACGTCACCGAAGTCTGCGGCCCGCTGGTAGGAGGTGGTGAAAGACAGCCGGCCGGAGTCAAGGCCGCGGCGGAGCAAGGGACCAAGGCCGGGCTCGTGGAAGGACGGCTCAGCCCGGCTGAGGCCGTCGATCAGCGTCTCGTCGCTGTCAACGCCTAGCACCTCGAAGCCGAACTCGGCCAGGCACGCCGCGTGCGACGCGCCCAGATGACCTGTTCCGATGACCGTGACGCGCGGCGCCATGCAACTCCTTCGCCTCAGCCCTTGTCCGGCTGCCCTTGTCCGGCGGTCCTTGTCCGGCGGTCCTTGTCCGGCAGTCCTTGTCCGGCAGTCCTTGTCCGGGCAGCCCTGGATCCCGGTACTCAGCCCATGTACGGGTACCGGTAATCGACCGGCGGGACGAACGTCTCCTTGATGGTGCGCGCGTTGACCCAGCGAATGAGGTTGAAGATGGAGCCGGCCTTGTCGTTGGTGCCGCTCGCCCGCGCCCCGCCGAACGGCTGCTGGCCGACGACCGCGCCGGTCGGCTTGTCGTTGATGTAGAAGTTGCCCGCGGTGAACCGGAGCGCGTCGGTCGCCGCCGCGATCGCGGCCCGGTCCTGGGCGATGATCGATCCGGTCAGCGCGTACGGCGACACGTCGGCGGCGCGGGCGACCACGCTGTCATAGTCCGCGTCGTCGAACACGTGCACGCCCAGGATCGGGCCGAAGTACTCCGTGGTGAACACCTCGTCCGCCGGATCCGTGCACGCGAGCACAGTCGGCTGCACGAAGTAACCGCTGGTGTCGTCGATCTCGCCGCCCGCCAGCACCCGGATGGACGACCGCGTTTTCGCCCTGGCCAGCGCCTCGGCGTGGGTGGCCAGCGCCTTGTCGTCGATGACCGCGCCCATAAACAGGGAGAAGTCGGCGGCCACGTCGCCCATGGCCAGCGACTTCACGGTGGCGACGAAGTCGTCGCCCATCCGGTCCCATACCGACCGCGCGATGTACGCCCGGGACGCCGCGGAGCATTTCTGGCCCTGGTACTCGAACGCGCCGCGGACCAGCGCCGTGCACAGCACGGCCGGGTCGGCGGACGGATGGGCGATGACGAAGTCCTTCCCGCCCGTCTCGCCCACCAGCCGCGGGTAGCCCCGGTAGCGCGAGATGTTCGCCCCGACGCTGCTCCACAGGTGCTGGAAGGTCCCGGTGGAGCCGGTGAAGTGGATGCCCGCCAGGTCCTCGTGCGCCAGCGCGACTCGCGAGACAGCCCGGCCGTCGCCGGTCACCATGTTGATGACGCCGGGCGGCAGGCCGGCGGCCTCCAGCAGGCGCATGAGGTAGTGCGCGGACAGCTGCTGGGTGTGCGCCGGCTTCCACACCACGACGTTGCCCATCAGCGCGGGCGCGGTCGGCAGGTTCCCGGCGATCGAGGTGAAATTGAAGGGCGTGACGGCCAGCACGAAGCCCTCCAGCGGGCGGTACTCCAGCCGGTTCCACGCTGTGCTCGACGACTCCGGCTGCTCGGCCAGCAGCCGCCTGCCGAAATGCACGTTAAAGCGCCAGAAGTCGATAAGCTCGCAGGCGGCGTCAATCTCCGCCTGGTGGACCGACTTGGACTGGCCGAGGATGGTGCTCGCGTTGATGGTGGCCCGCCATGGCCCGGCGAGCAGTTCCGCGGCCTTCAGGAAGATGGCCGCGCGATCGTCGAAGGACAGCTCACGCCAGCCCGGCGCGGCACGGCGGGCCGACTCGATCGCCGCCGTCACGTCGGTCTCGGTTACGTTGCCAAGCTCGCCGAGCACGTGCCGGTGGTTGTGCGGCTGGACGACCTCGACCCTGTCCCCGCCGCCCATCCGCTGGCGACCGCCCACGGTCATGGTCAGCTCGGCGCGCTCCCCGGCCAGTTCCTTGACCCTGGCCGCCAGCACGGCGCGCTCGCCGCTGCCCGGCGCATAACCCCTGATCGGCTCGTTGACCGGCGCCGGGACGTTGGTGACGGCATCCATCACGATGGGCTCCAGACCTCGTCGCTCAGCCGGCCATGTAGGCCAGCTCCTGACTGGCGTACCACAGGAGCTCGTGTCCCTCCGCGCCGTCTACGGCGAACCGCGCGTCATCGTCGCCGTCGTCGGCCTTCGGCAGCGCGGCCACCGCGGCGCGGATGTCGTCGGCAGCGCCAGGGTCGTCGATATGACCAGACACGACAAGACGAACGGGGATCTCCTGGTCGATCTCGACCAGTGCCGGATCGCCGGGCCCGGTGGTCGTGACGACCCGCTCGTCCGGTATCTCGACCGCGAGCACGACTCGCCGCGGCGGCGAGTCGGGATCATCGAGCAGCAGCCGGAGCGACGCCCTGGCCGCCGCTGTCATCGCGACATACTCGAGTTCCTCGAGGTCACCGCTGACGTACCACTCCCGCAGCGCGGGCGTGACGGCGAACCCGCGCAGTGGAGCAGGGCCGATGTCGGCGCTGGCGAGCAGCCGGGCGAGGGCCGGCAGCGTGCAGGGCAGGTAGACGCGCATGGGTGTTCACAGTGTGCCAGGATCAGCCTCTCCCGGCCGGGAAATCGCCAGTGCGGCGATAACGGCCGCTACGGCCGCCTCCAGCGGCTCGTGCTCCCAGACCCGCACCACCGCCCAGCCCGCTGCTGCCAGCGCGGTGTCGGCGGCACGGTCACGCTCGACGTTCCTGCGCAGCTTCGGGTCCCAGTAGCCGACGTTGACCGCGGGCTTGCTGCCGTGCTCCGGGCAGCAGTGCCAGAAGCAGCCGTCGACGAAGACCGCCACCTGGCGGGCGGTGAACGCGATATCCGGCCGGACCCGCGCGCCGCCGTCGAGATCGAGGCGGTGGTCCTTGCGGTACCGGTACCCCGCGGCGTGCAGGGCGCGGCGCAGCGCGAGTTCGGGCTTGGTGTCCGTGCGCCGGTTGGCGCGCATGTTGGCGGACCGGCCGGGGCTGGAAGGATGCGGGTAGTCAGCCACGGCGTCCAACGCTAGAGCAGCTGGGCGGTCACCGTCAGGATGCCGGGCGGTCAGGTCGCTAACCGGCCAGTGCGAGCGGGATGCCGAGGATCGCCGACAGCCGCCGGGTGGTGGAGTCCGGCTCGCGGTGGTGCAGGCCGGTCATGCCCACCGCCTCGGCAGCGCGGACGTTGGCCTCGATGTCGTCGATGAAGACGCATTCGGCTGGCTGGAGTTCCAGCAGGGTGGCGGCATGCCGGAAGATTCGTTCCTCCGGCTTGCGCATGCCAGTCTCGCCGGAGATCACCACGGCGTCGAAGAGGTCAGGGAAGAGCTCGCGCGGGTAGTCCAGGCCGCCCCAGGAGTTGGACAGCAGGGCGGTGCGCAGTCCCGCGCGGCGGACGGCCCGCACCAGGTCGTGCATTCCGGCGTCCGGCAACGTCGCGGCGAACATCCTGGCCAGCAGGCCGTCGGCGGGAACGGGGCTGCCATCGACGCGGAGCAGCCGGGCGGCGAGGAGTCGTTCGAACTCCTCGTTCGTGCACTCTCCGCGTTCCAGCGCGTGGATCGGGTTCCCCGCGCCGTCGGCGCCGTAGGCCTGCTGGACCCAGGGCCGCATGACCGCCGCGTAGCTGTGGCGGTCGACGTCATCCGCCTCGATCCATGCGTTGATCGTGGACGCGATCGGGCTGGTCAGCACACCGCCCCAGTCGATGATCACTCCGCGCGGTATCGGGCGGTCAGCAGATCCGCTCTTTTCCGGCACGTCATCCATGGTAGAGCGTGACAGGCGGTCAGCCCTCGGCCGGCGCCCGCTCAGCGCACTACCGCGATGTCCGTCACGGCGAAGTCATCTCCCGTGCCGACGTCGTCGTCACCGATGATTTCCTCCGCCGTCCTGTCGTCGGCGACCCGCATGGCGGCCACCTCGGCGGCCAGGCGCTTCAGCCGCGTTCTCATACTGGCCACATTGGCGGCCGGCTCGGTGACGGTCGGCCCGGCGGGAAGTTCAGCGATGGCAATCCGATCCGATATCGGTTAATCTGTTTTCGTGATATCCGAAAATGGGTCTGGTGCCGTGATCCTTGCCCTGCACCGTGCCACCCATGCGACCTTGCACGCCCTGCAGGCACGGCTCGCCGATCTGGACCTGACCGCGTCCGAGATCAACGCCCTGGCGAACCTGGCTGACGGGCGGGCACGTAGCGTCGGCGAGCTCGCGGCGGATACCGCCACCAGGCCGACCACGCTCACCAGCGTGCTCGACCGGCTGGTCCGCCGCGGTTATGTCGTGCGGCGGCTCGATCCAGCCGACCGGCGATCGTTCCTGGTGTCGCTGACCGAGGACGGGCAACCTGCCGCGGACGCGGCGCACGCTGCCATGCGCGATCTGGAACTCGCTGCGCTAGCCGGGATCACCAGCTCGGACCTGGCCGGGTTCAGCGCGGTGATCCACGCCATAACGGAGGTTTCGCAATGAACAGGTTCCCCGATGACCAGGAGATGCCAGCAGAACTCGCCGAGATCCTGGCAGAGGTCGCGCTGCCCGGCGGCGCGTTCCGGCACCGGCAGCACATCCACCTGGCCTTCATCACGGTGCGCCGGCATGGCAGCTCGCGCGCAGCCGAGATGATCAGCCGCTGGATCCGTCACATCGCCGCCTACGAGCGGGCGCCGCAGAAGTTCAACGCCACCGTCACCCGCGCCTGGACAGAGATCGTGGCTCATCACGTCAGCGCGGACCCATCCGCTACCGATTTCGAGACATTCGCCGGACGTAACCCGGCGTTGCTCGACAAGCGGCTCCTCGCCCGTCACTACAGCTCGGCTGTCCTCGCGTCCCCAGCCGCCAGGGCAGGATGGATCACGCCCGACGTGGAACCCTTTCCCTGGCCTGCCGACCGGGGTTAGCGGACGTGCTGACCGCCGCAGCGCTCAGGCGCCGGCCACCCTGGAGGTGTCGCGATGATCGAGCGCTACGTGCTGGGTCTCGAAGAGATCGACAAGACCCGCGTCGCACTCGCTGGCGGCAAGGGCGCGCACCTGGGGGAGCTTTCGCGAATCGATGGCATTCGGGTGCCGGCTGGCTTCTGCGTGACGACGGACGCCTTCCGGCGGATCATGACAACGGTGCCTTGGATCGACGGTCAGGCCGATCGGCTGGCGCACCTGGATCCCGGCGACCGGCAGGCGATCCGCGCGCTCAGTGCGGAGATCCGCCGGATCATTGAGGGGACCGCCATCCCTGACGATCTGGCGGCGGCAATCACCCGCTCGGTCACCCGGCTTGGCGGGCACGCTGCCTACGCCGTCAGGTCCAGCGCGACGGCGGAGGACTTGCCGACGGCGTCCTTCGCGGGCCAGCAGGACACGTACCTGAACGTCGTGGGGCTGGCGGCGGTCCTCCAGCACGTCAGCCGGTGCTGGGCCTCCCTGTTCACCGAGCGGGCCGTGACCTACCGCCTGCGGAACGGCTTCGGCCACCGGAACGTCGGTATGGCCGTGGTCGTGCAGCAGATGGTGTTCCCGGATGCGGCCGGCATCATGTTCACGGCCGACCCCGTCACGGGCAACCGGAAGATCGCCTCCGTGGAGGCCAGCTTCGGCCTCGGTGAGGCCCTGGTCTCCGGCCTGGTGAACCCGGATGTCTTCACGGTGCGCGACGGCGAGGTCGTCGCCAAGGCGATCGCCGCCAAGGAGCGTGCGGTGCACGCCTGTCCGGCTGGCGGGACGCAGGAACAGGCGATCGACCCCCAACGGCAGGAGCAGGCGGCGTTGACGGATGCGCAGGTTGTGCGGCTCGCGCGGCTCGGGCGGCGGATCGAAGCGCACTTCGGCCACCCCCAGGACATCGAATGGTGCCTGGTCGATGATGACTTCCTGTTCGTCCAGAGCCGGCCGATCACCACGCTGTTCCCCATCCCGGAGTCCGGCGACCGGGAGAACCACGTCTACGTCTCCGTTGGTCATCAGCAGATGATGACCGACGCCATGAAGCCCCTCGGGCTGTCCTTCTGGCAGATGACGACCCCGGCACCCATGGCCGAGGCGGGCGGCCGCCTGTTCGTCGACGTCACCCAAAGGCTGGCCTCGCCGGCGAGCCGCGCCGGCCTCCTGGAGGCCCTGGGGAGATCCGATCCGCTGACCGGGGACGCGCTGCAGACCATCCTCGAGCGCGCCGGCTTCATCCGGCCGCTGCCTGACGAGGGCCCCCCCGGGCCACTGTTTGGCGGCGCGCCAGCTCCGATCGAGACCGATGCGGCCATCGTCACCGAGCTGATCGGGCGCAGCCAGGCATCCATCGCCGCCGCGGAACGCGACATCGAGGCGAAGTCCGGGGAGGCGCTGCTCGACTTCATCCAGGCGGACATCCAGGAGCTGAGGCGCATCCTGTTCGATCCGCAGAGCCATCAGGTGTTCATGTCGGCGATGGAGGCCGCGTGGTGGCTCAACGACCAGCTGCAGGAGTGGCTCGGCGAGAAGAACGCGGCTGACACGCTCACGCAGTCGGTTCCCCATAACATCACGTCGGAGATGGGGCTGGCGCTCTTGGACGTCGCGGACGTGATCCGCCCGCATCCGGACGTGGTGGCGTTTCTGCACCACGTCGAAGACGAGGGTTTCATCGGCGAGCTGGCCCAGCTCCCGGGCGGGCGGGAAGCGCGAGACGCCATCGAGGCGTGGCTCGAAAAGTACGGCATGCGCTGCGTCGGCGAGATCGACATCACGCGGCCGCGCTGGAGCGAGCGCCCCTCCACCCTGGTGCCCCTGATCCTCGGCAACGTCAAGAACTTCGCGCCGGGGGCCGGCCCGCGGCGCTTCGAGCAAGGGCGGCAGGAGGCACGGGCGAAGGAACAGGACGTGCTGGAGCGCTTGCGGGCCCTGCCGGACGGGGACCGGAAGTCCGAAGATACCAAGCGGATGATCGACCGGGTCCGGACCTTCATCGGGTACCGGGAGTACCCGAAGTACGGCATGGTCAGCCGCTACTTCGTGTACAAGCAGGCCCTGCTGAAAGAGGCCGAGCGCCTCGTACAGTCCCACGTGCTTCGTGAGAAGGACGACATCTTCTACCTGAGGTTCCCAGAACTCCGCGACGTCGTGCGCACGAACCACGTGGATGACCAGCTCATCCGCCAGCGCAAGGACGCGTTCAGGTCGTATCAAGCGCTCACGCCGCCCCGGGTGCTCACCTCCGATGGCGAGGCCGTCACCGGGACGTACCGACGCGGCGACGTCCCGGCCGGTGCCCTGGTCGGCCTGCCAGTCTCCGCCGGGGTCGTCGAAGGGCGGGCCCGCGTCATCCTGGACATGGCGCAGGCCGATCTCGAAGCCGGCGACATCCTGGTCACCGCCTACACGGACCCCAGCTGGACGCCTGCGTTCGTGGCGATCAAGGGCCTGGTGACGGAGGTGGGGGGCCTGATGACCCATGGCGCGGTGATCGCACGGGAGTACGGCCTGCCGGCCGTGGTCGGTGTGGTAGATGCCACCCGGCTGATCCGGGATGGGCAGCGGATCCGCGTGCATGGCACCGACGGGTACGTCGAGATCCTGCAGGAGGCGTCCCCGCCCCGCAGGACACGCTGACAGCCGCGGCTCCGCCGCTCCGCGGCTGGCAGAATCGCCGCGGCTGGCAGAATCACAGCATGAATCGCGTAGCGCTAGTGACCGGGGCGAGCAGCGGCATCGGGGCAGCGACGGCCGTCCGGCTAGCCGGGGCCGGCTATCACGTCATCGCGGCCGCCCGGCGAGCCGAGCGGATCGACGCGCTCGCGGCGCGGATCCGCGGCGACGGCGGCCAGGCGGAGGCCCGGCAGCTGGACGTCACCGACCGGGCCGGGGTCGACGCACTGGCCGACTCGCTGGACCGCTGCGACGTCCTGGTGAGCAACGCCGGCGGCGCGGCGGGCGCCGACCAGATCGCCGACGGCCTGGCCGGCGACTGGCGGGCCATGTACGAGGTCAACGTGATCGGCACCCTGAACGTCACGCAGGCGCTGCTGCCCCGGCTGGTCGCCAGCGGCGACGGCACCATCGTGATCATGTCGTCGACCGCGGGCTTCGTTGCCTACGAGGGCGGCGGGGGGTACGCCGCAGCGAAGCACGGGGAGCACGCGCTCGCCGCCACGCTGCGGCTGGAGCTGTGCGGGCAGCCGGTACGCGTCATCGAGATCGCGCCGGGCATGGTGAAGACCGACGAGTTCGCCGTGAACCGGTACCGCGGCGACGCCGCCCAGGCGGCTGCCGTCTACGCGGGCGTGGCCGAGCCGCTGACCGCCGAGGACATCGCCGACGCCGTCACCTGGGCAATCACCCGGCCGTCGCATGTCAACGTCGACCTGATGGTGCTGCGGCCGCGGGCGCAGGCGGCACAGCACAAGGTCTGCAGGGATCAGTAGCCCCTTCAGCCCGCGGCCGTCAGCCCGCGGCCTCAGTCCCGTGACCTCAAGCCCGGTGACCCTCAGTCGGTCTGAGTGACCTTGCTCAGGCCGCGCGGATGGTCGGGATCGATGCCCAGCCGCCTGGCCAGCGCCTCGGTGAGCAGCTGGCCGGGCACGATGAGCCCCATCGGCGCGAGCCACTCCGGCAAGGCCGGCCCGGGCAGCGCACGCGAGCTCGCGGCCGCAAGCCGGGTGCCGCCGCCGATCGCGTACACCCGCGCCCCCGCGCTGATAACCCGCCGCGCGAGATCGACCGTTCCGTCCAGGGTCGGGCCGGCCTCGGCCGCCAGCACGATGGCCGGGGTGCGCGCGTCCACGACGGCCATCGGGCCATGCAGCAGATCGGCGTAGGAGAGGCCCATCGCGTGCAGGTAGCACGCCTCCTTGAGCTTGAGGGCAAGCTCGAGCGCGGCCGAGTAGGCCAGGCCGCGGCCGGACACGACGACGCCTTGCACGTCGGCCAGCTCGGCCACGATCGGCTCGGTGTCCGGCGGCCGGGCCAGCATGGCCTCGATCTCCGCCGGCACCGCCCGCAGCAGCCCGGCGTCCAGATCGGCGCCGAGGCCGATGGCCAGCACCGCCAGGGCGGCCAGCTGGGTGGTGAACGTCTTGGTGGCCGGCACGGCCAGCTCCGCGCCCGCCTCGGTGACGAACGCGACCTCGGCCGCCTCGGCGAGCGGCGAGCCGGCCCCGTTGGTGATCGCCAGCGTCCGCGCGCCGCAGTCGCTGGCCCAGGCCAGCGTCTCGACGATCTCTTCGGTGCGGCCGGACTGGGACAGTGCCACGGCGAGCACTCCGGACAGATCCAGCCGCCGCCGGTAGGTGGTGGCGATCGACGGCGAGGCCAGGCTGGCCAGCATCCCGGCATGCGCCTGGATCAGGTACGTGCCGTAGACGGCCGCGTTGTCCGACGTGCCGCGCGCGATGAACAGCACCTGCCGGGTCCCGGCGGCGAGCCTTCCTGCCTCCTTCGCCCGGGGCAGCAGCGCGTCGATGGTCGCGCGCAGCGCGGCGGGCTGCTGCAGGATCTCCGCGTACATGTGGCTGATCGGGCGCGCGCTTCCCGGCGCTGAGCTCATCCGGCGATGCCTCCAGTCCGGCGAGTGCCAGCATGGCCAGCCCCCGTTGCCGGGGCTGGATACACCTTCTCACCTGCCACCCAGGTGGCCTTCGCCCGCAGGTCGCCGCCGAGCCAGACCAGGTCAGCGGCGGTACCGGGCGCGATCCTGCCCAGATCGGGCCGGCCGATCAGATCGGCGGGAACGCGGCTCGCGGCACCAATCGCTGCCACCAGGCCGATCCCGGCGGCCACCATGTTCGCCACGCCAGCGTCCATCCGCAGCGCCGAGCCCGCCAGGGTGCCGTCGGCGCGCACCGGCGGCTCGCCGTCCCCTGACGGCAGCTCGATCGGCATGCCGCCGAGCAGGTAGCTGCCCGGCGGCATCCCGGCACAGGCCGCCGCGTCGGTGACGATGCAGATCCGGCCCGGTGCGGCGGCGAACGCGATCGCGCACACCCGCGGATCCACGTGCCGCAGGTCGGCGATCAGGCCGCTGGTCAGCCGGGAGTCGGCCAGCGCCTGGCCGGCCACGCCAGGCTCGCGATGACCCAGCGGCCGCTGCGCGTTGAACACGTGGGTGACCATCCGGGCGCCCGCGTCGGCTGCCGCGGCGACCTGCCGCGCGCTGGCGTCACTGTGCCCTACGCTGACCAGCACCCCAGCCCCGGCGAGCCGCCCGACCGCCGCGAGCCCGCCGTCCGCCTCGGGGGCCAGCGTGACCAGCCTGACCAGCCCGGCGCCCGCCGCCAGCAGCTCATCGATCGCGGCAGGCGACGGCGGGATGATCCAGGCCGCGTTGTGCGCACCGCGCCGTTCCGCCGCGATGAACGGCCCCTCCAGGTGCACGCCGAGCACCCGCGCCCCGCCGCCCGGCAGCGCAGCCATGATCACCACCGCTGTCCGCAGCGCCGCGATCAGCTCAGGCAGCGGCGCGGTAATGAACGTCGGGAGGTACGCAGTTGTCCCTGTTTCTGGCAGCCGGCGACTTACTGTGGCCCAGCCGGATGCGCGGGCCGCGGCGAGGTCCTCGCCGTAGTAGCCATTGACCTGCAGGTCGACGAAACCGGGAACCAGGACCCCGTCGTCGAGCACCACGTCGGCGGGACGCGGCGGCGGTCCCTGGCCGACCTCGGTGACCAGGCCGCCGGCCAGGACCACGTAACCGGGCGCCAGCACGCCCGATCCCGGCGTGGCCGGGATCACCCGCGGCGCGGAGATGACCTGCCGCGCGGAGATGACCTGCCGCGCGGAGATGACCTGCGGCGCGGTGATGACTGGCGGTTCAGGCCCACCCGCCGCGGTCGGGCTCACCCGCGGCGCGGTGAGTTCCCGCCGGCCAGGCCCGGCGAGTTCCCGCCGGCCAGCAGCTCGCGCATGTGGGCGGCCACCAGGTCAGGCCGCTCCAGCATCGCGACGTGGCCGATGTGCGGCAGCACGACCACCCGCGCGCCGCGGAAGGTGCGCGCTGCCCGGCCGGCCATGGCGGGCCTGACCAGCCGGTCGTGGCTTCCGTAGATCACTAGCACGGGCGCGGTGATCCTGGCTGCGTCACGCCAGAGCGAGCGCGGGCCGGGCCGGGCGTACTCGGTGACGAGCGCGCGCGCCGATCCGATCAGCACCTCGTGGCTGTATCCGAGCTCGTCCCTGCGGCGTACCTCGGCCACCTCCTCGGCCAGGCGGCTGGGGTGCAGCAGACCCGGATCCAGGTAGACGTCGGCAACCGTGGCCGAGGTCCGGGCCTCGGCGGGCATCCGGCTGACCCGCCGCAGCAGCCAGGGACCCACCCCCGGGGCGGACGCCAGTGCCACCCGCAGCGGAATGAGCCGGGGCCACAGGTCGGGCAGGGCCGGCGAGATCAGCGTCAGCGTCCTGACCAGGTCCGGGCGGCGCCCTGCCACCCGGGTGCAGACGGCGCCGCCGAGTGAGTTCCCGACCAGGTGCACCGGCCAGCGATGCCGGGCCTCGATCAGGTCGATGACCGCCCTCGCCCTGGCGTCGATCGAGTAGTCACGATCGGCGGGCAGCGGGGAGTGCCCGAAGCCCGGCAGGTCGATCGCCTCGCCGGCCAGGGCCGGCGCCGCCGCGGGCCATCCGCCGGGCGCGGGTCGGCGCAGCAGGTCCATCAGGTCGGTCCAGTTGGTAGCGGACCCGCCGAGGCCGTGCACGAACAGCGCAGGCTCGCCGTCGTCCGCGGCGGCGGGCGCGGACCGGACGTACACCGCGCCGGAGGGGATCGGCACCAGCTCTCCCGGCCAGGCCGGAATCGGATCGGCCAGCCGCGAGCCAGCGGTCACCCCGGCAGGCCCAGGCACCGGACCGGAGCCAGCGACGGGCGCCTGCCCAGGCGCCGGCCCGGCGAAATCGGGCAGTGGCCGGACAGAGTCGGGCGCCGGCCCGGCGAAATCGGGCACGGGCCGGGCGCGGTCAGGCACTGGCCCTGCCACGCGAGCGGGGCCGCTCCGGCGCGGCGGCGACCGCCGTCGGGCCCGGCTTCTTCGCCGGGGCGGCCTTGCGGCGACGCGGCGCGGGCGGCCCGCCGTCCTCGCGATCCTCGCGGGCCGCGGCGATGCTCGCCCGCAGCGCATCTGCGAGGCTGACCGGCTCACTCGCCTCGTCGGGCTGGCCGACTGGCTGCAGCACGTCGCGGCCCTCGGCCTTCGCCTCGACCACTTCCGCGAGCGCCTCTCGGTAGCCGTCGTGGTGGGCGGAAGGATCGAACTCCTCCGTCATCGACTCGATCAGCGAGGCCGCCATCTTCAGCTCCTGCGAGCGCACGTCGATGTCCTGCTCAAGGAACGGGAAATCCGGCGTGCGGACCTCATCGGGCCACAGCAGCGTCTCCAGCACGAGCAGCCCGTCCCTGGCGCGCAGCGCGGCGAGCGACTCTCGCTGGCGCAGGGCCACCAGGACAACGGCCACTTTGCCGGACCGCTCCAGGGCGTCGCGCAGCAGCACGTAGGCGCGCGCGCCGGTCTTTTCCGGCTCGATGAAGTAACTGCGGGAGAACAGGATCGGATCGATCTGGTCTTCCGGCGTGAAATGCAGCACCTCGATGCTCCGCGTGGTCGGCAGCGGCAGGTCGGCCATGTCCTCCTCGGTCAGCACGATCATCTCGCCTGTCGGCAGCTCGAAGCCCTTGGCTACGTCCTCGTAGGCCACCTCGGCGCCGTCGATGGAGCACACCCGGCGGAACCGGATCCGGCCGCCGTCGGTCCGGTGGACCTGACGGAATGCGATGTCCTTCTGCTCGGTCGCGGCGTAGAGCTTCACCGGGATCATGATCAGGCCGAAGGAGATCGCGCCCTTCCACATGCTGTGCATGATGTCTCCCTACCCCCATGCCTGATCTTTCCCTACCCCGGCGCAGCGGGTACTGATGCCAGCGGGTACTGATGCCAGCGGGACTGATGCCAGCGGGTACTGGTACCAGCGGTGCAGCGGGTACTGATACCAGCAGTGTTGTCCGAATTCTGCTCACCGGCAACGTGTTCGATGTCTCTTAGCTGCGGCGATGAGCTGCCGTGTCGGCGGAACATCAAGCGGCGGCACGGCCGGCGAGCCTTAGGATGACAGCTGACTGCCAGCAGGCACCGAACACATCCGGAGAAACTCGTGAGCGCGACGCGGCACGCCCGGCCGGCCAGCACGCGGCTGCCACGACCCGCCCGGCGCCGCCAGCTACTCGGGGCCGCACAAGAGATCTTCGTCGCCCAGGGATATCACGCCGCCGCCATGGACGACATCGCCGATCGGGCCGGGGTCAGCAAGCCAGTGCTGTACCAGCACTTCCCCGGCAAGCTTGAGCTTTATCTGGCGCTGCTCGACGAGAGCGCCGACGAACTGGTCGCGATTGTCCGGGAGGCGCTGTCGTCATCCAGCGACAATTCCGAACGGGTGCCGGCCACCTTCCGTGCGTTTTTCGACTATGTGGGGACGAGCGGGGAGGCGTTCCGGCTGGTCTTCGAGTCCGACCTGAGCAACGAGCCGCTGGTGCGCGCCCGGCTGGAGCGGACCATGGGAGAATGCGCGGAAATGGTCAGCCAGTTCATCCGCGAGGACGCCGGGCTCGGCGATGGCGAGGCCCACCTGCTCGGCATGGCGCTCGTCGGAATGGCCCAGGTCAGCTCCAGGTACTGGCTCAGCACCGATCGCGCCATCCCCCAGGACGCGGCAGAGCAGCTGCTGTCGCGGCTCGCCTGGAGAGGCATTAGCGGCTGGCCGATGACGACCGGCTGACGCTTTTCGCTCGCGGCGTAGCGCCGGGTGAGCCCGGCTGGCCGCTAGCGGTCAGGCTCCGGGTTAGCCTCGAACGAAGCGAGAGGAGTGCCGTGGAAGTCAAGATCGGAATACAGTCCGTGCCGCGTGAGCTGGTGATCGAGACCAGCACCTCGTATGAGGAGATCAAGGTCGCGCTGGCCGCCGCCGTGGAGGATGGCGGCGTGTTCATCCTGCCGTCCGAGAAGGGCGGCACGGTCCTAGTGCCCGCGGACAAGATCGCTTACGTCGAGTTCGGCGCCACCGAGGCGCGCCGCGTCGGGTTCGGCTGACCAGCAGGCCCTCCTGCGGGTTCGCCAGCCGCCTGTCGTCAGCCCGGCTCGCGGTCGTTCGGCCAGCATCCGGCACCGGGCCAGCCGGCCACGGTGCCGCTTTTGCTAGACTGTGGCGTAATCCGCCGCAGGAATGCGGCAACCCCCCGCTGTTCCGCCGCAGGAATGCGGCAAACCCCCGCTGTGTTGTTACTAAAGGTAAGGCGCGGCTATCGCCGAGAGCCGAGGCCACCCGAGAGCCGAGGCGGACCCGAGCGCCGCGCCGGACATCTTTTTCGCGGGCGCGCGGCCATGCCGCGCGTTGAGACCGGACGGGCGCGCCCCGGCCGGGGAAGTGAACGCTGAGCCCGCGACGAACGCCGCCTGGCGCAACCGCGCCGGGCGGGACCGCGGGCCACTGATGGAGGCTGGAAGCCCTGACTACGCAGACCATGCAAAGCGCGCCGGAGGATCAGCCCGCGATGCCGGACACCACGAATGGCCATCCGGCGGCTGGCCTTTCGCCGGATGACTTCCCGGCGGCTGACTTTCCGGCGGACCTGCCGCTCACCGAGCTGACCCCGACGCAAGCGCAGCCCGCGGGTATCACGTTCCGCGAACTCGGAGTCGCCGAGAAGATCTGCCAGGCGCTGGCAGACGCCGGAATCGTGACGGCCTTCCCGATCCAGGAGCTCGCGCTGCCGATCGCGCTCGGCGGTCAGGACATCATCGGCCAGGCCAGGACGGGTACGGGAAAGACCCTTGCGTTCGGCATCCCGCTTATCGAGCGGCTTGACGGAGTCCCTGGCCGCAAGCCTGCCGCCCCCCGCGCGCTGGTCGTCGTACCCACCAGGGAGCTGGCGATCCAGGTCGCCGACGACCTGCGGACGGCCGCATCCCGCAGCGACGTCAACGTGGTGACTCTCTACGGCGGACGCGCCTACGAGCCGCAGATCGAGGCGCTGGCCACGGTTGACATCGTGGTCGGCACGCCTGGCCGGCTACTGGACCTGGCCCGTAATCATCTGGACCTGTCGCAGGTCAGCGCGCTAGTGCTGGACGAGGCCGACAAGATGCTCGATCTCGGCTTCCTGCCCGACGTCGAGCGCATCCTGAGGCTCACCCCCAGCGAGCGGCAGACGATGCTGTTCTCGGCCACCATGCCCGGCGAGGTGGTCACGCTGGCCCGCCGGCATCTTCGCCAGGCGACGCACGTGCGGGCCGAGCAGCACGACGCGACATCGCTGGTTCCCAGCACCGAGCAGCATGTGTTCCGCGCGCACCAGATGGACAAGGCGGAAGTGCTTGTCCGGGTGCTGCAGGCTGAGGGCCGCGGCCTCACGATCGTGTTCTGCCGGACCAAGCGCACGTGCGATCAGGTGGCGGTCACGCTGACCCAGCGAGGCTTCGCCGCCGCTGCCGTGCACGGTGATCTCGGGCAGGGCCAGCGCGAGCGCGCCATGCGGGCGTTCCGGAGCGGCAAGGTCGACGTGCTCGTCGCCACCGACGTGGCGGCCCGCGGTCTCGATGTCGATGACGTCACCCACGTGGTGAACTACGAGTGCCCCGAAGACGACATGGCCTACCTGCATCGCATCGGGCGCACCGGCCGGGCCGGCCGGGCCGGCGTGGCCGTCACCTTCGTGGACTGGCGCGACATGCAGCGCTGGACGCTGATCAACGACGCGCTCAGCCTCGGCCACCCCGATCCGCCGGAGACTTACTCCACCTCCGAGCACCTTTTCGCGGAGCTTGGCATACCGCCGACAGCCGGCGCAGTCTTGCCCCGTGCGCTGCGCGGCAGGCTCGGCCTGCAGGCCGAGGATCTTGAGGACATCGGGGAGACCGGCCGGATCCGCTCCTCGGCAGCCCGCGGCACGGCCGCCGATGGCAGGGGCAACGGCAGCCGGAGCGACGGCGGCGCTCCCGGCGGTGGCCGGAGCGACGGCGGTGGCCGCAGGGGCAGGGGCGAAAGCGGCAGGGGCGCCGACGGCCACGGCCGGGCGGGCGGCGCCGCTGACAACGCGGGTTCCCCGGACCGCGACGCCGGACGACGCGGCCGGATCCGCCGCCGGACCAGGTCAGGGACACCGATTCCGGCTGGCGAGGCGGGCCAGGCGGCCGGGCCGGTGACCCCGTCAGCCCGCACGGCGTCAGCGCACGCGGCGCCACCAGGCGAGGGCCAGCAGACGACCACCACCCGCCGGCGGCGCGGCCAGCGCGGTCGCAAGCCCCGCGGGGCGGGCCAGCCTGGTGCCGCCAGCGGCGTCGGCGCCGCAGCCCCAGATCCGGCCCGGGCTGCCGGCTCGGCCGGCCCCGCAGCCCGGTAAGAACCGAGCCTGCAGTGCCCGCCAGGGAAGCTTCCATGAAATCTCGCGGCGGGCTCCGGCAGCCCCGCAGCCCGGTAAGAACCGAGCCTGCGATGCCCGCGCTAAAGAATCTCCCAGTAAATCTCCAAGATATGGACGATTTATGCTGAGTCTCGCTGGGTAAGCTGGCACCCCGTGAGTACACCGAGGACTCTCGAACTGCCCGATCGGGTGCGTCGAGTCACAGTCCAGACCGGCCGCGGGGAATTCGCGGCCCTTGAGGCAATGCCCGGCAGCGGCGTCTGCGAGCGACGCCCTGCCCTGCTGGTCCCTGGCTACACCGGCAGCAAGGAAGATTTCCTTGCGGTGCTCCAGCCCCTCGCGGTGGCAGGCCGCCGGGTGCTGGCGATCGACATGCGCGGCCAGTACGAGACGCCGGGTGCCGCCGACCATCGTCATTACCAGCCAGACGCGCTCGCCGCCGACGTGGCCGGCATTGCGACGGCAATCAGCCAGGACGGCCAGGGCGTGCACCTGCTGGGTCATTCCCTCGGCGGCCTCATCACGCGCCAGGTGGTGCTGGCGCAGACGGCGCCGATCACCTCACTGACCTTCCTGGGCTCCGGGCCTGGCAGCCTGAACGGCCCCCGGGCGGCCGCCTTGCGGGCGACGCTGGCGGATCTGGACAAAGCCGGGCCAGCCCACCGCAGTGAGCGGATCAGCCAGCTATGGGACACCGAGTTTGGGCCGCAGGCCATCGCCGATGGCGTGCCGCCGCACATCGTCGCGTTCCTGCGCGAGCGCATGCTGCGCAGTGCTCCCGAGGGCCTGGTCGCCATGGGGCGCTACCTGCTGCACTGCCCCGACCAGACCGCGGCGCTCGCCGCGCTGGCCGCCGTGGCGATCCTGGTCCTGTACGGCGAGAACGACGACGCCTGGGCGCCCTCGGCGCAGGAACGCATGGCCAGGCGGCTCGGCGCCGAGCGGGTCTGCATCCCGGCCGCCGCGCATTCCCCCGCGATCGAGGCGCCAGAAACGACGGCGGGCACGCTCACCTCGTTCTGGAACGCGGCCGAGGGAAGCGAGCGGCGGCGCAAGGCCGCCGTTCAGGGCGCGGCCCCGGCAGGCCGGGGCTCGCCGGCCGCTGAGTTATCCGGCGCGGGCCCAGCGGCCACGGAGTTATCCGGCGAAGGCTCGCCGGCCGCTGAGTTATCCGGCGTTATCCGGCGCGGGCTCGCCGCCGACTGGGTTATCCGGCGCGGAGGCAGCGGTCACTGAGCCAGCCGACGCGGGGCCGCCGGCCGCCAGCGTCACCTCGTCTGCCGGCGCGGCGGGCGCCAGCGCATCCCAGGGACGGCGCGGCTCGGCCGCCAGCATGCCCTCCGGGCAGTGCGCCCGGTAATCGCACCAGCCGCACCAGGCGCCCGGCCGCGGCGGGAATGCCTCGTCATACCGGTCGGGCGGCAGCCCGCTTCGGTACCGCTGGTCCGCCGCCGCGCACTCGGCCGCGATGTCCTCGGCCCGGCGCAGCTGCCGGTCCAGTGACGCCGCGGTGTGCTCCCAGGCGAGCACCTGGCCGGTCGGCAGGTGATGCAACTCGACCCGGCGGCAGGGCCGCCGCAGTACCCGCCCGGCGGCCAGCGCGTACAGCGCGAGCGGCATCGAGGTCCGTGCGTCATCGACGCTCAGCAGGTGCCTGCCGGTTTTGTAGTCCACCACGACGAGCTCGCTGGCCTCGTCCCCGGCGGCCCGCCGCAGGTCCAGCCGGTCGATCCGGCCGGACAGCGCGATCAGGTCCGTGCGGGTCGCCACCACCCGCTCCACGCCGGCCGGCTCGTCCGCCGGGTCCAGCCGCGCCACGTAGGCCCGTACCATCTGGCTGGCCCGCGCCCGGTACTCGGCGGATTGCGCCGGGTCGGCGAAGCCGTCGGTGAGCCAGCCGCGCTCCAGCAGGTCAGCAGCGGCGGCTGCGCTCCGCTCCGCCAGCGGCAGCCGCCACCAGCCGGCCAGCGCGTTGTGCACGCTGGCGCCGAGGCTGTTGTGCGCCCAGGGCGGTCCCTTTCCGGGCGGCGGCCGGTCCAGGTAGCTCATCCGGTACCGGCGCGGGCAGTCCAGCCATGCGGCGAGCCTGGTCGGGGTGCACGCGTAAAGCCGCCGCGGCATCCCCTCGAAGCCGAGCTGCTCCACCAGCGGTCAGTTCTGGCCGTCGGAAACCGAGGCCGGGCCTGCCGCGATCCACGAGTCGAAGTTCTTCTCCGCGACCGCGACCGTGAATTCCTTGCCGTGCCCGGGCAGCACCCTGGTGCCGCTCGGCAGCGTCAGCACGTGCTCGCCGATGGCGCTGATCTGGAGCGAGAAGCTGGAGAAGCCATCCTCACTGGTGACCAGCCCGTCCGCGGCCAGCACGTCGCCGCACATGACCGCCGCCAGGTCCTCGCAGTACAGGCAGACCGAGCCGGAGCTGTGCCCGGGGGCGTGGATTACCTCAAGCGCGACACCGGCGACCTCGAAGATGCCGCCGTCTTCCATCTCAATCTCCGGGTCCGTCTTCCCGTGCACCTCACGCCAGGACAGCCGGTCGGCGGGATGCAGCGCGATCGGCGCCTCGTCCCGCTCGGCCACCGCCGGCGCGGCGGTGGCGTGACCGGCGTGGCCGTGGGTGCAGATCACCGCGATGATCTCCCGGTCGCCCACCTTGGCGAGCACCGCCGCCGCGTCGGTGCCGGGGTCGACGACGATGACCTCCTCGTCGTCACCCACGATCCAGGTGTTCACTGCCGAGACAACCTGATCAATCCGGGCATTCATGCCGGCCTGCCTTTCCCCGGGTCATGCCAGAGCGGGTTCACCGCCCGCTCACTGGTGCGGCCCCCGTGGCCTGCGTGACCAGCCGCTCATACGCCTGACGCGCGATCGTATCGCAGCCGATCCGGTAGCCGGTCGATGCCCCGTGATCGTCACTGCCGCCCGACGCGACCAGTCCGAGCTTCGCGGCGAGAGTGGACAGATGGATCCGTTCGGCATGATCGTGTGCCGGATGCGCGACCTCGATGCCTGCCAGCCCGGCCGCCGCCAGCCGGGTGATCTGCTCGTCCGGCATCAGCCAGCCGCGGGCCGCCGCCCGCGGGTGCGCAAGCACCGCCACCCCGCCGGCCGCGCGGATGAGGGCGATCGCCGCCGCCGGGTCTGGCGCGTACCGGTGCACCTGGGCGCGCCCGCCAGCGCCGATCCACTCCGGGCCGAACGCCTCGTCCAGCGACCCGACCACCCCCGCCGCCACCAGCGCCCTGGCGACATGCGGCCTGCCCACCACGCCGCCGCCGGCGATCGAGCTGACCTGCTCCCAGGTGACCGGGGCGCCGAGCTCGGCCAGCCGGGCGACCATCGCGCGGGCCCTGGCTGAGCGGTGCTCGCGGATCCTCGCGCATTCCGCGGCGAGGTCCGCGTCAGCCGGGTCGAACAGGTAGCCGAGCAGGTGCACGCTGTGACCCGCCAGGCGGCAGGACATCTCGATCCCCGGCACCAGCGTCAGCCCGGGCGGCAGCGCCCTCCGCGCCTCGCCGTGCCCGCTGACCGTGTCATGATCGGTCAGCGCGATCACGTCCAGCCCGGCCGCGGCCGCGCGCACCATCACCTGCGCCGGCGGGCAGGTACCGTCCGATGCGGTGCTGTGGCAGTGCAGGTCGGCGCGCACCTACCGGAGACTAGCCGGGCAGGTGCGGGGACATGACGCCGTAGGGCAGGTCGGGAACCGTGCCGCCGTCGCGGAGGTCACGCAGCGTAAGCGGCTCCACCAGCAGCATCCCGGCCGTGTCCGGCCACATCACCAGCCAGAGCCAGCTGGCCATGACCTCGCCGGCGAACGCCGCCCGGTTCGGCGCCTCCACGTGCCACAGCGGGAAGTCATGATGACCGAACTGAACGGACGCGTCCACTGGCCCCGCGGCGAAGTCGCGCCCCGGGTCGGGCCCGTCCAGGCCGGCGAACCTGGCGCCAAGGCCCACCCCGAGCTCCTCGGCAATGATCAGCATCTCACCCTGGCCGCCCACCGGATTCGGCCCGGTCAGCGCGACCACGCAGCCCCGGGAACCAGTGCGCTCGTCCCCGGCGGCGGCAAATCCGGTGACCAGCCATCCTGGCGGGAGCGGCCAGGGCAGCCAGACCGGGACGGCTGCACCGCGCAGCACGCCGGACAGTCCCTCCCGGGACGGGCCGTAGGCGGGCCGCAGCGGATCGACCTCGCCATGCAGGCCGCATCGCCAGCCGCCGGATGACTCGCTGGGCGCGTGCACCGGGCCGGCACAGCGGGGACAGGTGGGCTGGCTTCTCATGACTACCGACAGTTACTGCTCAATTCGATTACGTCAAGTACCGGGTTCGTCCGTCGTTCCAGGTCATGGCGGTGCATCAGGGTCCGTGACACATCGCCGCGCACACGGGCCAGGCGGGATACTGGAACCCATGACCGTGCGGAGAATCCCGTGCGTGGGAGCTGTGATCAAGGACGAGGCCGGGCGGCTGCTGCTGATAAAGCGCGGTCACGAACCCGCCGCGGGCCTGTGGTCGATCCCGGGCGGCCGGATCGAGGCCGGCGAGTCCGACGTCGGCGCCCTGGTCCGGGAGGTTCGCGAGGAGACCGGGCTGGTGGTTGCCGTGGGCCGGCTGCTCGGCGCCGTCGAGCGCCCCGGCCTGGCCGGCGCAGTGCTCGACATCCGGGATTATGTCGCGGTGCCGGCCGGCGGCGAGCTGATGGCAGCCGACGACGCCGCCGACGCGTGCTGGGCGGACCCGGAGCTGATGGCGCTGATGGAGTCCAGAGGCGAGCTGACCAGCGGGCTGACCGAGGCGCTGGCTGGCTGGGGGGTGCTGCCCCAGCGCCCCGGCCTCGGTGCGGTGCCGGACGCGGCCGGGCTGCCGTCGCGGCGCGCGGGCCGGGTCATCGTGCTCGACCCGGGCGATCGCGTCCTGCTGCTGCGATATGACGACGACCCGCCCGACGGACGGTACTGGGCCACTCCCGGCGGAGGCTTGAACCCGGGCGAGTCCTCTGCGGCCGCGGCGAGCCGGGAGCTCACGGAGGAGACCGGCTGGGACGACGTGGTCCTGCTGGGCGAGATTCACCGGAACGTGCGGACGCTGCGGCACGAGGGCCGGATCATCCGGCAGCAAGAGTGCCTGTTCCTGGCGCGCATCGATGTGCCCTGCCGCGAGCTGGGGGATGTGGCCGCGATGCACGCCGCCGATGGCATCGCTGCGTGGCGATGGTGGACGCTAGCGGAACTGGACACCACAACGGAGGTCGTCTGGCCCGCCGGGCTCGCCGGGCTGATCCGCGGCGCGCTCCGCCGAGCTGACTAGCCAGAATATCCCTGCCGGGACGGGGCCCGATCCCTGCCGGGGACAGGGCCCGCCGCTCGGCTCTACGGCTTGATGGTGATGGTCAGCGTGCCGCTGCCGGGCATTGCCGGGGATTGCGGCTGTCATGCTCCCGGCGGCCGCGTGCTCCACGGCCGCGCGTCCCGCTGCCGCACGTCCCGCGTCAGCTGCGCAGGCCGCGGTGCGGCCTTACCTGCTGCGGTTCCATACCGGCAGCCAGATCGCCAGCACCGTCCCCGCAAACGGTGACGTCAACCCCTACGGGATCACGGTCGTGCCGCAGACGACGGGCGGGCTGGTCCGCGGTGACGTCCTGGTGAGCAATTTCAACGACAGGGCCAACGTGCAGGGCACCGGGACCACCATCGTCGAGATTTCCCCCGACGGGACGGTAAAGCCGTTCGCCCGCCTGGGCGCGCTGCCGTCGGCGGATCAGTGCCCGGGCGGGGTCGGGCTGACCACCGGGCTGGAGGTGCTGCCGGGCGGCTGGGTGGTCGCCGGCAGCCTGCCCACGGCCAGCGGCGGCGCCCTGCCTGCAATGAACCCGGCCGGCTGCCTCATCGTGCTGAACAACCACGGGACGCCCGCGGCTACCTGGGTGAACCAGGACATCAACGGGCCATGGGACATGACCATGCGGGCCGGGCCCGGCCACGCCGAGTTGTTCCTTTCGGACGTGCTCAGCCGGGCGGGCGGCCCGGATTCGGTACCGCCTCCATCGGGGCTGTGCGACGTCGTGCGCCTCGACGTCTCGCTCGCCCCGGGAACCGCGCCCGGATGACGGGCGTGACCGTAGTGGGCAGCGGATTCCCCTGGCAGCAGAACAAGGCAGCGCTCATCGAGGGACCGACCGGCCTGGCCCTCGGGCGCGACGGGACTCTCTACGTCGTCTCGACCATCGGCAACAGCATCACGGCCATCCCCGGTGCGGTCACAAGGAAATCGCCGGCCAAGCCCGGCAGCGGAGTCCTGACCAGCGGCGGAGCGCTCGACGGCCCGCTCGGCCTGACCCTCGCCCCGGGCGGTGACCTGATCGCGGTCAACGGCAATAACGGCAACGCGGTCGAGATCACCCCCGGCGGCCGCCAGGTCGCGACCGTGACCCTGGTTCAGCACGGAGCCGGTGACCTCTTCGGGGTAACCACGCCGGCCGACGGCCAGGGCCTGCTGTTCGTCAACGACGGCACCAACGCGCTCGACCTGCTCAGCGCCTGACAGGATCCGCGCGACCCGGTGCACTTCGACGTCGTGGCCGTGTCCGGGGCGAACCGGATTTGATTATCTGACAGATGAAGCCTCTTCGTGCTGATTACTTAACGCTGATTGCCAGTTCGACCTTCTTACGACACAGTTGCGACCATGAAACGGGCGTCCCGGAACCTGCCGGTCATCGCTTTCGATGA
>Ga0302325_10006993_pt1 | contig 25180 bp, 18 predicted proteins | sample Palsa_T0_2_FD_201948 | JGI IMG/M metagenome (GOLD analysis project Ga0302325, IMG submission 201948) | Peat permafrost microbial communities from Stordalen Mire near Abisko, Sweden - Palsa_T0_2 | ecosystem: Environmental > Terrestrial > Soil > Palsa > Peat permafrost | place: Sweden: Abisko... | reverse complement strand
CGAGGACGAGCAGCGCGGAGCCCTCTCCGATGCAGGCTTGTACGGTACCCTGGGCGCCCGGCGCCTGGGCCGCTCCCCCGCCGGCTCCGAGGCGGTGGAAGGCGAGAAACAGCGCCTCGCTCATCGCCTCGGCGCCGCCGACGAGCAGGGCCTCGGCGCGGCCATTCTCGAGCATCGCATCCGCCGCCGCCACGGCATCGAGGGCGCCGCAGTTGCCGTCGCTCACGCTGACGTTCAGCGCTCGCAAGTCTTCCCAGATGCTCACGTAGCCGGCCGCGCTGTTGGAGACCGTGAGCGGGAAGCGCGACGGATTGATGTACCGGGCGTCCTCGAGGACGGCCACGCGATCGAGCTCGGTGATGGCCTCGAGCGATCCGTAGGCGTTCGAGACGACCATGCCCGTCTCCGCGGGGCCGGGCCCCGAGGCCTTTCCGTCCGGCCCCGACGCCCAGGCGCCGTCCTTCTTGAGGCGCGCGTCGTGAAGGGCAAGGCGCGCGGCCACGACGAGCAGCTTGGTCAAGCGGTCGAGGCTCCGCAGGCCCTTGTCTCCCAGGTACTTCGCCGCGTCGAACCCGCGCACCTCCGCCACGCGCGCGTTCGCGGGCAGCGGCATGTACGCCGAAGGGTCGAACGTCTCGGGGCGTTGTCCCTCGACGAGCTCCGTCGCCCGGACGCCCGCGTGGACGGCGTCGAAGAACGCCTCGCGCCCGATCCCAATCGCGGACGCGACGCCGAGGCCCGTCACCACGTACGGTGTCACGCCGAGGGTCCCACGGCCGGCGGACGCGCAGGGCGCCGCGGTCTCGGCAGCGGTGGCGGCAGGACGCCGGGCTTGGCGAAGAGGGTGACGGCGTTGTAGCCGCCGAACGCGAGCGAGTTGTTCAGCACCACGTCGCTCTTGCCCCGTCGCGCCTTGTTCGCGACGACGTCGACGTCGCACTCCGGGTCGGGCGTGTCGTAGCCGATGGTCGGCGGGTAGAGGCCCGTCTCGAGCGTGAAGATGCAGCCGATCGCCTCGAGCGCGCTCGCCGCGCCCATGCAGTGTCCGAGCATGCTCTTCATGCTGGAGATGGGGACGCGCCGATCGCCGAAGACGTCCCGCATCACCTTGGCCTCGGCCAGGTCGTTGGCCTTGGTGCCCGTGCCGTGGGCGTTCACGAAGTCGATGTCGGCCGGCGTCAAGCCGGAGCGCTCGATCGCCCCGCGCATCGCCACGATGCTCCCCGCGGCGTCCGGGTGCGGTCGCGTGATGTGGTAGGCGTCGCACGAGAGCCCGTACTCGCGGACCTCGGCTTGGGGCCGCACGCCGCGCCGGGCCGCGTGCGCTTCGCTCTCCAGGATCAACATCCCGGCGCCTTCGCCGAGGAGCAGGCCCTGCCGGTTGAGATCGAACGGCTGGCAGCGCTCTGGCGCCATGGCCGCGAGCCGCACGAAGCCGCTGAACTGCAGCTCTTGGAGGATCTCGGCCGCGCCGGTCACCACGACGTCGGCGCGACCCGATCGGATCAAGTCGGCCGCGAACGAGATGGCGTAGTTGCCCGCCGCGCACGCCGCCGGAAGGGCGAGCACCATCCCCTGGGCACCGACGGCGCGGGCGACGTGGATGGGCAGGAGGGTCGATCCGTACCTCGGGATGAGCGCGCGGGTGATGGCCTGCGGCCCACGCACGATCCACTCGTACTCGAGCTCCGCCAGGATTCGCGCCTCGCCCATCGTGGTTCCGACGACGACCGCCGTGCGCGGGCCGGCGAGGGCCCCGGCGTCGATCTCGGCGTCGTCGACGGCCATGCGCGCCGCCGCGAGGGCCATCGCCGCGCAGCGCCCCATGCGCCGCTGTTCGCCTTGCGTCGTGTGATCGCGGGCGTCGAACGACTTGACCTCGCCGGCGTAGAGGCGCCCGAGGGGGGACGCGTCGAACGAGCCCACGGGCGAGATGCCGCTCGCTCCGGCCTCGAGCGCCTCGAAGAACGCCGCGCGTCCAAGCCCGATGGAGCTGACGACCCCGACGCCCGTGACGAAGACTCGCGATGGACCCAAGCGTCGGGTATTTAGCGCCCGGCTGCACATCTGAGCAACGTGGCTGTCCGCGAATCGCCCTTCGCGCAAGAAACCCGGTTCGCGCCGCGGTTTCCTTGCGAACTGGGCGAGAGACCGGTAGAGCGGCATCGCCGATACGATGACCGTTTCGCCGCGCCACGTTGCTCCGACCCTCGTCGACGCCGTACGAGCGCTGGCGCAGGACGGTTTGAACGCCGGCGAGCGCGGCTTTGTATTCGTCCGCCCGGACGGTACCGAACGGCTCGTCGCGTTCCGGGACATGGCTGCCCTGGCCGCCCGCCGCGGGGCAAGCCTGCGCGCCCTCGGACTCGAGCGTGGCGACCGCGTTGCGCTCGTCATCGGGGACGGGGAGCAGTTCGTGCTGTCTCTCCTGGCGGCGCAGTTCGCCGGGCTCGTGCCGGTGCCCATGTTCCCGCAGATGTCGCCGAAGAACGTCGACGCGTACCACGCTGCGGCGGCCCACATCGTGCGCGCGTCGGGGGCGGCTGTCGTGCTCACGACGGAGGCGAACCGATCCTTCGTCGCGCCGATCGGAGAACACGTCGCCGTCCGGCGCGGGGTCGTCGCGATCGAGGCGCTCGGCGAGGGGCACGGCGCGGTCGACGAACGCATCTCGCCCGACGATCTCGCCCTCATCCAGTTCACGAGCGGCAGCACATCGAGCCCGAAGGGCGTCGCCGTCACCCACGCGAACCTCGCTGCCAACGCCGAAGCGTTCATGATCCACGGGCTTCGGCGCGACCCGGCCGTCGACAAGGGCGTGAGCTGGCTGCCTCTGTTCCACGACATGGGCCTCATCGGGTTCGTCGTGGGGCCGCTCTTCACGAACGTCCCCTGCGTTCTGCTCCCCGCGGCGAGCTTCGTCCGCGCCCCGAGCCTGTGGCTGGAGAAGATTCACCGGCACCGCGGCACGATCACCTACGCGCCCACGTTCGCGTACGCCCTCGTGGCCAAGCGCCTCAAGGACGACGATGTCGCGAGCCTCGACCTCACGTGCCTGCGCGTCGCGGGGTGCGGGGCGGAGCCCATTCGAGCCCGCGTCCTTCGCGAGTTCGCGCGCCGGCTCGCGCCGTCGGGCTTCGACGCGAGGGCCCTGCTGCCGTCGTACGGGATGGCCGAGGCGACGCTCGCGGTGACGTTCATGCCCCTGCAAAGCGGCATGCAGACCGACCCGGTGGACCTGGGCGCGCTCGGCTCCGGGGCCGCCACGCCGCTCGACGGGGGCGTCGAGGTCGTCGACTGCGGGCGCGCATTTCCCGAGCACGCCATCGCCATCGTGGACGACGACGGTCGCAGGCTCTCCGATCGGCGCGTCGGCCAGATCGTCTTCCGCGGACCGAGCGTGACGCAGGGCTACTACGGCCAGCCGGAGCTCACGTCCGCGACGTTCAAGGCCATCGCCGGCGACGCGCCGGGTGATGCTCCGTGGCTACACACGGGCGACCTCGGGTACACGGTCGGCGAGCACCTCTTCGTCTGCGGGCGCGCGAAGGACCTCATCATCGTGCGCGGCCGCAACTACTACCCGAGCGACATCGAGTGGGCCGTGGGTGAAGGGTCGAAGATCCGCCGGGGGAACGTCGTCGCGTTCAGCGTCGCGGTCGACGATCGAGGGCGCGTCGTCGCGACTCCGGGCGGCGAAGAGCAGCTCGTTTTGTGCTGCGAAGGCGTCGCGGCCGAGGCGCGGGCCATCCAAGAATCCGTGAGCGCGACGGTGGCCGATCGGTTCGGTTTGGCGGTCCGGGAGGTCGTCGTGGTGCCGCCGGCGACCTTGCCGCGGACCTCGAGCGGCAAGCCCCGCCGCCGCGAAACGCGCCAGCTGTACCTCGACGGCGCGCTCTCTCGCACGGACCGTGCATCGACTATGGACGTCGCTTCCGCAGAACCCTCGAGGTGACGACAGATGACAAACGCGACCCATGCTGCGCAACTTCGACACACCACCGCGTAGCCCAATACGCGGCCGATTTCTGGACACAGGACGAAAGGAACGCGATTCAATGCCCGCGATGATGACGACCCCAAAAGTGGATGAAGCCCGCCCGACGCGCGAGATGCTGCTCGCGATGTTCCGCGAGACGGCGTCCGAGGTCGTGGAGAAAAACTTCGGCGAGGTGGCCGAGTCTACGGTCATCAGCGAGTTGACGATCGACTCGCTAGGCATCCTCGAGGTGATCGGCTCGCTCGAGCGCCGCCTTCGCATCCAGATTCCCGACGAGAGCCTGTCGAACATCCGCACGGTCCGCGATCTGCTCGACGAGGTCGAGCGCCGCATTGGCTGATACGAGAACGCTGCCAGGAGACAACGAGATGTCGAACGAAAGCTTGAAGGAACAGCTGCGAGCCCTCGTCGCGGAGATCGCCGAGAAAGACGAGATCCCCGACAGCGCCTCGTTCAAGGATCTCGGGATCGACTCGATGATGGGTGTCGAGATCGTGGCCGCGATCGAGCGGCAGTACCAGATCAAGATCGAGGACAACGAGCTCACGGGATTCAAGGATCTCGACGCGGCCTACGGCGTCGTCGTGAGGAAGCTCGAAGCGAAGAACGCGTTCGCCGCCGCGGAGTGAACCGTTCGCGGACTGCGGCGCGCTCGGCCGTGCCGGCGCGTGCTAAGCACTCGGCCGTTCCATGGCCGCGCCGCTCTTCGCGAAGGTCCCGTCCGAGCTCGACTTCCCGCGGGAAGAGCGCGCGATCCTAGGCTTCTGGAAGGAGCGGCGGATCTTCGAGAAGGCACTGGCGAAGCCCGCCCCTCGCGGGTCGTTCGTCTTCTACGAGGGGCCGCCCACGGCCAACGGGCTGCCGCACAACGGCCACGTCCTCACGCGCGTCATCAAAGACCTCTTCCCGAGGTACCGGACGATGCGCGGCTACCGCGTGCCTCGAAAGGCCGGCTGGGACACGCACGGCTTGCCCGTCGAGGTCGAAGTCGCGAAAGAGCTGCGGCTCCACGGCCGGGCCGCCATCGAGGCCTACGGCGTCGAGCCCTTCGTCAAGAAGTGCATCGAATCGGTATTTCGGTACACCAAAGAGTGGGAAGACCTGACCGAGAGGGTCGCCTTCTGGTGCGATCTGCGTGACGCGTACGCGACCTTCCACCGTCCGTACGTGGAGAGCGTGTGGTGGGCCCTCGCGGAGCTCTTCAAGAAGGGCCTCCTCTATCAGGGCCACAAGGTCGTCTGGTGGTGGGCGCAGGGCGGCACTGCGCTGAGCTCGGGTGAGGTCGGGCAGGGGTACCGCGAAGTCGACGACCCAAGCGTCTACGTCGCGTTCCCCCTCGTGGATTCCCCCGAGGATGCCGCAGAGGCGGCGCTCGGAATGGCCCCGCTGTCGCTGCTGGTCTGGACGACGACGCCATGGACCCTGCCGTCCAACATGTACGCCGCCGTCCATCCGGACCTCGACTACGCCGTCGTCCGCACGAGCGAGGGGCGTCGCTTCGTCGTCGCGCGGGGGCTCGTCGACGCCCTGGTGAAGAAGCTCGGCCCGCTGGAGGTCGAACGCGAGGCCAAGGGCCGCGCCTTCGTGGGCCGCGCCTACAAGCCTCCCTTCGCCCTCTTCGCGGCCGACGCTCGTGGGTTCGAGCGCGTCGTGTGGCACGTCATCGCCGCCGACTTCGTCACGCTCGACGCGGGAACGGGCATCGTCCACATCGCGCCGGCCTTCGGCGAAGACGACCACCAGGCGCACCTGAAGGTCGCCAAAGACCACCCGGGCCTCCCGCTCTTTTGCGCCGTCGAGCCCGACGGGACGTTCATCGCGCGCTTCGAGCGTTACGCCGGGCGATGGGTGAAAGACTGCGACAAGGAGATCGCCCACGACCTCAAGGACGAGGGGACGCTCGTCCACGCCGAGACGTACCGGCACGACTACCCGTTCTGCTGGCGCTCCGACAGCGACCCGCTCATCCAGTACGCCCGCCCGGCCTGGTACATCCGCACGACCGCGCGCATCGAGCGCGCGTTGGCTCAGAACCAGCGCATTCACTGGGTGCCCGAACACATCAAGGACGGGCGCTTCGGCGACTTCCTCGCCCACAACGTCGATTGGGCCCTGTCGCGCGAGCGCTGGTGGGGCACGCCCCTCAACGTGTGGGTCTGCGACCGCGACCCCGAGCACAAGGAGGCCCCCTCGAGCATCGCCGAGATCGAGCGGCGCAACGCCAAGGCCTTCGACCACTTTCATGCCGCCCGGCGGGCGGACCCAAGCCTCAGCGAGCACCTCATCGTCCACAAGCCGTGGATCGACCAGGTCGTCTTCGGTTGCAGCTCGTGCGCCGGCACCATGCGGCGGGTCCCTGAGGTCATCGACGTCTGGTTCGACTCCGGGTGCATGCCCTTCGCCCAGTGGGGCTATCCGCACGCGGCGGGGTCGGGGCAGCTCTTCGAGCGCGCCTTCCCGGCGGACTTCATCAGCGAGGCCATCGATCAGACGCGCGGCTGGTTCTACTCGCTGCTCATGGTCTCGACCCTCGTCTTCGAGGACCAGCCCATGCCGCACCCGTACCGGACGTGCATGGTCCTCGGGCACGTCTCCGACCGTGAGGGCAAGAAGGAGAGCAAGAGCAAGGGCAACTACACCCCCCCGGAGATCATCCTCGACAAGGTCGCCATGGAGTTCGCGGTCCTCGACGACCCGTCCGCCAAGAAGGGCATCGCGATCATCGGCCGGGAGGACCTCGACGGGCTCGACTTGAAGGAGGGGGCCGCCGTTCGGCTCTACCGCGGCGATGCTCCAGGGGCATCGCTCGAGGCGGTCGTACAGGTCGCCAAGAAGCTCCGGCGCCGTGTCGTCGTCGTTCATCCGGACGACCGCGCCGCGCTCGGCCTGCTGCCGACGTCGGCGACCGACGTGACGCCCGTCGCGGTCCCGCGCCTGCCGACCGAGGAGCGCGTGTTCGTCGAGGACCCGGCGACGCCGGCCCCCGGCGCCGACGCCTTCCGGTGGTTCTTCTACGCCGCGAGCCCCCCCTGGTCGGCCACGCGTCACTCCCTGTCCAACGTTCGCGCGCTACAGAAGGACTTCGCTGTAAAGCTTCGTAATATCTATTCCTTCTTCACCATCTACGCGAACATCGACGGCTTCGAGCCGGCCGCGACGGCCATCCAGGTCGACCCGACGACGTCCGAGCTCGATCGATGGATACTCGGCGAGCTCGCCATCACGGTTCGCGACGTCACGACCCAAATGGACGCCTACGACGTCTACGGCGCGACCCAGGTGCTCGTCGCCTTCGTCGACTCGCTCTCGAACTGGTGGGTTCGACTGAGCCGGGCTCGGTTCTGGAAGGGCGGCATGGACGCCGACAAGGTCGCCGCCTACGAGACGCTCTACCGCTGCCTCGTCACGCTGAGCAAGGTCACCGCCCCGTTCACCCCCTATGCGGCCGAAGGCATGTACCAGAACCTCGTGGTCCGCGGGGTCGGCACGGCGGGGGGCGCGTGCGAGAGCGTCCACCTCGATGCGTGGCCCGAGCCGGACGCGAGCGCCATCGACGAGCGCCTCTCCAAGAAGGTAGCCGCCATCCGGTCTCTCGTCTCTCTGGGGCTCCAGGTCCGGACGCAAGCGCGGATCAAGGTCCGGCAGCCCCTTCGCGCCGCGTACGTCATCACGGCCCACGTCGAGCTGCTCGACGCCTCGTCGAACCGTCAGATGGGCGACGAGCTCAATGTCCAGTCGACGGAGTTCGTGCCGCTCGAGAGCGCCGAGCGCTACGTCGATTGCCGCGTCAAGCCGAACTTTCGTTCGCTGGGGCAGCGGGGGCTCGGCCGCGAAGCGCAGACCCTCAAAAAGACCATGGGCGCCCTCCCGTCGGCCCAGGCGCAATCCCTGGCCCTCCGCATGATGAGTGGCGATTCAGTGACACTCGACGGCGTGGCGCTGCAGCGCCCCGACGTCGACATCGAGTTCGTGGCGCGGGAGGGTTTCGCCGCCGCCGGCGACCGGGTCGGTGTCGTGGTCCTCGACACCCGCATCGACCAACCGCTGAGGGATCTCGGCCTCTTGCGCGAGCTTCAGAACCGTATCCAGGCCATCCGCAAAGAGATGGGGCTCGAGTACACCGATCGCATCCGCGTGTGGATCGCGGCGTCGGGCTCGGTCGGGCAGGTGATCCAATCGGCCGCCTCGCGGGAGTCGCTGGGCGCGGAGGTGCTGGCCGTCGACGTTTTCCACAGCCAGCCCCCTACGGACGTGAGCGCCGCCGAGCACCGGACGGACATCGAGGGTGAGTCGGTGTGTCTCTGGGTTGTGCGTGCTTGAGACCCGCGCATAGGCCGTCGTAAGGGTGAAGCTCTCTGGTATGGTCGACGTCACGGGCAGTGCCGCCCGTGGACGGGGGATCGTACGTGGCGAAGGCGAAGGAGCTCCGAGCAGAGGCAGTGGCCCGTCCGTCCGGGCCCGCGTGGGATAGTTCCGTGCGAAGCGCCGCCGCGCCCCTGGTCAAGGCGTCGCGTCGCTCGACCCCAACGGCCGCTCGATTCGCGTCGCTCGCGCGCACCGAGCTGCTCGATAAGTCGATACGCGAACGATTCGAGGCCGAGCTCGACGCCGCCCTGAAGCGTCGCCCGACCAACGAGGCCAAGCTCGCCGGCGCCGCGCGAGCCGTCGCGCCGCTCAGCCCCTCGCTGCGGGCCTCGCTCGGCGAGGTCACCGCGGTCCTCATCCGGCGCGGTTCACGCCAGCGCGAGCTCTACGCTTGCGGCCTTCGGTCGCTCGCCGAAGCGCGGGACCGGCAAGCGGTCGCGCTCCTGCGGCAGGCCCTCGGCAGCGACGAGGCAGGCGGGCCCGCGGCCCTCAGCGCCGCGTGCTTCTCGGGCGAGCCCGACTTGTCGCCCTTGCTCGCGAAGATCGCAGCCAGCCGTCAGTCGCATCTGGCGTTCGGCGCCGAGCTCGCGCGCGTCGTGCGCGGCGAGTCCAACGGGGCGCTGCTCGCGCAGCTTGCCCCGATGATCAAGGAGAGCCATCGCATCGCGATGTGCATCGAGCTGTTCGTGCCCCTCATGCGCGGGCTCCCCGTCGCCGGTCACGTGGCGCCCGCGCTCTCGGTGCTTCGCGGCGCCGAGCGTCACCTGGGTCGATGGCTCGTGCTCGCGGAGGTCGCGGTCAAGAGCGGCGATACCGGTCCGCTCGAAGAGGCCCGGTCGCGCGCGACGTCCGGGGCCCTGAGCTCGCGTGCGGCCTGGTCCCTCGTGGCTTGGGCGCTCGACGAGACGAACGCGCTCACCCGCGGCCTCGCCGCTCCTGCTCCCCCCGCGACCAGGCCCACACTCGAGCTCATCGCGCGTCTGTCGGACCGGCCGAGCGCCGATCGGGACACGACGTTCCTCTTTCGCCTCGCAAAGTCGGGGTCGACGACCTCGAAGTCGATGCTGGAGACGCTGGTCCGGTCGCTGCCCCTCGCCGACGAGGCGGGCCTGCGGGCGGCCCTCTACCTCGCTCGCGATCGAGGCCGCGAAGACCTGCGAGAGGCCCTCGCCGAGGCCGCCGAGGCGGGCAAGCGCGAGGACTTGCGCGGCCTCGCGGCGGCAGCTCTGTGGGATGCGTCTCCGCCGTCGGGCGGCGACCACGCGGCCGGCATGCGCACGCGAGCCATCGCAGCCGCAGAAGCTCTCGCCGACTCGCGCGTCTTCGCGAACATGGCGTGGGGCGGCCTGATTCGCGCCGCCGCGCGCCGTCCCGGCCGCGTCGAGCCTTTGCTCACCGAGACGCTCTTCCGCTGGATCCAATGGGGCTGGCTCGAGTAGCGGGATCCGGGCTGCTGGCGGTCGCTTCTCTCGGCGCCGCCACCGCCCGAGGCTCGAGTGCCGAGCCAAGCCCGTCCGAAGCCCCCGTCGAGGTCCTTCACGTCACGCTCTGGGCGGACCGCGACGACGACGACGCCAACGGCGAGCCCGACGGCGACCAGGCCACGTTGCCCCCCGCCACGTTCGTCGACCTCGTCCCGGTCGACAAACGGCTCGCCGGCGCCGTCCTTCACCCTGTCGCCGGCGCCGAGCACGTCCGGATGGTGCGCGACGGGGGGGCAGGCGTCGCGCCGTGGGCGCGGCCGGTTCCCTCTGGCGCATGGTTCGAGGGCCTGAAGGCGGGTCACGCCGACTTCGACGCGACGACGCGCGCGGGGCGAGTCCAGGTGTCGGTGGACGTTGCGGGGCTCGCCCTCGTCGACGGCGACGGCAAGGGCGTGGACATGGCGCGGTCGCATGCTTCGCTGGAACGAACGCCGCCGTCCCGCCTCGAAGGGGGCGTCAGCGACCCGTACGACGACTTCGACGCGTTGAGGGTCGTGGTCGCTGTGCCCGGCAGCATGCCGGAGGCGGACGTCGCGCCGGCGATCGCGGTCGAGTCGCTCAGCGCCCTCGGCGTGCGGATCGATGCCCTGCCGAGGCTCGGTTTCTCCGCATCGAGCTGCCCCGAGAACGACAGCGGCCTCCGGTGCTGGACGAGCCCACCGTTGAGGCCCGCGATGGACGACGTCGACCGCAACCATCCGCTGGTGGCAGGCCGTTCCATCAAGGCCGAAGTGGGCGGGGCCATCGTCTTCCGTAGCGCTGGCCACAAGGCCCAGATGGTCCGTGTGCTCGGCCCTCGCAGCTCGCCGGTCGGGCCCATCGGCCGCCTGCGGGCGACTTTGCGCCCCTTCGTGTTGCGCGTCACGCCGGGCGGCGCGCCGTCGATCGGAGGGACCGACGCCGGCGCCATCGAGGCGCTGCGCAACGAGCTCGGCGCCACTTCGGCGATCTGGGGACAGTGCGGGCTGACGTTCGGGGACGTGCGGTCGCTCGAGGTGAGGTTCGTGGACCCGCCGCCGGCTCACCTCGTCGCGATCGGCGGCGACCTGGGCTTGCCCGCCAGCGGGGGAACCATCCAGCTGCGAGCGGAGGGGAGGCCGCTCGTCGTGACGACGACGGCGGGCGAGAGGTTCGATCGCATCGCCCACGACTTGGCCCACGCCGCGGAGCGCGCCGGCCTGACCGCCATCGTGTCCCCCAACGCGCGCATCGGCCCCGCGGCAGGGACAAGCGTCGACGTCTCCCTCCGCCGAAAGGACGGCACCCTCGTCGCTGCCGAGACGCCGCCCGGCCAGCCCCTCTCGACCGACGCGACCCTCGACGTGCGGATCGGATCCGTCGACATGTCCGACGGCCTGCAGCACTTCACGGACGTCGACGCCATGGCGGGCACGCTCGAGGAGCGCACCCTGCTCAAGGCCATCGACGACGCCGATCCCACGACGATCGAAATCGTCGTCGTCCCGCTCTTCGCGGGCGGCGGCCGGATCGGCGAGTCCTTCATCGGCGGCGATCTCTCCAGCGTGCGCAACGTCGTGCTCCTGGATCGCGCTGGAATTCGCTCGCGAAAGAGCAGCCTTACGTTGTCGCACGAGCTAGGACACGTGCTGATGGACTTGCCTGGGCACCCCGACGACTACGGCGTCGACACGCCGACGAGGCTCATGGACTCCGATGCGGCGGACGCGTCGCCATTCGGTCCGCGGCGCCTCACGGTCGACGAGTGCGCGCGCGTGATTCGTCAGGCGGGGCCGGGGGCTCGGCTGCCACTGCTCGTGTCGTGGCCGATCGGCCCGATCCCGGCGTCGGTCAAATAGCCGAGCAGCTCGAGCGATACCGCCTTGCGCGAGCCCTGCGAGGACTCGGCGCTCGGACCGACGCACGCTGGACACCCGCCCGCGCACGCGCAGCTCGTGATCATGCGGAGCGTCCGCTCGAGGAGCGCGTCGCGCTGCTCCCAGATCCGCTCGGCGAGACCCGTGCCCCCGGGGACATGTTCGTAAAGAAAGAGGGTAGGGCTGTACCCTGGCTTGGGACCGCCACGTTCGCGTCGCGGCGCGTCTCCATCGCCATCGCCCGCGTCGCCCAGGGTCGTCCCGAGATCGCGCGGATCGCACATCAACGCCAACGTCGCCACGGTCTCGAGGGCGACGCCGATGCCGCACAGGCCATCGATCGCGGCGGGCCTACCCGAGCGCACCGCCGCGCAGACGGCTTCGGGCACCGTGAGCCAGAACGCCGTCGTGTGCATCTGCATCTCGGGCAAGCGCACGTCGCCGTAGCCCGCGTTCTCGTGTGTGTAAAATTTAATCTTCTTGTAACCGACGACCCTCTCGACCACCGCGACCTCGCCCCAGCCGCTCGGCCAGGCCGGCCGCGCCAGGGCCAGGGGACGCCGGCCAGGAGAGGGCGACACGACGATCGGCCCCGTCGCGCTCTCTTCGATCACCGAGACGTCGACGTACGTGAGCGCCGTCGTCCAGTAGTCCGGCTCGACGCGGCGCACGAACGCCTTGTGGTTCTCGTGGTCGAGCCGCTCGACCTGCCAGCACTCGCCGTCGTGCTGGTAGATGGCTTGCTCGTGCAGCATCGTGTGCGATGCGCGATAGTCGAGCTCCGCGATCGACCGATCCCGCTCGACGTCGATGATGACCACGTTGTCCCAGCCGCTGCTGCGGAGCGAGACATCGTTGGCCGGATACGTGTCCGCGGCCCAATGGAACGTGCCCCCGGCCTCGTGGAGTACCCGGTGGCGCTCGAGAAACGACAGCGCGTCCGCCGTGTCGTCCGGACCGAGCGAACCGAACGACTCCCCGCGGCGAAACGGCAGCTCGAAGGCGGCGCACTTGACGTGTTGCACCAGGATTTCGACGTTGTCTGGATCCACCCGCGCCTCTTCGACCGGCCCCCCGAGCAGAAACGCTGGCTCCCTCGCCAGGTACTGATCGACCGGCGCGCTCGACGCGACCAGCACGCAGATGCTCTCGGCGCCGCGCCGCCCCCCGCGCCCGAACCGCTGCCAGGTGGCCGCGATCGACCCGGGGTAGCCCGCGCAGACGACCGCATCGAGCTCGCCGATGTCGATGCCGAGCTCCAGGGCATTGGTGGCCACGACGCAGAGGATCTCGCCGTCGCGCAGGCGCCGCTCGATGTCTCGACGCTGTTCGGGCAGGTAGCCTCCGCGGTACGCGACGATGCGCGACGGATCGATGCCCGTCCCCCTGTCGGTGCGGCCCGGGCCTGTGGCCACGGCGTCGCGCAGGTAGCGGAGCATGACCTCGACGGAGTTGCGCGAATGGCCGAAGACGATCGTCGGGACCCGCGCCGCCACGAGATCCGACGCCAGCATCACGGCCTGCTTCACGTAGCTTGCCCTGACCCCGAGCTCTTCGTTGACGACGGGGGGATTGAAGAGAAAGAAGCGCCGCTCGCCGCGCGGCGCCCCGCTGTCGGCCACGAGCTCGATCTCGGCGTCGGCGACGCCGAAGAGGCGCGCTGCGTGGGCGCGTGGGTTGCCGATGGTTGCCGTGGCGCCGAGGATGCGCGGGGTCGAGCCGTGGAAGCGGGCCACGCGGAGCAGCCGGCGTAGGACATTGGCGACGTGCGACCCGAAGACCCCGCGGTACACGTGGAGCTCGTCGACGACGATGAAGCGGAGATTTTGCAGCGTGCGCGCCCAGGCAGCGTGATGCGGCAGGACCGCGGCGTGAAGCATGTCCGGGTTGGTGAGAATGACCCGGGCATGTTCGCGGGCCGCCCGCCGCGCGTCTCCCGGGGTGTCGCCGTCGTAGACGATGGCGCCCGCGTTGGAGGTGCCCGCCGCGCGCATCAGATCGCGAAGACCGGCCTCTTGATCGCGCGCCAGGGCCTTGGTCGGGTAGAGGTAAATCGCCCTCGCGTCCGGATCGGCGGCGAGCGCCTCGAGCACCGGGACGTGGAAGCACAAGCTCTTGCCGCTGGCCGTTGGGGTTGCCACGACGACGTGCCGCCCGGACCGGGCGGCGTCGATGGCCCGGGCCTGGTGGCTGTAGAGGCGGGCGATCCCGCGATCGCGGAGGGCATGCGCCAGCCCCTCGGGCAGGTTCGCCGGAATGGGGGCATACGTTCCCGCGTTCCCTTTGAGCGTCTCATCCGAGCAAAAACATGGTCTTACGTACGCGCTCGCCCGCCACCGATCGAGCACCGCGGAGACTCCCACGTCGCGCGTCCAAGGGGGCGAAGGCATGAACGTAGCTAAACAAATGTTCTCCTCCCGGGCAATCAACTTGCCTGCGCCATCCTTGGCTCCGAGCGGTCTCGCCTCCGCGGCTGCCGGCCACGGCGCTTTGCGGGCCGCCTACAATCCGTTAGATCGCGTCGGACCCGTGAGCGACCCCACCCCCGTGACCCCCGACGTGACTCCGGGCCTCGCCGCCCAGGGCGCGAGCGGCACCGCTGCTCAAGATCCCAGCTCGGAGGCCCTCGCCCCCGGGGAGCGTCTTCCACGGCCGTTCGGCGCGTCGCCGACGTGGCCCGACTACGGTCGGCCGACGCCCTCGTACGCGTTCCTGGCGCTCGTCTCGATCGCCTCGCTCGCGGCCGACATCGCATCCAAGAGCTGGGCCGAGCGCCATCTGGACGGCTACCCCGGCATCGTCGAGGTCTGGAAGAACCATCTCACGCTGATCCTGGCCCGCAACCGCGGCGGCGCCTGGGGTCTCTTGCAGTCGACGAGCGAGAACGTCCGGCGTCCGTTTTTCTTGCTCGTATCCATCGCGGCCATCGCGTTCATCATGACGCTGTACCGCCGCCTTCAGCCTCGCCAGTATGCGCTCCAGTGGGGGCTGCCGCTCGTTCTCGGGGGCGCACTCGGCAACGTCTTCGACCGGATCCGCTACGGCCTCGTCATCGATTTCATCGACGCCCACGTCGTCTACCGGGGCATGGAGCGGCACTGGCCCACGTTCAACATCGCCGATGTTGCGATCTGCGTCGGCGTGGGCCTCATGGCCGTCGACATGTTCACGAGCAAGCGCGGACGGCCGCCCGTCCTGCACTCTTCTCCGAACCCGCCGGCCCAGTCGGGCGAGCCCGTCCCCGGATGGCACCCCTTCGACTCGGCGCCGGCTGCGCCTCCGCAGGCCGAAGCCCCCGAGGCGCCCGCTTCCTGATTCGGGGCCGTTCGGGTCTGCAAGACGCCAGAGAAGCCTTGCACCCGGACCTCTTCCACGTCTTCGGGGTCGACGCCCCGTCGTACTTCGCGTTCTTGCTCACCGGCTTTCTCTTCGCGACGGCTGCCGGTGCGGCTTGGGCGCGAAGGGTAGGGGAGAGCCCGGACGTCGTGGTCGATCTCGGCATCGCGATGCTTCTCGCGGGCGGGGCCGGCGCGCGCCTGCTCCACGTCTTCGCGGACGGCTACTTCTGGGACTACGTGCACCTCTGCACCGACCCGTCGCGCGTCGTGTGGCCCTTCGAGCGCGCCGAGTGCGTCTCGAGCGCCATCGGCGGCGCCTGGGACGCGGCCGCGGGGGTGTGCCATCCGAGCGGGCCGGATTGCTTTGCCTGGGCGAAGTTCTGGGCGGGCGGCCTCACGTACTACGGGGGCCTCATCGCCGCGTCGGCGGTCGCATGGGTCCTGCTGAAGCGCGACGGCTTTCCGTTCTGGAAGGCCGCCGACATGGCCGGCTTTGCGATCCCCATCGGCCTCGCGTTCGGGCGGCTTGGTTGCTTGATGGCCGGGTGCTGCTTCGGCACGACGTGCACGCTGCCCTGGGCGGTCCGGTTTCCCTGGCGCAGCCCGGCGAGCGAAGAACAGTTCAAGGCGCACCTCCTGGCGAGCGAGAAGATGTGGAGCTTGCCCGTCCACCCGACCCAGACGTACGAGTCGCTCGCGTCGCTCGCGATCGCCGCCGTGTGCATCTTGGTCGTGCACGGACGAAAGCGGTACGACGGCCAGGTGTTCGCGGTCTTTCTGGCGCTCTATGCCGTGGCGCGCGCGCTGCTCGAGATCCTGCGCCGCGACGACCGGGGGGGGGCCATCGGTCTGTCGACGTCGCAGCTGCTCGGGCTCGGCATGCTCGCGGCGGCGGCCGCCATCCACGTGACCCGTGGCGGCGGGCGCGCACGGGCGCGCGCGATCGCTACTTGAGGAGCCGGTCGATCAGGCGATCGAGGGCGTCGAGGTCGGCATAGGGGATCACGATCTGGCCCTTGTTGCCGTGGTCCTCGACCGCGACCTTCGTCCCGATGGCGCGCGTCAGGCGCTGCTCGAGGTCGCGGACGCCCGGGCTTTTGCCGCCCTCTTCCGGGTGCGTCGCGGCAGCCGCGCCTTTGCCTTGGCCCTTGGTGGAGCGAGCCCGCACGAGAGACTCGGTGGCGCGCACGCTCAGCCCCGCGCGCACGACGCGGTCCGCGAGTTGCTCGACGATCGCGCTATCGCCCGCGCCGAGCAGCGCCCGCGCGTGACCCTCGGTGATCTCCGACGACGCGACCATCGCCCGCACCCGAGGCGGCAGCTTGAGGAGCCGCAGGACGTTGGCGATCGTCGTTCTGTCCTTGCCGAGGCGCTCGGCGAGGCCCTCCTGGGTGTAGCCGTGGTCGCGCACGAGCCGGTCGCACGCCTCGGCGAGCTCGATGGCGTTGAGGTCCTCGCGCTGCACGTTCTCGATGAGCGCGAGCTCGAACGACTGCTTGTCCCCGACATCCTTGACGACGACGAGCGCCTCGCGCAACCCGGCGCGCTGCAGGGCGCGCCATCGACGCTCGCCCGCGATGAGCTCGAAGGTGTCGGCGCCGGGGACGCGCCGCACGACAAGCGGCTCGATGAGACCGTGCTCGCGGATGCTGGCCGCCAGCTCGTCGAGCTTCTGCGTGTCGAACCGCTGCCGGGGCTGCCCCTTCTGGGGCACGATCTTCTCGAGGGGGCAGGTAAAGACGTGCCGCTCGACCGAACCCCCGGTGGCGGCCGGCAGCAAGGCGTCGAGGCCGCGCCCGAGGGCGCGGCGCTTCGGGTCGCTCATCGCGCGAGCCTCTGATCGCGGGACCCGCGCGCGTCGTTGGCCAGCACCTCGCGCGCGAGCGACAGATAGCCCTGCGCGCCCTTGGACTGCACGTCGTAGAGCAGCGCCGGCTTGCCGTGCGACGGCGCTTCGCTCAGGCGCACGTTGCGCGGGATGACGGAGTCGAAGACGCGGAAGTGCCGCTTGACCTCGTCGGCCACCTGGTGCGCGAGGTTGTTCCTGGGGTCGAACATCGTCAGCACGATCCCCTCGACCTCGAGCCGCTCGTTGACGTTGCGGACGCGATCGATCGTCGCCATGAGCGCCGTCAACCCTTCGAGCGCGTAGTACTCGCACTGCATCGGGACGAGCACGGCGTCGGCGGCCGACAGGGCGTTGACCGTGAGGATGCCGAGCGACGGGGGGCAATCGATGAACACGTACTCGAAGGGATCGCGCTCCTGCATCTCCGCCAAGAGGCGCCGCAGCTTGTACGGGCGCTGCGGGTCGTCCACGAGCTCCACCTCGACGGCGACGAGATCCTGCTTGCTCGGCACGAGCGAGAGCGACTCGAGCTCCGTCGGGAGCATGATCTCGCGCAGCGTCGCCCGCCCGATGAGCGCGTCGTAGATGCTGCGCTCGACGGTGCGCGGCGAGACGCCGACGCCGCTGCTCGCGTTGCCCTGCGGGTCGAGATCGAGCAGCAGCGTCTGCCGCTCGGCCGCCGCCACGCTGGCCGCGAGGTTCACGGCGGTCGTCGTCTTTCCGACGCCGCCCTTCTGGTTGACGACGGCGATGATGCGCGGCGGGCGTCGGTCGCTCGCGCGTCGCGGGGCGACAGGTTTACTCATTCTCGGCGCCCCTCATGTACCGCGCGCGCGCTCGCGCGGGCAACCCACGGCCGCCATTTGTCTTGGCCCGCGTCTCCGCCCCGCGTCTCCCCCCGCATCTCGGCCCCCGAGAAATCGCCGTCAGTTTCTTTGGGCAGCTCAAGCTGCGTAGTACGTTGTCCGTGGATGTAGGACAAGTGCAAGCGACGGACACGACGACATCGAAGGGAACGTGATGCGCGGCAGGCTCGGTCGGATACTCGATGGACAGGACCGGGACGCCGTGGAGGGCGGCCTCGCCGACGTGACCCTGCGGCGCTTCTGGTCGTCGGGCCCGCGCGCCGATGGGGACCGCAGCGAGCGGACGGCCGGTGCCGCCCAGGTCATCGACCTCGCGGCATACAAGGCGCGACCCGACACGCGATAGCGCCGCCACAGAGCGACGTCTCGCGCTGCGTGCGCAGGCGACAAGACGAACGAGACGACACGGCATTGGCCGCGGGCTCCCTCGTGCGAAGGGGATCCGTGTGCGCAGGGGCAGCGACGACCAAAGGAGAGGACACGACCATGGCGCAACCGAAGAGCTACCGATCGATCGAGGACTTTCAACGCGAGGAGCTGCAGCCGAGCAACAAGGCCGGTTTCTCCTTCGACGACTTGATGCAGGAGACGATGCTGCATCCGAACGATCTTCTCTTCGACGATCAGGTCGACGAGTACGAGCCGGTCGACGACGACGACGACGAGTGAGCGCCGGCCGTCATCCGCGAGCGAAGCGAGGGGTCCTTCGTCGCTTCGCTCCTCAGGATGACCGCGGTTACCCTTGCTTTCCCGGCGCGGGCCATTAATCTCCGCGTCCCCAATGCAAGTCCAGGTGGCTCGGATCTCGCCCGTCGTCATGGAGCTCGCGATCGAGGTCCCGGCTGACGCCGTCAAGATCGAGGTCGAGAAGGTTTACGCCACGCTGCAGCGCAGCGCGAAGGTGCGCGGGTTTCGGCCCGGCAAGGCGCCGCGCCATGTGCTCGCCCACCTCTACGGGCCCCAGGTGGCGAACGACGCGGTGAACGCGATCGTCAACGTCACGCTGCCCAAGGCGCTCTCCGAGAAGAACGTCCAGCCGATTAACCAGCCCAGGGTCGAACCGGGCAAGTTCGATCAGGCGTCGACGTTCAGCTACAAGGCCACGTTCGAGGTCCAGCCGGAGATCGAGTCGGTCTCTTACGAAGGGCTCGAGCTCGTACGGCCCGGCGAGGTCGCCACCGAAGAGGCCGTGGGCGAGCAGATCGAGCTGCTCCGACGCCAGCACGCCCGGCTCGAAGCGCCCGAGCCCGTGCGTCCTGCCCAGAAAGGCGACGTGCTCACGATCGACTTCACCATCGTGGTGGAAGGCCACGAATTCAAAGAGGGAGCTGGGCAGGACGTTCAGCTCGAACTCGGCTCGGGGCAGCTCTTGCCGGAGCTCGACGCGGCCCTCACCGGCGTGCAGGTCGACGACAAGCGCGACGTCGAAGCCAAGTTCGCCGACACCCACCAGGCCAAGGCCCTCGCCGGAAAGACCGGCACCTTCCACGTCCACGTGAAGGACATCAAGCAGCGCGTGCTGCCGGTGCTCGACGACGAGTTCGCGAAGGACGTCGGGGCCTCCTTCCAGACGCTGGTCGAGCTCCGCGCCGACGTGCACGGCCGCCTCGAGAAGATGCTCAAGGACCGTGCCGAATCCGCCCTCGCCGAGCAGATCGTCGAGAAGCTCAACGAGAAGAACCCGATGGACGTCCCCCCGTCGCTCGTCGAGCAGCAGTGCCGGATGATGGAGATGGAGATCTTGCAGAACGCGCGTCGCGCGGGCCAGCGCGTCAATCCGGAAGACTTCCAGAAGGTGCACGGTCAGGTGCACGCGGACGCCGAGCGCAAGGTGCGCGCGGGGCTCTTGATGGCGGCCATCGCGCGCAAGCTCGAGCTCAAGGTCGACGATCAGGACATCCAGAAGGGCCTCGAGGATCTCGCCGCCGAGACCGGCAAAAACGTCGCCAAGGTGCGCGCGGAATACAGCGATCCGCAGCGGCGTCAGATCCTCATCGGAATGATCCTCGAAGACAAAGTGCTCGATGTGATCGAGTCCAAAGCGAACATCCGTACGGCGGAGGCCCCCAAAGAGGGCTAAGACCGAGAGACCCGCGAGGCCATCCATGACGACGAAGCGTCCCGAGAACCGTATCCAGGCCATCCGCGTCCTCGAGCAAGCAGCCGCGTCCGACGGCCCCGCTCGAGGCTTCATCCCCTATCCCACGGTCGTCGAAACGACGCATCGCGGCGAGCGCAACTGGGACATCTTCAGCCGGCTCCTCAAGGACCGGATCGTGTTTCTCGGCACCGAGATCAACGACGACGTCGCCAACATCGTCATCGCGCAGTTTCTCTTTCTGGAGAGCGAAGATCCGGACAAAGAGATCATGCTCTACATCAACAGCCCCGGCGGGGTGGTGACGAGCGGTCTCGCCATCTACGACACGATGCAATACGTCCGCTCCACGGTGAGCACGACGTGCCTCGGCATGGCGGCCTCGATGGCGGCCGTCCTGCTCGCCGCGGGCACGCGGGGGCGGCGCCTGGCCCTGCCGAACGCGCGCGTCATGATCCACCAGCCCATGGGCGGCGCCCGCGGGCAGGCGACGGACATCGAGATCCAGGCGCGCGAGATCCGCCACTGGAAGGATGTCATCACCGAGATCCTCGCGACCGCGACCGGCAAGTCCAAGGACCTCATCCACAAGGACATCGATCGCGACTTCTACCTCAGCGCCGCGCACGCCAAAGAGTACGGGCTCATCGACGAGGTCCTGCCCCCGCGCAAGAAGGGCGAGACGGAGAAGCCCGCGCGTGAGCGCTAGAGCGCGACTCCCGACCGCGCGACGTCTTCGCGATCCCGCGCTCGGGGCTCACGCGGCTCTCGGGGATTGGAGCCGCGCGGGAGCTCGGCTCGTCGCATGGGCCGGGGGCAAGCTTGCGACACGAGGGGGGCGGGTCTAAGCTTTGTCTCGAGAAGCACGCTGGATCTGTGAGCGTCTACACGGGACCGATACGAGGGCGAATTGGAACGTAGACGGGACGATCACCAGAACGGCAACTTGAACTGCTCCTTCTGCGGCAAGTCGCAGAAGGAAGTGAAGAAGCTCATTGCCGGCCCCACCGTCTACATCTGCGACGAGTGCATCGGCCTCTGCAACGACATCATCGCGGAGGAGGTCGAGAAAGACGAGCCGTACGCCGGCTCGACGCCCGTCCCCAAGCCGTCCGAGATCAAGTCGATCCTCGACGACTACGTGATCGGCCAAGACCGGGCGAAGAAGATCCTCGCGGTCGCGGTGCACAACCACTACAAGCGCATCGACTCGCGCTCCGCGCCCGACGACGTCGAGCTCGCGAAGTCGAACATCCTTCTGCTCGGCCCGACGGGCACCGGCAAGACGCTCCTCGCGCAGACGCTCGCGAAGATCTTGAACGTCCCCTTCGCGATCGCCGATGCGACGACGCTGACGGAGGCGGGCTACGTCGGCGAGGACGTCGAGAACATCATCGTCCAGCTGCTCCAGAACGCCGATCACGACGTCGAGCGCGCCCAGCGCGGCATCGTCTACATCGACGAGATCGACAAGATCAGCCGCAAGGGCGATAACCCCAGCATCACCCGCGACGTCTCGGGCGAGGGCGTCCAGCAGGCGCTGCTCAAGATCATCGAGGGGACGATCGCGAACGTGCCGCCCAAGGGCGGGCGCAAGCACCCGCAGCAAGACTTCCTGCAGGTCGACACGACGAACATCCTCTTCATCTGCGGCGGCGCGTTCGTCGGGCTCGAGCAGATCGTGCAGCGCCGCGTCGGTCAGTCCACGCTCGGCTTCGGCGCCGACATCAAGAGCAAGAAGGACTTCAAGCTGGGCGAGCTCCTCGAGCAGGTCCAGCCCGAGGACTTGCTCAAGTTCGGCCTCATCCCGGAGTTCATCGGCCGCCTGCCGGTCCTCGCCACCCTGCACGAGCTCAACGAAGACGCCCTGGTCGACATCCTGACGAAGCCGAAGAACGCGCTCGTCAAGCAGTACCAGCGGCTCTTCGAGATGGACGGGGTGAAGCTCAAGTTCACCAAGGGGGCCCTTCAGGCCGTGTCGCGCGAAGCGCTGGCGCGGCAGTCGGGCGCGCGCGGTCTCCGCGCCATCCTCGAGCACGCCATGCTCGACATCATGTATGACATTCCGTCGAGAAATGGGATCAAAGAAGTTGTCGTCAACGAGGACGTCATCACCAAGCGCGAGCCGCCGCTCATCGTCTACCAGAAGGAAGCTGAGCTGGCGTAGGTGCGGGTTGGCGCTCCGATGTTCTTCAACAAGGATTCGGACGGAAAGGGGCCCGTCGTGGTGAAGAAACGCACGGTGCCTCTCCTGCCTTTGCGGGACATCATCGTCTTTCCGTACATGGTCTCGCAGCTCTTCGTCGGGCGTGAGCGCTCGATCAACGCGCTCGACGCGGCGATGACGCGCGACAAGGACATCTTCCTCGCCGCCCAGAAGAACGCGAAGACGAACGAGCCGACGCCGGACGACATCTTCACCGTCGGCACCCTCGGCACGGTGATGCAGCTTTTGCGGCTGCCCGACGGCACGGTGAAGGTGCTGGTCGAGGGCAAGCGGCGCGCGCGGGTGAAGCGCTTCGCGCAGACCGACGAATTTTTCCTCGTCGAGGTCGAGGAGATCTCCGAGGCGCCGTCGCAAGGGGTCGAGGTCGAGGCGCTGATGCGCAGCGTGCAAGCGGGCTTCGAGCTCTACGTGAAGCTGAACAAGAAGGTTCAGCCCGAAGTGCTGATGAGCGTGCAGACGATCGACGACGCGGCGCGACTCAGCGACACGATCGTGGCCAATCTGCCGACGGTGAAGCTGTCCGATCGCCAGGCGCTCCTCGAGATGGAGGATGCGTCGAAGCGGCTCGAACGCCTGCACGAATTGATGCAGGCCGAGATCGAGATTCTCCAGGTGGAGAAGAAGATCCGGTCTCGCGTCAAGAAGCAGATGGAGAAGACGCAGAAGGAATATTACCTGAATGAGCAGATGCAGGCCATTCAGAAGGAGCTTGGCGGCGGCGAGAGAGACGAGTTCAAAAACGAGATTCAGGAAATCGAAGAGACGCTCAAGACGCGGCGAATGAGCAAAGAGGCCACCGCCAAAGTCAAAAAAGAGCTCAAGAAACTGAAGATGATGCACCCGACGAGCGCGGAAGCGACCGTCGTCCGCAACTACATCGACTGGATCATCTCGCTCCCCTGGTACGACAAGAGCGAAGAGACGTACGACCTCAAGAACGCCGACGCGATCCTCGACGAAGACCACTATGGCCTCAAGAAGATCAAGGAGCGCATCCTCGAGTACCTGGCCGTCCAGGCGCTGACGAAGAAGCTCAAAGGGCCGGTCCTCTGCTTCGTGGGCCCCCCTGGCGTCGGCAAGACGAGCCTCGCGAAGAGCATCGCGCGGGCGACGGGCCGCAAGTTCGTGCGTCTCAGCCTGGGCGGCGTGCGCGACGAGGCGGAGATCCGCGGGCACCGGCGCACGTACATCGGCGCGATGCCCGGCAAGTTGATCCAGAGCCTGCGCAAGGTCGCCACGAACAACCCGGTCTTCTTGCTCGACGAGGTCGACAAGATGTCGACCGACTTCCGGGGCGACCCGGCGGCGGCGCTGCTCGAGGTGCTCGACCCGGAGCAAAACCACAGCTTCAACGATCACTACCTGGATCTCGATTACGACCTGTCCGACGTGATGTTCATCACGACGGCCAATACGCTCGGCGGCATTCCGATCCCGCTGCAAGACCGGATGGAGATCATCCAGCTCTCCGGGTACACGGAGTTCGAGAAGCTGAACATCGCCGTCAAGTACCTCGTGCCGCGCCAGCGCAAGGAGTGCGGGCTCGAAGACGTGCCGCTGACGATCAGCGAGAACGCCATCCGCACGATCATCCACCACTACACCAAGGAGGCGGGCGTCCGTTCGCTCGAGCGCGAGATCGCCAGCATCGCGCGCAAGGTGGCGCGCAAGGTCGTCGCCGAGGGCAAGGAGAAGCCCATCGACGTCGTCGGCCGCGACATCCCCACGTACCTGGGCGTGCCCAAGTTCCGCGTCGGCAAGAAGGAAGAGCACGACGAGGTGGGCCTCACGAACGGCCTGTCGGTCACGTCCAACGGGGGAGGGGAGCTTCTTGCGTGCGAGGTGACGGTCGTCGCGGGCAAGGGCAAGCTCGTCATCACGGGCTTGCTCGAGAAGGGGATGGAGGAGAGCGCGCAGGCGGCGATGAGCTACGTGCGTTCGCGCTCGGAAGCCCTTGGCCTCGAGCCGGATTTTTACCAGAAGAGCGACGTGCACGTGCACTTCCCCGAGTTCGTTCGCAAGGACGGGCCGAGCGCGGGCGTCACCATGGCGACGAGCCTGGCCAGCGCCCTCATGAAGGTGCCGGTCAAGCGCGACCTCGCGATGACAGGCGAGATTACGCTCCGCGGTCGGGTGATGCCGATCGGCGGTCTGAAGGAGAAGCTTCTCGCCGCGCACCGCAGCGGCATCACCACCGTCATCGTCCCGCGCGAGAACCGCAAGGACTTGCGCGAGGTGCCCCGCCGCGTACTCCGGTCGACGCGGGTCGTTTTGGTCGAGCACATGGACGACGTCTTGCGCGAGGCGCTGGTGCTGCCGCCCGGGCGCGAGCTCTTCGGAGGCGTCGCGCCTCACGAGCGCTGGGAGTACCGCGAGGGCGAGCTCGTGGTCATTCCGGCGGGAACGCCGAAGGCCGCCGAGCCGCGCGTCGGACTCGAAGTGCCGCCGGTCGAAGTCGAAGTGCCGGTCGGCAAGAAGCCGCCGCCGGAGCCCGCCGCGCCGCCGCCGGTGTAAGCCGCAGGCCGGCCACTCGAGCGCGCATTTCACCGAATCCGGTGGGGAGCTCGAGGGGAGCGGAGGTCGCTCCCCTCGACCACGACTAATGCCGAAGGCGGGGCCTACGTGGGTCTTGACCGAGCGCTCGGGCTGCGTAAAGTGAGCGCCCCCGGCGAGGTAGGGTCCGGCACGTCGGGCGGGTAGCTCAGTGGTAGAGCACTGGCCTTACAAGCCGGCTGTCGCAGGTTCAAGCCCTGTCCCGCCCACCCGTCAGCGTCAGCGAGATTGAAATCGGCGGTCGAGTCTGGCAGAGGGAAAGCGCGAGCGAGAGCGAGAGAACGAGGCTAGAGGCTGCAGAGCTGAGAGAGACCAGAGACGAAAGCGCGAGGAGCGCGACCAGGTTGTACCCTGGGGTGGTAGTTAAGTTGGTTATAACGCCGGCCTGTCACGCCGGAGGCCGCGGGTTCGAGTCCCGTCCACCCCGCCCAATACAGCTTGTTTTTGGCTAGATCGTGAGCGGCTGAATCGCCCCGGGCGATTCGGGGCGATTCCGAGGAGAGCCGCTGGCAGGGCAGGGAACGGGTCGCCGAAGCCCTCCCGAACGGCCTCGGCCTCGCGGACG
>Ga0302325_10006991_pt1 | contig 25181 bp, 21 predicted proteins | sample Palsa_T0_2_FD_201948 | JGI IMG/M metagenome (GOLD analysis project Ga0302325, IMG submission 201948) | Peat permafrost microbial communities from Stordalen Mire near Abisko, Sweden - Palsa_T0_2 | ecosystem: Environmental > Terrestrial > Soil > Palsa > Peat permafrost | place: Sweden: Abisko... | reverse complement strand
GCGGTGATCGAGGCCTACACGCGCGGGGTCAACGCCGGACTGGGCGCGCTTGGGGCGCGACCCTGGGAATACTGGGTGCTCGGGCAGCCGCCGGCGCCGTGGCGTGCGGAGGACACCGTGCTGGTGGTCTACAGCATGTGGTGGGACCTGCAGGCCAACGGCTTCCGGCGCGAGATCCTGCGGCACGAGATCAACGCGCGGCTGCAGGGACCGCAGTGCGCGGCGGGCTGGAAATGCGCGCTGAGCTTTTTGTATCCGCGCGGCACCAGCTGGGACGCCCCGGTGCTGCCGGGGGGGAGCGAGGCGCAGGCGAGCGAGGCGGTGCCGGACCCTTCCGTACTCGATGTGCGCGGGGGCACCTCCGCCGCGCGCGCGCCGGGGCCGCAGCCGCACCCAGGCGACGCGGGCAGCAACAACTGGGCGCTCGCGGGTCGCCTCACCGCCTCCGGGGCGGCCCTCGTCGCCAACGACATGCATCTGGGCCAGCGCGTGCCCACGGTGTGGTACCACGCACGCCTCAAGGTCCTCTCCCGCGAGGGGGAGTCGGGCCTTGATCTGAACGGTGTCACGCTGCCGGGGACCCCGCTCCTGGTCGCCGGATCCAACGGGCACATCGCCTGGGGCTTCACCAACAGCTACGGCACGTGGCTCGACGTCCAGGCGCTGCCGTGCGTAGAGCGCGACGGACCGCTGACGAGCGGGCAGGGTGAGCTAGCGCTCACGGTGACGAGCGAGCGCATCCGCGTGCACGGCGAGCCGGATGCGATGCTTGCGGTCAGCTCGGGGCCGGCGGGGCTGTTGCTGCGCATTGATCGACAGGAGCAGACCTGCTGGTTCGGCTCGTGGCTGGCGCAGCTGCCTTCTGCCACCAACCTCGGACTGATCGGGCTCGAGCGCGCAAGCTCGGTCGCGCAGGCGCTGGCGCTCGCCCCCGAGGTCGGCATCCCGCACCAGAATTTCGTAGTCGGGGATGCGCAGGGCCACATCGGCTGGAGCATTCTTGGTCGCATACCCGAGGAGCTCGGGCCCGCGCGCGCGCGCACCGGGGCGCCATTTACCACCGCGGCCGATCATCCGCAGATCCTCGACCCGCCGAGCGGGCGGCTCTGGAGCGCCAACGCACGTGTGGCGAGCGATGCACGCCAGCAGGAGCTCATCGCCGGAAACCTCGCGCCGCTCGGCGCGGAGTACAACCTCGGTGCGCGCGCCGCGCAGATCCGCGACGACCTGCTCGCGCTCAACGACCCGGCAACACCCGCCGACATGCTGCGCATCCAGCTCGATGATCGGGCACGGTTCCTCGCTCGCTGGCGCGAGCTGCTGCTCACGCTGCTCGATGAGCGCACGCTCCAGGGCCACCCGCGCCGCGCCGAGTTCCGGCGCCTGGTCCATGACTGGAATGCGCAGGCGAGCGTCGATGCGGTCGGCTACCGTCTGGTGCGCGGCTTCCACGATCGCACCGAGCAGGCCGTATGGACGATGCTGCTCGCGGGGCTTTCGATCACGGACGATGAGGACATCGGGCCGCCGGCGCAATTTGAGGGGCCGCTGTGGCAGCTGCTCACCGCGCGCCCGTTGCATTGGCTCGCGCACGGCTACGCGGACTGGCCCGAGTTCCTGCGCGCGCAGCTCGACGCCACGATCGAGGATCTCCTGGGGAGCTGCCCGCAGCTCGCGCACTGTACCTGGGGGGAGCGTAACGTCGTTCGCATCCGCCATCCGCTCGCGCGCGCGCTCCCGTGGCTCTCGGGGTTCCTCGACATGCCTACGCTCGAGCTCGCCGGCGATCATGACATGCCGCGGGTGCAGGACGGCGCGTTTGGCGCCTCGGAGCGCTTCGCCGTCTCGCCCGGTCACGAGAGCGAGGGCTACCTGCACATCCCGGGAGGCCAGAGCGGCCACCCGCTCTCACCCTACTACCGCGCAGGCTTTGCGCAGTGGGCGCGCGGGCAGCCGCTGCCATTCCTGCCCGGACCGGCCGAGCACACCCTGACGCTCGGGCCAGATTGATGGGCGTGCGCGGCGCATTGCGCGCACATTCACGCATACCCGATTAGACTGGCAGCAGCATGAGCGAGCAGCGCTTTACCGGCACCGCGCAGTACGTCGCGACCGAAGACCTCATGGTGGCGGTGAATGCCGCGATCACACTGGCGCGCCCGCTGCTGATCAAGGGCGAGCCTGGCACGGGCAAGACCCAGCTGGCGCAGGAGATCTCCCGCTGCCTCGAGCGGCCACTCTACGAGTGGCACATCAAGTCCACCAGCAAGGCCCAGCAGGGCCTGTACGAGTACGACGCCGTCTCGCGGCTGCGCGATTCGCAGCTCGGGGATGCGCGCGTGCACGACATTGCGAACTACATTGTGAAGGGACGGCTGTGGGAGGCGTTCGAATGCGCAGTGCAGCCGGTGCTGCTGATCGATGAGATCGACAAGGCCGACATCGAGTTTCCCAACGACCTGCTGCGCGAACTCGACCGCATGGAGTTCTACGTGTACGAGACGCGCGAGCTGGTGCGGGCGCGCCATCGGCCCATCATCATCATCACCAGCAACAACGAGAAGGAGCTGCCGGATGCGTTCCTGCGGCGCTGCTTCTTTCATTACATCCGTTTTCCCGACGAGGCGACCATGCGTGCCATCGTCGCCGTGCACTACCCGGACCTGAAGCAGGAGCTGCTCGGGGAGGCGCTGGCGAGGTTCTTCGAGGTGCGCGCCACGCCCGGCCTGAAGAAAAAGCCCTCGACCTCGGAGCTCCTCGATTGGATCAAACTGCTCGTTGCCGAGGACATCGCCCCCGAGGCGCTGCGCAGCGGCGATGCGCGCAAGGTGATTCCAATCCTGCACGGTGCGCTGCTCAAGAACGAGCAGGATGTGCACCTGTTCGAGCAACTGGTGTTCATGCACCGCCGCGCACGCTGAAGGTGCCCGGCGATGCTGGTGGGATTCTTCTTCGAGCTGCGCGCGGCCGGCGTGCCGGTCTCGATCAACGAGTTCCTCGCGCTGCTCGAGGCGCTGCAGGCGCACATGGCGCAGGGGTCGGCCCAGGAGTTCTACTTCCTGGCACGCGCCTGTCTGGTGAAGGACGAGCGCCACTACGATCGCTTCGATCGCGTGTTTGCCGAGGTGTTCCGGGGCGCCGAGCGCTTGTGCGCGCAGCTGCTCACCGCGCAGGTGCCCTCGCAGTGGCTGCAGGGCTTCGCCACGCGCCGCTTCACGGAGGAGGAGAGAGGCCGGATCGAGGCGCTCGGGGGCTTGGAGCAGCTCCTCGCGAGCCTGCGCGAGCGGCTGGCCGAGCAGCGCGAGCGCCACGAGGGAGGCGACAAATGGATCGGCACCGGCGGCACCGCGCCCTTCGGCGCGCGCGGCTTCAACCCACAGGGCATCTCCATCGGGCAGGGCAGCGGGCGCGCGCGGCGCGCGCTCAAGGTGTGGGAGCGGCGCGAGTACCGCAACTTCGACGACACGGTCGAGCTGGGCACCAGAAACCTCAAGCTCGCGCTGCGCAAACTGCGTAAGTTCGCGCGCGAGGGCGCCGCCGATGAGCTGGATCTCGAGGGCACGATCGATGCCACGGCGCGCAACGGCGGGCTGCTCGATCTTAAGCTGATCGCGCAGCGGCACAACACGGTCAAGGTACTGCTGTTCCTGGACGTCGGCGGCTCCATGGACGAGCACGTGCGCCTGTGCGAGGAGCTGTTCTCCGCGGCGCGCAGCGAGTTCAGGCATCTGCAGCATTTCTACTTCCACAACTTCCTGTACGAGAGCGTGTGGCGCGACAACGGCCGGCGCTTCGAGGCACAGATGCCGACCGAGCGGGTGCTGCGCACCTACGGTCGCGACTACCGTGTCATCGTGGTGGGAGATGCCACCATGAGCCCTTACGAGATCACGCAGACGGGCGGCAGCATCGAGCACTGGAATCAGGAGCCCGGCGCGCTGTGGATGCAGCGTCTGTGCGCGCACTTCCCGCGTCTGGTGTGGCTGAACCCGCAAGATCCGCAGCGCTGGCACTACAGCCCCTCGGTGCGCATCACGCGCGAGCTGCTCGGCGGGCGGATGTTTCCGCTCAGCATCGCGGGACTGGATCTGGCCATTGGCGAGCTCCGGAGGCCCTTAATGGGCACCCCAGCCGTGTTAGCCGGTACCGACGCGACTTCGGTCACAAAGGCTCCGTCGCCTGCGGTTCCATAATGGGCAGACGTGCACGCGACGATTGACGAACTTTCCGACACCGCATACCGCCCGGGGTACCGCCCGACCGTAGGCCTGGTGCTGACCGGCGGGGGCTCGCGCTCGGCATACCAGATCGGAGTGCTGCTGGCGCTCGCGGAGCTCTGGCCGCGCGGGCGCAACCCGTTCCAGGTCATCGTGGGCACTTCAGCCGGTGCGGTGGCAGCGAGTGTGCTGGCCGCCGAAGCGCACCAGTGGCGCCGCGCGGTGGCCGGGCTCGAGCGTGTTTGGGCGAACTTCCGCTCCGGGCACGTCTTCCACGTGGATGCCCCGCACATGCTGCGCGCCGGAGCGCATTGGGTGCTGGCGCTGCTCTCCGGCGGTACGGTGCTGACGCCGCCGAAATCGGTGCTCGACAACAGTCCGCTGCGTGAACTTCTGGGGGTGCACGTGGACTGCGCCGGCGTACGCCGCAGCATCGCCCGCGGGCACCTGCGCGCCTTCGCGTTGTGCTCGACCAGCTACAACACCGGCCAGTCGGTCGCCTTCTACGAAGGTATCGATTCCATCCGTGACTGGTCGCGCGTGCAGCGCATGGGTTGCCGCGCGCAGTTCACCCTCGAGCACCTCATGGCGAGCGTTGCCATTCCGCTGCTGTTTCCGCCCGTGAGGATCGGCGATGACTTCTTCGGCGATGGCGCCATGCGCCAGCTCCACCCCTTAAGTCCCGCGATCCACCTCGGAGCTGACCGGCTGCTGATCATCGGCGTGCGCGCACGGCGCGCCGCGGGCGTCACGGTGGATCGCCTGCACAGCCTGACGCCGACGCCCGGGGAGATCTTCGGTTACATGCTGGACACGCTCTTCACGGACCAGATCTACGGTGACCTGGAGCAGCTCGAGCGCATCAATACACTGGTGCACAGCGCCCCCGAGGCGGCCGGGCGCGGCGAGCGCGCGGTTGAAACGCTGATGCTGGCCCCGAGCGTCGATCCGCGCGAGATAGCCGGACGTTACGTCGAGGAGATGCCGACGGGATTACGTACGCTGCTGCGGGTGATCGGCGGGCGCGCGGCCTCCGGCAGCCAGCTGGCGAGTTATCTGATGTTCGAAGCCGGCTACACGCGCGCGCTCATCGAGCTCGGTTACCGCGATGCCATGGAAGCGCGCTCGGCGCTGATCGCGTTCATGAGCGGGGAGAAACTGCCGCAGGTGATGACGGCAGCCGGAGTCGCGCAGGCTACCTGAGCGGGCTCCCGCGAGAGCTGCGCGCGCGAGGATTCGCGCTCTTCAGGGAACTTCGGCGCCGGCCGCAGTGCGCGTGCGCGGTTGAAACAGCTTCGCTCCCGGCAGACTGCTGTGGCGCGCGGTGACGTTGCCGAACTCGGCGGTGAAGATCTCCGCGAGACGATCAACGATGTACACCGAGCGATGCTGGCCGCCGGTGCAGCCCACGGCCACGGTGAGGTAGCCGCGGTTGCTCGCGCGGTACTCCGGCACCCGGCCGCGCACGAAGCGGGCGATGTCCGCCACCAGCGTCGCCACGTTGGTCTGGTTCTCCAGGAAGCGCATCACCTCGGCGTCACGCCCGGTGAGGTTGCGCAGCCCCGGTTCCCAGTACGGATTGGGCAGGGCGCGCGCGTCGAACACGAAGTCGGCATCAGCGGGAATGCCGCGCTTGAAGCCAAACGACTCGAAGGTGATCGACAGCGCACCGGCCGTACGTTGTTCGACGCGCTTGTGAATGATATCGCGCAGCGCGTGCACCGAGAGGCGCGAGGTGTCGATCAGCAGATCCGCGACGGATGCGATCGGCTCAAGCAGCGCGCGCTCGAGCGCCATCGCCTCGCGCAGCCCGACGCCGGTGCCGCTCATGGGGTGCTTGCGGCGCGTTTCCGCGAAACGCCGCAGCAGCTCATCCTCCGCGGCGACCAGAAATACCACCTCGCACTGCAGGCCGCTGCGTCTTAGCTCATCGATCAGCTGTGGGACGCTCGCGACCTCGGCGGGGGTATTGCGGGCGTCCAGCCCGATCGCCGTGCGCTCGTAGGTGGGTTCCGGGCTGCGCACGGTGTAGGAGACGAACGGCTTGAGCAACGCCGCGGGAATATTGTCGATGCAGTAGAACCCCAGGTCCTCGAGCATGTGCAGTGCCACGCTCTTGCCGGACCCTGAGAGCCCGCTGAGGATGATGATGCGCACGAGGCAATGGTTATCCAGCGGCCGTGCGGCTGCAAGCCCCGCACCGTTGTGGGGCAGCAGCGCTCAGATCCGCAGCGCGCGGGCCTGCGCGGCGTGGTGGTCGCCGCGCTTCTCCTTGTGCTTCTTGATGCAGCGATCGAGTTTGTCCGTCAAGAGGTCGATGGCGGCGTACATATCCGATTCGGTCGCATCCGCATGGATGGCGCAGCCGCTCACGTGCAGCGTGGCCTCGGCCTTCTGGCGCAGCTTTTCCACCGTCAACACACAATGTACGTCGATGACCTGATCAAAATGTCTGCCGATGCGCTCGAGTTTCTTGGTGACATAACTCCGCAGCGACGGGGTGACCTCGACGTGGTGACCGGTGACGCTGAGCTGCATAGGCGGACTCCTTTTGGTTTTTACCTGAGTACGTTCACATTTGTTTCGATCCCGAGCGGCGCCGCTCGTTCGAGGCGACGATGCCCATCGCCTCGCGGTACTTGGCGACGGTGCGGCGCGCGACCGGGATGCCCTCGGCCGACAGCAGTTCCGCGATTCGTCCATCGCTCAGGGGGTTGTCCGCGTCCTCGTCTTTGACGAGTTTCTTGATCTTGGCGCGGATCGCGGTCGAGGAGGTGCCGGAACCGTCGGCGCCCTCGACCTGGCTCGAGAAGAAGTAGCGCAGCTCGAACACCCCGCGCGGGGTATGCATGTACTTTCCGGAGGTCACGCGCGAAATGGTCGACTCGTGCATGGCCACCGCTTCGGCGATGTCCTTGAGGATCATCGGCCGCATGTGCTCATCGCCGTGCTCGAGGAACGCCGTCTGCCGTTCGACGATGGAACGTGCGACCTTCATCAGCGTCTCGTGCCGGATCTCGAGGCTCTTCAGCAGCCAGCGCGCTTCCTGCAGCTGCGCGCGCATGCTCGCGTGACTGGCGTTGCGGCCGATGAGGCTGGCGTAGCTCTGGTTAAGGCGTACCCGCGGCAGGGTCGCCGGGTTGATCTCCACGCCCCAGCCGTGCTCGGTGCGGCGCACGAACACGTCCGGCACGACGTACTCGGCGTTACCGGCGCTGACGGTGGCGCCCGGTCGCGGATGACACGAACGCACCAGCGCGAGCGCCGCGGCGATCTCCTCTTCAGTGGCGCGCAGCTCGCGGCGCAGCAGCGACAGCTCGCGCTCGGCGACCAGCGCCAGATGATGACGTGCGATCTTCAGCGCGGTGGCGTAGCCGGGGGTGGCCGGATCGATCTGCCGCAACTGCAGCTCGATGCACTCACCCACCGAGCGTGCGCCGACGCCGAGCGGATCGAGCGCCTGCACTCCGGCGAGCGCCGCCGCCACTTCCTCGACCGAGCAATCGATCTCCGGCTGCAGCGTGCGGGCGATCTCCTCGAGCGGGTCGGTCAGGTAGCCATCGTCGCTGATGGCATCGACGATCGCCCGTGCGATCGCGAGCTCGCGCGGGGCGAGGCTGGCGAGCTCAAGCTGCCACAGCAGGTGCTCCTGCAGCGACTGGCCGGCGGCGTCGGCGTACTCCTGATGCCGCTCGTCGTCGTCGGAGCTCCATGGAGTCTCCGTGGGTCCGACGCTGTGCCCCCAGCTGTCTTCGAGCACCTCCACGGTGCTCTCCTGGCGCTGCTCGGCAGCCTTGGGCTGCTCGGCTGCGGTCACGAGCGATTCGAAGGACCCGGAGCTCTCGGCCTCTTCCATGGGCTCGAGCATGACATTGGTTTCCAGCAGCTCGCGGATATGCGCCTGCAACTCAAGCGCTGGCAGCTGCAGGAGCCTGATCGCCTGCTGCAGCTGCGGGGTCATGGTCAGTTGTTGACCAAGCTTCAGCTGCAGGGAGGGTTTCAGCATGGGAATCTGCGGGAGGCTACCGGGGAGCGTTCCAGATTAGTTCCGTAATAATTTGAAATATCTAGAATTTGTCTATCCATAGTCCGGCCGCCTAAAGCCGGAACGATTGACCCAAGTACACCTCACGGACTTGGGGGTTGGCAAGGACTTCTTCCGCAGTCCCCGAGGCGATCACCGTCCCCTGGTTCACGATATACGCCCGGACGCATACCCCGAGGGTCTCGCGGACGTTATGGTCAGTGATCAGCACGCCGATGCCGCGCTGCGTGAGTTCGCGGATGATGCGCTGGATATCCAGGACGGACAGCGGATCGACCCCGGCGAACGGCTCATCCAGCAGCATGATGCGCGGCTCGGCCGCCAGTGCGCGCGCGATCTCGACGCGCCGCCGTTCCCCGCCCGAGAGCGCCAGTCCCAGACTCCTGCGCACGTGACCGATGCGCAGTTCCTCGAGCAGCTGCTCGAGGCGCTCCTGGCGCGCGGCGCGTTCCATGTCGCGCGTCTCGAGAATCGCCAGCACGTTGTCCTCGACCGAGAGCCTGCGGAACACCGAGGCTTCCTGCGGCAGGTACCCGAGGCCGAGTTGTGCGCGGCGGTGCATCGGCAGCAACGTCACGTCCTGATCACCGATCTGGATGCGGCCGGCGTCGCACGGCACCAGGCCCACGATCATGTAGAAGGCCGTGGTCTTGCCGGCGCCGTTGGGGCCGAGGAGCCCGACGACCTCGCCGGCGTCGAGCTCGAGCGACAGATCGCGCACCACCTGGCGGGACTTGTAGCTCTTGGCCAGCCCGGTGGCCTTCAGCGCGCTCACGGCGGGTTCGGCGCGGGCTTCGCGCCCGGCGGGCGCGCAGCGCCGGCTCCATCGGGCGTGATGATCAGATGCACGCCCTGGTCGCTCCCCGGGGATTTGACTGCCTGCACGCTCTGCGCGCGGATGTTGTAGACCACCAGCCCGCCGGAGAGCTCGTTCTGGCCGTTGGTCAGGTAGGCGTTGTTCAAAAGACGCAGGGTTCCATCGCTCACGTCATACACGATCTGCTCGGCATGACCGCGCGCCACCTGCTGCGAGCCCTCGAGCTGCTGCTCGAACTCCGCGGGCTTGCCGGTGGCGATGGCGTGCGCGATGCGGTTGTCCCGGAACTCGACCACCGCCTCATCCGAGCGCAGGCTGCCGCGGTGCTCGGCATCCATGTGCACGTGTCCTGCGAAGGTCCACTGGCTGTTGGCGAAGCTCACCGGATCGCTACCGCGCGCGCTGTCGGCCTGCAGGTGCAGCGTGCACTGCGTGATCATGACCTTGGTGAACACGATGGTCTTGGTTGCGACGTCCAGCGTGCCCGAGCTCGCGTCGAGGGTGATCGGCTGGTTGCACGGCGGCAGCCCCGTGGGCGGCTGTGCGGCCTGCGCCGGTGCTGCCACCACACAAGGAAGGAATCCGCAGGCGAGCAGCAGCCGCAAGCTACGGCGCGAACGAGCCATGGACCGCGGATTCCAACTGTACTTGATGCCCCTTCAGGCTTGCGACCATGCCGGTGGCGCTCAACTGGCGTCCCGACATGAGGAGCGTAACCGGGTCGGACGTGCTGAGGACCTCCGCGTTGCTGTCGTAGGCGAGGTGCTCGGAGATCATTTCCGCGGGCTCATCGGTTCCGGGCATGACGCCGGTGACGTGCACGTCGCCGGCGAGGCGCACCAGGCCACTATCCTGCGCAAGCTCGCCCGTGGCGGCGCGTGCGTGCCACTCATTGCCGCTCACGTCGCGGAACTTGAGGCGCACCTGCTGCAGCTCGACCAGATCCTCCACGGGCCGCTGCTGGATTTGCGCGGCATCGAGGGTGTACTCGGGATGTCCGTCGACACCGGTCTGGATCAGATGCGCCTGCAGGGCGGAATACCCCGGATCGTGCAGCGGGCCGCCGGAGGTGGCCGGGGCGATGGACTCGCGCTGCGGCCCGGTGAGAACGACGACGCCGACGATCAGCGCCAGCAGTCCGAGGAGGCCAATCAGGCGGTAGATCATCGCCTGCGGGTCCGCGTTCTGCGTGCGCGCAGCGCCAGCAGGTGATCGCAGACCTCGCGCACGGCACCTTGTCCGCCGGGCAGCCGCGTCACAATGTCCGCGCTGTGCCGTACTTCGGGGTGCGCATCCGCCACGGCAAACGACAGCGCCGCGGCGCGCATCAGCGGCAGGTCCTGGACATCGTCGCCGACGCATGCGCAGGCGGCCGGAGTGAGCCCCAGCCGTGCGCACAGGCGCGCGAACACCCCGAGCTTGTCGGCGACGCCCTGATGCACGTGGCGAATGCCGAGCTCGCGGCAGCGCACGACCAGCATCGGCGAGCGCCGTGCGGACACCAACGCCACTCTCACGCCCGCGCGCTGCAGCCGCATGATGCCGTTACCGTCGCGCACGTGAAATACCTTGAGCGCCTCCCCGCGCGGCCCGAAATACAGCCGCCCGTCGGTCAGCACGCCGTCGACGTCGAGCACCAACAGGCGGATGTGGCTGGGGGGCGGCATGTTGACTTTCAGACTACGCCGGCACGCATCAGATCGTGCACGTTGAGCGCACCGACCAGGCGGCCCTCGCTGTCGGCGACCGGGAGCGCTGTGATGCGGTGTACCTCCATCAGGTGCACTGCCTCGGCCGCGAGCGCGCGCGGGCCGATGGTCTTCGGCTGTGCGGTCATGACGCTCTTCATCATCGTCACGTGCACGTCGATCCTGCGGTCGAGGGCGCGCCGCAGATCCCCGTCGGTGAATACCCCGAGGATGCGCTGCTCGGCGTCGACCACCACGGTCATCCCCAGACCCTTGGCCGACATCTCCAGAAGTCCGGCGCTGAGGGTCGCCTCGGGAGGCACGCGCGGCAACGCGGCTTCGGTGCGCATCAGGTCCTCCACGTGCAGCAGCAGTCTCCTGCCGAGCGCACCGCCGGGGTGCGAGCGTGCGAAATCCGTGCGCGTGAAGCCGCGCGCCTCGAGCACCGCCACCGCGAGCGCATCCCCCATCGCAAGCGCGGCAGTGGTGCTGGCGGTCGGGGCGAGATTGAGCGGGCAGGCTTCCTCGGCGACACCGACATCGAGCGTCACGCTCGCCGCGCGCGCCAGGGTGGAGTCGCTTCTGCCGCTCATGACGATGAGCGGCACGGCGAGGCGCTTGAGCTGCGGCAGCAACAGCACGAGCTCCGGGGTCTCCCCGGAGTTGGATAAGGCCAGCACCGCATCCACGCGCGTGATCATGCCGAGATCGCCGTGGCCGGCCTCCGCCGGGTGCATGAAAAACGAGGGCGTGCCGGTACTGGCAAGGGTCGCTGCGATCTTGTGGGCAATGTGGCCTGATTTGCCCATGCCGGTGACCACCACCCGTCCGCGGCATTCCAGGCAGATGCGGCAGGCGTGCGCAAAGGTCGGCCCGAGCCTGGGCGCGAGCGATTCCAGCGCACGCGTCTCGACGTTCAGCGCACGCCGTGCGGAGGCAAGCAACTGCTCATCGGCGGCCGAGGTAGCGGGGCGGGCCGGAGCGGCCGGGGGCGAGGTCATGCGGGCCATTATAGGCGCCTGAGGCGCGTGCGCGGGCGGCCCATGTAATATCGGCCCCATGGACCCTGAAGAAGTCGCAAGACTGATCCGTGCGGGGCTGCCCGGAGCGCAGGTGCGCGTGCAGTCGGAGGACCGTACACACTTCAGCGCGCGCGTCATCGCGAGCGAGTTCGCGCAGCTGCGCAGTCTCGCGCGCCACCAACTTGTCTATCGCACACTCGGAGAGCTCATGGGACGGGAGATCCACGCTCTGTCGATCGAAGCCCTGACGCCCGAAGAGTCGCGGCAGGACTAGCGTGGACAAACTGCAGATCCAGGGTGGCGTTGCGCTGGAGGGCGAGGTGCGCATCTCCGGCGCCAAGAACGCGACGCTGCCGATACTCGCCGGCGCACTGTTGGCAGAAGCCCCGGTCACGATCGGCAACGTCCCGCACCTGAAGGACGTCACCACCACCGTCGAGTTGCTCGGCAGAATGGGCGCCACCGTCACCATCGACGAGCGCATGCGCATCGAGGTCGACGGCAGCACCGTGCGCGAGTGCTTCGCGCCCTACGAGCTGGTGAAGACCATGCGCGCCTCCATCCTGGTGCTCGGACCGCTGCTGGCGCGCTACGGGCGCGCCGACGTCTCGCTCCCGGGGGGCTGCGCCATCGGCGCGCGGCCGGTGAACATCCACGTCGCAGGCCTGCAGGCAATGGGTGCCGACATCACCATCGAAGGCGGCTACATCCGCGCGCGCGCTGCGCGCCTGAAGGGGGCGCGGCTGGTGCTCGACACCGTCACGGTCACCGGCACCGAGAACCTGATGATGGCGGCGACGCTCGCGGACGGTGAGACCGTCATCGAGAACGCGGCGCGCGAGCCCGAAGTCGTCGACCTCGCCAACTTCCTCACTGCGATGGGCGCCAGGATCCAGGGCGCAGGGACCGACAAGATCGTCATCAACGGCGTAGCGAAGCTCTCGGGCACGCACTACGAGGTGCTTCCCGATCGCATCGAGGGCGGCACCTATCTGGTCGCTGGCGCCATCACCGGCGGGCACGTGCGCATCAAGAACACGCGCCCCGATCACCTCGACGCCGTGCTCGCCAAGCTTCAGGAGGCGGGCGCGAAGGTCGGCATCGGCGATGGCTGGATCGAGGTGGACATGCGCGGGCGCAAGCTCAAGGCGGTAGACGTGCGCACCGCCCCGTACCCGGCTTTCCCGACCGACATGCAGGCGCAGTTCGCCGCACTCAACACGGTCGCCTCCGGCGTCGGCACGATCACCGAGACCATATTCGAGAACCGCTTCATGCACATGCTGGAGATGCGGCGCATGGGCGCGGAGATCCGCCTAGAGGGCAACACCGCCATCATCCACGGGGTGAAGAAGCTCACCGCAGCGCCGGTGATGGCAACAGACCTGCGCGCCTCCGCAAGCCTGGTGCTCGCGGGACTGGTGGCCGAGGGGCGCACCGAGGTCGAGCGCATCTATCACATCGATCGCGGCTACGAGGCCATCGAAGAGAAGCTCGCACAGCTGGGAGCCCAGATCCGGCGCGTGCCCAACTAGGTGCCCACGGTTTGAAGAGGAGACAGCGGCAATGCGCATTGGAATGATCGGACTCGGGCGCATGGGCGCCAACATGGTGCGGCGGCTGCTCAAGGGCGGCCACGAGTGCGTGGCGTATGACCGCTCGGCGGAGGCGGTGAAGACCGTAGTCGCCTACGGCGCACGACCGGCTGCTTCCACCGCGGAGCTGGTGCGCGCGCTCACGCCTCCGCGTGCGTTGTGGATCATGGTGCCCGCAGCACTTGTCGACTCGATCATCAAGGAGCTGCGGCCGCACCTGCAGGCGGGCGATGTGCTCATCGACGGTGGCAACTCCAACTACCGCGATGACATCCGCCGCGCCGAGGAGCTCAAGGCCTCGGGGATACATTACCTCGATGTCGGCACCAGCGGCGGGGTGCTCGGGTTCGAGCAGGGCTACTGCCTGATGATCGGCGGCGATCGCGAAGCGGTGACGCTGCTCGAGCCCGCGCTCGCAACACTCGCCCCCGGCGCACGCATGGCCTCGAGGGATGCCGCCGGCAGTGCGCAGGGTGCGGCGGCAAGTCTTGCGGCGGCCTCGCTCGGCTACCTGCACTGCGGCCCCTCCGGTGCGGGCCACTTCGTAAAGATGGTCCACAACGGCATCGAATACGGCTTGATGGCCGCCTACGCCGAAGGGCTGAATCTGCTGGCACATGCGGATGCCGGACTCGGCACGGTGGCCGAGGACGCCGAGACCGCCCCGCTGTCGGACCCGCGCTTCTTCCAGTACCGCCTGGACAGCGCCGCGATCGCGGAAGTGTGGCGCCACGGCAGCATCATCGCCTCACGTCTGCTCGATCTGACTGCGGAGGCGCTGGCGCGCGATGGTACGCTCGCGAATTTCGCCGGCCATGTGTCCGATTCGGGCGAGGGCCGCTGGACTGTGCAGGCGGCGATCGAGGTCGGGGTCCCCGCCACGGTGCTGAGCGCGGCGCTCTACGCGCGCTTCGAATCGCGCGGCCGCGGCGAGTTCGCCAACAAGCTGCTGTCGGCGATGCGACTGGGATTTGGCGGCCATATCGAGCGCGCACCCTGAGGCGCGCCCGCGGGCGCGCCGACACGGAGGAACCATGGAACGTCGTGACTGCGATGTCATCGTGCTGTTCGGAGCGACCGGGGATCTGTGCTATCGCAAGATCTACCCGGCGCTGTACCACCTCGTACGCCGCGGCCTGCTGAGCGTGCCGGTGATCGGCGTGGCGCGCCAGGGGTGCGACGTCAAGTGGCTCATCAACCGTGTGCGCGAGAGTCTCAAGGCGTTCGTACCGGATGCGGAGGAGGCGGTGGTACAGCGCTTCGCCGCCCTCTTGCGCTACGTGGATGGCGATTACAACAAGCGCAGCACCTTCGATGCGCTGCGCAAGGCGATGGGCGATGCACAGCGGCCGCTGCACTACCTGGCCATCCCGCCGAGCATGTTCCCGGTGGTCATCGAGCACCTGAGCGGCTCCAAGAGCGCGCAGGGTGCGCGCATCGTGGTCGAGAAGCCTTTCGGACGCGACCTCGCCTCGGCACGCGCGCTCAACCAGACACTGCACCAGCACTTTCCGGAGTCGAGCATCTTTCGCATCGACCATTACCTCGGGAAGGAGGCGGTGCAGAACCTGCTGTACTTTCGCTTCGCCAACGCGTTTCTCGAGCCAGTGTGGAATCGCAACTACATTGCCAGTGTGCAGGTCACCATGGCCGAGACCCTCGGGGTGGCCGGGCGCGGGCGCTTCTACGAGGAAACCGGCGCGATCCGCGACGTCATGCAGAACCACCTGCTGCAGATCGTGGCGCTGCTGACCATGGAGCCACCGGTGAACACCGAGGGCGAGTCGCTGCGCGATGAGAAGGTGAAGCTGTTGAGGGCGGTGCGCCCGCTGACCTCCAAGGAGGTGGTGCGCGGCCAGTTCACCGGCTACCGCCAGGAGCCGGGGGTGAGCCCCGACTCGCAGGTGGAGACCTATGCCGCGCTCGCGCTGCGGATCGACTCGTGGCGCTGGAGCGGTGTGCCGTTCTACCTGCGCGCCGGCAAGTGCCTGCCGGTTACGGCCACCGAGGTGGTGGTGGAGCTCAAGCCCCCGCCCACGAACGTGTTCGGCGACTTAGGTCCCGAGCAGCCCAATTACCTGCGCTTCCGTGTCGGGCCGGACGTGGCCATCGCGCTCGGCGCGCATACCAAGAGGCCGGGCCCCGTCATGACGGGTCATGACGTGGAACTCTATGTCGCCGATCAGCAGGGCGATGACATGGACGCCTACGAGGTACTGATCAGCGCCGCGCTGATCGGCGATACGACGCACTTCGCGCGCGAGGATGAGGTCGAGGCCGCCTGGGCGATCGTCGATCCGGTGCTCAAGCCCGACGCGCCGCCGGCGCAGTACCTGAAGTCGAGTTGGGGTCCAGCGCAGGCCGAGCAGCTGATCCGCGGACGCTGCGGATGGCACAACCCCGGTGCCAAGCCGCAGGACTGGACGCGCTCGTGCGGGCCTGAATTTCCGGGCTGAGAATGCCCGTGGCCGCGTGAGTGATTGCCGAGGAGGACATCGCGCACTCTCCGGCGTGGTTGCCACTCGAGGTGGATGCCACGGCCGTCAAGCTGCTGTGCCTGAACGAAGCAGCCTACCGCGCCGCGAGCTTTCTCGATCAACGTATACTCTCGCTGGGCTACGAACAGCAGGCCTGTACGGTCGCGACTCTTCAGGCCGCCGCTGCGCGGCTCGCACGCCGGGCACAGTACGTCTTCCATATTGGACATGTCGGCTCGACGCTGATCTCGCGCCTGATCGGGGAGCATCCGCAGCTCTTCTCGCTGCGCGAGCCGGCGCTGCTGCGGACAATTGCTGCCGGGTACAGCGAGGGCAGCGGCGTGCCGGATCTGAGCCTTGCGCTGGCACTGTTCTCGCGCACCTGGCGTCCGTGCCAGCGCGCGGTCATCAAGGTCACGAGCTTCGTGAGCGAGCTGGCCGAGACCATCCTGGCAGGCGCGGAGCGTCCGGCCGCCATCTTCGTGTTCGCGCAACCGCTGCCATATTTGCAAGGCATCCTCGCCGGACCCAATTCGCGAGTGGAGACGCGGCAGCTCGTCCCCGCACGCCTGCAGCGGCTCGCGCGGAGGTTCATGCAAAGCGGCTGGCGCCCGGAAGTGCGATCGGAAGGGGAGTACATCGCGATGAGCTGGCTTTGCGAGATGACCGCCCTGCAGCAGGCGGCGCGGCGTGTCGGGCGCCAGGTTCTGTGGGTCGACTTCGATGTGTTTCTCGCCGGGCCCGTCGCAGCTCTGGAGGCCATTTTGCGTACGCTGGGAGTAAGCGCTGCAGCCGCTGAGATCGAGGCGCTCGTGACAGGGCCGCTGATGCGCCAATACTCCAAGGCGCCGGAGTACGCCTATGATGCAAGCCTGCGTCGTCAGGTCCTCGAGTCCGCGGACCGCGAACATCACACTGAAATCAGCCGCGGCATGGACTGGCTGCAAAAAGCGGCTGTGCACGATCCCTTGATGCAGGAGGCTTTCGGATGACCCTGAGGACAGGTCCCCTCGTGCTTGCGATGCGGCCGGCCGCCGCTGTGGTTGCGGCCACGACTGCGGCGAGCCCGGATGATCCCTCCATGGAGGCACCCATCGATCGGGTGCTCGCGCACACGCCGCTCGTCGACGCTCATAACCGGCTGCCGCGGCAGATCCGCAGCCGCTTCGGTCTTGGCCTGGCACGCAACCCCGGTGCCAGGCCGCAGCGCCGGACGCGCTCGTGGGCACCGGGGTGACCCTGGGGGCGCTGCGCGAGCGCGGCCTGGCGCTGCATCGCGCCGGACAGCTTGCCGAAGCCGAACGCGTCTACGTTGAGGTATTGCGCCACGATCCGGCGGACTGGCGCGTGCATTTGAACCTCGGCGGCGCGCTGCTCGCCCTGCGCCGCGACCGCGAAGCGCTCGCCAGCTTCGATGCGGCGCTCACCCTGCAGCCAGAGTGCGTCGAGGCGCATCACGGCCGCGGCATGGCGCTGCAGCGGCTGCAGCAGCCCGAGGCGGCGCTCGGCAGCTTCGATGCGGCGCTCGCGCTGCAGCCGAATTCCGCCGAGCTCTGCAACAGTCGTGGCAATGCGCTGCGTCGTCTGCAACGCCTTGCCGAGGCACTCTTGAGCTATGAGCGCGCGCTCGCCCTGCAGCCGGAGCTTGCCGCGGCCCACAACAACCGCGGCCTGGTACTGCAGGCGCTCGGTAAACATCGCGAAGCGGCGGAGAGTTACCAGCGCGCCCTGACACTGCAGCCGCGGTTCGCCGAGGTCTACAACAACCTCGGCACCGTGCAGTGCGAGCTGGGCGAGCCGGCGGCAGCGCTCGCGAGCTGCCGCCGCGCACTCGAACTGCAGCCTGGTATGCGCGGGATGCACGGCAATCTCGGCAATGCGCTGCGCGACCTTGAGCGCCCCGAGGAGGCCTTGGCGGAGTACGAGCTCGCGCTGCGCGAGGCTCCGCAGGATGCAGCCAGCCACTGTCACCACGGCAATGCGCTGTTTGACCTTAAGCGCATGGGCGATGCCATTGCCAGCTACGACCGGGCGATCGCGCTCGCGCCCCACTATGCCCGGGCCCGCTTCAACAAGAGCGTGTGCCTGCTGCTCGCGGGCGATTTCGCGCAGGGGCTGCCGCTCTACGAATGGCGCAAGCGGCTCGAGCACGCCATGGTGCCCCCGCTCGCCGCACCCATCTGGCACGGTGCCGAGGATCTCGCGGGCCGGACCCTGCTCATCTACGCCGACCAGGCGCTCGGTGACACGCTGCAGTTCTGCCGCTATGCGCACCTCGCGCAGCAGCGCGGTGCGCAGATGATTGTGCGCGTGCAGCCGCAGCTTACCGAGCTGCTCGCCAGTCTCGGCCCGGATATCCGCGTCATCGCTCCCGGCGAGGAGCCGCGCGGCTGCGACTACCAATGTGCGCTCCTCAGCCTGCCGCTCGCCTTTGCGACAACGCTGCAGACGATTCCGGCCGCCGTGCCTTACCTGGCTGCCGATCCGCGGCGTGTCGCTCACTGGCGCGAGCAGCTCGGAGCGGGTGGGTTCAGGGTGGGCATCGTCTGGCAGGGCAGCCGCCACCGCATCGATGTCGGCAGGTCGGTACCGCTCGAGATGTTCAGGCCGCTGGCAACGGTTCCGGGCGTGCGCCTCATCAGCCTGCAGAAGGGGGCGGCTCTCGAGCAGCTGCGTGCCGCGCAGGCAGGGTTTGCGGTCGAGACTCCGGGGGAGCCGTTTGACCAGGGCCCGCAGGCCTTTCTCGACAGCGCCGCACTCATGAGCGCGCTCGATCTGGTCATCACCTGCGACACGGCACTTGCGCATCTCGCCGGCGCGCTCGGGCGAGCGACCTGGGTCGCGCTCAAGCACGTGCCGGACTGGCGCTGGCTGCTCGATCGCGCGGACAGCCCGTGGTACCCGAGCCTGCGACTCTTCCGCCAGCCCCGGCACGGGGACTGGGAGGCTGTGTTCGCCACGATCCACGCGCAGCTCGCGCGCCTCGCATCAGGCGGCGGTGGGAACGCGTGAACGCAAGCGCGCGGCGCGGCGAAAGCTACTCGGGTGCGACAGACTCGCGCTATCCTGAGTGCGGGTTGCCGCAGCGACAGTGGATGACCTCCGCGAACCCCTCAGGACCGCACATATGCTCTCAAACGCGCAGGTGACTGGTGCACCGCAGGTAACCGTGAAGGCAACTCGGCGGCATTCCATCGAAGGGCGCGAGGTGCGCGTCTATGACGGCCTGTTGAGGGCGGAGGATATCCAGGGGCTCTCGGCCGGTCTGCAAAATGGGGCATTTACGCGTACTGAATCCGCGCGACCGGATACCCGGGCCTTTCGCCACTGGGTGATGAACATAGCCATTGAGGCCGCCAGCCAGCTGCCGGTTTATCAACTCACCCTCGCGGCTGCAGCCGAATTCGCCGTCGAGACCGGCTACCGGATTTACCGCTCTTATTGCAACTATGCTGCCTACGGCGACATGCTGTTCATTCACACGGATTGTCCGCCAGGGGCGAGGGAATTGACCGCCTTGTGGTTCATTGCCCCCGAATGGAACGCGGAATGGGGCGGCGAGACACTGTTCTTCGATTCGAGCATGGACGCGCAGGTGGCGGTGACTCCCCGGCCCGGTAGGCTGGTGCTCTTCGATGGCAGCCTGCCTCACGTGGGACGTCCGCCCAATCGCATCTGCTACGCGCCGCGATACACCCTCGCCTACAAGCTCCAGCCGCTCAAGCGCGACTCAGCAGATTGAGCGGCTGCTCTTCGGCGGTGTGAGCGTGAAAGCGGCCCGTAATGATCCCTGCCCGTGCGGCAGCGGCCGGAAATTCAAACACTGCTGCGGAGCGCTGCCGGCGCCGACCGAGCCGGCGCAGGAGCCCGCGAGCGCCGCGCCGGCCGAGCAGCCTGAGCCGGATATCGCAGCGCTCGGCGCCATGCTGCGCCAGGGACGGCTCGCGCAGGCGGAAAGCGGGGCGAGTAAGCTTCTGCAGCGTGACCCGGCTTCCGGGATGCTGTGGAAGATCCTTGGCGTGGCGCGCGCGCGCCAGGGGCGGGACGGACTGCCGGAGCTGCGCAAAGCGGCTGAGCTGCTGCCCGGGGATGCCGAGGCGCAGCGCAACCTCGGCGCCGTGCTGAAGGAGCGCGGACGGATCGCGGAGGCACTCACGAGCCTTCAGCGTGTGCTCGAGATCGATCCGCACGACCTGCCGGTGATGATCGCCGTCGCCGATTGCCTGTGCGCCCTGGGACGAGCGCGCGAGGCGGTGCCGCTCTACGAGCGTGCGCTCGAGCACGATCCGCGCCTGCCCGAGGCGCTCAACAACCTGGGGAACGCGCTGCAGGAGCTGGGCGAGTGCGCACGCGCGGTGGGCTGCTACCGCCAGGCCCTGGCGCTCACTCCGAACGACGCCGAGCTGAACGCCAATCTGGGCAGTGCCCTGCGCCAGCTCGGACAACTCGATGAGGCGCTCGGCTGCACGCAGCGCGCGGTTGCGCTCGCGCCGGCTGCGAGCCTCGCGCACAACAACCTGGGACTGGTACTCGCAGCGCTCGGGCGGGCGGATGAAGCACTGGCGGGCTTCCGCCACGCGCTGCGGCTCGATCCGCACATGGTGCAGGCGCTGCAGAACCTCGGCAACCTGCTGTGCGATGCCGGCGATTATCGCGAGGCCCTTGATGCCTATCGCCGCGCGCTCGATCTCGAGCCGCACCGCGCCGACGCCCACTGCCAGCTCGGCCGCACTCTGTATGAGCTCGGAGAACTCGCAGATTCGATTGCCAGTTTCCGCCGCGCTCTCGCGCTGCAGCCGGCGCATGCGCCGGCGCAACTCGGTCTCGCCACGGCACTGCGTCTGCAAGGTCCCGTCAGCGAGGCCGAGGCCGCCTGCCGCGCGATTCTCGAGGCCGACCCCGGCCACGTGGCCGCGCTGTCGCTGCTCGGTGACCTGTGCGCAGACCGCGGTGACTTCGGCCAGGCCCAGGAGTTGTTCCAGCGCGCACTCGCGATCGACGGCAGCTGCGCTGCCGTGCTCTGCAGCGTCGCGGCCCACCGCCGAATGACGAGCGCCGATGGCGCCTGGCTCCAGAGCGCCGAGCAAGCGCTGGCTAAGCCGCTGCCGCTCGCACACCAGATCGCTCTGCGCTACGCGCGCGGCAAGTACTTCGACGATCTCGGCAGCTATCCGGAGGCCTTCGCTGAGTACACCCGAGCGAACGAGCTCAGCAAGCGCCACGGTGCGACCTACGACCGCGCGGGGCTCGAGCGGCAGGTGGATGAGATCGTGCGCACATTCGATCGAGCATTCTTAAGCGAGGCTCAGCCCGGTGCCTCTGACTCCGAGCTGCCGGTGTTCGTCCTCGGCATGCCCAGATCGGGAACCACGCTCACCGAGCAGATCCTCGCCTCGCACCCGCAGGCCTTTGGGGCAGGCGAGGTGAGGTTCTGGGATCAGGCGGCGGAGGTGTTTGCGAGCGCGGGCAGCGGGGCTCAGGCGCGCGGTCGTGCGCTCGGTGACATCTCGCGCGAGTACCTCGCGCGCATCGCTGAGCGCGCGGGCGGCGCGCGCCGCGTGATCGACAAGATGCCGGCGAATTTTCTGCACGCCGGACTGATTCATGCGGCGTTTCCGCGCGCCCGGATCCTGCACATGCAGCGCCATCCGCTCGACACCTGCCTGTCGCTCTACTTCCAGAACTTCGGCGATCGGCACCCCCATGCCAGGGATCTCGACGGCCTGGTGCACTACTACGGGCAGTATGTCCGCATCACCCGTCACTGGCGCGCCGCGCTCCCGCCGACGGCGCTGCTCGAGGTCCCGTACGAGGCGCTGGTCGCGAATCAGGAGCACTGGACGCGCAGAATGCTCGAATTTCTCGGCCTGCCGTGGGATCCGCGCTGTCTCGACTTTCATCAGACCGAGCGGGTGGTCATCACGGCCAGCCGCTGGCAGGTACGCCAGAAGATCAATGCCGGCTCGATCGGGCGCTGGCGTAACTACGGGCCTTATCTCGCCCCGCTGCGGCCGCTGCTGGAGCTCGTGGACGTCGGCGCAAGCGCCTGAGCGCTCGAGGCGCTGCGCGGCGCGCGTGCTATCGGCCCGGCGGCGCAGCAGGTGGCGTCACCGCGAGCTCGCCCAGCGCCTCCTTGAGCGCTCCGAGCCAGGGCTCGAAATTGCGCCATTGCTCGAGGGCATCGCTGTAGAGCGGTTGGCGCACCTGCTCGGAGCTCAGCGTCTGCACCGCGCGCTGCGTCTCGTGGAAGCGCAGGCAAGTCTCCTCGAACGGTAGACCGCAGTACTCGAGCAGCGCGCGCACCTCGCTCTCGAGATCGCGAACCAGGCGCTCGTAGCTGAGCCGATACACACGTCCGGGCAGCACCGCGTCGAAGTGCGCCATCAGACTCACGTAATCGCGGTAGTAGCGGCCTAGGTCCTCGAGGCTGTAGGTGAACCACACGCCGCGGTAGAAGTGCTGCTTGAAGTTGGCGAAGCAGCAGCCGAGCGCGGCGCGTCGCACGTCGATGATGCGCGCCCGCGGCAGCATCAGATGGATGAGCCCCACGTGTCCGAAGTTGCTGCCCATCTTGTCGGTGAAGTGCGGCCTGCCGAGGCGGCGCTGCGCCCGCGTCTGCGCCAGATAGCGCTCGCCGAGGTGGGTCAGCTGCTCGAGCGTGAGGTGCGCGATCGAGTGCGGGTAGCGCGGTGGTGAAGCATCGGGCTCCTCCTCCCGATGACCGAGCTCACTGGCAAACTGCGCGATATCGCTCAGCTCGTGCGTACCTTCAACCTGTGAGTGACTGGCGAGGATCTGCTCGATGAGCGTCGAGCCGGAGCGCGGCAGGCCGACGATGAAGATCGGATCGGGCGAGGGGCAGCCCGAGCCCGCGCGGGCGGCCAGGAACTCGCGTGTAAAAAGCGCCTGCGTCCGTTGCACGAAGCTGGTGAAGGCCTGCGGCTGATAGCGCACCAGCGCGCGCCGCAGCGCGTTGCCGCGCGCGTAGTGCCCGAATGAGGCACCGAAGTCCCCGGCGTCCTCCGCTGCCTTGCCGAGCGCGAACTCGAGCTGCGAACGAGCGCTATCGGTCAGCTCCTCGCGTGCGAGCTCGGTGCGCAGGGCGGCAATGTCGCCGGGGCTGAAGCGGTAGGTCTTCAGATCCGTAAGCGCGGTCCAGGCACTGACGAATCCGGGGTTGAGCTCGAGGCAGCGCCGATAGGCGGCGATGGCCTCGCTGCCACGGCCCGCGGTGCGAAGCGCGTGGCCGTAATTCAACCGTATCACTTCGCTCTCGGGCGACTCGCGCACCAGCCCCTCGAGGACCTCCAGGGCGCGCTCGGCGTGCCCCAGCAGGATATGCGCCATGGCCTGCAGCGTGCGGTAGCCCGCGTTGGCCGGATCCGAGGCCAGCAGCCGCTCGATGAGCGGCAGCATCGGCTCGCCCCTCTGCTGTTCATGGAGGATGCGCACCAGGTCGACTCGCGCGCGGCTGTAGCCGGGCGCGAGGCGCAGGCATTCGGTGAGAAGCCGCTCGGCGAGGGGGTAGTTCTCGCGGGCGCTCGTCGCCTGCGCCAGCAGGCGCAGCGCCGTCACATCCTGCGGCGCCCGTGCGAGTGTCTGTCGCAGCAGCTCCTCGGCCACGCCGTAGCGCTGACTGGCAAGCGCCTGCGCCGCCTCGCTGAAACGTGCGCCCTCGGGCGAGAGCTCCTCGAAGCGTGCCCACGCACGATCGCACGCCGAGGCATCACCGCGCGCCGCGTAGAGCAGCGACAGCTCACGCCACCCCTCGGCGAGGTCGGCAGAGAGCTCCACGGCGCGCTCGAGTGCTGCGAGCGCTTCGCTCTCGCGTTGCGCTGCGCGCAGCGCGCGGGCGAGCTCGAGGCGGATCACCCCGGATTCGGGCTGGGAGGCGGCGAGCTCGGCGAGCTCGGCGGCCGCCGCCTGCGCATCTCCCGAGGCGCGGTGCGCGGCGCCGAGCAGCAGCAGCGCGGTCGGGTCTCCCGGATGCGAGCGCAGAATCGCAGCGGCGGCGCGCGCGGCCGCCTGCGGCTCGCGCTCCAGCAGCGCTGCGACCCGCATCAACTCAAGATCCACTTCCGGTGAGGACTTCAAAGGCAGCTCTTCGGGGGGGCACGGGGCCGGGTTAGAATCGCGGCGCAAAGAGGCAAGAACATAGGTGACAGCGATGAGCGACGTCAACGCCGCGGGCAGCGCGCCGGGCACGGACCAGGCCACGGTACTGCGGTTGATTCAGGCGGCCAAGAGCGCCGGCGCCGCCGGCCGCACCGCCGAAGCCGAGCAGCTGCTGGCACGCGTCGCGCAGCTCGCGCCTACCCATCCGGCGGTGCTCAATGAGCTCGGGATGCGGATGCTCGCACGGGGCGAGGCCGGCAAGGCGAGCGAGCTCTTCCGGCGGGCGACCCAGGCGGACCCGAAGCATCCGAACCTGTGGTCGAACCTCGCCTCGAGTCTGCATGCGCTCAACCAGCTGCCCGAGGAGCTCGTTGCCATCGAGCGCGCGCTGGCGCTCGAGCCGCGCCACCTCGCGGCGCTGTTGCAGAAGGGCACGCTGATGGAGGCGACCGGAGATGCGCGTAACGCGGCGCGCGTCTACCGCAATGCGCTCGCGACGCTCCCACGGGGAGCCACGCCGCCGGAGACGGTCGCCGCGGTGATCGAGCACGCACGCGCCGCGGTCGCGCAGGACGAGGCGGCGCTCGCCGCCGCCATCGAGGAGCGGCTCGCGCCGATACGCGCCAACCACCGCGGCGCCCCGCACCGGCGCGTCGAGCGTTGCGTCGAGCTTCTCACCGGCAAGCGCGCCCGCTTCACGCCGCAGCCGACCTTCATGTATTTCCCGGAGCTTCCCGCGGTGGAGTTCTTCGATCGCGAGGACTTCCCGTGGCTCGATACGATCGAGGCGGCGAGTGATGAGATCCGCGCCGAGCTGATGAGCGTGCTCATCTCCGACCGCGAGGGACTCGAGCCCTACGTCGCCTATCGCGAGGGGGTGCCGCTGAACCAGTGGAAGGAGCTCAACAAGTCGCGTCGCTGGAGTGCCTACTTCCTGTGGAATCAGTCGGTGTCGCAGCGGGCACACCTGGCGCGCTGTCCGCGCACCGCGGATGCGCTGCGCAGCGCGCCGCAGTGCGACGTTGCGGGACGCGGGCCGACCGCGTTCTTCTCCATACTGGATGCGCACACTCGCATCCCGCCACACACCGGCGTGCTCAATACTCGCCTCACCGTGCACCTGCCGCTCATCGTGCCGCCGGACTGCGGCTTTCGCGTCGGCAGCGAGACGCGCGCGTGGCTTCCCGGCAAGGCGTGGGTGTTCG
>Ga0302325_10006990_pt1 | contig 25181 bp, 20 predicted proteins | sample Palsa_T0_2_FD_201948 | JGI IMG/M metagenome (GOLD analysis project Ga0302325, IMG submission 201948) | Peat permafrost microbial communities from Stordalen Mire near Abisko, Sweden - Palsa_T0_2 | ecosystem: Environmental > Terrestrial > Soil > Palsa > Peat permafrost | place: Sweden: Abisko... | reverse complement strand
GACCGGACTTGTTGCAGGACAGCAAATATCCGAAGAGCTGGCCGCTGGAGCGTTCGCCGTATTATTTAGAAACGAATGTGCCGGGGCTCTTTGCAGCGGGCGATGTGCGGCACGGATCGGTGAAACGGTGCGCGTCGGCGGTGGGCGAAGGCGCGATGGCGGTTACATTCGTGCACCGCTATTTGGCGGAAACTTAAGGAGGGCATTTATGAAGGCTTGCACTCATTTGAATCAAATTCGCAAGGTGACGCCGCGGACTCCCGAGGGCTGCGAGGAATGCTTGAAAATGGGCGATACGTGGGTGCACCTGCGATTATGTTTGGAATGCGGGCATGTGGGGTGCTGCGATTCGTCGAAAAATAAACATGCGACCAAACATTTTCAGCAAACCAAGCACGCGATCATGAAGTCGTTCGAGCCGGGAGAAGACTGGGGTTGGTGCTACATTGATGAGATCGAGCTGGGATCGCGTGAACTGAAAGCTCCCTAGAAGATTATTTTGGCGCAGGGAAATCTTCGGAGGCGGCGAGGGCAGTGGGATAAACCCCGATCACGCGGTTTACTTGCGTCATATTCACCACGCCTTCGACCATTCTTGACAGCGCAGCCAGGCGCAGCGTTCCTCCGCATTTGGAAAGCCTGCTGAAAGACTTCACGATTTGGCCTACGAATGCGCTGTCGATGTGATCCACTGCGGCCATGTCAAGAATGATGCGCGTTTCGTTCTTCGCGATGTGGCTTTCCACTTCCTGATCGACGCGCTTGCAATCCGGGCCCATCTGCACGCGCCCGCTCAATTCAAAGACCCAGATTCCCGGCTTGATTTCTTTCTTCGATAGCATCACGCGAATTGTTACCTCACTCCCGGGATTTTGGCGACGCGTTCAGCGCAACTAAGCCTCGAACGGAAATTGCCGGATCAAGCGCATACAGTCCGCCAATGCTTTCAAGACTGAATCTCCCCACCCCGACGGGACGAATGCGGCCGTGCTCTGATTCACGGGCTTGTCGGCTTCGGCGAAGAAACGCAAATGCTGTCCCTGAGGTGCCACGGCAAATTCCTTGACGGTAATAATGAACAGGACGTTTTTTCCGTTCTGACTCTTGTTCATCGTGAAGTAATGCAGCTGAGCCAACTCCTCTGCGCGGTCAGCCTGAGCATACTGCCAATCCTCCACGTTGAGCCTCCTGGCGCGTGCACAAACGCGCCGCAATCAAGAGCTTGCGGAAAGACGAAATAGTAGGACGCGAACGTTGGTAAGTCAATGCGAGTGAAGCAAGCGAGCGTCAGGACCGGCTGCCCTTCTTCGTCGCAGGCGTCGCATGAGTCGCGGTGCTAGAGGGTTGACCTCTCATCATCTCAATCTGAGATCACGAACTTAGAACTCCAGGCGCAATTGGAACGCGATCATGCGGGGAGTGCTATCGCCACCCAAACCGACGCCGAGTAAGCCAGTCGGAGGAGAGGTGGCGTAAGTAAGGGCGCCAAACCCGGTCTGGGTTGAAGGTTTGCCTGGAATGCCGGCCAGCGCCATGCTCGGAAGGCCAAAATTGGGATGATTGAATACGTTGAAGAACTGCGTGTCGAAGCGCAGCCTCACACGCTCGCTAAGGGCAACCGATTTCGTCAGGTAGAAATCACTCCAGGCGAAATCTGGCCCGCGTAGCGCGTTACGGCCGAGGTTCCCGAATTGACAATTCGCGGGACTGTCGCCATCGAAGCATGCGCCAGTGCTCGGGTCCACGGTGGAGACGAAGGCATCAGGATTGAGCCACTGAACCGTGCCCGGTTGTGTGACGCCTGGAATCGGATGGTGTTCGTAGAGCGGTACGCCGGGAATAATACTCGCAAATTGTGGGCCACTGCCGTTCACGATGCCGTTTCCATTGGCTGAATAGGGCGTGCTTAGAACGGAGAATGGGATCCCGCTATGCCAAAATGCAGTACCCGACACCTGCCAGCCGTTCAGTGCGTAGCCGAGGAGCCGGTTTTGAACTTTGATCGGCAATTGATAGACGTATTGAGCGTTGAGATTGTTTCGGATGTCGTAGTCGCAAGGACCGTAGTCGCGAGCTAATTCTCCCGGGAGCGGGGCCAGGATTCCTCCTGCCGAGAACTGTAGGAATCCGCCGTTCGAGACTGTGTCCATGCAACGGCTCCAGGTGTAGTTGATTTGTCCCATCAGGCCGTGACCCAGGCGTTTCATGGCGGACAGTTGCAAGCCGTCGTAGTGACTGTTAGCGCCGGTGGAAAATTGTGTGACGGCCCCGAATCGAGGATCAGTAGAGTGGGCATAAGGAAAAGGAGCGAAACATCCGTCGCAGACTGTTTGATAGCCGTTCACTTGCGTCAGATACGGTTGGTTTACGGCGCGGGTTCCGACGTATTGTGCGTGGATGCTTGCCGTGGTTCCGAATTCATGCTCCAAACCAAGACTCCACTCCATGAAGTACGGCGCGTGAAGTTTGCCATTCGGGACCGCAGTGATGGCGACCGGAGGAAGACAAGTTGCTGAACTCGCTTGTGGAGATGCGCACGAAAGCTGGCCCTGCGGAAATCCCGAGCTGAACGTCTGATTGGCCGCCACGGTTGCGTCAACCGCACTGTTAAGAACTCCCGGCGCAATCGCCGTTCCGCCCGCAGTGCCAAGAAGGCCGCCCTGAAAAGTTTTGACGTACGGTGGGTTGACACCAACCACATCCGCGATGCTGCCGGGCAAAATATCGCTGAAAACGCCGAAGCCGGCACGGAGCACCGACTTGGACTCAAATTGCCATGCGATTGCTGTTCTCGGTTGCAAAATCGCCAGAGGTGTCGACGAGAAGACGTTACCCCGACCGGTTAGAATGGCAGCGTTCAACGGCTGATTCACATCATGCGAGATGGAATCGAATGAGCCGCGAAGGCGAGCAATTTGGTCATGAGGATTTAAGGGGTTGGAATTGAAGGTGTCTCGAATGCCGAAAGTCCACGTCAGCTTCTTGGTCACTTTCCAAGTGTCCTGCGCATACACATCGAGATTCAGGAAGTTAAAGGGTTCGTTTGCAAACGTGGGGAAAGTCTCTGTTGCCGTGGATGCGACTCCCTGGATGTATTGCTCCAGGGTGGCGTAGGTTACAGTGGGGACCGAGCCCTCACCGAAGTCATAGTCATTCAGCCGCAGGATTCGCGTATTCGTTCCAAACCGTAGTTCGTGTGCCCCGCGACTCCAGGCAAGGTTGTCGTTGATGAAAAACCGTGAAGCGCGTCTTCCCTGGACCCAAGTATTGTCCAATCCTCCGACAGGTGAGAATGCGTTCGGGCCAGTACCTTCCAGCACGATGGGAAAGGCGGAGAGAGTCTTCTGAAAATGTGCAGGCCCGAATAAGCTCTCATACCACGAAAATGCCGGGTTGAAGTAGTTCACAAGATTCTGCGAAAAGACGTGGGTATATCCGGCAGCAAACGAGTACAGGGGTTGAGGAGAGAAGGCGTTGAATAGAGGATTGATCGGATCTGTATAGGCAGCTTGGAGTCCGGTGTCGGCCTGAAAGCGAAACCAAGAGGTGTTATTCTCATTGAAGTTGTAATCGATGCGGGCCGTCTGGACTTGTTCGCGATCATCGCTTGAGTGCGAAACACTCTGGCTGTTAGCGCAACCATCCCCATTGGTGCCAAGTGGACACCCCAGTATCGCCCGAGGTGCCCCACTGGTGTTTCCGTACAGGGCAAACATCTGCCGATAGAACGGAGCCGACTGCGAAGGGACCTGCTGCAATACGTAATTTTGGAATGCCGTCGTCGGAACGATCGTCGGCGTGACGATGGGTAGCGCGATCCGAACCCACTCGCTATCGAAGAAAAAAAACAGCTTGTCATGGACAATCGGGCCGCCCACACTGCCCCCGAAGTGATTTACGGTAGAGCGCGGCTTGTGATCTCCCAAGGTAGCATTCGTGAAATAGTCAGCCGCGTTAAATCTCGACCCATTCCACAACTCATAGAGATTGCCGTGAAACTGGTTCGAACCTGATTTTGTAACATAGTTGACTTGGGACGCTCCGTACCGCCCCTGGTCGACGGCATAGGAAAGCGTGTTCACCGTCACTTCCGATATCGAATTCAATCCCAGAACGAGGTTGGTTGAGAGTCCGCTGTTCAGATTCGTCAACGGATCGTTCGTTTCCAGCCCGTCTACGATGTAGCCGTTTGAGAGCGCGGGCAGTCCATTAAACTCGACGTTGCCGTACCCGTTCGTCCCGCCGACAAAATCGTTGCCGCTGCCTGCAGTATTGATGAGCGCTCCCGCGGCAAACTGAAGCGGATAGGTCAAGTCACCGCCTGGATTCGGGAGATTTTCCAACTCATGTGCATTCAGAGTCGTGGAGGTATTCGCATTCTCCGGATTGAGGATCGGAGCTTCGCTGCTTATCTCAATCGTCTGATTTGATTGCGCCACCCTAAGCGTGAAATTCACCGTCTGCTTTTGCCCCAGTGCCGCAAGCACATGGTCGTTCTGTTGCGAAGCGAAGCCCGCTGCTTCCACCCTGACCGAATAAGCGTCAGGTTTTAGCTGTGGCAAATTGAAACGGCCCTCGTCGTCGGTCTTGACACTACGCTGTAGGGCGGTCTCGCGATTTGTGATGGTGACCGTAGCTCCCGGAATGGCCGCATTGGTTGAATCCGTCACCTGGCCGACGATCGCACTGGTGGTCTCTCCCTGCGGAAGAGCCTTCCCAGGAAGCAGAATAATGGAAAGGGCTGCCACGGTCAGTCTATACATAGCGATTCGCGTCACGGCTCGTGTACCGACTTTTGGGGCTCGCGGGTCAGGGAGGCGTCGAGAAGCTTGACTCTTTCCGATATCCTCATTCGCACTCCCTAGCCTCGCTTAGTCATATTAACCTCAGTTAAGTATACAAGTAAACGTCGATAAACAAGTCATATGCGGAATCCGAACGACAGAAGGTGCCAACGCAGGGCGTGCAGCGCACAATTCCAGGCAGGTCGCAATTCCTATTCATTTCTTGATTAACGGTATTTTCCGATAGGCCTTCGGGAAAGAGGGAGGCAGCTCTTCGGGTGAGGTTTTTTTTCCTGCGCTCAGTTCGCAGCGTGTGCAAGCGAAACGAACTAGCTGATGCGTCTTTCGATTAGCATTTCCCGCCGATAGTGGCCAGGAGCGCGATCGAAAAAACGCTCGAACGCACGGACGAAACTGGGGGGATGCTTGTAGCCAACGGCGTAAGCGACTTCCTTGACGCTCATGTTGCCCTGTAGCAGAAGTCGGGCGGCTCGGTGCAGCCGCTGTTCCACCAGCCGGCGGCCAAGACGCGAACCGGTCTGGGCCTTGAACAGATGCTGGAGATATGACGCGCTCAACCGGAATTCCAATGCGAGATCGCCGATGGAGCAAAGCGATCCGGATTCGATTATTTCTAGGATTTTGCGGAGGCGCGCGTCCTGCTCTGCAGGGTTCAGCAAACGACCTTCGGCCGCGGAGACAGCGCGGCGCAAGGAATTGCTGATCGAGGATGGTTGCCTTGAACGAGTCTCGGTCAAAATCGCTCCTTAGGAGCACGTACGAGAATGCCGCTATTATACTACATTGACACTTGCGTAATAAGTACCAGGCGAGCGCAGCGGCACTGGAGCCGCTCAGCGCCAATTCACCTCTTGCGTGAGAAAAAGCGACATCCGTCTCTCTCCTCGCAATCAGGTAAATCTTGCAGCGGCCAGAATGCTTCAAGGCAAAGCGCCTGTTCTGAACAACGCGTACAGGAACGCACTGGGGTGCGTTTGCGCGAGTCAAACTATCTTTCGTCCACTGTGAGCCGGTCTGGGAGGCCGGCGATGCCATGAAAATCGCTACTCGGCATTTATCAAAAGCCGAAATACATGTCAAGAACTTTTCATAAATGGTTGGGGAGCAGGAAATGCGAGGAACGCTGGGCCTGAAGCAGAACGATTTGCAACGAACGATGACGACTTTAATTTGCGTGGAGGGAGCGTACAATGTCTAAGCTCAGTGGCGAAATCAAAGAGGAGATCTCCTTCTAATGCGATCTTGGGTCTTGTTTGGCTTGCTGATGTCCCTGCTCTGCTCCAGTGTGTTTGCGGCACCTTCACAGTCTGACGTCGAGGCCCGCAGAAAGGCTCTGAACGATCTGCTCGCTGAACGCTGGGAGTACACTCTTCGCACTAGCCCGCTCTACGCTTCCTTCCTCGGGGACAAACGCTGGAACGACCAACTCGACGACTTCTCCCAAAAGGCCATTGACGACGACCTGGATCAGAGCAAGAAATTTCTGGTCCGCTTCGAAGCGATCGACACCAGCGGCTTTCCGGAGCAGGAAGCGTTAAACAAAACCCTGATGGTCCGCGACCTGCGGATGAGTCTCGAGGGAGCCCGATTCAAGCCTTGGGAAATGCCGGTGTCGCAGTCCAGCGGCGTGCACATCGACCTGCCGCAACTTGTGTCCGTGCTTTCGTTCCAAACGGTCAAGGACTACGACGACTACATTTCAAGGCTGAAGCAAATTCCCCGGCTGTTCGATCAAACCGAGATCCAGATGCGCAAAGGCATGGCCGAGGGGCTGATGCCGCCGCGAATTCTGCTTGAGAAAGTGGTGGAGCAGGCCGACGGCATCGCCAGCAAAGCTCCCGACGCCAGTCCTTTTGCGGAGCCCTTCGCCAAGTTTCCTGAATCCATCTCCGCCGCGGATCAGAAACGGTTGCGCGAGCAGGGCTTGGCTGCGATTAGCGCATCCGTTCTCCCCGCCTACGTGCAATTCACGAAATTTGTGCGTGAAGACTACGCGCCGAAAGGACGCGCCGAGCCTGGCTTATGGTCGCTCGCGGATGGCCCCGCGCGCTATGCTTTCCTGGTGAAGGAGAGCACCACCACCGATCTTTCGCCGGAAGAAATTCACCAGATCGGTCTCGCTCAGGTGAAGGAAATTGAAGCACGCATGTTGCAAGTCGTCAATCAGCTCGGCTACAAGGACCTGAAGAGTTTTGGCGCCTCGCTCCCGACAAATCCCAAGGTCCACGCGCATTCCCGCCAGGAGATTGTCGACCTCTATCAAAAGTATATTGACCAGATGTATCCGAAGCTGCCCTTGATGTTCGGACGTCTTCCGAAAGCGAAACTGGAGGTCATGCCGATCGAGGAGTTCCACGAGAAACAGGCCCCCACGCACTACGTGGACGGGTCTCAGGATGGATCGCGGCCTGCCCATATCATGGTGAACACCGGCAATTTTGAAAAGGGCACCACGCTGGACATAGAAACCACCGCGTATCACGAGGGCGTTCCCGGCCACCACATGCAGATCGCCATCGCACAGGAACTGCCGCAGCTTCCGCCTTTCCGCCAAAACGAGTATTACACCGCCTACACCGAGGGTTGGGCTCTTTACGCGGAGCGCTTGGGCAAAGAGGTGGGATTCTTTCAAGATCCCTACAGTTATTACGGGCACTTGCAGGACGACATGCTGCGCGCAATCCGGCTGGTCGTGGATACCGGCTTCCACTATAAACACTGGACGCGGCAGCAGGTGGTTGACTTCTTTCACGACCATTCGGCGATAGATGAGTACGAAGTGCAGAGTGAAACCGACCGGTACATGGCGGTGCCGGCCCAGGCGCTGGGATATAAGATCGGCCAGCTCGAGATCCTGAAGTTGCGCCAGTATGCCAAGGACCAGCTAGGCGACAAATTTAACCTGAGCAATTTTCATGATGAGGTGCTGGGCGCGGGTGCACTGCCGCTGGATGTTCTGTCGGCGCGGATCCATGAGTGGGTAGCAAAGCAAAAGGCGAGTGCGTCTACCGATTGAAATCGGAAAGCTCCGTATTCCGGTGCGGCCCGAATGGTTCCGCTTGAAGGAGATCTTCCCATGAAGCAAAATCGCAGGAATTTCATGAAGGGCACCGGCGCGGTCTGGGCTATGGCGTTCGCGGGCCGACTGCCCGCGACACTTACGAAGGCGAACCCTGCCGGACCGGAGGCGCATGGCATGCCACGCGGACTCATCTTGTTGAACATTCGCCGCGGCGCCGAATACCGCCTGGGCGTGAAGAAGGACAAAGGGATCCTCGATGTAGTCGAAGCGGCGAGGATTCTGCATATGCACGCGCCGGCCACAATTGACGATTTGCTTCAGAACGAAGACGGCCCGAGCCTAAGTGCGCTGGTGGACGCGTCTGCCAAGTCGAAGGAAGCACAAAAAGCATACCTGAAGGAAGACACGGTCGAATTCGGCCCGGTGGTGACGCGCCCCGAGAAAATTGTCTGCATTGGGCTGAACTACCGGCAACATGCCATCGAGATCGGAGCGCCGATTCCGAAGCAGCCGGTGCTTTTCAACAAGTTTAACACCGCGCTCAACCGCCATAACGGCACCATAAAACTGCCCGTGGAATACGCGACGAAATTCGACTACGAGGCCGAGATGGTAATAGCGATCGGACGCGAAGCGAAAGCGGTAAGCGAAACGGACGCGCTTTCCTACGTGGCCGGCTACGCGACCGGCAACGATTTCACCGCGCGGGACCTGCAGCTGGAAACCGGCGGACAGTGGATGGTGGGCAAGACGCCGGACCAGTTCGCGCCGCTCGGCCCGTATCTGGTGACAGCCGACCAGATTGATCCCGACAATCTGAAGATTGAGTGCCGCGTGAACGGCGAGACGCGGCAGTCTTCCAATACGAGCGACTTCATTTTTAACACGCGGAAGATAATCAGCTACGTTTCCCGCGTCATCACGCTGAAACCCGGCGACATTATTTTCACCGGCACTCCCCAGGGCGTGATCCAGGGCAAGCCCAAGGACCAGCAAGTATGGCTCAAGCCGGGCGATAAGATCGCGTGCAGCGTAGAAAAGCTGGGCGAATTGAAATTCGAACTCGTGTAAGAAGAACGAATCTGTTTAGCTAAAAACCCCGAAGATGGCCTTAGCCGTTCAAATCACTTCTTGGGATTATCCACACTGCAGGCGTCTTCAACGGGCGGCGAGTTAGGCATGTCAAACTGCATTTCGAGTTGCGATCCACGGTCATCCTCCGCAGTTATTTCCACGGTGTGCGCGCGAAGTATTTTCTTCAGCCAATCTTTAGGGATGGCGGCAGAAGTCTTATCCGTTCCCGGGGACCATTTTTCTTCCACTTCTTTGGCATCGTCGATGCGATATCGAACGGAGATCTTTGGGTAGTAGGACGTTCCGTGGATTTCTTGAGGCTCAACATAGTCGATCTTCATGGGCGTGCCGATGAGGAGATTCGCGGCTGCGAACTTGCCCTTGCGAGTTCCGCCACCGGGGGCGCAGTCCACCACGAAGGCAGGACGATTAGAGACATCACCCTGTGGAGCTTTAAGGAATTTTCCTGCCAAGGTAAATCGAGTGTAGGGAGTCCCACGGGCGGAACTTGTCTTTTGAGACTGCCGCCACACTTGCGCCGACGAGGGCTGTTGGGGCGGCAGCGCCGAGAATCCTAACGACGCCAACGCAAGCGGCACGAGCAGAAGCAATGGGTCAGGTTTCATGGTTTCACCTCCCTGTAAGGTTTCGGCGGAATTCGTAACTCAGGCAGCGCGATTGTGCCGAATGCAACCACATCCGTCGAGAAACCTCATGGTAGCCAAGAGCACCCAGAACCGCAACCCGGCAAGCGGAGTCCGAAGAAATGCGCCGCTGCGGGTGTAATGAACTCTGCTTTGACTGCCAAGCGCGAGGCCTGTAAGATTTGCGGCGCCTCAGTCGAGGAGGAAGAGATGCGAAATTGGATTCTATGTTCATGTATCGCGCTCGCACTGCCCTGCTTTGCATCCGCACAGCAGCCCGCGGCGGCGGACAAAGCGGCCCAGAGCACGCCGTCAAAGAATGCGACGGCTCAGCCCAAGCTCGCCGACTTGCTCGAAGCAAAGGTAAGAGCCGCGTGGGAAGCATTCAAAAACCGGGACAAAAACGGCTACGCCGCGTTTCTCACCGACGACTTCCAGGCCGTGGAAGCGAACGGCGATGGCGAACATGCCAAACTTCATGTCCTCTTCGAAGTCGAGCACAGCATGTACACCGATTATCTGCTTCAGCTTTTCCAGGTGCAGCAGCTCGGGGCCCACTACGCTTTCGTTACGTACGAAAGCACCATGCAATTCCCCAAAGGTTCGGCCGTCCGTTTCAAAAGAGTTTTCATCGGCGAACTTTGGACCAACCGTGACGGGGAATGGAAAATGATGCGCTATCAAGAGACCGCTGTCCGTTAGGTCCGCCGCCCGGAAAAAACGGAGCCCGAATCTGCTGATGCAAATTCGGGCTTCGCTTCGAAATCACTTCCAAGGTTTCAATTACTGCGCTGCATACACACCGACGCAACCATCTGCCGCGATGGTCTCACAATTGGGACCGCCCGAAGGAAGCGGCACGAAGATGTGATTGTTCTTCGGATCGGCCGCGACGCTGTGGGCGTTGCCGTTTGTGGGGACGTTTTGCAGCCACTGCCTGGACCCGGCATTGATGACGCCGAGAACCGGGCCGGAGGGCATGTCTCTCGAGGCCGTGTAGTAGTTGTTGTCGCCTGGGTTATACCAAGTCTCATCTACGAACCCGACATTGTTGATGACAGTAAGGATGGCGCCGGTGGTGCCATTGATAATGACGGAGGATGGCGCGAACGCGCGTCCATCGTGGTCGGCGCAACCCACAAAGACATCCGTGCCGGGTCCCTGATTCAAGCTTGTGGGCATGCAATTCGGCACCGGAAAACTGTTAATCACAGCGGGTACAAGACTCGTGACACCGCCGACTGTCACTGTATGAAGTGGATCAATTACGTCGATGCTGCCCACGGTAATGTCAATGGTCGAATTTCCGTTCGTCAGCAGGAAGAACCCTGTGGTGGGCTGAAAGAGCATCCCACCCAATCCAGCGGGGGCAATGGCGCCGATGCATTGGCTTGGTGACGCGATTGGATCACAAGTCTGGTCATATACTCCCGTGTGGATGTCGAGGATGGGCCCGTGATGGCAAGCCACATCCGGGTTGAAACCGGCGGCATGGCCGGAGGCGCCGGACGGAACCGGTGGACCGGTCGTGCCGGGCACAGAGCCGAAGAATTGAAGGGAAGGATCGGGGCAGACAAACCCATTCGCGGCGTTCTCGCCAATGTCATCTATCACGGAGTTCGTATTATTATTTTGGGGAGCGCCGTCGTAGTAGATCTGGCCAAGGATGCACGAGGCGAAGTTCGCCGGAAACGTTGTTGTGATCGACGGACCGCCAGGTCCGGAGACATAGGTACTAATACCCGGACTGAATGGATCTGTAGCAGTAGGGTCCGCGACTTGAGAATAGGGGAGACAATGTTGTTGCGCGTCGGTTCCGGTTCTAGTCACGATCCCGGTGGCGTCAACGATGGTGACGAAGGGAAGTCCCGGATCGCCGTTGATTACCGCAAAAAGAAAACGCGAGGAGCCGTCCTGCGGGAAAGTCACGACTCCGCCGGTTGTGGCAAGTTCATCGCCGCGGAGGTCGCCGCAGCTAGGGTCAGAGAAGGCTCTTCCGTTTGCAGACGACTGACATCCAGTGATGCCAGTGGGACCGTCATAATCGGGAGACGAGCCCGTTACAATCGTGGCGGTCAACACCGGCGGCGCTGTGTAACCGCTTGAAATCATTGGAACCAGGTCGAATACCTCAACTTGCGAGCTGCCATTCCCGACAAACATGAAATTTCCATCGCCCGTGATCTCCAGACCATTCGGACCCGAAAGCGGGTTCAGGTTGTTGGCGCGGGAAGCGCAGCATTGTCCGCCCACGAATCCGCCGAAGTTGCCGTTGGGACCAAAACCACCAGGAAGGCGGAAGCCATCGGTCTTGCATCCGAACCGTGTGAAGTTGCCCTGTGCGGATGTGACGGGAGGAATAGTCTCCCCGCTCGTGGGATCCACCCAGCATAGGCTGGTATTATTCCCGGCCTCAGCTACCGAGTTCTGTCCACCGATGGCCCACAACGCGATGTTGGAAGTCGTACTGAAAGCCGGAACGTCAAGACCGATGCGATCAGACACGTAATAAAGGCGGTTGACCGGATCCACCCAGCTGATGTCAAAAATATTGAACGGCCCACCAGGCTCGCCATTGGGATTGTGTTCCGGCACGAGCATGACGTCAATCAACCCAATCGTCCCGTTCTTATCGGTGCCGCAGACGGGACAGCTCTTGGAGCTGCTGCTGCAACTGTTGGAGATGAACATCACTCCCAGCAGAGCGACGAGCGATAGAAGGGGAAGCATTTTCGGTTTCATCAAATTTCCTCCTACGAAATCGGCCGGAGGCCGAACTAAAATTTCAAAGAAACTGTCCACTGGGTCCGCAGCACTCCTGGATTCGCTTCTGCCGGTCCGGATACTAGCCGGCGGTCTGATCCAGAGCACTCAAGACCCGATCAAAACCGAAACTGAATACCCTCAATAAACACAAAGTAATTGCGGGGCAAAATGCCCTGAACGCTCGGGTTCTTGAGCTGATTCAAGTTAAAATCTGACTTCACGAGAACCCAATAATTGAGATACCAGTTGAATCCGACAGTGAGCTGATCGGTGTGATCGCTAAAGGCCGGGGAGATTACCGGCGTGATCGGACAGGCCGGGATCGTGGTGGCATCGCAAGTGGCGCCCGGAGCTCTCCCCTCCAGCCAGGCATAGCGGATCTTGACTGCCCAAGCACCCCAACCGGGGCCTCCCGATTCTCCGGGAGAATTAGGACCGATGACCGGGTGTTTTACGCGCGGAATGGCATTTTCCGGCTCGCGCTCTCCGGTCAGCAAATATGTGGCCGATATGTAAGCACCCTTGCCTACAACGCCCGGAAGAGAATCGAATCCGATGCCTCCGGTTGCTAGCGAGCCAATGTTGCTGCGCTTCTGCAAGAGCTGAGCGTATTCTCCGCGAATACCCAATGGCCCGCTGAGCCACGAGAAAAACCCGTTATATCGCTCGACTCCACCATTGATCCGGAACTGCGGAAAGAAATTGTAAGTGCCGTCGTTCAAGACACCGCTGAAGCTCTGTTCGTTTGCGAGACCCTTGGACCGGCTATGCTCGGCCGAACCGCCAAAAGAAAAACCCTTCAGCCAGTGGCTGTCGGATTGCAGCCACGGGGAGAAACGGACCCTGCCGACAACTTCGGGCTCATTCGTAGTCCCGTTTGTCAGGAGACCTTGTCCATTGAAAATGCCAGCCCAGTACTGCGCACGACCTCCAAACAAATCACCGTGAACGTCAACTCCGGGAGCGCGGAAAGCCCCCCCGGCATCCGGGTAGAGTACGGAGATGATGGAGCGATTATAGAACTCAACGGAGGTGTCAGCGGTGCCGACTTCCATGGAGAAAGGCACTTTGTACTGGCCGCCCATGATCTTGAAAGCGTCCCAGGGCTTGAAATCCAAATAGGCGTCACGGATCGTAAGAGCGGAGGCTGTCTCGAACAGGAAAGCATAGTCGAGTTGCTTCCCGTAGTTGCCTTGAACGCCGAAGCGGGCACGCGTGATGTTAAAAGTGTCCGAAGGTGCGCCGTCGCCTTTGTAGAAAGTATATTGCGCATCCAGGTATCCGACGGGCATGACCTGGAAGTTGCCGTCGGAACTCCTCAAGAAAAAGTGCTCGCCGTTCCAGCCCGCGGTTGCCGGGGGAACGTCGTTAGCCTTGGTCTGAAGAACGTTGATCTCTTTTTGTAGAGCGTCGATGTCCGCCGAAGTGGCGGCGGGCGCTGAGACATCGGCATTCGAGCTCGCGGGAGCTACCGGGGTAGCGACGGGAGCTGAAACATCGGGATTGGAGCTAGCGACAGCGTTGGTCTGCACCAGGCGTGCCGGGCCACCCTGCGCCACGGCGCTCGCTTCGACGAGCCGCTGAATCTGCGCCTTGAGCTCCGCGACCTCACGGCGCAGTTGCTGGACCTCGTCCTCGGTCGCAACCTTGGGCGTTGATTTCGACTGCGTAGGGTCGTCGGATGGCTTCGCGCTCTGAGCAAAGGCTAGCGGACCAGGAGCGATGCAAAACAAAGCCAGGAGCACACACCACAATTTTGGCGAGCGCATAATTATCCTTTACGCAGAGATTTTTCAAAGCACACTGCAGGTTCGCGACAGCCATGCCAGCAGTTAATCGAATCCACCCGCATTGCTTAAGCTCCAAATTGTCTTGGTTCGTGACGAACTTGGCATACTGGTCCGCTAATCGAACCAGCTTTTTTGCAAAAAGCAGGGACGCTGTTAGCATAGCGCCCAGGGAGTGTCAAGGATATTGTGAGATTTATGGAATTTGAATGCGATATTCCAATCTCAAACTAAAACATGAAGTGTCCGCTTCCAGGAAAAGCAGAGCGCGGAAATATTTACGCAATCATTTAAGTGAGGCGCAGAGTCAGGGCCGGCAGAGAGATTCCCTCGACCTCAGCGGTCCAGTGATCGCCCTTGCCGGTCAGATGCCCGGCGGTGAGTGTGCCGGAGCTGACAATTTCTCCCGCGCTCAAGGTATGGGAGGGAAAGCGGCGGGTAATGGCGACGCCGAGTTCCGCCAGGCATAGCGCGGGGCTCTTCAAAGAATTTCTTCCGGATCCTTCTTCCACGACCTCTCCACTCTTCGACATTCGAACTTTAAAACGCGGCAGCTCGTCCAGTAGCGTCGCAATGAGGTCGGGCCGCACCCGTATCCTCTCGCCAACCACGAGCGCGGCGTGAAGCCCGAAAGAAGCCACGAAATCACTGGGCTGAAACTTCCAGTCCGGAAAAGGACAGTCGATGATTTCGAATCCAAGCGCTAGCCAATCCGAGGACGCAAGCGCAGCGGCGGCGTCAGAGCTTTCGCCTGTGACCGGCGCTTTCAAACCAAAAACAATTTCGGGTTCGATCTTCAGCGAACGCGGATGCGGGAACGAGAGAGTGGCGGAGTTGGTTTCAGCATAATGCACCGTGTCGTCGTACATGTGGGCCCAAACCAGGGTTTCGAGTTTGAGCGCGCGCCACATGGCCTTGTTCGCATAACCGACCTTGCGGCCGACGGCTCTGTGTCCAGCGGCTTCGCGAAACTGCTCGAGTTTTGTTTCAACCTCATAAGCGGCGTTGAGGTCGAAACCGGGGCGCTCGGAGGGCGGGGCGTCAACCATCCGGCCCGTCTCAGATGCGGACAGCAGTTCGCGCGCTAGTTCTTCGAAGTCATTGTGCGACATAAGATCGGTCATAAGTTGGTTCGGCCCTTCGCCGTTCTGCTGCAGATCTCTACGCAGGAGTGCGTCGCGATTCGCGGGCACGCGTAGCCCAAACGCTCAGCATCTTAGCATCAGCCATAGCCGGGTCACGGACTTCCTTCAGCGGCACCGGACGATTGGAATTTTGGAAGGCAAATAGTTGCGCGTGCCGTTTCGATGCGAATTCGACTCTATTGCTCATCGAGAGCAGCGGTGGGGGCCGTTCATAGTCTGCAACACGACTCGTTACCTGAGGCCTGGGTTCGCCCAAACGGTGGTAATTTACAATCGTAAGCTCGCTATCGTCCGGTCACGATTAGGAGGAACACGATGAAGGTGCGCGTTGCGCAGCGACGTTCTAGCCGCGGGTTGCCCTGGCATATTTTGCTGATTTCTCTTCTTGCCTTCACGCTGCGCAGCCCTTCGGCCCAAGCTCAAGATTCCGTTGTCCTGGTGGGTTCCGGTTCGAGTGTGCCGGCGCCTCTATACAACCGATGGATACAAGAGTTCGACAAGCGGAACGCTAGGATTCAGATGCGATACGTTCCGATCGGCACGGCCGAAGGGATTAAGCAGATCTCTCGTGGCGCGAGTGATTTTGGCGCGGGCGAAGCGCAACTGACAGACAACGAGCGGAAAGATGGCAGCCTAATTGAACTGCCGGTGGTACTGATCGGGATCGTTCCGATCTACAATCTTCCCGATGTCCACGGGGCGCTTCGGATTTCAGGGGACGTCTTGGCCGGGATTTTCCTCGGCGAAATAAAGATGTGGAATGCGCCGCAGATCGCGAAGCTCAATCCGGAGATTATTTTGCCGAGTATTCCGATCCAAGTAATCAATCGCCCGGGAGGAAAGGGCTCCAACTACGTCTTCACTGACTTTCTCTCCAAAGCGAGTTCCAAGTTTCGCGGTCAAATCGGAATCACATCCTCGCCCCAGTGGCCGGTTGGTGAACCTGCGGAACGCAGTTCCGATATGGCGGACAAGGTGAAAAACATTCCCGGCTCTATCGGCTACGTTGAGTATCAGTATGCCGTGAAGAGTAATATTCCCCAAGCTTCAGTGCTAAACCCTTCCGGCAAGTTTGTGAAAGCTTCGACTGAGAGTATTGCTGCAGCGTGCCAGGCAGCAGAAGCACCTCGGTGGAATAACTTTTCCGCCTCCTTGACTAATGTGCAGGGAGCAGATTCTTTTCCCATTACCAGTTTCACCTGGGTCTACCTGCGAATCCCATCGTCTGATGCGGCTCGCACAGCTGCATTGGTCGATCTTCTTAATTGGATATACACCGATGGCCAGCAATCCGCGGTGCAGGAAGGCTACTCCGCCCTGCCTCCTGACCTGCTCGTGGCGGTGAGGAAGAAAGTCAAATCCGTACAATAGCCCACGGTGTCCTAAATTTTGGATAGTCCACGAATGGTCGGCCTCGGCAAAGAGTCAGGAGCGCGCTGGTGCCGTACTCCGATGTCTTCTGATATTTGATGAGATTGCAATTCACCCACGCTCTGTTTCTGTTCTTCGCCGCGGGAATCGCAGGAACTTTGAACGCGTTAGCGGGCGGCGGCAGCTTCATCTCGTTTCCCGCACTCTTGTTCATGGGCGTGCCGCCGGTGCAGGCGAATGCCACCAATACGGTCGCGCTTTGGCCAGGGCTAGCCGCCAGCACCCTCGCATACATAAAACGGCTGGATGCGCCGGCGCGCCTCATGATCCCTCTGCTCGTGACCAGCGTTGCAGGGGGTTGGGCTGGCGCGGTGCTTTTGTTGAAAACTCCGCAGCACACTTTTCTACGCTTCGTCCCCTGGCTATTGCTGAGCGGTACGTTGCTTTTCGCATTTGGCAATACGATTCGCGCAATCGCCGGCACCAGTGCCGTGGTCAATGATCTCCGGAAGATAACTTGGCGGGCGATCATAGTGAGTTCCTTTGTGGAATTGCTGGTGGCGGTTTATGGCGGATACTTCGGGGCGGGGATCGGGTTTATCACGCTGGGAATGCTGGCGGCGTTGGGAATGCGGGACATTCACGCCATGGGCGCGATCAGGACGCTGCTTGCCGCTGCGATTAATGCTGCTGCGGTGGTGACGTTCATCCTGGCCGGAGCCGTTTTGTGGCCACAGTGCGGAGTAATGGTCGCGGGTGCTCTGTTAGGAGGGTGGTTCGGCGCGCGTTACGCGCAGAAGGCCGACCCCCGAAAGGTGCGGGCGTTCGTGATCGGCATCGGCCTGGCGATGAGCGCGTATTTCTTTTTTGTTACGTCGCGATAGGTCCGGAACGCTCCAGCGGTGCCGGCGTTCAAGGTATTTGACTACGGATTCGCGCCCTGCGATGATGGCGCGACGCCGGACGGAAACTTCAAGATCGCCCGGCCAGGCATACTGAAAACGTCCGATGCAATACATGAATTACGCGCCAACTGACTTGAATCACCAGAAGGACCTCCCTGAGGGCTTCTTTGATTTCCTGTTGCCGCTGCACAAGCAATTCACGCCCTGGCAGCAGAAACTCATCTCCAAGCGTGCGGAAGTGTTGCAAGCGTCTCATCGCGGAAATCCGCCGAGCTATTTGCCGCCCTCGGAGGCAACCACCTCCGATTGGCGGATCGAAGTACGCGACTGGTGCGCGGATCAGCGCAATCAAATGACCGGGCCGGCCGATGACGGAGCGTTGACGGTAAAACTGCTGAACTCCGGATCACCCGCCGTCATGATCGACCTGGAAGATTCCACGGCCAACGTCTGGGAGAACATCCTGTTGGCGGTCAGAAACACGATTGCCGCTTACAAGTACGAACTCAGCTACGAGGACAAGAAGCGAGGCAAGAAAGTCACAGTGCAGCGCTCAAAGACCGTGACCTGGGTGCGCCCGCGCGGGCTGCACGTTAGCCAGGGCGGGGTTATCAAGAACGAGATCATGTCCGCTTCCCTGTTCGATCTGGCGCTAATCTGGTATCAGATCGATCCGGCAAGGTTGCCTCACAACTTCTGCGTGTATATCCCCAAGAGCGAGTCTGCCGAAGAGGCTTTGTGGTGGCGCGATCTCTTCCAGGCTTTTGCCAAATCCAAAGGGCTGCCTAAGGATTACATAAAGTGCATGGCACTCGTGGAGGCGCACCCGCTGGCTTATCAGATGGAGGAATTTCTTTTCAATCTGCGCGATCACTGCCTCGGATTGAACCTTGGCCGCTGGGATTACATGGCGTCGCTGATCGATTTCATGATCGAGGATCCCAACTGGATTTTGCCGGACCGCAATACCATTCCGCACGACGTGCCATTCTTCCAGAACTTCCGCACGCTGATGCCGGAAATCTGCCACAAGCACGGAGCGCACGCCATCGGCGGAATGACCGCACTTTATCCCAGCCGCACGGACGCGGAATTGAACGAGCGCGCTCTGAAGGTCCTGAAGCAAGACAAGAAGAACGAAGCCGACTGCCTGATGGATGGGGCGTGGACTGGCCACCCGGATCAGAACGAGATCGCCGTCGCGCAGTTCCCATATCCCAATCAGATTGCAAAACGGCCCAAGTTGCCGAACTCCCATCCGGACCTGCGGCCAATCCCAAAGGGCGTGGGAGCAATAACGCTGGCCGGAACGCGAGCGGCCGTGCGCACGGTGATTCGTTATCGCAACGGTGTGCTCAACGGAAAAGGAGCCAGCCTGCTCGATGGCTACATGGAAGACCTGGCTACCGATCGCATCTATCGCCTGATGATCGCACAGCGCGTGCGGCACCGAGTGAAAGTGCCCGGCGACGACGGCAAGCCGCTCGAACATACCCCCGACTTGGTGACCCGTTTGTTTGACGAGGAGCTGGCGAAAATGCAACTCGATTTGCCGGCCGAGATCGACAGCCAAGCGGCAGCGACATTGCCCGAGGCACGCCGTATCGCGGAGGAACTGATCGTGAAGGGACACCACTCGCCGATCTAGGCTGAAATATTCTGGCGGGACCGATTCAGGCTGTAAACCGCAGAACTGTGAGTGAAAAGAAAAACTTATCACGCGATTAATAGAATGAGTTTGACGACGCCTGCCGCATGGGCGCCCACTGTTAAGACTGCGTTACGTCATAATATCGGCCGATGATCCAGCGGCCGCGCCAGGGGCGGCAACGAATGACAATGAAGTCGGTAGACACTCTTCTCGACGTTTTGCATTTCGCTGACAGTAACACGGCCGTTATCGTTCCAGAGCTCGGAATCCAAGTCACCTACGATTCCCTCCGGAAGCAGGTTTTGGCCATGGCCAACGCCTTGGCCTCCGTGGGGATTCGTCGCGGCGATTCTGTAGCGATCGCATTGCCGAACGGCCTGCCTGCGATTGTCAGCTTTCTCGCCGCTTCCATCGCTGGAACGGCAGCTCCTTTGAACTTGGCGTACCCGTATGAGGAATTTCTTTTTTTCCTCGGAGACACCAATGCGCGCATTTTGCTTTGTCCGCCGGTAGGCGCGGAATTCGCGCGCAGCGCGGCCGCCGACCGCAAGATTCCGGTATTCTCGGTGGAAATGACCGAACAGGGCGAAGTTCAACTCGTGGGCGCTTCCACCACCGCCGTTTCCGCAACCGCGCCTACGGCTGACGATATCGCCCTGGTCCTGCACACCAGTGGGAGCACGGGGCGTCCCAAGCGTGTTCCCTTGCGGCATTTCAATCTCGCGGTCTCGTCGGCGAATATCGCGAACACGTACGCGCTTTCAGAGGAAGATGTTTCGCTGTGCATCATGCCGCTGTTCCACGTGCATGGTTTGATTGGCTCGCTTATGGCCACTTTGCTTTCCGGAGGCACGGTAGTTGTTCCCACGAAATTCAACGCGCTCTCCTTCTGGCGGACGGTTCGGGAACATCGCGTGACCTGGTATTCGGGAGTGCCGACCATGCATCAGCTTCTGTTGGCCCGTGCTCATCAGAAACCACCAGAAGCGGCCACTCTGCGCTTCATACGTTCGTGCAGCGCTCCGTTGTCCTCGGCGCTCATTCACAAGATCGAGGGACTGTTCGACGTGCCCTTCGTCGAAGCCTACGGAATGACGGAAGCGGCTCACCAGATGACCTCGAATCCTTTGCCGCCGCGGCACCGAAAGCCGGGCTCTGTCGGCGTGGGCACCGGGCTTCGCGTTCGCATTATGGACAAAGAAGGCAACGATCTCGGCACTAACCGGCGAGGCGAAGTCGCCATTCAAGGAGCCAACGTGTTTCGCGGATATGAAAACAATCCCGAAGCCAACGCCCGCGCTTTTGTGCATGGGTGGTTTCGTACCGGCGACGAAGGAATGCTCGACGCAGACTGCTATTTGCATCTGACGGGCAGGATCAAGGACATCATCATCCGCGGCGGCGAGAACATCGCGCCTCACGAAGTCGATGAGATTTTACTGCGGCATCCTGCCGTTGCCGCGGCTGTCACATTCGGCTGCGTGCATCCTACGTTGGGTGAAGAAGTAGCTGCGGCCGTGGTCTTGAATGAAGCGCACAACGCCACCGAATCGGCGCTCATAGAGTACTGCCGTGAGTTGTTGGCAGAATACAAATGCCCTAAGAAGATTTATCTCGTAAAGAGTATCCCCACGACTGCGACCGGAAAAATTCGCCGTCGCGCCGTCGCCGCCGCACTGGCGGATGTCTAGCTATGCGTTTCCTGATCGCGGGGGCCGGAGCAATCGGTGCCTACATCGGTGCGCGCATGGCCCATGCCGGGTTCGATGTCACGCTCTTCGCGCGCGGTCCTCATCTTCGTGCCATGCAAGAACGTGGCGTGCAAGTGAGAAGCAGCGAGGGAGATTTTATCGCGCGGCCGAACATCGCCGGTTCCCTCGAAGAAGTTGGGCCAGTGGACGTTGTCTTTCTTGGAGTGAAGGCACACGGCCTGCCGCAACTTGCGCCGCAGTTGAGGCCCGTGCTGGGGCCGGATACTACAGTCGTCAGCACACAAAACGGAATCCCCTGGTGGTACTTCCAGGGATTCGGCGGCGATTTGGAAGGATTGCGCCTGGAGCGAATCGATCCCGGCGGCATAATTTCCTCGGCCATCGAGGCGCGTATGGTCGTAGGATCCATCGTTTACTTTTCTACCGAGATTTCCTCACCCGGGGTGGTTCAACATATCGAGGGTAATCGCATTTCTCTCGGCGAGCCGGACGGCTCGCGCTCCGAACGCTGCCGGCGAATTGCAGAGGCGCTCATCGCCTCGGGCCTGCGATGCCCGGTCACCACCCGCATCCGCCACGAGATTTGGGTAAAGGTTCTGGGAAATGCTTCGTTGAATCCGGTCAGCGCACTCACGCGAGCCACGCTGGTTCAGATGGTGCGCGATCCGGGGGTTTCCTCGCTGATCCGCACCATCATGCAGGAAGTGGAAGCAGTCTCCGGCAAGTTGGGAATGGAGTTGCCGGTTTCCATCGATCAGCGAATGGCGGGCGCAGAAAAAGTCGGGGAGCACAAAACCTCCATGCTGCAGGACCTCGAAGCGGGCCGGCCTATGGAACTGGAGGCGCTGGTCGGCGCCGTGGTGGAGTTGGGCGAGCGAGTGGGCCTTCCTATGCCCTACACGCGAACAGTGTACAACTGCACGAAGTTGTTGGCGCAAAGTGCGATGGCCCAACCGCCGAAGTGAGAAGCGCCTGCGAAACGCAGCGCCATTTCTTTTTGGATTCGCTCGACAAAAATATTTGCTAGGCTCTTGACAGCAGGGGTATACTTCGCTTGTCGGCTGGTCCGCTTACCAGACCACTTGCCCATGCCTGCGCCCATCAAATCCGCTAAACCCGACTTCGAGGTTATCCGAAGAAACAAAGTCTACGAAGAAGTCGCCAAGCAGATCGAACGCCTGATTCTTAAAAAATTGAAACCCGGAGATAAACTGCCCTCGGAACGCGAGCTGGCGGAGATTCTTCAAGTAAGCCGCAGTTCCATTCGAGACGCGATACGGGGCTTGGAACTGGTGGGCTTGGTTGAACCGCGCCAAGGCACCGGGACCATCGTTCGCGAACGAACGACCGAGTCATCGGCCAATCCTTTTGCCAATGCGCTGAAGCGCCGACAGGGATTGGTAACCGAGCTTCTGGATTTCCGCAAGATGATCGAACCGCCGCTGGCCGCGCGAGCCGCCGCCAACGCTTCCGCCGAAGAAATTTCCGAGATGGAAGATATTCTGCAGCGGCAACAGGAAACGCAGAGTCGGGGAGACGCGGCCATTGGCGAGGACGCGGAATTCCACTACAGCATTGCCCTGGCTTCCGGTAACAGTGTCGTGCTCAAGGTGATCGACACTCTGATGGACCTGCTGCGCGACACGCGTGAACACTCTTTGCAGGTGGAAGGACGCGCGCAAAAGTCGCTCGCCGGGCACCGGCGGATTCTGGCTGCCATCAAGCGACGTGATGCGGAAGCGGCCAAGGCTGCGATGCGGCGGCACATTGAAGACGTAGAAGAGATCGTACTCGATACAAAGTTCTGATCAACGGAGAGTTTCATCCCAGCAGGTCGAATGTGACGTCATGACGGAAACTGCCCATTCATCGATGACCGGAACGCTTACCCTCCGGGTTGCGGAGGCGCGGGTCGAAGACGTCGGCCACGCGATTGCGCGACTCGCGCCAGCCGACCTGTTGCGCATGGGCGCGCGGGCAGGCGACGTGCTGAAGATCACCGGCGGCATGACTGGCGTGGGGCGCGCCGAGCTTTCGAACGAAGGATTCGAAGGCATGATTCAGATAGACGGCACGTGCCGCAGCAATTGCAGCGCGGGCTTGCAGGAGCAGGTGACGGTAACGCAGATCGAGCACGAGCAAGCGGTGGCCGTGCGCTTGTCGCCGTTGTGGGTGGGAGCTGCGCCGGCAACCATCGCGCCCGATCGGATGCTGCAGGATCTGGTAGGCGTCCCGGTGATCGCGGGCTGTGTCGTGCGGGTTCCCACGTTTGCCAAGGCGGTGAACTTTCAGGTGGTGCGCACAATCCCCTCGGGACCGGTCGTGATCGGGAAACGCACCGACCTCCGAGTGGTGGAAGGCGAGCAGACCGGGGCCCGCGCTCCGTCAGTGTCCTACGAAGATATCGGCGGCCTGGAACGCGAAGTCGCGCGGGTGCGCGAAATCGTCGAGCTGCCGCTGAAGTACTCACGCATCTTCGAGCGCTTGGGAATTCTCGCGCCGAAGGGAGTGTTGCTGTACGGTCCGCCGGGAACGGGCAAGACCCTGCTTGCGCGCGCCGTGGCCGCTGAAAGCCGCGTTCACTTTATTCACCTAAACGGCCCCGAGATCATGCGGAAGTTCTACGGCGAGAGCGAGGCCAAACTCCGCGAGGTTTTCGAGGAAGCCGCTCGGCACGCGCCGGCGATCCTGTTCATCGACGAGATCGACGCCGTGGCTCCCAAACGCACGGAGGTAGTCGGCGAAGTTGAAAAGCGCGTCGTGGCCCAGCTCCTGAGCTTAATGGATGGCTTTGTCGCACGCGGCCAGGTGATCGTCATCGGTGCGACCAACATCCCCGAGGTGCTTGACCCGGCACTGCGGCGCCCCGGCCGTTTCGATCGCGAAATCGAAATTGGCGTGCCGAATACTCAAGCACGGCTGCAGATCCTAAAGATCCATACGCGCGCCATGCCTCTCGCGCCGGACGTGGACCTGAAGGAGATCGCCGAACATTCTCACGGTTTCGTCGGCGCCGATCTCGAAGCGCTGGGACAAGAAGTCGGCATGATCGCATTGCGCGGTTTCCTGTCAGCCCACCCACTGGAGACCGACGGAGCGGCATCCGCTGAACTGGGGACGTTGCAGGTCACGCGCGACGACTTTCTTGCCGGTCTGAAGGAAGTAGAGCCCAGCGCGACTCGCGAATTTTTTATTGAGAAGAGCGCGACGACCTTTGCATCCCTCGGCGGTCTTACCGAGGTGAAACGTTTGCTCGAAGCCGTAGTCGAGCATTCCCACATGCACGACGAGATTTACGAGCAGGTTGGACTGGCGCCGCCGCGAGGCATTTTGTTGGCCGGACCATCAGGTACCGGGAAGACCGCCATGGCGCGAGCCCTCTCGGGTGAAAAACAAGTGCCGCTGATTGCCATCGATGGCCCGCAACTGTACTCCAAGTGGTTGGGCGAATCCGAGAGGGCGCTGCGGGAAGTTTTCAAGAAGGCGAGACGGGCTGCGCCCTGCATCCTGTTCTTCGACACGATCGACGCAGTCGCCCCAAAGTTCGGCGCCGATCAATCCGGCACCGACGTCTATCAAAGGATTCTCAGCCAGCTTCTGCGTGAAATCGATAACTTGCGCGACGTCAAAGGCGTGATCCTACTGGCCGCTACCAATCGTCCCGAGCGCATCGAGCCGGCGCTTTTACGCAGCGGGCGGTTCGACTACAAAATTCAGTTCGCGAAACCAGACGCTGCCGATCGAGCGGCCATCATGCGGCTTTGCTGCCGGCGTGCGCCGCTCGCGCCCGATGTTGATTTCGATGAATTCGCCGAGCGGATGGAAGGGCTAACCGGCGCTGACATCGAAAGCCTGTGCAAGAAGGCGACGCTATTAGCGATTGTGGAATTTCAGGACGGCACCCGCGCTGCGCCATTCGTTGTCTTGCGAAGCGATTTTCTGGCCGTTCTTAATTCCGATTGGGGCAGTCCGAAACAGATGAAAACAGCGAACGCGCCAAGCCATAGCGCCGGAGATTCGGGTCCCGACGCATCTACTAAATCACGAGGTTGATCATGAGCTACACGGAACTTACTGTTTGGACGCGCGGCATCATCATGGACAAAGAAGGACGCGACATAGTTAATTCCGTTGCCACTTCTGCCCGGCTGGAGGGCAAATTCGCACAGGCGATGGAGAACTATGTCGACAATCCCGATCGCACGAATTGCCCAACGCGCAAATACTGTCGCGTGAGCGACAGCGTTATTGAGAACGAACTCACCTACGAAAACGAGCAGCCCAACATCATCGTGCTGG
>Ga0302325_10006989_pt1 | contig 25184 bp, 16 predicted proteins | sample Palsa_T0_2_FD_201948 | JGI IMG/M metagenome (GOLD analysis project Ga0302325, IMG submission 201948) | Peat permafrost microbial communities from Stordalen Mire near Abisko, Sweden - Palsa_T0_2 | ecosystem: Environmental > Terrestrial > Soil > Palsa > Peat permafrost | place: Sweden: Abisko... | reverse complement strand
CGCTCTTCCTTCTCGTATACCGACTCGATTGTGCTCAGATCCAACTGCTCCACCACGTCGGAGACGAAATACGCCAGGTGATCTTCCGGCAACCAGTCGCGCGGGCTCGGCGGTAACAGAAAATCTTGCTCAGGCAGGTAGGCGCGGTAGTTTTTTCCCATGCACTGAAACTTGGCATACCGAACCTGTGAGTTTCAATCTAAATCAGCGCTCCCCAGTTGAATACTCGGACACACTCCTAGTGAGAACCATGCCCGGTGAGAGATTTTGGGTGATTTCCTGTATGGCTCAGAAAAATCGGGGAGTCGATCAAGCCATCCGTGACGCAGCGCCGTTTTCAAGGTCTGGCGGAGCGTCACGATTTCCTGATGCATCGTGCTATGGGCTGGTGGCTTGCCATTCTTCTTAAGGGCTTCTTGATATCTCTGAAGTCGGTATTCCTGGATTTTTCCAGCCGTGACATCCATGAGCGGGCCGGGTGGCCGGACTTCCGCTGGGATCACGCGCGCATATGGTCCTCGCCCGTTCGGAGCGCAGCTCGCAGCGCTTCTACAGCATGTCGGCGCAAATCCGGCAGGAGCGCAAGGCCTATTATGAAATCCTCGAAGCGATGCAGAAAGGCGAGCTCGACATCACGCGCTGGCTCGAATGGTTCCTCGACTGCCTCGGCCGTTCCTTCGACCGGGCGGAGACGATCCTTGCAACGGTACTCAACAAGTCGCGTTTCTGGGAGAGCTTCGCCGCGGTGGAATTCAACGAGCGGCAGCGCGAGATCGTCAACCGCCTGCTCAACGGGTTCGACGGCAAACTGACTTCATCCAAATGGGCGAAGCTCGCCAAATGCTCACAGGATACTGCCCTGCGCGACATCGAGGGCCTGATTGGCAAGAAGGTGCTGGTCAAGGATGCCGCCGGGGGGCGCAGCACGTCATATTCTCTTGTACGGATAAAGTGAACTATCCTTTCGGGCTCGCCCGAGAGACGATGTGGTTACAAGATCTCAGTGTGTTTTTTTTGCGTTAGTCGGCGTATTCGAGAACAGATCGGTGCTTGCTGCCGTCCGGCAAATACGTATGTACGGTGGCTAGGAGTTCGGCACCGCGGACAAGTTTCACAATGAGGAGCACAACAAAATTCGCACTGTCTTAGCACCAGATTGGTATTCAGCTCATAGTTGCTATGCTCATCTGAAGGCGACTCCCCTTGGACTTGTTTCAAGAGGGCGTGAAAAGCGATCTTCGCCAATTCCACTTGGGAGATCTGAACCGTGGTCAGCGGAGGAATTGTGAACTGAGCAGTGCGATATCGTCGAATCCGACTACCGAAAGGTCGTTCGGTATCTCGATCTCTCGGTCGTATGCCTCCCGCATGATTCCGTTCGCGGTCACGTCTTTCGAGCAGAGAATCGCAGTCGGCCGGTTGCTGATGTTGTCAAACTCCCCCAGCGCCTGCATCCCGCCATCCATCTGGTGATTTCCCTGCACGACTAAGTCGGAAGAAAGTCCGATTTCCATCATGCACGTTTCGAAAGCAGTTCTTCTCTCTTGGGCTGATTTCAGACGCCGCGAGCCGGAAATGAATGCGATGCGCGTGTGCCGGAGGGCGGCTAGATGCTGCACCGCTTGCTGAATGCCGTTCCGAAGTTTATGCGGATATTGGTAGTCCCCGGGACGGTCGGTCCCGCATCAACACCAGCGGCACCTTGCGAAAACGGAGATGATCAAGGAGATCGTCTTCCATGCCAAAAGGTCAGGATGGCGATGCCGTCGACCTGGCGTTCCATCATGCGCCGGACCGAACGCTCCATACGAGTCGGATCACGCGCGGAACTCAGTAGCATCTCGTAGTTATTCTCGACTGCCAGATTTTCGAAAGTCTGCACTATCTCCGGAAAAAATAGGATTTCGGAAACGATCAGCCCGAAGATTCGAGTCCGTCCCATAGCGAGCGCTCGAGCCTGAGTGTTCGGATAATAGCCCAGTTCGTCTATTGCCTTCCACACCCGTTTGGCCGTTTGAAGGCGGACGCCGCAGAGGTGATTAATCGCCCGGGAGACAGTGGCAACAGAAACCATCGCTCCGCGGGCGATTTCGTGAATCTCCGGACTTATTCTATCGCCCACCAATAGTCGCCCGCGCACCCATTCAGAGTTGGGCGACATCGTGAGCGTTGCCGCTTCCGAGTTTTAGGAGATTCTCGGACCACAGCGGTATCGTCTGGAATTGCTGGACGAGAGCATCAGCGCATCCGGGGCGTGGCCCGCGCCAATGCCTTGCAAGCGATTGAGATTGCCAATCTCGCCTTCTAACGCAGAACTATAACAGCGGGCGAGGCAAATACCGTGGAGCTTACGAGCCGCGTTTCCATTTTCTCTTTCATGTCCGACGCTAAGTGAACCAATCGAGGAGAGATATTGAGCACTCTGGCCGGAAAAGAAGTGAAGGTCCCCAGTTTTACTTCAGGCTGTGCTTTGCGAGTAACAGAAGGCGAACTGAAGTAAAAACCTACACTTCTGACCACTCGTGAAGGCTTATTCGTGGTGAGAGACTGTCCCCAAACCGTTGATGTTAGTAACCCGCACAAGAGAAAGAAGTAGCCTGCGCGCTTCATTTCGGTGCCCCTTAGTTGAATTTATTGGCGCTGAACCAAAGTACAATGCTCGGTGGGTATTTGGAATGGTACCGGTGTGCTATTCGACACGTTCCTCGGTAACCAGCCGCGGATAACTATCGTTTCCTTCAATGCCGGACCGCCTATCACAACTACTGCGAGCAAGTCGTTGGTCATCCAGCATCAGGCCATCGGATGTTGCGGGACACCCAGAAAGTTAGTTACTAAGTGGTGCCGAAAGTTTAAATCAAATGCCAAGTTCCTCGTCCGTACGGTGAGATCTGTTAATTGCTCAATGTTGACGCGAAGGCATCCGTAAGAGAAACGATTTTCAAGGAGCTCCTAAGCTGATCGAGGGTGGCACTTGACTTCACCGTAACTGTGGCCGATTCGCCGGGAAGCAGATCAAAATAGTTATCTGAAGTTTCGACGTCGAGATCTCCGAAGGAAATGTAAATGGCTCGAGCCAGCTGCGGCGACTGTAGTGTAATCGTGTAGTTGCCGCCGACTGGATTTACGGTAGCTTCAATCCTGGGCATAACGGGCAGCTGCAGATCGTGCGTTGCGTCAAAAAAGACGAGGTTCCGGGAAACTCTTTTTCCGCCTACCTCGAGATCGACGGCGAGAAAACTGGCGCGAGGATCGGCTTTGGCCGACAGTTCGCCTTTGTCGAGGTTAAGGTAAATCGCGCTCGACTGCGGCGCGACCTGGATGTCTTTCGTTTGATCGAGCAGGGCTTTACCCGAGAAATCCAAAAGCCGCGTGTGGATGGTCGCGCCGAGGGGCTGCAGTTTGTCCGATACGACGTACACGTCCACTTTGTTGTCGTGCAAAAAGGGAGAGACCAAGACGTCATCGTAGAAGCGGCGGGCATAGTAATGAAGCGCCTTCCAACGACCGTAGTAATCAATGCTCGCCCAGGAAGCTACCGGCCAGCAATCATTTAATTGCCAGTACAGAGAACCCATGGTACGCGGCCGCTGGCGGCGCAAATGCTCGGCGCCGATCTTGATTATTTCCGCCTGTTGCACCTGACTCAGATAGACGAACGAGGCAAAATCCTTGGGCTCGCGATATTCGCGCAGCATGTAGGTCAAGATGCGTTCGTTGCCGCCCTTATTTTTTTGGTGTGCCTGCATGACGGTGGAACGAATGTCAAAATCTTCCGGCTTGCTGGCGAAGGTCCGGATGGTTCGCATCTCGGGAAAAGATTGGAAACCGTATTCCGTCATGAAGCGTGGAAATTGCTTGGTGTAGTCCTCTGCCGGCGCCTGCTGGTGCCACACGGCCCAGTAGTGCATGTCGCCGTTGTGTTGATTGTCGGGAATTTCTTCGAAGTCGGCGCTCGGTGAACTCGGCCAGTAGGGCGCGGGATCGCCGTACTGATTCACGGCGCCTTTGAGGATATCGGCGAACATGATGATGTAATCCTGCCAGACGCGGTCGCGGATTTCAGGAGAAATTGCTTCCTTAAATTCCTGCCGATCGGCCCAGTGATACCAGCCCGTTTCGACCTCGTTGTTTCCACACCAGACCACAATGCTCGGATGATCGCGGAGTCGCTTGATCTGCTCGATCGCTTCCTCGCGGACATTTTGCTGAAAGGGCACGTCGCCGGGGATCAGATCTCCGCCGAACATAAATTCCTGCCAAACCATGATCCCAAGTTCATCGCAGATGTCGTAGAAATCGCCAGATTCGTAGTAGCCTCCGCCCCACTCGCGAACCATATTCATGTGCGCGTCGCGCGCGGCTTGGAGAATCTTGCGGTGAATCTCCGGAGTCACACGATCCGGAAAACTATCGAAGGGAATTACGTCAGCCCCTTTGGAGAACACGGTGACGCCATTGACCACGAACTCGAAACTCTTTCCCCATTGATCGGCAACGCGCCGCAGTTCGAGGGAACGCAATCCGGTATTTATTTCGGCATGAGCTGCCTCAACTTTGCGACTAACGCGGATCGAGGCCGAGAAATGATATCGGCTCTGGGCGCCGTATCCGACCGGGTACCAGAGCTTCGGTGCGGCTATCCGAAGTGGAACGGAGATGTGGTTCATGCCGGCATCGAGTTGCAACGGCTGAGCGGCGTCATTCGTTTGTGGCGAAGATTGCTGTTGTGCGGCAAGTTCATCATGGGTTATGGCTAGAGTCACAGCCGTTGGCTGAGAAGCTTCAACATCGAGCTCTGCGGTCAGCAACGCCGCATCCGACGTAATTTTCTGCTGGTGGATGTGAAAATTTTCGATTCGCATCGCATCCCATGTCTCAAGTCGCACCGGACGCCAAATACCCTCGGTTAAGAAACGCGGTCCCCAATCCCAGCCGTATTGATAGGGAGCTTTGCGGGTATAGGGAGCGGTCGCTATGTTTTCTTCATTGCCGAAATTATGCGTTGATATCGAAGGCAGAACATAAGGCAGCGACTTGGCGTAGGGAAGCATTTTTTCGACGGCGGAATGGAAGACAATTCGTAGCGTGTTCGGACCGGGTTTTAGCAGCGGCTTGGCGGCGATTCGCCAGTGGCGGAACATGTTGTCGGCGTGAAGAATTGGTTGATCGTTGAGATAGACGTCGGCGAATGTATCCAAACCCTCGAACACGAGATCGACATGGTCGTGCGCGAGCGAGGCTGCGTCGGCTTGAAACACGGTTTGATACTCCCAGTCGGTCAGGCCGATCCACTGCAAGCGATATTCGTTATCGCGATCGAAGGGATCGGGGATGAGGCCATTTTTCAGAAGATCGGTGTGGACGACGCCGGGAACCTGGGCGGGATGCCACTGCTTGATATCGGACAGGTTCGCGTTTGCGGAAGCGTCTACGGTACCGATGGCGCGAAACTGCCAATCTGAATTCAGCGCTCTCGAGGAAGACTCATCTGCTTTGACTCGTGATGACGAAAAGCAACAAAATGACAGCAAAATGAATACCGCAGCAGTGAGACGGCAGCAGCATCGCGGCTGACGCAGTTCCATAAGTACTCCTTAATGAGTTATCAGAAATCTCTTCGAGCATAGTGGTTGTTTGCCAAGTCTAAGTGACGTGTCACGAAAAATTCGATTCTTGCCAGCACAGCGCGGCTCCACCCGCGATTCCAGAGTCCGCGCCGTAGCGTGCTTTCAGTAAGGGAATCTCCTGGCATCGTGAATTGATGCAGTACTCCGCAAGCCCTCTGGACAGATCGCCGAAAAAGGGACTCAACATCGCCGCCACACCGCCACCGATGATGATCGCGTCCGGTTCGAGCAGATCAATAATGTTACTCAGCCATAACGATAGTAGTGCAACGGTCTCCTGCAAAGTCTGTTCCGCCAACGGATCACCAGCCGCGTAAGCCTGGCCTACGATTTCACTGGTTACGGCGTCGATATTTCCTTGGGCTAGGTCAATCATCGTGGAGCGCAAATCTTGTTCCGCGGCCTGCTTCAAGATCAGCAACGACCGCGCTCTGCGGGCGATTGCAGGCCCGGCAGCGAGGATCTCGATGCACCCCGGTTTGCCGCATCCGCATCGAGGGCCGCGATAATCGATGCTCATATGTCCGCCTTCGGCTGCGGCGCCCGTACGGCCGTTGTAGATTTTTCCGTCGAACACGATGCCAGTTCCGACCCCGGTGCCGAGTCCCACATAGAAGATGTGGCGATATCCGCGACCCGCGCCCCAATAGGCCTCGGCCAGCGCGGCCGCGTTGGCATCGTTTTCGATTTTGACGGGCACACTATAAATTCTCGCGACCTCAGCCGCCAAGGGAAAATTTCGCCAGCACGGAAGATTGGGAGGATTGATTACCACTCCGGTCGCGGGATCGAGCGGGCCGGGGGCGCAGATACCGATTCCACGAGTGACGGTGCGTGCTTGCGGATTGCTCTTCAGAAGTTGATCGATCGCATCGACCACCGCCGCGAGTCCCGCGGCCGCTCCTCCGTTCGCTACCATCGGAGCGCGGGTTTGGGCTTTGATTTCACCCTTACAATCGACCAACCCGACGGCAACCTTCGTGCCGCCGATATCCGCGCCTATCACCAGCCCGTCATCACTTTCCGTCATCATCCGATTACGGCCCTAATACGCTTCTAGTGAGGTGAAACCCTTGAGCGGCAGTCGGGACAGTATACGCTGCAGATCGAGACGGCTCGAAACCTTCTCGCGGCGCGATCAATATGCGGCGAACCGAACGAGCTCAGAACACGCGAAGGTTTAGTATGGCTTAACGAGAGTCGAGTAAATTGGCGATGCAGGAGGAGTTGGTGTCCACAAATCGGCAGGATGGTCATCCCAAGATCACAGCGGTAATTCTGGATTATGGTCAGGTACTGGCTCGCTGCCCCACGGTGCCGGAGTTCGAGCGCATGGCGAAGATGTTCAAAGTGAGTTTTGAAACGTTTTATCAGCTCTGGGAAGAGAGCCGAGGGCCTTACGACCGCGGGGATTTTACGGCTGACGAATATTGGCTTCAGCTGGCGAAACAAACGAATAGTGCGCTTGATGCCAATCAGATCGAGATCCTTCGTCAGGCGGAAGTGGAAATATGGGCTCATACCAATCCCGACATGATGAGTTGGGTGAGCCAGCTTCACGCGGCAGAGATCAAGACTGGCTTGCTGACGAACATGCCCTGGGACCTGGTGAAGTATGTGCAAAACTGCGCGTGGATGGACCACTTTGTTTTCAGGACCTTCTCTGCCGAAGTGAGATTGATAAAGCCGGACCCGCGGATTTACGAGCACACGCTTCGCGGGCTTGGCGTTGCTGCACAAGAGGCGCTGTTTGTGGATGATCGGGAGGTGAATATCAACGCTGCTCGCGCGCTCGGTATTCACTCAATTTTATTTCAATCGATCGGACAGCTTCGGAAAGAATTGGAGGCTTTGAACTTTCCTATAGTGCCGAGTGTTGCGGAATCACCCGCGGAAACCGAAACACGCAAGCAAGAGATCAAATTTCAACTTTGAGTTCAGATCCCTTCTTGCGGAAGGCTCGAAGCGATTTAATGCTGCGATTCTTCTTTGGACGGCGCCTGGGCCGGAGGAGCAGCGGTCTGCAATTTCTGGAATTCCTGCATTTCGTGCTGCGCAGCCGCGGTCTTTCCCTGTTTTCTATAGAGACCCGCCAGTCCAAAGTGGGCCTGTGCCGCCAGCGGACTCTCTTTTTCTATGGTAAGCAATTTGGTCCAATTTTTTTCGGCGGCTGCGGTATCGCCTTCGAGCGATGCCGCTTTGCCCAAAGAATAAAGGGTCTCCGGCATGTCCGGCATCAATTTATCGGCGCGTATGAGTTCTGCCCGGGCCTCGTGCGCGTTTCCTTGTTCCAGCAACGCTGTGCCCAGACGGTACGCCGCCTCTGCGTTACCGGGCTGCAATCTGACTTGCGCGCGAAACTCTTTTTCCGCCTTTTCCCACTGGAAAGCGCCCGCATACACCTCGCCCAGTTCCAAGTGAACTTCTGGAACGTCGGGTCGCAAGCGCAACGTGTCCTGATACTCCTTTTCAGCGTTCGGCATTTGCCGCAGGACGAAATAATTTTCTCCCATCGCCTGGTGCGCGCGGGCGGAGTCGGGATAAGTTGCGAGCAACGTGTCAATCGATTGTTTTGATAGCAAGCCACTGGCCCGGCCCAGGTAATACAGGATATCGGGATCGTTCGGATGTTCGGCCAATGCTGTTTGCAGATTTGCAACGGCCTCGGGCAGCTGTCCGGTCTCGATTTGTGCAATTCCCAATGCGGACTTGTCTTTCACTCGTTCGAGATGTGGAATCGCCTGAGCCGCGTAGCCTTGGATCAGGAGCACGTAACCCAATAACTGATGAGCCGGTGGAAAGTCTGGATTTATTTCGAGAGCGTGCTTTAGCGGAGCCAGCGCGGAAGCAAACTCATGCTTCTCCATATAGGCTTGGCCGAGGCTGATGAAACCCTCGGCGAAGGTGGGCTCGAGTTCGGTAACTTTTCGAAATTCGGCGATGGCAACGTCAAACTGACGTTGTTTGTCGGCCGCTATTCCGGCCTGCATGTGCTGATCGGCCTCGGGCGATAAGGCCTGCGTGGCGAACCACAGAACCAGCAGAGTGCGGAGCATCGATTTTGCGAGTATTGACTGGGCGAGCATGGATCCTATTTCTCCGGCTCACGGACTTCCAAAAATTGATCGGCGTGAACGTCATTTAATGTCTGGTGTATACCCGATGGCCATACGACTTCGACTTTGGCTTTATCCGCGGTTCCCAGTCCGAAGTGAAGGCGCTTGTCGCTGGCGGAGAGATAACCGACGGTTGAAGTAGCAAAGCGCGTCTGCCCGTTCACTTGCACGCGCGCACCGTATCCATCGCGATTGCTGCGCGTGCCGCGTAAAGTAATCGTCAGCCAGTGCGCCTTGCCACCTCGGTTCATAAGCACTTGCGGGTGAGCGCCTAAAGAAGTGATCACAACGTCCTGCCATCCGTCGTTATTCAGGTCGCCGAAGGCTGCTCCTCTTGCGGCTAGAGGAGCATCGAGGCCTGAACCGACGCGTTCGAATCGAGCATTATGATTTATCGCCACTAACGGAAGTTCACGATAATGGAGCGACGGATCGATGCCTTCCACGTTATCCAACACGTGACTTTGGGCGACAAATAAATCCTTCCAGCCGTCATTGTCAAAATCCTCCAAGCCCACGCTCCAGCCGGAGCTTCCGCTTGAGAGAACACCGAGGCCGGTTTCCAGGCTGCGATAACTGAATGAACCGCCGCCGTCGTTGTGATACACGCCATAGATTTCACGCGGTAACTCGGTCACAATGACGTCGGGACGGCCATCGTTGTCATAGTCCTGAAAAACTACACCCATGCCTGACAAGCGCCGGCCGTCCTCGGATAGAGCCGTTCCCGCCTCGAGCGCAACCTCGGTGAAGGTTCCATTGCCATTATTGTGGTAAAGGTACTGTTGCATACCGTCGTTTGCCACAAATATGTCGGTGAAGCCATCGCCGTCATAATCTGCGAATGCCACTCCCAGGGCTCGACCTTTCTTGGCTGCAATGCCGGAGCGTTGACTTACGTCGGTGAAGGTTCCATCGCCGTTGTTGTGATAAAGAATGTTAGTGGTGGCGGGAAATTCTTCGGGTGGACAGTAAGTATGATAGTTGCCGCCACAGTCTTTACTGTGCTTGGTGTCCCAGTCCATATATCGGGTTACGAAGAGATCCAACTTGCCATCGTTGTCATAGTCGACAAATCCGGCGGAGACAGACCAGCCGCCGCCCGCTACTCCCGCTTTCGCAGTCACATCCGTGAATGTGCCGTCGCCGTTGTTGTGATAGAGAATGTTCTTTCCATAACTGGTTACATAGATGTCGGGATAACCGTCGTTATCATAATCTCCTACTGCCACTCCCATGCCATAGTTTCCATCTCCCGCATTTGCCAATCCCGCCTGTTCGGTCACGTCGGTAAACGTGCCGTCCTTGTTCTGGCGGTAGAGCCGATTCCAATAACGGGGATCGTGGCGGTCGAAATCATCCGGTGAGGTCAACGGACTGGTTATTCGACCTCCATTGACGAAAAATATGTCCAGCAATCCGTCGTTATTGTAGTCGAGCAGAGCGACGCCTCCGGGCATGGTTTCGATGAGATGTTTCTGCGGGGTGGGGGAATTCTGCAGGGTGAAATCGATTCCCTGAGGCAGCTTCGCTTCGAATAAGGACGCGCCCGTTCCAACCGTGGCCGCCATGGCCACGGAAATTCGGATCGCGGCAGACAATCGACTCAGCATCCCCGGGATTCCTGACATCTCACAACAGATACCTCAGCATGACTCTTCGGCTCAAGACTAGAACAAGACCTTTAGCGCAAATTGAATGAGACGAGGATTTGTCCCGGGCGCAGTGCTGGTGACGATTCCAAAATCTGCATTGTTTGTCGAACAGCAAGTTGTATTCGGTCGCGAAAATTGTGTCCGGTTGAATAAGTTGAAGAATTCCACGCGAAACTCCATGCTGGCGCGGCCGTCGCGATCCAGCGGGAGATTCTTGAAGGCAGCGACATCGAAATTATTGACTCCGTCCGAGCGCAGCGACGAATCGACGCGCGCCTCGTTGCCGAAGTTGAAATCCGCCGGAGCTACGAAACATGTGGTATTAAACCAGTTGTCGAGCCGAGCTCTTCCGCTCGGAGCAGATGACTTGTCGCAGCCGGACAATACATCCGGACGGGAGCCGGCGCCAAACAGCGTTGTATCGTTTGCCTGACCGTTCAGGAACACCAGCGGAAATCCTCTCTGAAACGTAGTTACACCGTCGACCCCCCAACCGCCGACCAGATTGTTCAGGCGTCCGCCTATATTGGAAAGATACTTCTTACCTTGCCCAAACGGAAGATCCAACACGTAGCTGATCACCATCCGTTGCGGAACATCCTGAGAAGAAAGCGAACGTTCGCCCCGCAGATTGTTATTGTCCTGCAAGCTGCCGACCCCTGTCTCGAGCCATGAGGTGAGCGTGTCGGTATTACTGATCAACTTGGAATTGGTGTACGCCACCAGGAGCGACCCAGCGCCGGCGAAGCGCCGGCGTGCGGTGACCTGCAGTGAGTGGTAGATGCTGGCGAACGATCCTTGGCCGGCCAGTTCGACGCTCGTGTATTGCGGGTAAGGACGCAGAAGTTGCCCGACGGTGGTGGTGGGCGCGGCGAGGGCCAAGGCTTCGCCGTCCACAAAGAAAGGATTGGGCATGGACTGCAGAAGGGTGACGGCAGATCGGCCTCCTGCCTCAAACTGGGCCGCCGCTTGCGCGAGCAAAGAGTCAGAAATCTGGTCGATTTGCTGCGAGTACTGTTCCAGATGAGTGCCCTTCGAACCTACGTAGCCCGCAGATAGGAAGAACTTTGCGGGGAGCTCCCGTTCGAAAACCAGATTCCATTGTTGGACATAACTGCTGCGGTAGTGATCGGGATCGACTTCGGTGATGGCTTGCACGACCTGGGTCAGGAACTGCTGGGTGCCGCGATTGCCAAGGCTGCGTCCCGGTGGCGAGGCAATTCCATTCGGAAAGGGCAGTGTGAGCGAATTATAAGGATGAGTTCCATCCACGGTTCCAGTGTAGGTTGTGGCGCTGGCGTTGATCATGTCATTAATCGGATTCAAGGCGAAGGAAACATCGTTTGGCACCCAGAAGATTCCGTAGCCGCTGCGGATGATCGTCTTTGGCGTGAGGCCATAGGCGATCCCAACCCTCGGCGCGAAGTTGTCTTTTTGAAGGGGGAGGTTGTGTCGAACTCCTGGCGGCACGAGGTAGACATCACCTTCGACGGTTGGAGAGCCAGAGGGAAGAAACTGGTTCAGGTAGCTGGGGGCATCGGGAATGAAATTCGAGAGCCGATTGAAACGCTCGGACCATGGTCCCTGCAACTCGTAACGGAGGCCGAGACTGACGGTCAATTTCTCTCTGACATGCCAAACGTCGTTGAAGTGGAGGGCGCGGTATGTTTGTTTTCCCGCGACGAATGCGGGGACAACGGCCTGTGCGAAGAAGTGGTTTTCGAAATTGCTGAAGTTGTCCGCATAACCTAACAGAAAGTCGGCGAAAGAAAATCCCGTGAAACAGGGCTGTCCAGCGGCGCAGAAATCAAAGGCTCCGCTTCCCACATTGGTCTGCGCGTAATTGTCGTAGCCTGCCTGGTATTGGAGACCGAAATGAAACCGGTGGCGCCCACGCATCAGGGTTAAGCTGGGAGCGAGATTGAATTGCGTGTCCCGGTCCTGAATAAAACTCTGACCCTGCGTGCACATGATGTTATCGCCAAAATTGGCGACACAGGGCGTGGGCGGGGTTCGCATGATCGCGGGAACGGCCGCATCATAGCTTGCGGGCCAGCCAATTGAAGTCAGATCAAATCCCGCGTTGGTTGGAAAACGATTGTATTTGAATCGGCTCAGGCTGGCGTGGAAATCAAAAATTGTGATTGGCGTGAGACTGTAGTTGTAAGCCAGGGCGGCCGCAGCGGTTGAATATTTTTCGGAGCAACGGTCGACGCAGACTCCGTTCTCAAAAGGGTCAACCGGCAAATCCAAGACATTCCAGTAACTGAATCTGAAGAGGAGCCTTTGCAGGTCGGTGAGATCCTGGTCGATGCGCGCCACAACCTGGTTCTGATTGCCCCCAGTCCTGGCAACGGTGTTGAAGTTATTGATCGGCCCCGAGGGCGTGAGGACTCCGGGGCTATTTGCGGCAGGCCACAAATTAAGAAGCGCCTGGGATGTCGGGCTGATCCGGCTGGCAGGAATCCTGTTGCTCTCGAAGGGAGCGGGCGTTGCTGTGCTCGCGGGACATGCGCCGACGCTATTCACCACGCCAGCGCAGGGATCCATAATCGTAGTGTCTATGGCGGAGAAATCTCCGTTGCGTTCCGCGATTGTCGGAACCGTGGCTGTGAATGGTTCTCCCGTTCGCAGCCGGTATCCCTCCCAACTTGTAAACCAGAAGGTACGATGGCGTCCGTTGGGGTACGGAAAGGGCACAGGGCCACCCGCTTCAGCTCCAAACTGGTTTTGCACCCATGCCGGCCGCGGTTTTCCAGTGGCATTCAGAAAATAATCATTCGCGTTGAACAATCGATTTCGCAAATACTCATAGACTTCGCCGTGAAAAAAACTTGTTCCTCCCTTGGTTGTAAGATTGATCACCCCTCCCGAGAACCGGCCCCACTCGGCTCCGAGATTGCTGGTTTGGATCTTGAATTCTTGAATCGAATCCTGCGTCGGAATCAGCACCGGAAGGTTGATGTAGCCGATGTTCAATGGCTGGCCATCCAGGTACTCGGCACTCTGATTTCCGAATGAGCCGCTCACCTGATAATTTCCCCAACCGAACGGATTCACTCCCACCGGCGTGCCCGTGGAACTGCCTTGTGGTACCACCGACGGCGCCAGACCGATCAAGTTAAATACGTTGCGTCCGTTTAGCGGAAGCTCGTTGGCTTTCCGCTCTTCGACGACTGTGCCCACAGTGGACGATTCCGTGTCGATCGGCAATTCCTCTCCTTCCACGGTCACGCTCTCTGAAGCCGAGCCCACCATCATTTCGAAATTCACTTCGAGCGCATCTTGCACGTGGAGATCGACACCCGACTGAATCACCGCTTTGAATCCCAGTTTTTCCACCTCAATGCGATACCGTCCCGGCGGAAGATTGGAAATATAGTAGGTGCCGGTTTCGTTGGTGAGGCCCTGATAATGGATTCCAGTGCCGCTATTGATGACAGTGATTGTGGCCGCGTTGATCACGGTCTTGTTGGAATCTGTGACCCGGCCGGTGAGCGATGCATCGGCGGACTGTGCCCGCAGCATTCCGCAAAGAAACGGCGGACCCAGCAACAACGTTAGGACCAATCTACCCATGGAGGCGCAACTTCTCGGTTACATAGTGCGACAGACTTTGTCGTTCTGCCCATAGAGCGAGAGGCGAAAGCTACGATAAGCCAGTCCGGCCCGAAAAGGAAATCGCTCGGGGTCATGCCACAGAGTCGAGAAATCTACCAATTCTTGTATGTCGCGTTAAAGGTGCAAAAGAGCACATTTGTCTGGCAAAACATTTGCCACTTGTGTATGCTTCGACGGCACGCTTGCGGAAGCTCGATAGATACTGCTACGGGCATCTGTTAGGAACTCCATGTTGAGTGTCCAGCCAAGCGCCGTCTGAAAATGAGCTCTCCTCCGAATGGGCGCGCGTTGGTATTCCCTATCTTGTGGGGCACGAGTCAAGAAGATTCACTCGTAGCGCCGCAACCGATCGGGATTCGTTCCCCCAGCGACGAAGAACTTATGGCGGGTCTCCAGTGTAAGGATGCCAAGGCCCTGGACCTGCTTTTCGTACGATATTCGAGGCTGGTGTTCGCGATTGCGTTACGCATCGTCAATGACCGGAGTGAGGCCGAGGATGTCGTGCAAGAAGTCTTCTTTAGCCTCTACCAAAAATCCCTGCTCTATGACTCGGAGAAGGGCAGCGCCAAGGGATGGGTCGTGCAGGTTGCTTTCAGCCGGGCGCGGGATCGCAGGGCACATTTGTTGCGCCGTGGATTTTACTCTGGTACGGATGTCGAGTCTTTGCACGATACTCTAGTGGGGCAGAGCGATGTTGAGCACGATGTCGGGGTGAGACTTGATTTCTCCCATCTAAGATGTGCTTTTGAAGAGTTAACCATCATGCAGCGGCGGACCATAACGCTGTTTTATTTTGACGGGCTGGACCTGAGGGAGATCAGTGAACGGCTTCGCGAGCCATTCGGCAATGTACGCCACCATTTTTATCGCGGCTTGGAACGGTTGCGCAAGAGCCCCGCTGTGAGGAGGCTCAGGGATAATTACAATGCATGACAACGAACGTCTGAACGACCACCAGAGGTTTAGGGAACTGGCCGCTCTGGCGCAGGGACGTGGGTTAACTGTCGGCGAACAAGTCGAACTGAAGTGTCATCTGCATTTGTGCGAAGCGTGCCGGGAAATTTTCAGCGAGTACTCCCTGATCAGTTCGGAAGGCATGGCCTTCCTCGCGGCGGATTGTGGACTGATCGCGGAAGCTGAGGATTGGGATTCCGGGGCGGCGCAGGCCGGATTATTCTCCCGGATTCAAGGATCTGAAGTTGCTCCGACTGGTCGAGCTTCGAAGCCAGGCAGAGCCCATATTTTTCTGCCTTGGGCACGGCGTGCACCTTGGGTTGGCGCAGCGGCGACTGCATGTCTTGTGGCGGCAGTGGCCGCCGGGGCTTATCATCTGGGCATTCGCCACCAATCAGGGCCAGCCCAGGCTTCAGACATCACACTTATATCTTCGGCTGTATCTCCCTCGCCTAAAGTTCTTCACGAACTTGCCGCGGAAAAGAAAAACGCTGACGATTTGCTGGGCGCCGAGGCGGCGCAGATATCCCAATTACAAAAGCAGATCTCCAACGAGCAACGCGATCTCGCTGGATTGCGTGCGGCGTTACGTGCGGCGGAGGATCATTCGAGTGAACTCTACGCCGCGAAAAGCAGGAGCGAAGTTCAATTCCGCCAGGTATCAGAAGAACGCGACAAACTGGCCGCAGAAGTTCGTGACACGGAAAAGGCTTATCAACTTCTTCAGGTTGAGTTTACCAATCTCCACGCTGAACATGATCGCGCTGTGCTGCGTTCGGCGTCGCTCGAATCGAAGATCGAGGAGCTTTCTGCCGTAACCACCGATCAGGATCGCAGGCTCCAAGACAGCGAACAGTATTTGGCCTCGGACCGCGACATTCGCGAACTCATGGGCGCCCGAAAGTTGTACATCGCGGACGTATTCGACGTCGATAGCGGAAGTCGTACGCGGAAGCCTTTTGGACGCGTTTTTTACACACAGAACAAATCACTGATCTTCTACGCGTTTGATCTGGATCACCAGCCCGGAGTCAAGAATGCCAGTGCCTTCCAGGTTTGGGGACAAAAAGATGCTGATTTAAGCGCGAAAGCGCACCCTATGAATCTTGGGATTCTTTATATGGACAGCGAATCAAACCGGCGCTGGGTTCTTCGCTGGGATGATCCCAAACAACTCGCTGAGATCGACGCTGTATTTGTCACCGTTGAACCACACGGCGGCAGCCAGAAGCCGACTGGCAAGCCCTTTCTCTATGCGCTTTTAAGAAAAGAAGCGAATCACCCTTAGTTGGCTGCGCGAGTCGCCCTATCTCTTTGTTTATATCTTTTATGGTTCATCTTTCTTCTAATTGGTACAACTCTGTTAATCTCCCCGTAACCATTGACAGGGAATAACTCTTAAAGAATCGTGGGGAGCCGTGTGGCTGTCAACCTAATACTTTAGAGTTATCCAGAATCTAAGATATACATTCCATTTTTTGAAGGTGGACCGGTATGACGTCTTCCAAGTTGCAGACGCTGCTGTTTTCTGTGTTCCTACTCCTCACGACTTCCCTTTCCCTTTATGGCCAAAACACCTTCGGCACCGTGGATGGCACCGTGACGGATCCCTCCGGTGCTTCGGTCGCTGGCGCCGACGTCACGCTTACCAACACAGGAACTCAGGAAAAACATACGCAGCCGACGAGCGGCGAGGGACTATACCAGTTTGTGAACGTTATACCGGGCCAATATCGCCTCGATATAGAGAAGGGTGGATTTAAACATTTTGCCCGGACAAACGTCGTTGTCGAGGTTCAGCAGGACACGCACATTGACGCCAAAATGACAATTGGCCAGCAGAGTGAAACCGTAGAAGTAACAGCGGAGACTCCTCTCTTACAAGCCGAGACTTCTTCGCTTGGCCAAGTCGTCGAAGAGCGCAAGGCCAACGAACTTCCCCTGAATGGCCGCAACATCTTTAACTTGGTTTCGATTGCTCCCTCAGTTATCACGCAGGGCGGCGCAGGTGGAACTCCCGTGGGTCAGAATCCTTTTAGCTGGGGTAATTACCAAATCGGTGGCTCATTTGGTAACCAATCTGCCGAATATCTTGACGGTCAACCGCTGAACATCGGCTACATCAACCTGCCAATTATCATCCCCACTCAGGATTCGATCGGCGAGTTCAAGGTTCAATACAACGATTTGGGGGCGGAATGGGGTAAGTTTTCTGGCGGCGTTGTCAATCTGAGTACCAAGTCGGGAACCAATCAGTTTCACGGCGAAGCGTACGAATACCTTCGCAACAAAGTTCTGAATGCGAATGACTACTTCGACAAGGAAAACGAGTTGGCGAACGGGTTGCCCAATACCACGCCTCCTTTTGTGCAGAACCAGTACGGCTTCAATTTTGGTGGACCAGTGATCAAGGACAAGACGTTTTTCTTTTTCAGCTTCGAGCAGTACCGTTTGCGTCAGGGTGTCGTGACTACCACGACCGTGCCCACAGTGCTGGAGCGGACCGGCAATTTCTCACAGTTGTGCGCATCGGGTTTCACAGGCGGCATATGCAACACCGCAGCCGGCACTATTTACGATCCCTACACCGTGAACCAGACCACGGGAGCGCGCCAGCCTTATGGACTGGATCCAGGCGATCCATCCTGCCCGGGAAATTGTATTCCGGCCGCGGAGATCAATTTCAATCCGGCCACAGCAAAGTTCGTAAGTCTCTACGGCTTGCCCACCACTAGCGGAATCGCTAACAACTTCACCGCGGCGAGCAGTGGTGGTGGGAACACCAATCAGACCGACTTCCGGATCGATCAAAACATAAACAGCAAATCCAGAATTTTTGGCCGCTTTAACTATAACGGGTTGATTGACCTGCCACAGAATCCTTTTGGAACTGGATTGTGCGCCGACCGTTGCGCCGAGGATTATCACACCAAGGCAGCTGTGGTTGACTACAACCGCAGCCTCACTTCAACAACGACCATTGATCTCAACTTTAGCGCCAGCCGCTTTATCTACACTCGCGCTCCCATCAATTCTGGATTCGACCTAACGAAGATCGGTTACCCAGCGTCGTACAACTCTGTCGTGCCCAGCCCGGCCAGAACGCCTCCAACGCCCTGTATTACTGAGGATACAAAAGTGAGTTGTTCGCAGGGGAACAGCTTTATCCAGGACTACAACACCCAATTCAACTTCTCTCCGTCAGCTACCATGATTCGCGGGCGCCACACCATTCAGTTTGGCGGCCAACTCGAGGAAGGCTTCGACAATTACGCCCAAACGAATATTGCCAGCGGCTTTTTTGGCTTCAATGGTGCCTTTACCACGAATAACCCCAAAAACCCGACACCCGGAACCGGCGAGCCTATCGCCGATTTGCTGCTTGGCTTGGCGCAGGGGGAAAGCCAGTCGGTAGGAAACCAAACTTCAGGTGTTGCCGAAGTCCCGGCGCTGACTGCTGGCAAGCAGACCTATCGCGCCTTATATGTTAACGATACTTTCCACGCTACGAGCAAGCTGACCTTGAACTTGGGCCTGCGCTATGAGCTGCCGGGAACCTGGTCAGAGCGATTCGACCGACTGACTTATTGGAACCCAAATGCCACGAACGCTAGCGTTGTAGGCTGCGGAGGCCCGTCGGCTCCAACGTCTACTTGTCCTGGCGATGTCTTCAACGTGGGAACCGGCGTCAACACCACGCGGAACAACCTGCCTCTGGATAAGAAGGAGTTTTCGCCGCGCATTGGGTTTGCTTACGCGCTTGATTCCAAGACCGTCATACGCGGCGGCTACGGCATCTTCTGGATTCCGAATTATGTCGCATTCAACACAAACCCCGATAACGACATCGTTAACCTTGCCACCACAGCCTACGATCCTTCGAACGATGGCGGCGTGACGCCCGCCAGCACTGTAAACTTCAGCAATTGCACATTAGCTGGAACAACCTTCGCCTCATTTACGTGCGCAACGAATGGGCCTTATGGGCCGGGAGGCATCGCCGCGCCTCCAGGTCGCGGCACTCCGTCGCAGACCACAAGCCAATTTGCAGCGGGCCAATCTTTGAATCAAACCGGCAACTACACCAATCCCAAGGAAGGCTATGTAGAGCAATTTAACCTCGATATCCAGCGCCAGTTGCCGGCCGGGTTCTTTGCCGACGTGGCTTATGCCGGGGCGATCGGTGTGCACCTTCAACAGAATACCGTACAGATCGATCAGATACCGGATGCGGATTTGGCGTTACAGGGAGCTCTCACCGTACCAGTGCCAAACACGCTTGTGGGAATCACAACGGGTCCGCTGGCGCCTTCTACCTCGCCCACGATCATTGCCGGTCAATATCTGCGCCCTTATCCGGAATACGCCGGTGTCAATATAACCGGATATGGTTGCTGTGACAGCGTATATCACTCATTACAGGTCACAGTTACCAGGCGTTTTCAAGGAGGTGGCACATTGCTCGCCGCCTACACAAACGCCAAGCTGATCAGTAACACCGACACTTTAACCAGTTGGCTGGAAGGCAACACCGGCGGAGTCGGGGATGTGCAAGACTGGAATAATTTGAAGGGAGAACGGTCGCTCTCTTCGCAGGATGTTCCCCAACGTCTGGTCATTAGTTATGTTCTCGATCTTCCCTTCGGCCATGGCAAACACTTTCTGGGCAACGCGACCGGGATAGCGAACGGGGCCGTGGGCGGATGGGGCATCGATGGCGTAACCACGTTCCAGCGCGGCTTTCCACTGAAGATTACCTATCCCTCGATTACCCCTCTCGGCAGTGCCAGCTTGGGGATCGGGAAGTTGCGCCCGAATGTGGTTCCCGGATGTGACAAGAATGCTCCCTCTGGCGGCACAGCAGCAAAAATTAGCGAGTGGTTCAACACCGGATGCTTCACGGCTCCCGCTGACTGGGGTTTTGGCGACGAACCTCGAGTGGATGCGACCCTTCGTCAGGATGGTATTAACAACTTCGACTTCGCCATCTTTAAGCGGACGAGATTCGGACCGGACGGTCGTCTCGGCCTGGAATTCCGTACCGAATTCTTCGACCTGTTCAATCACCCCCAATTTGGCCCTCCCAACACTACTTGCTGCACCGCGAACAGTGCTCCCTTCGGAACTGTGAGTGCGCAAATTAACCCTCCACGCCAGATTCAATTCGCTCTGAAGTTCGTTTTCTAAGTTGTGCCGCGAAAACCGGACCGGGTAATCTAACCCGGTCCAGTTTTCTTACTGCTTTCTCAACTTAGTTTCGCTAAGTGCCAAATTTTGCGGTTTGATTCTCTCCCCAGTGTCCGGAGGCCCTCCAGTCCTTATGAGACACGTCCCCGTCATCGACTACTCTGATGCCCGGAAAATCGTCGACCTGATTGTGGATAAGGCCACACAGCTGCAGAAGTCTGTTGTAGTAGCCGTTGCCGATCCGCATGGAGAACTTATTGCTTTTGCCCGTATGGATGGCGCTCCCATCTCGTCGATCCGAATCGCTGCGAACAAGGCTTGGACCGCAGCCCGCGAACGAAAAACGACCAAAGAAATCGGCGACAAAGTGCGTCATCCTGAAAAAGGACATGACATCGCCTACTATGGCGACGGCAGGTTCGTCGGATGGGGCGGCGGCATTCCTATCTGGAAGGATGGCGCGGTCGCCGGAGCAGTTGCGGTTAGCGGCTTGTCCTCGCGTGAGGACATCGAGTTGGCCACACTTGCGCTGGGAGTTATCGGCGAGCATGAGATTCCATAAGTAAGCAGTCAATTAGATTAGTTGATCCTAGGTCGGCTACAAAGATGGAGGTGCCAATGGAATACAAGCCACAGCGTCTTTGTCTCGCGTTTTTTGTTCTTGTCTTATCTATCTTCTCATTCTTTTCCTACGCGCAGACGTCCGCATCGGATGTTGAAACACGGGTTGATTCGCTGCTTGGAAAATTGACTCTCGAAGAAAAGGTTGACTTGATCGGTGGAGTAGACGGCTTTTACGTTCGTTCCAACGACAAGATTGGAATGCCTCGCCTGAAGATGGCGGACGGACCGGTGGGCGTGCGAAATTACGGTCCGTCAACCGTATTTGGCGGGATTGGTCTGGCAGCGGCATGGGATCCGGAATTGGCAAGACGGATCGGAGAGACAATCGGCCGCGACGCCCGCGTCCGGGGAGTGCATTTCATGCTGGGACCTGGTGTGAATATTTATCGCGCTCCGCGCAATGGACGGAACTTCGAATATTTCGGGGAGGACCCGTTTCTGTCCGGCCGGACAGCCGTCGCTTATATCAAGGGCATGCAAAGCCAGGGAGTAAGTGCGACCATCAAGCACTTTATGGGTAATAACTCGGAATTTGATCGGCATAACACAGATTCTATTATCGATGAGCGCACCATGCGCGAAATTTATCTGCCGGTATTTGAAGCTGCTGTCAAGGAGGCTCATGTCGGATCCATTATGGATTCCTACAACCTGACTAACGGTCTTCACATGACGCAGAATGGTTACTTGAATAATGACGTCGCCAAGAAGGAATGGGGATTCACCGGGATTGTGATGTCGGATTGGGATTCCACTTATGACGGCGTCGCCGCCGCCAATTCTGGTCTCGATCTGGAGATGCCTTCAGGAAAGTTTATGAACCGTGCGACTTTGCTGCCCGCTGTCAAAGCCGGCACCGTTACCACGGCAACCATCGATGACAAAGTCCGGCGCATTCTACGAACCGCAGTTCAACTTGGCTGGCTCGACCATGAGCAAACTGAGCTCTCGACGCCGCTTCTGAACATAGCAGGCAAACAGGTTGCGCTGGACGCTGCCCGCTCGGGCATGGTTCTCCTCAAAAACGATGGCAATCTTCTTCCGCTTGATAAGGGAAGTATCAAATCGATCGCCGTCATCGGCCCTGATGCTTATCCTGCTGTACCCGCCGGAGGAGGCAGTGCCGAGGCCCGACCATTTACGCCGGTGAGCTTTCTGGAGGGTATCGAGACTTACCTGGGTGGCGGCGTGAAGGTCTATTATTCGCCGGGGATACCCTCGCTTGAAGAAATGGCGAGGCGCACGAAATTTACATCTGAGGCTACGGGCGGCGAAAAGGGTTTGAAAGCGGAGTTCTTTAATAACTCGGACCTAAGTGGCCCGCCAGCAATCGTGCGTAACTTCGAACACGTCCATTACGTCCCGGCCCACGCGGTCGAACACGCAGAGCTTCCTGTCTCGATTCGGTGGACTGGGTTCTTCACACCGACTGTTGCAGGAGAATATCTTGCGTTCGTTCAGGGACCTGGCGAAAACGGCGGCTATCGACTCTACGTCGACAAGAAGCTTGTGATCGATGATTGGACACAATGGTACGCCTTTGTCGCCGAGGCTCCGCTCACTCTCACCGCCGGCCCACATGAAGTGGAACTGGACTATCGCGTCAGCGGCGGATGGGGTAAGACGACCGCTAACTTTGGAATTGTGCGTCCGGAGAGGCTCGTCACAGACGAGGCAAAAGCGCTGGCAGCTCATGCCGATGCCGTCATCGTTGCCGCGGGATTCGACGCTGATAGCGAAGGCGAGAGCGGGGACCGGATGTTTCGTCTGCCCCCGGCTCAGGACGAATTGATTAATCAGATCGCTGCGGCGAACAAGAACACGATTGTCGTTATAACTTCCGGGGGCGGAGTCGATATGATGCCCTGGATTGATCATGTTCCTGCGCTTTTTGAGGCTTGGTACCCCGGCGAGGAAGGAGGCACCGCGCTGGCACAACTACTTTTTGGAGAATTCAACCCATCGGGAAGGCTGCCGATTTCGATCGAACGGCGCTGGGAAGATAATGCAGCGCACGACAGCTATTATCCGAAGGCCGGTAGCAAGAAGGTTGAATACAGCGAGGGAATTTTTGTGGGCTATCGGCACTTCGACAAGTCCACGACGAAGCCTCTGTTTCCGTTCGGTTACGGGCTCTCTTACACGACCTTCGCATATAAGAACCTGTCAATCTCAACCCCTTCACCGGATCAAGTCGGCGTGACATTCGATGTGACGAATAACGGTGCCCGCGCCGGCGCGGATGTCGCAGAGGTTTTCGTTGGCGACCGCCATGCTCCGGTCCCTCGGCCGGTCAAGGAACTGAAGGGTTTTGCGAAAGTAAATCTAAATCCCGGTGAGACGAAGTCGGTGACGGTGAACCTCGACCGCAGAGCGTTCTCATATTATGACGTCGGAAAGCACGCTTGGACGGTCGCGCCAGGGGATTTCGAAGTGTACGTTGCTCGTTCGGCAGCAGAGATCGAGCTGACCGGAAAGGTAACGGTACACTAGATAGACCGCGCCCGCCGGAAAACCGATACTCCTACTCCCCAGCGCCGACGATCACCGGCGTTCCGCGAGGAGATTCATGGGAGCCACTCCCGGGTTCGAGCGTCACCGCAAAGTTCTTGGCCGCTACGTCTGTCGGCAAGGGAGGATTAACGACCGTCGCGCTGCCATGAGCATCCGGTTTGAACAAGCCCGCGGCGATGGGGGCACCGCCGTTCGCAGGAAACAACCATAGTTCGTAAATTTTGTCTGCAGGCAGGGCCGGCAAGTCACTGGCGATGAAAATCAGGTTGTGAGTGCGGCGCTCATAGATGGCTTTACCTCGCGGCTGTGGTTTGTTGCCAGCGGCAACCAGTTCCACTTTCAAGGCGTCTGGGTCGAACAAGGTAGCTACCACGGCGTTGGCTTCTTCAAGCTTGCTTGCCTGATCGGCGAATTGCGCTCGCAATGCGGCCACGTCGTCGTGCAACGTCGAATTTTGCCGCAGCAACCCGACGCAGACGATAGCGAGTGCCAGAGCTACCGTCCAGCCCAGGACGGGAAGCCATGAACGCCTACCTCCTGCGGACGCGCTGACGGTCCCAGCCGCCTTCATCCGTGGCTCTTTGGCAATAGCCGACAACAGCCGTTGCCGGGCACGCGCGGGAGGTTTGGGTCCGGTGGTGGTCAGCGCGAGCAGGCTGGTGTCGCCGCGCAGTAACTCCAATTCGCGACGACAGGAGGCGCAGCCTTCGAGATGCGCTTCGAGCGAGCGAAGCTCTTCGCCGCTAAGCGACCCTAGCGCGTGGAGCGCCAGATCATCCGCGAATTGTTCGTGCGCGCTCATGCGGCTAACACTTTCCGTAGCGAAAGTAGTCCTGCGCGAATCCTGGTTTTAATTGTGCCGAGCGGCTCCCCGGTTTTGTCGGCAATCTCGACGTGGGTCAATCCCTCGAAATACGCCATCTCGAGCGCGGATCGTTGGGTCGAGGGCATCGTCTCGAGCGCCCCGCGAACCTTGTCCATGGTGCGCACCCGGTCGGCATCGCCGGCGAGATCAGGCTCAATCGAAACCACCAGGTCTTCGATATTGTTTTCCGGACGACGCCGACGCAGCGCATCGATGGCCCGATGGCGCGAGATCACGGCGAGCCATGCTGCCATGTTGCCGCGGTTTGCGTCGAACGCCCCGGGATTGCGCCAGAGCTGCATGAAGATCTCCTGCAACACATCCTCGGCCGCGCCCGTATCTTGCAGCACCCGCAGCGCCACCGAATATACGATGGAGGAATAACGATCGTAGAGCGCCGCCATAGCACCCTGATCGCCTGACCGTATCGCCGTTACCAGCGCAAGATCGGAGGTCATCGCGTTGGTGTCACTGCTTGACACGCGATCTTCATCCTCCTTAAGTACGTCTCACAATGAGCTTTGGATTGCTTTATCAAGCTATGTAAATCGACGGGGCCCAATGAAAATAGCAGTGAAAGCGAGTCGAAGCAAGCCTCACATGGTTAGTAGATTTCAGATCGCGCTGCGCGTGTCATCAGCTCTTCGATTGCCCGCTGGGGCGATTTGCCATTTTCCAGAATGTCGAAAATTTGTTCGGTAATTGGCATCTCGATGTTTTTCTTGCGCGCCAAACCGACCGCAGCCCTGGTGGTGAATATTCCCTCGGCGACGGCTCCGTGCATGCCGGCAATAATGTCCGGCAGCCTGCGGTTCTTGCCGAGCTCCACTCCGACGCCGCGGTTGCGCGAGAGGTCTCCGGTGCAGGTGAGGACCAGATCGCCCAGACCGGCGAGGCCTGACATGGTATCGAGACGCCCCCCACAGGCCACGACCAGGCGCGCCATCTCGGCTAGGCCACGCGTGATCAGCGCCGCGACAGAATTGTGACCGAGGCCGAGTCCATCGCAGACGCCGGC
>Ga0302325_10006988_pt1 | contig 25188 bp, 21 predicted proteins | sample Palsa_T0_2_FD_201948 | JGI IMG/M metagenome (GOLD analysis project Ga0302325, IMG submission 201948) | Peat permafrost microbial communities from Stordalen Mire near Abisko, Sweden - Palsa_T0_2 | ecosystem: Environmental > Terrestrial > Soil > Palsa > Peat permafrost | place: Sweden: Abisko... | reverse complement strand
TGCCTAAAGCACACACAACAAGTGTCCACTAAAAATAAGTGGACACTAAAACACACTATCCCTACCTCCTCAAGTGGGGAACTTCGTACGCTTACATTCAACACTAGAGCCACAACGGTGCTTCGCACCGGAAGAAAGTTGACACTCCACCCCTGAAAGGGTTGCGCTCGGAACCGTTACGGTTCATTTGGAAACGTGCAGAGCAACCAGCACTTAAGCAAACGGCCAATTTTGACGGTTCCACTTGGAACCACGGCTGAAAACGTAAAGAGGAGATGACTGCATGGCCACACACAGCGTTAACATTGAAAACCATCCGGCCGTAGGCAAAGGTCGGGAAGCTCGAAGCCAGAGCGTTGCCATTCGATTCACGAAGGCGGAGGAACGGGCGCTCTTGAACCGGGCTGGCGCCGCCGGCAAGAACCTGCGTGAATGGGCACGGGAAGTGTTGTTACGGGCCGAAAGCGTGGAACGGAGATGCGATATGGAGGTACACATTTTCACCGAGCTTGTTGGAATGCAGATGCTTCTCATGAACACGCTCGAACCGCTCCTCTGCGGCGACCAACTGACGCGAGAACAGGTGGCAGTGCAGTTCCGGCAGATCCAGGCGACCAAAGCTACGCAGGCGCGGGAACTGCTCGCGAAGCGTAGCCACAGGCAGGAGAGATGAATGATTCTGATGGGGATGTCAAGCTCGCTGAACTCCGGAACTTGGATAGGCTTTCCAAGCCGGCCGCCATCACTCAACATCGCCGAACAGATATCAGGTCCTCTGATTCTTTTCTCTAAGGAGAAATTCGGGCGATCTTCTTGCGGACGATCGTGCGGTGGGCGGGAGCTCAACCTCACGGGCCGGAGCAGAGCAAAGCGAATTGGATTTTCGATACTACGGCGAACATGAAGCATCGTTATTGCGTCATCCATCGTAAATGCCGTCGTCGAGCCATTACCGACCCCATAAAACATCTATCGTCGCTGCGCATGATATAGACGGTTGGAGTTGTCCGAACAGCTTTGGGCCAAAGCACGGGTCGGCCTAATCCATCTTCCCCCCATGCCACTTCGGGCAGAACCGCAACCAGCGAAGGCCCGCTCACGGGTCGTTGTTGGAGATCAAGGCCGTCCGCCACACGCCCCACAAAATAGGTGACGATGACTGGCCCAATAACTTGGGGGTCGAAGTCCGCTGGCATCGTCAGAAGTATGATCCTGGCAGCGCAGTCGACGACGAGCTATTGTCAAAAGAAGATCTGCTCAGGATATCGGTGGCTTGGCCTCTAAACGAGGAAATAATATCCGCCACGCCGACCCTGGTCCGTGTTTCGAGAGAAGCCGCACAGGACGAAGAAGCAGTATCCAGCGTGTATTGATATTGTGCTGCTGGGCCCACAGGTGATCCTGCTGGGAAGGTCGGAAGCAACGCATGCGCTGCGTCCAGCGGCTGCGAGCGTCTGGTTCGAGCCGAACGAATAGTGACGCACCCTGGTGGGCTGTTTGCGGATTTGCAGGGCCCGTCACAATCCTTTCCCAAAGAACGTGTGCCTGCGCAGAGATCACCGGTTGTCGCGCGATGGCGGCAGCAACCTGCGTAGGGAGTACGGTTTCCGAGCTGTATCGAGCCAACTCGCAGCTGGTAAGAAAAGCGCCCTCAATTCCGAGGGCCTTCGCCACTTTGAAAACCTCATTGAGATCTTCATCACTCAGATCGGCCAACGCGCGAGCGACGTCCAAAACCCAAACGAGTCGGGCAAACTCGTGCTTCACTCCGTGAATAATCAGGTAGATGAGCAAATCTGGGTTGGAGAAAAAACGGGCCTTCTGTTGGCGAAACTCCACCACGCGTGCGCGGTCCCACGCGCGATCGAGGTCCATGGATGGGCTGGCGGGAGCAGCTACCGAAAAATGCAGCTCAATGCATGTATTCCGACGTTGGAAGGTCTGATGGTAATCGTCGGCCTGATAGACGGGCTCAAAGCCGAGATCAATCAGCAGAGATCGCGCTTTGTTAAAGTCCCGTCGCTGAACCAGCAGATCCAGATCATCAGAAGACCGCAAGCACGGGCTTCCATAAAGAGCCTGCGCCAGCAGCGGCCCCTTGAGGGGTAATACTTCTAAGCCGTGGGCGCAGAATTGTTCGAGAAGACCCTCCAGCTCACTCGTCAGAAACGCAGCCGCAATCCATTGGCTACGCACCCGGCTTTCAAAAATCTCGGGTAATTTGCCTGAATACTTCTTGCAGAAGAGAGGCAAAACGCCGTGACTATCCGCGAGCTCGAGAAGAGCTTGCCAATCGATCGAGGCGGGAGCGACGTCGCTTCCACGAAGCAAGGTAGCCAGCAGGAACTTCGATTCGGAAGTCATTCTCTTGACTCAGAATGCCCATGCAGGGGACCACAACGCGCGGCAATCCAGTCGACCACCTGCGCCACTTCACCACGGATTCCCTTTACGATAATGGCATCGGAAACTAGCTGCTTAAGAGTGCTGAGCGCTATTGCGGGTGATCGTCTGGCTGAGACGGTGTTATCGAGTATTTTCAACAGTCCGATTCCCGGTGAGAGCTGGCGGGGAGCCCAACGCGCCCCTGGCTTGTAGCGGCTCACGATGACCAACCCGACGGGCAGGGGCCTTTTTCCTGCAACTCCTCCGATCTCTTCGACCACACGTCGGGTCTGGCGGTAAGATCCATTTTCCCGGACTTGCAATGGACGCGCGTAGGGATGAACCATGCCTCGTTTATCCACCACAGCAAATTCGTCAGAATAGTAGGTCGCCCCAGCGCGAACCAGCGCTGCAACCAGGCTGGTCTTGCCGGAGAAGCTCCGTCCCGGGATTAGTATCGCCGCCCGACCCCAGCCAACGACGCCGGCGTGGACGAAGGTGCGTTTCAGGCTTGCCTCGGCGACATAAAGTGAGACGATCGAGCCAAAGCATTCGAGAAGTTCACGCCGGTCGCCGCACGTGAATAGCCGCCGGCCGTCCCGGTAAAGCCGATGGGTAGTCTTGTCGGATTCGGAAGCTGTAGAGGAACGGACAAGAGAATACCGCGGACCGACTAAGACGTTAACGCAGCGCTTGGACTCCAGAGGTAGGTAAGTCAGCGCCTCCCGGAGTAGCTTTGCTTCGCTGGCAGCTAATTCGAAGCCAACACCGAAGGATCTAAAAGCCAAGTAACCTTGGCCAAGGTGCCCAGATGTTGCAAGTCCAGGTTGTTCCAAAAAGGGAGAAAGCATTCCCAAATTTTGGGAACTATTCATGTCTAATTGATTAGACGTAGACATGTTCACCCTTCGAGAAAAGTGACGAAATAAGATCCGATTGCAGACGAATCTGCAGATCTTTACAGGCTATGAAGCTGCTCGGAGGGGATCGAGAGCTTTACCCAAGACACCACAAAAAGAAAACTGGAGGTCAATGGCCTTTTACCAAGAATGGCCTCGACCCCAAGGCACTAAATTGATGGCTTTTGTCGCGCTCAGACTAATATTTCTACTGACTGTACTTATGATGCCAGGGGTTGCCCCCGCCGGAAGCATGTGCCTTCGGAGTAGCCACCAGGAGAGTGGTTACGAGAGGCAGCGCCACTGCGGCGCGTACACCGATCTTTTGCATCACCTCTCGCCGCGTCATACCTGCGGTGACAACCGGAGCGACGTCCAACGGTTCCAACAAGCCATCTTGCGACAGGCTCTGCAGCGCAAATTGAACCACTTTTTCGTCCACTGGCTCGCCTAGCGTCTGCGTGAGCCGCGCTGCAAGGCCTGCAACCGTCGTCTTTCCATCGCAATACTGAAAGACAAGAGCCGCCTTTTGATTGAGGCAGAATGCGTGGTTGCGCTTTTGGTCATAAATCATCAATTCAGCGCCCAGCTGTTCGACAATAAGCTGGTCGCGACTAAGACTCTTAGGTTTCACTTCAATGGACGGTGTCAAGGTGTGCCTCCGAGATGCCTGGATTGTCCCTGGAATGTCCTTGAGTGTATCTAAGAAATCAAGCAGCGAAAAGAATAATCCGTTGGTATTCTGTGGATTACCTCAAAGGCCACTTGTTTAATTTAAGCGATAGGTCACTAAATGCGTTTTGGTAACTTACTGCACAGACCACGAATTACCTGTGTACATGAACGAGTGGGATCGCAAGCTCTCGGCTCGGGACAATTGCCAAAAATGTTTCAAGTTTTGGCAATTGTCAGCGTCGCGCTTTATTCATGAACCTCTCAAAGATAGCCTTGTAACGTATCTGCGAGAGACCGGACATTCTTTTGAAGATCGTAGAATTCCTCTACGCGCTGGCGTCCGGCTATGGCAAATCTTCTTCGGAGCTCTGCGTCGGAGATCAGACGCTCAAGTGCAGCCGAGAGCGCCTGATCGGAAGATGCAGGAACAAGCAGCCCGTCCAACCCGTCGCGAATCAACTCGGGGATGCCTGCCACGAAAGTGCTGATGCAAGGGATTCCCATGGCCATGGCTTCCATCAACGCGACGGGCAATCCCTCGGCGAAGCTCGCGAGAACAAAAATGTCAGCTTGCATAAGTTTATGCCTGGTCGCCTCATGATTGAGCGCGCCCTCAAAGATCACCGAACCGCCTAGTTTCTCCCTGGCAATGAAGGACTCCATTCCGCTCCGTTCGCTCCCATCGCCGATCAGCCGCAGGCGCAGGCTATATCCGCGACGCAGAAGGTTCGAAAAGGTGCGGAGAAGGATCAGGTGTCCTTTAGCCGGAACGAAACGCCCGACGCAGGTGATCTCAATCGCATCCCCCCGGTCAACAGGTGCACGGGGTTCGAATATCCCAAGGTCCACGCCGAGGCGTACCACGTGAAGTTTGGTCCAATGGGCCGGGTCACAGACTTTCATGACCTGGCTCCGACAATAATCGCTGATGCAGATAACAAAGTGAGCTCTTTCCACCTTCTGTCGCAAATAAAACTTTTCCACGTCATAGAACTCATCCGGACCATGGATCATCAGCGAATAGGAAACTTGCCAGGCGATCGCTGTCAACATGCCTACGGTTGCAACCGGGCCCCCGAAATGAATGTGCAGGTGTCTGTGGCCTCGTCGCCGGAGCCAATCTCCTAACAGAAGCGCTTCCGCAAGGTAGAACAACGCATAGCCCGTTGCCGGCAGGTTCCAGCTGTCGAGTGAAAGCGCAGCGCGTAGTCCCCTGAAAACCACCTGCGGACGCCGGAACAGAATCTTCAGCAAGACCAGAAAAGTTCGCGTCAGGCTCGTCGCCTTGATACAGAACGTCGTCTTCAGCTCACTTGCCTCGAGCGCCGAGGCGGGTCCGGCAGCCCGTTCTGGCCGGTTGATGGAGGCCACGTCAATGGCGAAGCCCAGCCTCCTCAGTGCGGCAATTTCGTTAAGAAAAAATGTGTGTGAAATCGCAGGGTAGATACTCAAGAGATAGGCGAGCCGCGGGCGCGGCCCCGCTTGCCGACCATCATCTATGTCGTTGCTTGACCACGCCGTGTTCATCGCGTGTTCGAATGCTCTACGGAGAGAAACTGTCGAATGCGGGACGGCGTTCGACTCCTGGGTTCCCAGTTTCTTCGCGTGAGGCGTTGCGCTGTGGGCGTCACACTTGCCGCGAGGGCAAAGCTTGGCGCGCTCAATCCGCCGATCACCAACAGCAAGGGAAGGATCATCGATCCATTCAACAGATTATCGATAGCAGACATAAGAATGGCTGCGGCGAGAGCATTACGCAGTTCGAGCCCCTCTATCGCCCCACGGGCAAAGGGAGCCCACAAGACGCGCGCTACCGGGAGTAGTTGGAGGCACTCCAGGGCAAGCAATCCAACCATGCCATACATACCAAAGGCTAGCAGCCACAGGCTCCACGGTCGCGATGAACTTGCTTTCCACCAGTCCCACTGGGCCGAGCCCAGGAGGGGCTCTTTGAGCGCGCTCGTGACATGTCGTTCGTCCTGGGAGAGTCGCCATCCAAAGGAGCCACGTTTAATCTGTTGCAAGAAGCGTGCGCTTGCGTATGCAGCTGGGTTGTGTTCGACGAGGGATTTTAGCGATATGGTATTGGCTAGGCGGAGGCTGATGGAGCCAACAATTCCCGCCAGGAGCAGCGCTGCTAGAAAGCGCGGAAGATAGCTTTGGCGCACAAACGCAAACGGAACCAGGCAAAACAGCAGAACAATACTGCCGCCGGACTGGCAGAGGAGAGTGACGACCAACAGGGTGGCGCTGATCCAGGCAATCGGAATGCCGAAAATCGCGTTGACCAGACGGTGTCTCCAAAACCAAATTGCAATCATAGCGGAAGTCGCCATCCACATACCGAGCTGATTTCCGTCTTCCAGAAGACCCACCGGACGGAACCCGACGTAACGCTGCGCGCCCACCCAGCGGTAGGGTTCATAACCGTACAGATGAGCATAGATCTGGGGCCCAGTAAAGATTTCGATCAGGCACACGGGAACGTAAGCCAAACCTGCCAACACAAAGGCTTTAGCTGCCAATCTAAGAGACTCTATATCGTTGAAATAGTGACGTCCGGCAAGATACGGGACGCCCCAAGCCAGGATCTGGTAGAGTTCGCTGCCAAGGGCAGGGACAAACGCCTGGGAGTTGGCGATTGCGGAGAGGACCGGGACGGTGCACCAAACCACCATCGGCAAATCCCAGAAGTTGAGCTGAAACCGGGTAAACGACGACCGGTCGACCAGCAAGATGCCGATAAGACAGGTAATTCCGGTCACGCTAGCCTTGGTGAAGAAGTGGTCCGACGGCAGACATGTTCCCAGGATCCAATAGGGGAAAAAAGCACTGGTAGGCGGATAGGAGGCCGAAGGAAGCACACCCCATCCCGCGATAAAGTTGATCAGGATAGCCACGCGAACTGGACAGCGTCGGAAGCAATACAGACTGATCGGGACCCATGCGAGGAATGCAATCCACGGTGAAATCATCAGGCCTTCCTGGAAGTAGCGAGCGGTTCAGTTGCAGCGAGGAATCACGGTGTTCATGATAACAAGTGAATGGTTTACACCCACGCGTGCGAGCGGCCTGGTGGCATACGGTACCGCCGTAACTTGTTGTGCTATTGCGTGGGTCAGGAAGAAGGGCCGCCATGGAAGTTCGCAACTGGTCGCTTCGCTGACACTCATCGAGAGTGCATTACTAGTCGACATGGCCTTTAATTTGCGTTGGATGCTGCACGCTTTGGTCGGCGATTTCGCGCAGCGTCACCACGAGTACGAAGTTCGAAGAGTGCCGCAATTAATAGCGCTCACAATCCTCGCTGGGTTGTTGCTATTAGGCTTGGGTGGCATTTCGCGCCTGTTTCGGGGTAGGATCGGCGCGCTTCTGGCGGTTTCGGGAGTCTTGCTTGCACTCGTTTCGTGGTCTACCGAGGTTGTCTCTCTGCATGCGGTGGACCACGTTCTGTATCAGCCGCTAGGTGATTTGTTTCCTCCACTGGGCAGTTTGATGGCTGTGACCATCATTTGGATCCTGGCTAGTCTGATGACCTCGATGGGCATTCTGATCGACTCGCTTCAAGCAAGGTCTGACCACGGGTAGATCGGAGCAAGTGTTCTAATTGCAAGCTAACTCGCAACGCAGGACGGAGCAGTTGATGTGTGTTCCGGAGGTCATTGATCCAACCAGATGATAGGGGAGACCGAGAGACCTGCCTCGAGCTGGTGGCCAAGCTTTCCCTTCTGCATGCAGGCGGGGCATCAGTCTGCGCTACACTGATAGGACCATTGCAGCTGAAAATCCAGACTTTTTAGCATCAACCGTGAACCTAGATAAACTGTCGCTTGATGAACTTCTGATGAAGCGTAAGAGCCTGCGGCGACGGCTGCGGGCGCAGCTAACCCTCCATCCGGTCCGCATTGCAGTTCTGGGTGGCTCGACAACCAGTGCCATCGTCGAACTCCTCGAGATTCTCCTGCTTCTTAGCGGATTCGCTCCGAGTTTTCATGAGTCTGAGTATGGTCGCTTCTATGACGACCCCGTTCATGACCCGCGGTCGCTTATCGAGTTCCGCCCCGACATCGTCTACATCCACACCTCTTGTCAAAATGTTCCGCCTCTTTCCCCTGGTACCAGCGAGGCTGAACTCGAGGTGCAGGTGCGTTCCCAACTCGCTCGCTTCCGCGCAATCTGGGATGCAATCGATCAAAATCTAGCCTGCCAGGTTATCCAAAACAACTTCGAGCGTCCGCCCTACGCCATTCTGGGCAACAGGGACGCTACCGCGAGTGGCGGATATTCAAGATTTCTGATGCGCCTGAACGAGGCCTTCGCCGAAGAGGCCAGCCTGCGCCCCAAGCTTCTGATCCAGGACATTCATGGCATCTCTGCCCGTGTCGGCATTGATAACTGGTTCGATTGGGACCGCTTCTTCTCCTACAAGATTCTCCTCAAGCCCGCAGCGAATCACGCTGTCGCGCTCTCGTTGAACGCTCTTATTCGATCGATTTACGGCAAGAGCCGCAAAGTTCTGGTTCTTGATCTCGACAATACCCTCTGGGGAGGCGTGATCGGCGACGAAGGTGTCGACAAAATTCAGATTGGCCGCGAAACTCCTATCGCAGAGGCTTACACGGCCTTTCAGGAGTATTGTCTTACCCTCCGCAACCGTGGAATCCTACTGGCAGTCTGCTCGAAGAACATGGAGGAGGTCGCCCGCGCCGGGTTTGAGCATCCTTCTTCGGTCCTTCGTCTTGAACACATTTCCTGCTTCAAGGCAAACTGGTCTCCGAAGCACGAGAATCTCCTCGAAATCGCCAAGGCACTGAACGTCGGAACTGACTCCCTCGTTTTTGTAGACGACAACCCCGCCGAGCGTGCCATCGTCGAGGCACAACTTCCCGATGTCGCCGTTCCCGACGTCGGAAGCGAGGTTTCCAGGTTTTCTTCCATCATCGATGCGGGGCGGTATTTCGAGCCCGCCGGCCTGTCGAGCGAGGACCTCGAACGCGCTGCCCTCTATTCCACCAATGCTGAGCGGGTCAGGCATGAAGCCAAGTTTTCTGACTACGGCGAATACCTCGACTCACTCGAAATGACCGCTGAGATCGAAACATTCAGGCCGGTTTATCTAGAGCGCATCGCTCAGCTCACCAATAAAACGAACCAGTACAACCTCACCACGCGTCGCTACACGCTCGCGGAGATGGAGTCGCTGTCGAACTCACCCACCCATATCTGTCTCTTTGGAAGGCTCACTGACCGTTTTGGCGATAACGGGCTCATTTCGATCGTTGTCGGTAGCCAGCATGCCGACGCTCTTCACCTTGACCTTTGGTTGATGAGCTGTCGTGTACTGAAGCGCGACATGGAGTTTGCTATGCTTGACGCCATTGCCCACCGGGCTGCAGCTCGGGGAATCCGCTTTCTCGTTGGCACTTATTTGCCCAGCAAGAAAAACGCCATGGTAGCCGACCATTATGAGCGCTTAGGCTTCACACCTCAACCCGCGCCAACGGGTTCACCCGAAGGCGCCACCTTTTGGATTTGTGACCTTAACGGGTACAGCGACAAGAACAAGCACATCAAATGCCAGCCACATGCAACACCCATCTCAAACCCTCGGAAGGTGTCTGAATCAGAATCATCATCCGGAACTGCTCCAGAGCGGGAGACCAAGCATGGCAGCCTTGACCGCCGATAAAGTTCTCGCGGAACTCCAGCCCATCTTCGAGGAGGCTCTCGACGAGCCAGGGATCACTGTGACACGAGAGTCCAACGCTACGAACACACTCCACTGGGACTCCCTATCCTATATCACCATCATCGAGATGGTTTCGCACCACTTCAATGTTCGTTTCACTCTTGCCGAACTGCAGGACCTCAAGAAGGTAGGGGATCTGATCGATTTGGTTGTCGCCAAAGCTAATAGAACCTGAGATCGTTTGGATTATCCTGATTTGTAGGGTGTCCGCATGCCTAGCTCCAACCCGAGGGCTAAGCCCGGTGACGGGCGACGATTAGCACGTAACCTGTGCGCGGGCTTTAGAAGAAAGCCGGTTGAAAAGGTTAATTACCGCCTTTTGAAGCGCGCTCCAGGCGTGCGCTTAAGGTCGAAGCTGATGATTCGCCTGCCGAGCTTAAGTAAAACTGAACCCTGCGAGTTGATATACTGGGCTGACCCCTGGATCGGGCGTGCGTCCCAATTGCGGATCTCGTGGACAGTCCGCAACTGTCAATTTGGTGTAGTTCAAGGAGCCCGAAGAATGATCAGAGCAATCATCCGCAGGATAGCCTTTAGGACCGGTAGGTTGCATGGCTTATATATCCGGCTATGCACGCCCGGGGGCGATGAATATGCGTCTTATCTAAGAGCGCGGAAAACACTTTATGCGCAGGGCGAGTTTTGTTACATCATGCCGACGACGACGTTTACAGACCCGAAGCATGTTGAAATGGGCAATAACGTGCAGATGGCAACATGCACAGTGCTGGGTCACGATGGATCGATTTCGATGTTGAACAGAGCTTATGGGAAGGCCTTGGACAGCGTGGGCCCGGTGCGTCTGAAAGACAACGTTTTTATCGGCCACAATGCTATTGTGATGCCGAATGTGACGATCGGACCGAACGCAATTGTCGCCGCCGGGTCTCTGGTTACGAGGGATGTTCCCGAAGGGAAGATCGTTTGTGGTGTGCCGGCTAAGATAATTGGTAGTGTGGATACATTGGTGGCATTTCGCGAGCAGCAGACGCGGGAATTACCTTGGGCCGATCTAATCAATAGGCGCGGCATTTCGGGACACGACCCAACGCTCGAGCCGGAACTGTTGGCCAGGCGGTTGGCTCATTTTTTCTCAGTTTCGCCCACCGAGCCGTAGAGGCGGGGTGTCTAAGAGCTCATAGTCCATTCTGGATTATGCCCGCACCTTCGGGGAAATAGCTACCGCTGGGATGCCCACTACCGTTACCCCCGCAGGGACGTCGCGCGTCACAACCGCATTCGCGCCAACAGTCGCTTTGTCGCCGATGGTAACCCCGCCGAGAACGGTTACTCCACGTCCGAGCCAGACTTCTCGGCCGATGGTGATTGGTTTTGCGTTATAGCCGGAATCGCGGATTGGGTGGTCCGGATGACGAGCATGGTTTGCATCGCGAATGCTCGTGTATTCGCCGATCATGCTGCCTTCCCCGATTGTTACACCCGCCATCGCCACGATGTGTGTGCCGCGAGAAATCACTACTTCGTCGCCAAGCTCAATGCGAGCATTTCCCTGCGTTTCCAGGTGTATATCAGGGTAAAACAGGACACTCTCTCCAATATGGATGTTCCGGCTTCCGTGGACCGAGACTCTCCCCAGCACGACGGCGGAGGCAGGCAGGCGCTCATGCAGGTCGGCGGCGAGAGAAGCATGCGCATAGAGTCTTGCCATGCCCCCCAGCAGCGGACCTGCGCCGCGTAGGACTACAGAGAGCAACATGCTTAAGAGTGTCTTGATGCGGTTCTTGATTTCGACCTCCTCTCACCATGGGCGAGGCGGCGAAACTCGGCCGCCCTTCGTTTCTTTCCACGCCAACTGCATCGAAGCTGCGAGATTCTGCGATCTGGAAGCTCGGGTCCCATACTTTCGGTGTGGGTCGCGACTAAATCGATTGCGGAAATAAGAAAATCGGTAGAGTGCAAGCTCGAGCCATTTCGCTAGCCAGACCTTAGTTCCATGATGCTTTCTGTAGTAGAGCAGGGTACTACGCATTCGCCAGAGAACAAGCTGGGTACTGCCGGAAAAGGAGCGTTCAAGGTTATTGATTTGACGGGAAGATTCGCCGCCAATGTGGATTACCAGAATGTCGGGCCAATACCAGATCTCATAGCCGGCCCTCTTGATGCGGCGGCAGAGGTCAACCTCTTCGCTGTACAGGAAAAACCGTGGATCAAATAATCCAACTTTCTCCAGCACGTCACTGCGGACGATCGAGAATGCACCCGGTACCCAATCTACCTGGGCAGGTTCTAACTGGTCAGCCCAAGTTCTGTCAAAATGTCCAAATAATCGTGACTTTGGGAACCTGGCCGCAAGGCCGGTGAGCACCAGGGCGTCGCCGAAGACGCTGGGAAACATGCGTGCGGAGGGTTGCCAGGAGAAGTCACGCCCTACAAGCCGTGCGCCGGCTAGTCCTACCTGGGGATGTAGGTTCATTTTGTTAATCGCGAGCTTAAGTGAGCCAGGACATAAAAACGCATCAGAATTGAGCAGGATTACGTAGCGTCCACCAGCCGCCCGAATGGCGAGATTGTTCGCAACACCAAACCCGAGATTTACGGTGCTCCGCAACACGCGGACCCGGGGAAATTCGTTTTCGACCATTTCTGGGGATCCGTCGCCGGAGTTATTGTCCACGACCAGAGTTTCGATCTCTAGACCATCCGATTCACGTTCCACCGACTCAAGGCACTCCCGCAATACGTCCTTAGTGTTGAACGACACAATAACGATCGATGCTTCGTGGGAATATTTTTCAGTGGATGACAAGGTCAAAAACACCAATCTGGGAGAGAAAAAATTGCCAGCTGTCTTGAGACGGAGCCACTCTATTTTTGGGCACGTTCGTCTCGCTCAGTGTATTGCATAGTTCAGTCCGAATACAGAAATCTAACCGTCAAACCGAGTAAATTAAGGCACCAATAATTTGACAAGCTGTCTTCGCATCGCATCAGCTGGGTTCCGTTCGTAACCAAGTCGACAGGGTTTATCGATTACCGAAAGTCATGTATGTAACCCAACAGACTGACCAGCTCCCCTAGACCCGCACAAGCGCAAGTAGTTCTGATTACGTCCATGGTAGCGCCAGGAGCAGACATACGCAGGCGCAGATCGTTGCTGCTTTGAGGTAGGTGGAAGCGTATCGGGCGCCCGAAGACGCGGCACGGGATTGTGGGGTAAGCGCGGCGACAATCTATATGTGGAAGGCGTTGAAGCAGACACGGGCCTTCCAGCAAGGCGCATGAGCGGGTGCTGGATTTGATTTGCGACCCACGAGCGGTCGCCGGTAGTTCGCTGCGACGACGGCGATGACAAAAGACACTGCGCAATGGATCCATCGTGTTGTACGACACGATGGACAATTCATACCGGTAACTTTCCCTGGCCACGGTATAAAATCCAAATATTTTGGAGATATTCTGCCGCAAGCTTGCCGCCGCGGCACAAAATAAGCCTGAAACCAGCTTAGTCTGCATAGTTCAGCTCTCAAAGCAGCCAGAATCGGCTAGATCCGATCGCTGTTTTCATTCCCCGGCGCTCTGAGACGTGTGCTTAACAAGTGATCGAGAGGAAACGGTTGTCGGCCATTGTGACGTATGGGTTCAGCACACAATCAGGAATTGCTTTTGTGAAGGTAGTTTACATGACTGTTTTATACGCAGTGTTACATAAAGGCTCTATACTTGCCCGATAAAGGCTCTATACTTAACCGACTCCGGTCGCGGTGTGTTGAGCGTTAGTTGCGTTGGCCGTCACTTGTGAGTCGGTCAGAGTGACACTGAAAAGACTGCGAACCCGAAATAGTGTTTGTAGCGGCCAAGTCTTTCCATGCACTTCGTTTACCAGTTGCAACGCGAAGCAACACATTGCAGCGCGGATTATTTGGCCCGGACTCTTCTTATGTTCTCTTGGCACGAGTGCTGGCGTCGGTAGAAGCTCTAAAGCTGTAAGGAGCACAGCCTAATGCGCAATCTGAGGTCGATCTTTCGGCTTGCTTTCCTCTTCTGTCTACCCCCGCTCAATTGCCGCCAGATAGTGTTTTGCGAGGCTCGTAGAAGCAGACCCCTGGTGGTCCTCTCTCTCGCCATGATGACGTTGGGCTTATTGAGTCCCCGGGCGGCAAATGCACAGGTCATCAATTACCCCGGCGGCTTTGCCGGCTCCTCGGGCCAGATATGGCTGGAGGACGCTACGGTATTGTCCGGTTCGGCGATACAGTTGACTCAGTCGGGTGCAACCAACGGGAACAATAATGCATGGTACGAGACTCCTGTAAATGTGCAGGCTTTTACGACCACTTTCACCTTCGCCGAGACATGTCCCACCGATTGCGGCGACGGCCTTGGGTTCATGATTATTAGCGTGAGCAACCCTTCGTCTGCGGGCTACACCTACTCCGGCGATTCCGGAGCGCAATTTTCCTGGTCACAGTGCGGGGGCGCTGGAAATACTGATTGTTCTGCCATAAATTCAATCTTGGTCAAGTTCGATCTGTTCGATGCGCAGACAGGCGCACCTGGAGCGAACTTCACTGGATTCTACTCGGGCGGAACATATCCGCAGGCTCCCAACAACCCGCAATACGACATGTCTGGTTCCGGCATCAACATGGAGGCCGGCGACCTGATGCGTGTTACGCTCTCGTACAACGGCACTGTGCTCACGGAAATCGTGACCGATACGGTAACTGGCGCCACATACACCAACAGTTACACTGCGAACATTCCGGCATTGGTGGGAGGCAATACCGCTTATGTTGGGTTTGGAGGAAGTACGGGCGTGGCCACTGTAACCCAGAGCCTGTCGACCTGGACCTACACTGTGGAATCACCGGGGCAGGCTGCCATCCCTACGTTCTCTCCTGCCGCTGGAACATATTCAGGAGCACAGAGTGTCACTCTTTCAAGCGCGTCATCAGGAGCAGTCATTTGTTACAACACGACCGGAACCCCGGCAACGAACAGCTCAACTAGTTGTGCGTCCGGAACGCTGTATACCGGGCCAGTCGCAGTCTCATCCAGTGAGACCCTCTACGCGGTAGCTGGAGGAACCGGGTATGGCGATAGCCCCGTAGTGAGCGCCAGCTATGTTATACAGAATTCGGTTGCAACACCGACATTCTCTCCTGCCGCCGGAACCTATACCTCTGCACAGTCGGTGACCATCTCGGATGTTACCTCCAACGCAACCATCTACTACACGACCAACGGAACTGTGCCTACCACGTCCTCGACCAAGTACACTGGCCCCATTACGGTTGGCTCTACGGAGACGCTGGAAGCCATCGCAATAACAACGGGCAATACCAGCAGCGCGGTCGCGTCCGCTGCCTACACGATAAACTCGCCAACTTCAGTCGCAACGCCGACCTTCTCACCCCCCGCCGGGACCTATACCTCTGCTCAGTCGGTAAATATCTCCGATGCCACCTCCGACACAACCATCTACTACACGACCAACGGAAGTACGCCTACCACGTCCTCGACCATGTACACCGGCCCTATTACGGTCAGCTCTACGGAGACGCTGGAGGCTATCGCAGTAGCCACGGGCAACATCTCCAGCGGGGTCGCGTCCGCTGCCTACACCATAAACTTGGAACCTTCAGTCGCAACGCCGACCTTCTCACCCGCCGGCGGGATCTATACCTCGGCGCAGTCGGTGACCATCTCCGATGCCACCTCCGACGCAACCATCTACTACACGACCAATGGAACTACCCCTACGACATCCTCGACTGAGTACACGGGCCCCATTACCGTTAGCTCTACGGAGACCTTGAAGGCTATCGCGGTAGCCACCGGCGACAATAACAGCGCGGTTGCGTTCGCTGCCTACAACATAAACCCGGAAGCGACGGTCGCAACGCCGACCTTCTCACCCGCCGCCGGAGCCTATACCTCGGCGCAATCGGTGACCATCTCCGATGGCACCTCCGGCGCTACTATCTACTACACGACCAACGGAACTGCGCCTACGACATCCTCGACCGAGTACACCGGTCCCATTACGGTTAGCTCGACGGAGACGCTGGAAGCGATCGCGGTAGCCAAGGGCGATACCAACAGCGCGGTCGCGTCCGCTGCCTACACGATTACCGTGTCGCAACCCTCGGTCTCAACGCCGACCTTCTCACCCGCCGCCGGGGCCTATAATTCCGCGCAGTCGGTGACCATCTCCGATGCCACCTCGGGCGCAACCATCTACTACACGACCAACGGAAGTACGCCTACTACGTCCTCGACCATGTACACCGGCCCCGTTACGGTTAGTTCGACGGAGATGTTGGAGGCGATCGCGGTAGCCACCGGCGATGCCAACAGCGCGGTCGCGTCCGCTGCCTACACCATAAACGCGCTCCCTAACTTTACGCTTGGTGCTTCGGCCGCCTCGCTCACGGTCGACTCAGGCGGCCAAGGGACAGTTATGCTGATGGTGACACCTGAGAACGGGTTCGACTCCCCCGTGAGCTTTGCGTGCTCCGGATTGCCGGCCGGAGCCACATGCTCCTTCGCCCCGTCGACGGTGACACCCTCGGGCGCAGCGGCAACGACCGAACTCACCATCTCCGCCAGCGCGCAATCTTCCGCCTTGCAGCCGGGATCCCGTCCGTTCTTCCCGTTGACGGAGCTGGCTTTGACGGTCTGCCTCTTCGCATGCAGAAAGCCGCGCGGCCGGCATCGTTGGCTTCTGCTGGCGGTGGCTTACGCCGGCCTGGGCCTTGTCTCTGGCTGCGGCGGAGGTGGCGGGACGTCATCCACGTCTACTCCGACCTCACCCACGACTCCGGCGTCTACTACTTCGACCGTGACCGTAACGGCAACCTCGGGAACCCTACAGGGAACGGCGACGATTACGCTCACGGTCAATTAGGATCGTGAGCAGACACCCATCCACGATGGAGAAGGGAGTTTGAGCATCTCTTGCTGGCCGTGATCATCAAGCGGCGGAAGAAACCCAAATTCCTCTTTTTCTGGTTTCTGCTGGAGGCGCATCTCGGTCGGCCCCCCCGCGACCTTTAGCAAAACCTCTCTGAGTCAAGGCGTGAACCATTCAAATTCCCGCACCGGCGGCTTGACCAGCGCAAGAGGTGTTCTATTAAACGCCGATTATCGGCAGCATCAAAACTTCGCCGAAGTTGTACCCAACCTTGAGTCACTAGTAAGACGTATAGGTTTCGATGGCTGCCACATTCTTTGGATTGGTCCGAGATTGCTCTACTAGGAAGAACTGTTTCTGTGTCGGGAAAAGCGAGATAAAATCTAGAAATGCATCCTTCTGCACGAGACAAAACAAAAGCTACCTTGCAACGAATCGGACTATTTCCGGCAGCTCGTAGCGCTTACCGGGCTTTGAACGGCGGTATACGAAAGCAACGGGCCCACGAGATCGCGTTCTATTCTTCACTTTTCGCTCCCGGTGCATTGTGCTTCGATGTTGGCGCAAATCTCGGACAGACGACCGAAGTATTTCTGGCTTGTGGCGCCCGAGTCCTATCCGTCGAACCGAATCCGCTTTGCCATCCTACGCTCAAGCACCTTTTCGGCGATAACCAGAATTGCCAAATTGTGCTGAGCGCCATCGGAAGCTCTAACGGATTCATCGATTTGCATACCCATGGTACTGACGCAACTGCTAGTGTGAGAGCGGATTGGGATAGGCAGACGTACGGCAGTGATCGAGGAACGACAGCCATGACGACCCCGATCGCCACGCTGGATAGGCTCATCGAAAGGTACGGCAGACCCGATTTCGTGAAAATCGATGTCGAGGGTTTCGAGAAAGAGGTACTGAGGGGATTGTCCTCCAGTGTTAGACTTCTCTCATTCGAATTTCACTTTACCGAAATCGGCCTCGCTGAAGAATGTTTAGAAATGCTCAGCAGGTTTGGGATCCTGTCGATTAGGGCCAGCGATATGGACTGTAATTGGCTTAGCTCGAGGACCGATGACATCAAGGGATGCCTGCGGATGCTTCATGACACAGATGCAAAGGGCGATCTATTTGTGTGGATGAGTTAATCGCATCCCGCCATGAACTCACGATTGACGTCGATATGAAAAGACCAATTGCGGCAGCCACAGGCGACAGCGCGGTCCCGTCTGCTCCCCTACACCGCAACCACCTAACTTCGTCCTTGGTACTTCGTCAGCGTGCATGTCCCACTCGAGGCACCCCGGAACGTGCCCTTAGTGTTGAAAGGCACGATAGTGAGGGATGCTTCGTTCGAATAGTTTTTAGCGGATGACAAGGTCGAAGTAACAACCTCTGAGGGAAAAACTACTAGCCGTCCTGAGACGGTGCCAGTTTAACTTTTGACCACGATCGTCTCGCACAACGATCGTCTCGCTCGGTGTATTGCATAGCGCCGCTCGAACGCCGACGGACAAACCGAGTAATTTCAGGGAAACGACTGACTCACCGCGAGTACTTGTCGATAGCATCAGATGAGTGTCCGTTCGTAACGCAGTCGACAGGCGCGCAGATTACCAAAAGTCATGTAAATGACCCCAACAGACTACACGAAGGTTCACTGCGTACGCCTTCCAAATTGCGCTAAAGGCTCGGGCGAAATGCACACCTTCGTCGAACGCGGTTTACATCATTGGTTTAGAAGGAATCGTACCCAAAAGCCTCTATACTAATCGAAACGGTCGCGATTTGTTAGGCGTTAGTTACCTGGGTTGTGACTGGCGAGTCGGTAAGCGTGACACGGGAAAACCTGCGCGCCCGGAATAGTGATGATGCGACCAAAGTCCGTTCCAGGGATTTCCTTTATACCGGTCACTGAAGCAACACATTGCAGCGCTGATTATGTGAGCCCATCTCTTCCTTAGTTCCTCAGACATGAGTATTGGCGTGAGTAAAAGCTCTAGCTGAAGGAGCGTAGCCGAATGATGGGCAATCCACCGCGGAAATATCGATGCTCTGCTTTTTCTTTGAGGTCGATCGTTCGGGTGGTCCTCTGTCTTGCCGTGATGATGTTGGGCCTACTGAGTCCTCATGCAGCAGGTGCACAGGTCATCAATTTCCCTAGTGGTTTTGCCAGTCAGCCGAGCACTATATGGCTGGAAAACGCCTCTGTATATTCCGGTTCTTCGATTCAAGTGATTGCCAATGTAGGACACACAGCTAATAACGCGATGTTCGAAACTCCAGTGAATGTTCAAGCGTTTACTACTACGTTCACCTTCCATTTTGATTGTTCTGGCAGCCTAACAGTCGGAGACTGCGGAGACGGCATCGCATTTTATACGATCTGTGCATGCACCTCGGGCAACTTCAGATATCCGCCCGGATATACCTACTCTGGATTTTCCAGTCAAAACTTCTCTTGGTCAAATTGTGATCCCTCGAACACCCCGGAATGCTCGCCCCTCATTGAAGGAGCAGCTATCAAGTTCGATCTGTTTAACAATCAGACTGCAGAACCTGGAGCAGAATTTACGGGGTACTACACGGGTGGCGAAATCCCGCAGTACCCCAATCCGGTCTATGAGATGTCCGGGTCTGGCATAAACTTTCAGAGTGGAGATGAATTTAGGGCCACCATCACCTATAACGGGGCGACCCTGACAGAGAAGCTGACCGATACCAATACTAACGCGTCATACACGATTAGTTATCTGGCAGACATTCCCGCGGCGAACGGTTACAACAACACGGCCTTGGTCGGATTCGGCGGAGGTACTGGAGAGGCTACCGCCTTAGGCTATGTAGATTCCTGGGTCTACACTGTAAATACGAGCGGAGCTGCAACTCCAACATATTCCGTAGGCGGCGGAGCTTATTCTTCTGTGCAGAGCGTCTCACTGTCGACCACGTCACCAGGGGCGGTTATTTGCTACAGCACAACCCAACAACCGGCAACAAACGGTTCCACCGGATGCAGGAACGGGACTTTATACACTGGACCGGTAACTGTATCAAACAGCGAGACTCTATACAGCGTTACTGGGGGAACGGGATACAGCGACAGCGTTCCTGTGGGTGCTGCTACCTATTACATGAATTCGCAGACTGCGGTCCCGACCATCACCTTACCTGGCGGGTCCTATACCTTCCCGCAGACGACAACAATCAACAACACCACCGTTAATGCTCCTTCCTCCAGTTCTAGCCTTGGAGCGCTTAACTACTACTGCACTACCGCGTATGGAGGCAGTTGCACTCCGAGTACTGGTTTATCTTCACTGTTAACGATCTCATCGGCCGAGACGGTATGCACCAACGCCGTCACGAGCGGGCACACGACAAGCGCAACCGTTTGCTACAACTACGCTGCAGCCGGAAGCAGCGCTTCTACCCCTACGTTCACTCCTGTAGCGGCAACCTACAATGGAGCGCAGAGTGTCACGCTGTCGACCGCGTCAGCAGGAGCAGTCATTTGTTACAACACGAGCGGAAGTCCGGCAACTAACGGCTCAGCTGGTTGTGCTACAGGAACCGTGTATGTGGGGCCAGTATCAGTTTCATCCAGCGAGACTCTCTATGCGGTAGCTGGAGGAACAGGGTATAGCGATAGCGCTGTAGGCAGCGCCAGCTATGTTATACAGAATTCGGTTGCAACACCGACATTCTCGCCGGCCGCCGGGACCTATACCTCGGCGCAGTCGGTGACGATCTCGGATGTCACCTTGGGCGCAACCATCTACTACACGACCAACGGAAGTACGCCCACCACGTCCTCGACCGCGTACACCGGCCCCATTGCGGTTAGCTCGACAGAGACGCTGCAGGCAATCGCGGTAGTCACGGGCGACACCAACAGCGCTGTAGGCAGCGCCAGCTATGTTATACAGAATTCGGTTGCAACACCGACATTCTCGCCGGCCGCCGGGACCTATACCTCGGCGCAGTCGGTGACGATCTCGGATGTCACCTTGGGCGCAACCATCTACTACACGGCCAACGGAAGTGCGCCTACCACGTCCTCGACTAGGTATACCGGCCCCATTACGGTTAGCGCGACAGAGATGCTGCAGGCAATCGCGGTAGCCACGGGAGCCAACAGCGCGGTCGCGTCGGCTGCCTACACCATAACCTCGCCCCCTTACTTCACGCTTGTTGCTTCGCCAACCACGCTCACGGGCAACGCTGGCAACGCGGAGACAGTTACGCTGACGGTGACGCCGCAGAACGGGTTCGACTCCCCCGTGAGCTTTGCGTGCTCCGGGCTGCCGACCGGGGCCACATGCTCCTTCTCCCCAGCGACGGTCACACCCTCGGGCGCAGCGGTGACGACTCAACTCACCATCTCCTCCAGCGCGCAATCGTCCGCCTTGCGGCCCGGATCCCGACCATTCTTCCCGTTTACAGCGCTGGCTGTGACTGTCTGCCTCTTCGGATGCAGAAATCGGCGCTGGCATCACTGGCTGCTGCTGGCGGTAATTTGCAGCGGCCTCGGGCTTCTCTCTGGCTGCGGTGGAAGTGGGGGGACGTCATCCACGGCCACTCCGACGTCCACTACTTCGATGGTGACCGTAACCGCAACCTCCGGAACGCTACAGGGAACGGCGACCATTACGCTCACGGTCAATTAGGACCGTGTGCAGACACCCATCGACGATGCTCTCGGATTAGAAAAGGAGTGTGCATCTCTTGCTAACCACAGTAATCAAGCGGCGCAAGAAACCCAAATTCCCTTTTCCGGTTTCGGCTCCAAAAGCGATTTCGTTAGGCACGAGGCGCAAACCTCTTGCTCGTGAAATCGACATCATCGCAGACTGCACTACCGCAGAATTTAATCTCCAAATGAGGTAGATCTCGTTTCACCGTCTTAGCATGAGACCGAGATGTTACATGGGTCCTGTAATTCGACCTTAAGAATCATATGACTGATCGGCTGCAGTCCGCAAAGCCAAGCGAAGCCGATCTCCAATATTGTCGATTTCTTAACACCGCCCTGTCCCGAAACTCTCGGCGGTGTGTGTGCAAAAAGTTCCCATCGAATACGTAAATTTGAAGGATTGCTTTGCGGAGCGAAGGATGCAATTATCAAACGTTGTTCTTCTAGGACGGCCGCGGCAGTTGCCGCAATGCGCGATGGCACGCCGCTGTTGACTGAAACTCGATCGCTCTCCAAGCGCGTGATCGTCAAACAGAATTCAGGGGTTTAAGGAAGAGACAGAACAACCCTAATTCTGGCTAGGTCCAGGGCCGCACCGGGTCTGTTTTAAGAAACGAAAGTGAACACTCCAGGATTAGGAGATGTTTCGTCTCCTTTGTTGACGGGGGTTGACCCTCGTCTGTTCCGCAAACTCCTATACATCGAGCCGAATGAACCGCATTCGGCGGGGGGAAGCCAGTGCATCATCCTCAGCTATCGTTTTGCCCTGAAGTTCCGACCTCGGCGGCACCCGTACTGTCGGGCGCAGTCGCAACTTTTTTTTGCGAGACACGGAGAAGCAGACTTTTGGTGGTCCTCTCTCTAGCCGTGATGACGTTGCGCTTACTGAGTCCTGCGGCGGATGCACAGACCGTCATCAGCTACCCCAGCGGATTTGCCAGCCAACCGAGCCAGCTATGGTTGGAGAACGCCTCCAAATATTCCGGGTCTTCGATACAGATCACCGCTGCTATAGGGCACACGGCGAATAACGTATGGTTTAAGACTCCGGTGAACGAGCAGGCTTTCACGACAACTTTTACCTTCCACTTCAACTGCTCGGCCTCTTCGGATTGCGGCGATGGTATGGGGTTTATGATGATCTGCCAGTGTTCCGAAAATCCCACGTATCTTAACCCGCCCAACGATCCCGGATATACCTACTCAGGATTCTCCAGTCAGAATTTTTCGTGGTCGAACTGTGATCCTTCTAATACCCCGGAATGCTCACCGCTTATTAAGGGGATTCTTGTGAAATTTGATTTGTATAACGATCAAACCGGGGAACCGGGAGCGGAAACCACTGGTTACTACACGGGCGGAGAGATTCCGCAATATCCCAACCCGCAATATGATATGTCGGGTTCCGGTATAAATATGCAGAGCGGCGACGAGTTTACCTGTACGCTTACCTACGATGGCTCGAACCTGACCGAAACCTTGACCGACACGGTAACCAAGACCCAATACACCCATACCTACACGGGAGTGAACATTCCAGCAGCAATCGGGGCTAACACCGCCTTTGTTGGATTCGGAGGAGGTACGGGGGCCGCCGTCGTCGACACATACCTGGATAGCTGGACCTACTCGGCGCAGTCCCCGGGGCAGACTGCCGTCCCGACGCTCTCTGCTGCCGCCCCGGCGTTCTCTCCTGCCGCCGGAACGTATTCAAGAGCACAGGGTGTCACCCTGTCAACCGCGTCATCGGGAGCAGTTATTTGTTACAACACAACAGGAAGTCCGGCTACTAACGGCTCAGGTGGTTGTGCTAATGGAAAGCTGTATACGGGGCCAGTCACAGTCTCATCGAATGAGACTCTTTACGCGGTAGCTGGAGGAACAGAGTATAACGATAGCTCTGTAGGTAACGCCAAGTATGTTATACAGAATTCGGTTTCAACGCCGACCTTATTACCCGGCTCCGGAACCTATAGCTCCGCGCAGTCGGTGACCCTCTCCGATGCCACCTCCGACGCAACCATTTACTACACGACCGATGGAACTACGCCCACGACTTCCTCGACCAAGTACACCGGCCCCATTACCGTTAGTTCGACGGAGACCCTGGAGGCGATCGCGGTAGCAGCGGGCGACACCAACAGCGCGGTCGCGTCCGCTGCCTACACCATAACCTTATCGAGTCCTGGCGCGGGGAATTCACAGGTCGTCATCGATTACCCCAGCGGCTTTGCTAGCCAGCCGAGCCAGCTGTGGTTGGAAAATGCCTCTGTCTATTCCGGTTCGTCAATAAAGTTGACTAGCTCAAACGGTAACCTGGCCAATAACGCATGGTATAAAACTCCAGTAAACGTGCAGGCCTTTACGACTACCTTTACATGGACTGCTAGCTGTCCCGCCAAGCCCGCCCGATGCGGCGATGGCATGGGGTTCATGATCATCAGCAAGTCGAACCCTTCTTCTGCGGGCTTTACCTATTCAGGCTTTTCAGGCGCGCAAATCTCCTGGTCAAAATGCAGTGGTCCTCCAGGAGCCACGACAGATTGTCCATCCATAAAGTCAGTCTTGGTTAAGTTCGATCTCTACAATAATTCAACAAACACGGATGGAGCCAATCTTACCGGGTTCTACTCAGATGGAGTGTACCCTCACGAAACTGCAGAGCCTCCCCAGCCTGAATACAACATGGCCCCGTCCGATATCAGCATGCAGAGCGGCCACCTTATGAAAGCCACGCTCACGTATACGGGCACGACGCTCATGGAAACAGTGACCGATACAGTGACGGGTGCGACATATAGGAACAGTTACTCGGCGGACATTCCTTCATTGGTCGGTGGCAATACTGCCTATGTTGGCTTTGGAGGAAGTACGGGTGCCGCCACCGTCACCCAGGACCTGTCGAGCTGGACCTACACCGTGGAATGACCGGAGGTTTTAAGGGAGGGACCAATTATGACAGGGTCGAGGCTGCGTGACTCTGGTCAACAAACGAGAGTCAACCCCTCCGATGTCTCCGTCTCTTTTGGTGACGAGGGTAACTGCGGTCACCCCCCAAATCCGTGTGCGGAACACCGCACACGGATCCTACCTTTGATGAGTAAGCTAGAAGCATACGTGGGGAAGGCATTCAGGATACGAGCACGAGGTATCCATCGTGCGAGGGCGTTTCGGGTTTGCCTTCACCGCGTCGTGGCCGATCGCCCTCGGTGAATCGGCCGAATTTGATCAGTCGGGTCAAACTTGAGTTCTCATCTTCCAACGAGCGCAGTCGCTGCGCGTCCCTCGCATCCATGTCCCCGAACTTCGGTTTCCACGCATAGATCGTCGCCGCTCTTACCCGGTACTCCCGTGCTACGTCGTCAGCAGTCGTGCGACCCGCTTCCATCTGCTTTAGCGCAGCGATGACCTATGCCTCCGTTTCCTTCTCTTCTTATTGGTCCGCAAACGCTAGGCATCAGCCAGATCCAATTGCTGTTGTCATTGCCCGGGGCGCCAAGACGCGTCCTCATTCAGTGATGTTGACTCGTGCTTATCAAGCGATCTGGAGAAGATGTCTGCAGGTCAATTGGTAACACTCATTTGTTCTGGCAGGAGTATCCGATCCAGCGAAAGAGTTTGCATGCAACTTTTGTCGTATGCCTTTACATACATGGTTTATATGGAAGTGTTACAGGGGTCTTATACTTCGATCTGAGCGAAGCGCTTTGGCGGGGAAGACAGTGAATCATCGTGAGCTATTGACTTGCTCGGAAACTCCAGCCTCTGAGGCGCACCTAGATTATTGGTGCAGTTACAAACAGTGCAACTTGAAGCAGCACATTGCAACGCTGATTACGTCGGCCGATTTCTTCCTTAGTTCCTCAGACATGAGTGTTGGTGTGAGTAGAAGCTCTAGCTGAAGGAGCGTAGC
>Ga0302325_10006987_pt1 | contig 25188 bp, 18 predicted proteins | sample Palsa_T0_2_FD_201948 | JGI IMG/M metagenome (GOLD analysis project Ga0302325, IMG submission 201948) | Peat permafrost microbial communities from Stordalen Mire near Abisko, Sweden - Palsa_T0_2 | ecosystem: Environmental > Terrestrial > Soil > Palsa > Peat permafrost | place: Sweden: Abisko... | reverse complement strand
GCGCGCGAGATACTCGAACAGATTCCGGAGCACCGCGTGGATGCGGTCGTGAGCGGGGTCGGAACCGGTGGAACGCTGGTTGGCCTGGTGCGAGGCTGCCGTTGCGGGCAGGCCATTCTGGCGCGTCCGGTGGACCTGGGCGATGCCCGCGAACCGGAGTGTTGCAGCTTCAGCACCCGCATTCCGGGGGTCCTGGAGTGCGCGTCAAGTTTGTTCCTGGAGGCCGACTATCCGAATCTGGCGACTATCGAGGTGCGCGACCAGGAGGCTATTGAAACCGCGCGCCAGCTCATCCGGCTGGGTTTTCCGGTGGGGCCGAGTTCCGGGCTGAATTACCGCGCCGCCATGCTGGCCGCCGGGCGCATGGGGCTGGCGCGGATTGTCACGGTGCTCCCCGACCGCATGGAGCGATACTTCTCTACTGCCCTGTTTCAGCCGTTTGGCGGGAGGGTCTGAGGGCAGCTTGAGATTTAGCCGCGAGCTTCGCTCGCCAGAGCCGGGCTGCGCCCGGCGCGATGACACGAGTGTCATCGCGGCACGCTGAGAGCGTGCGCCACGTCGGCAATCCTGCTCCACTCGCTTTTAGGATAAACTGTGGTAGAGGCTGCCCGCCTTCGAGAACCGGTTTGGTTTTCCGGCGGCGCGGCCGCGAGCCGCAAAAACGACATCCTAGCGCCACGCGAATTGCGTGGAGGCTGAACCGATTGCCACCCGGCGACGCCAGAGTCGAGCGCCTCAGAAGGAAGTTAAATGGAAGATAAATTAAAACTGGCCGTGTTCATCGACTTCGATAACATCGAAATCGGCGTCAAATCCACTTTGCACCGGGAATTTGACGTGGCCGCCGTCCTGGATGCGTTGAAGGAGCGGGGTGAAATCGTCACCTGCGTGGCCTACGCCAACTGGGGACGGCAAGAGAGCGCCACCCGCGCCATGACGGAGCACGCCGTACAAATGGTACAGCGCGACCCCTCGCCGCGCGGCGATAAGAACGGCGCGGACATCAACCTGGCGCTGGACGCGCTGGAAATGGCATTCACGCACGATCACATCAACGCCTTTGCCATCGTCAGCGGGGACAGCGATTTCATGGCCCTGCTCAACAAACTGAAGCAGTACGATAAGCGCGTGTTCGTGCTGGGCGGGAAGGCTTTCACCAGCACCATCCTGCAAAAGAACTGTCACGAGTTCATCAGCTACGAATCGTTGCTGGATGAGCCGAAGCCGGCCCAGCCGCAGCAGCACCAGCGGCCGCCGCATCAGGGCGGTGGGCAGCAGCAGCCGCAGCCGCAACCGCAGCCACAGAACCGCCCGCAGCAGCAGCCCCACAGGCGTCCGGCGCCGCTCGATCTGGCGCAGGCCATGCCCCTGGTGGAGCGCGCACTGCAGGCCCTGGAGCGCCGCAGCGTGCGGCCGCAACTCGGGCTGTTGAAATCCACCATGCTGCAGCTCGATTCCGCCTTCAGCGAAAAAGCTTACGGGTCGAGTTCGTTCACGGATTTCGTGGAGAAGCTGCAAAAGGCCAACTTCGTCCATGTTACCGGCGGCGAAGGGCGTTACATGATCAAGCGCATCGGCGCGGTGGGCCCCGAAAAGGCGTCCGTCAGGCCGGAAGCGGCTTTGCCCGTGCTGCGCGATGTGTTGGAGACGCACCGGATGGAAGTGGACGAGGGCGTGGCAGCCGACGCGCTGGCCGAATGGGTGAAACAGGAACACCCCGATTACGACTGGAAGCAATACGGCTTCCAGGAATTCGCCGAGCTGCTGAACTACGCGCAGGATAAGCTGGTGGTGCGTGTGAACCCGGATGAGGAGAAGGGCTTGATGGTGTACCTGGGTCCGGAGTTCCATCCGCCCGCCCCGCCCGAGCCTCCGCCGGAGCCGGTCGTCGAGGAGGAGGTGGAAGAGCCGCAGCCCATCGTCGCCGGACAGCCGACCGCGGTCGAGATTCTGGAGCCCACGCCGCGCCGCCGTGGTGCCCGCAAGCCTGCCGAGCCGGGCAACAATGCGCCGCCCAAGAAGCGGGCGCCGCGACGCAAGAAGGCGGAGCCGACGGCCGAGTAGTGGGATGTGCCCTGGCCGGCCGAGGGCCGGCCGAGGGCCGGCCGCAGGCCAAGGGCCTGCCCCACATTCTAACTACAGCAATTTCAATAATCTACGGCATTTTTATCCGGCCACTTGCCGAAATCGCCGTTCAACACCCGAACTTGCCGTACAACCAAGGAAATCAACAGTTTGATGGCCGCCGGTGGTCTGGTTAACCGACATTAACTATACTGGTGAAATCGCGCATGCGGCTGGGGCGCGGTGCGCCGGTGGCGCATTGGTGCCCATGAGGAGATCAAAACGGATGCACAAGCCTATTAAATACGTGGAAAAAGCACTGACCTACGCGGCGCAAGCGGCGTGGACCGTTTTCGATAAAGCCAACCAGATTCACCAGAGCCCCTCGTTCACTCCCAAGTGGTCGGATAAACCGCTGCTCAAGTCGTATCAGAAGACCAAGCCCCCGCTGGGCTGGCCTCGCCAGACCGACTCACTGTGCCCGCGCTGCATTCCCGAAGTGCGCAAAGAAGTGCTGGACGGCAAGAAGCCGCTATCGCTGCTCATCGACCAAAAAGTGGGCGAGATCAAGGCCCAGGTGATCGAGCGCGACGGCAAAATCCTGATGGTGAAGGACTGCCCCATCCACGGCCACTTCGAAGATGTCATGTCCATCGACCTGGCCTTCTTCAAGCACCTGGAAGAGTGTTTTCCCGGCCGCGATATCCGCGCGCACAACGACAAACACTTGCACCATCACGGCTCCAGCACCATCACGCATGGCCGCGGCTCGGTCCTGACCGTGGATCTCACCAACCGCTGCAACATGATGTGCGATCCGTGTTTTATGGACGCCAACCAAGTCGGCTTCGTACACGAACTTACGTGGGAAGATATCCAGACGCTGCTCGATAACGCCATTTCCATCAAGCCCAAGCGCCAGATGTCCGTGCAGTTCTCCGGCGGCGAGCCCACCATTTCGCCGTATTTCCTGGACGCCGTCAGTTACGCGCGCAAAGTCGGCTACACCAGCGTGCAGGCCGCCACCAACGGCATCGAGTTTGCCAAAAGCCCCGAGTTTTGCCGCAAGGCAGCCGACGCCGGTCTGCGTTACGCTTACCTGCAGTTCGATGGCGTCGGCAACGCCGCCAATTCGCACCGCAAGGTCGGCAATCTCTTCGACGTGAAGCTGCGCGCCATTGAGAACCTGTACACCAACGGCGTGGACATCGTCCCGGTGATCACGCTGATCAACGGCATCAATAACGAGCAGGTAGGCCGCGTCATCCAGTTTGCGCTCGACAATCCCAAGCGCATTCCGTTCCTTTCGTTCCAGCCGGTTTCGTTCACCGGCCGCGACGAGGCGGTCACCGATGAGCGCCGCATGGCGCAGCGCTACACGCTGGCGCACCTGGCGCACGACGTTAAGAATCAGACTGGCTTGGGCGAGCCCGCCCGCGACTGGTTTCCGCTATCGTTCATCAGCACCTTTTCGGATTGGTCCGACCTGGTGCATGGCCCGGATTACAGTTGGGGCCAACTAAGCTGCGGCTGCCATCCGAACTGCGGCGTGGGCATGGCCGTGATGGTGGATAAGCAAACCGGCGAATCGGCGCCGGTCACTTCTTTCTGGAACGCCGACCAGTTGGCCAAGGACGTGGCCCGTATCAACGATGCCGCCCGCGGCAAGTGGCTCTCGATTATCGGCATGGCGCTGGCCACGGCCCGCAATTACGATTCCTTCAAATCGCCCACGCACTTCAAACTCACGGACCTGATGAAGAAGCTGGACAAAACTTTTGGCGCGACCGGCAAGAACTACGGCAAAGTGGGCGCCGACCGCACCATGGCGGATATCGAAAAGCGCCGCCAGGATCGCTGGAATTTCCTGCTGATCGCCGGTATGTGGTTCCAGGATCTATTCAACTACGATTTCCGCCGCACCGAGCAGTGCATCATTCCCTACGCCACGCAGGAGGGCGAGATTTCGTTCTGCGCTTACAACACCGGCGTGGGCTGGCGCAACATTATCGAGAAGATGCACATGACCGCCACGCTCACCAAGTGGTACGAGGAGCACGGGCGGCACGAGATCTTCGCGGGCGGCAAGAAGGTCGCGCTGCCCAACGCCGATCATTCCATGGTGCTGCGCGAAGACATCATCACCAACGAAGTGCAGCACGATCTCGACAAGCTGGGGATTGCCAAGAACTCCGGCGAAGAGAAGTTGCGCGCCCGCGCCGCTAAACAGAAGCAGGCTGAAGAAGACGCCCGCATGGCGAAGCTGTACCGCCAGCACGTGCTCAAAGAGCAGCCCACGCCGGAACTGGTGCCGCTTGGGGCGATTAAACCCGCCCCTGTCGAGCATGTGGAGGAGCGGGAAGAAGTCGGCTCCTTCGGCGATTAGTGGGGCAGGCCCTTGGCCAGCGGCGGCCTCCCAGGCCGCCATCTTCTCGTTTCCGATGAAGAAGCGGGCCCAGGGCCTGCCACAGCTTACTGCACCGCTATATAAAGTGTCTGCGCTCCTTGCGCGCCGCCGAGGGTAAATGTCAGCGGCACCAAGCCGCTGCCCGCTACATCCGGAACAGTCACATTGAACTGATATAAGCCCACGTACCCAAGCGCCAAGCCATCGTACGCGAGGGTCGCCTCAGTACTTCCGAAGTAGACGTGGAACGGCGCTGCCAGCGCGTTAAACTCTCCGGCGATTTGTCCCGCGGGGATGTTAGGAGTGACTGCGCCAAACCCGACACCGTAGAGGATGATGATGTCTCCCGGTTGCGCGGGGCGCGATGCGATGCCGGCAATGGCGCCGGCAGGAAGAACATAAGTGCTGTAATCGGGGAACAGCGCGACCACACACTGATTGCCGCCAACCTGGAACGAGTACGGCGCCAGCAATCCCGGCTCTTCGGCGTTCACGGTGACTGAATATGAGTTGCTGGCGCCGCCGGCCTGAGAGCTGACCACCAACGGTTGCGTTCCGGTTCCTATATTCGATGGCACCTGGACGTTGACCTGACCGGGGCTGATGAATGAAACGTAGGCCGGCTGGCCTCCAATCGTCACCGAGGTTCCGTCGAGCGATTCGGGTGCATTGGAGCCGGTGAAGTCGTTGCCAGTCCAGGTGCGCGTGTCGGGGGCCAGGTTCGAGCCGTATATTTCGATCCAGGAGCCTGGCGCGACGGAGGTGAATTCTCCAAAGGCGCTGGCGCTGACGACTCCGCCGACATTGATGGAGGGGGGAGCGGCGGACGCGGCTGGCGTCAGCAGGCGGATTCGGGAATCGTCGAGGCTTGACGTGCCTGGGCTAGTCCCTGCGTCTGAAATGAAGATATCCCCGCTCTTGCCAAGCGCCACCGCGACAGGGGCATTTAGTGTGGCGCTGGTGGCTGGTCCGTCGTCTCCGGCACTGCCAATGTCGCTGTTGCCTGCGATAGTCGTGATTGTGCTATTGGCAGTTACCTCGCGAACCCGCTGGTCGCCGGTATCGGCGACATAGAGATTCCCCCCTGCGTCCACTACGATACCGGTGGGACCAGAAAGTCCGGCGCTGGCTGCTAAACCTCCATCGCCCGAATAGCTTCCGGAGCCGGTGCCGGCGATGGTGTTGATGATCCCATCTACGGTTACCTTGCGAATCCGGTTGTTAAAGGTATCACCGATGTAGATGTTCCCTGAGGAGTCCACGGCCACTCCTGTGGGGAAGTTGAGCGTAGCGCTGATGGCGGATCCTCCATCGCCAAGGCTGCTAGCGAGAAGAGTGTACGAACCATTGCCGGCGACCGTGGCGATCGTCCCTCCGAGGGCCACCTTACGGATCCGCTGATTGAAGGTATCCGCAATATAGAGGTTCCCGGCCGCGTCCACTGTCACAGCGGATGGAGTGAAAAGTTTAGCGCTGGTGGCGGGGCAGCCGTCACCCCATAAATTGGTCTGCTGCGCGCACCCCGTTCCGCCGCCGGCGACGGTCGTGACGATCCCATTCGTCGCGATCTTCCGAATGCGATCGTTGCCGCTGTCCGCGATGTACAGGTTCCCGGCCGCATCCAATGCCAGGCCATCCGGGTTAAGAAACTCCGCACCAATCGCGGGGCCTCCATCGCCCGAATACCCCCCATCGATATTGTTGACGTTGCCGGCTATGGCGGAAATGATTCCGTTCGTCGAGACTTTGCGAATCAGGTTGTAGCCAGAGTCCGCGATGTAAAGGTTCCCGGCTGAATCGACCGCGATTCCCGCGGGGCCGATTCCGGCGCTGATTGCCGGGCAGCCATCGCCCTCTAAATCGACCTCCTGGGCGCACCCGGTCCCGAATGGCACACCACCGGCGACTGTGGAGATGGTATATCCCTGCGCCCGGCACACGGCCGGGGCAAGCAACGCGATCATGCCGGTCAAGCAAACGGCCATTCGGCCATAGATTAAGGTCATGCCTACTCTTTTCATCGTAATAACGCTCCTCTCTGACGTTTGCACTGCTTATGCTTGCTCTTCCTAATTTCCCGGATAGCTGCTCGAGTCGTGGTCCGGTCCTGACTCGCCTCGACCACGGCTTTGTATCCCGCGTTGGCCTTCACTCAGTACTGCGGAAAGCGGAGGGAAAGGCCGTCATGGCGGAGCGGTAAAAAGCATCCGCCGCCGAAAACACGACTGCATCCGCGGGCAACCGGATGTTTGCGAGAGGGTGGACTTCCTGCGGTGCACGCTAAAAGGAGGGCGGCGCATCTGCGGAACCAGGCGGCGCCGGCGGCAGTTTGACCACTGCTGCTGGGAGGAGCACTTGGCGCCCCACTTACGGCAATTAGCAAAAGGAACTCTATGGCGACTTGATTCCGACGTGGCATTTCAAGTACCTCCCAGAGTCCGGGTCAAGCACTGGCCGCCGACCGCCGCCGATCTTGGCATTCGGCGCAAAGGTTTGTTCCTGGGCTCACCGGTCTTCCGCAGTTCGTACAGAAACGATCTACCAAGAACGGAGCGCGGGCGGTGGCTGGTTGGGGATCGCTTCCAAAGATCTCGGTTACCGGGCTCTTGCGGAGGCGCGCGGCAACCACAAGGCTGGCAATTGCAACGATGAAAGTTCCGTAGGCGGGCGACATCTTGAAGCCGGCGACGTCGGCCGCGATACCAGCCGCGGAGAACACCTGACTGAATCCGTGTTGAATCGCGAACCAGGCGATTAACAAACAGGCCAGCGGGGCCGCATACAGGTATCGCGCGTAGAGGCGCCGGATGAAGGAAGCTGCGATGGGCGCGACGATGCCGGCAATCACGACCAGGCCAAGGAAGCCACGGCTGCCTGGGTTCATATTGTTAGCTGGGTCGAGGGCCAGCGCATCCCAGAGAGTAAACGATCTGGATTGTCCGGCTCCGAGAAAGGACATGGAGAGCGTTAAGCCGGGCATGAAAAACCACGAAATCCACAGGATCACGGTGGCGGTCAACGTGACCTTTCCCATGCGGGCAGCCAGCGCCCCGACTCCCTCACGGGCCATCTTAGCGGCCTCCGTTCCGTGCTCTTGGGCAGCCTGCTTCAGCTTCTCGCTGGCTGCCTGTTGCGGGTCGACCGCGGTAAGGCCGATGATTGAACCGGCACTGTCGAATTCGATATCGACGGCCATGTTGAGCGCCGGAGCGACGTGCGATTTCCAGATCCCCTCCAGTGTAAAGGTCTTCTGTTGGCCATTGACGAAAAGCAGTCCCAGATCGCTGTCCGGCGTTTTGATAATCGTTCCTCTTTGTTGTACCGTCATGTGAGCTTCTCCTTTGTCGTTTCATTGCGCCATGCAAGCTATGGCGTTACCCGGAAGGGCAAGTTACTTGAAAGCGTGCCGCCCGTGGTTGCTACCTGAACCGTCCCGGTGGTGGAGCCGGCAGGTACGGTGGCCGCGATTTCGGAAGCCGAGAGCACGGTGAACGCGGCCGCCGTGCCGTTGAAAGTGACGCTGGCGGCGGTCGTCAGATCGGTTCCCAGAATCTTGATGGCGGCTCCCACCTTGCCGGACGTGGGCAATGTTTTGACGAACGGCCCAAGACCTACAGACAGGCTAAAGACGGTTCCATCGTAGTTAGCCCCGCCGCTTGGCGTGGTTCCGTAAAGGGTCCCATTGGTGTCCTGGACCAGCACCGCGGAGGGGTTGGAGCCGGACGGCCCGTCGAAGCTGTATAACGTTGTCAGCTTGCCACTCGGGGTGATTCTAAAGACAGTGCCGTCGCCGCAGTCGCTACCGCAATTGCCACCATAGGCCGTTGTTCCGTAGAGGTTGCCGTCAGTGGCCTGGATCAGGCCGGCAGCGGGGTTCCTCCCGTCCGGGCAACCGCTTTCGGAGCAAAAGCTGTGAATTGTCTTCAGCGTGCCAGTCGGGGTGATCTTGAAGACCGTGCCGCATCCCTGCCCGACATCGCAAGCGCCGGTGGGCCCGCCGGCGGACGTTGTTCCGTAGAAATCGCCGCTAGCGGCCTGGATCAGTCCTTCGGGACCGGAGCCGTCCAAGCAAGGGTACAGTGAGCAGAAGCTGTAAAGCGTGGTCAGCTTGCCGCTTGGAGTGATTTTGAAGACAGTGCCGGCGCTGTGGGCCCCGCCATACTCCGTAGTTCCATAGAAGTCCCCATTGGCGCCCTGGACCAGCCCCGCCACGGGGTTTGCGCCGTCCGCGCAAAGGTATAGCGAGCAAAGAGTGTAAAGCGTCGTCAGCTTGCCACTTGGCGTAATCTTGAACACGGTGCCATAGCCGTAGGCCCCTCCAAACTGCGTGGTCCCGTAGAAGTCCCCGTTGGCGGCCTGGACCAGTCCCGCCACGGGAGTCGCGCCGTCCGTGCAGGGGCTCGTCGGGCAAAAGGTGTAAAGCGTTGTCAGCGTGCCGGCCGGGGTGATCTGGAAGACCGTGCCGCAGCCGATCGCCCCGTCGCAGGGGGCGTTCACGCCGCCAGATGCCGTGGTGCCGTAGAAGTTCCCGTTAGCGCCCTGGATCAGCCCTGCGCGAGGCGCTTGGCCGTCCGCGCAATTGGCTTGCGAACAGAAGGTGTAAAGTGTCGTCAGGGCGCCGGCCGGGGTGATTTCGAAGATCGTGCCAGTATAGTTATTACCGTTGGCCGAACCGTACGAGGTGGTCCCGTACAAGTTGCCATTTGCCGCCTGGACGAGCCCGGCGTAGGGCTGGCGGCCGTCTGTGTTGTCAAAGGTGTCGAGCGTGGTGAAAGTCTGCGCAGGCAAGGCAATCGCCACGGCGGCGGAAAACATGATGCAGGTGGCGAACCGCGCGGTGCGGCGCCGTGAATTCAGGCTTCTGTAAGATGCGTTCATTGGTTTGATCCTCTCCTGTTCTTTTGGGCCAGTATCCCGTAGTTGCAATGCGCCGGCCCGATTGGTACGATTTCGAGCGTCAGGGCTCAAGTTGGCCTACACTCAGTACTGCGGAAAGCGGAGGGAAAAGCCGTCATGCCGGAGCTGCAAAAAGCGTCCGCCGCTGAAACGGGTCCGCATCCGGACGAACGAACTGCTCAGCCTGGTTTATGAAGAGTTGCTGCGGTTGGTGCAATACCTTGTTCCGGCGCTCCGCGGCTCTTCGTAATCCTACGGAAACGGTCCGGACGTGTTGGGGGCGCTTCGGGCGCCGGTCGGGTGAATTCACCCTTCAATGCGCGCTCGACAGTCTTTCTTACAATACCTGAGAGCCATGGGTGTTTCCAGATGATTAAAGCGGGAGGAGATGGTTAGGGGAAGCCTGTAAGGATCGATTCGAGGGGGCCGCGGTGGTGGCCAACGTTACGAGCAGGGCGGAAGATCGACATTCAAGCCAGACCGCAACCGAAGGGAAAAGGAAAAGGCATTGCTCGCCGGCTTAACCACAAAGCAGACCGCGTTTCCCTCTTAACTCACTTCGTAGCGTCCCATGGCGTTGGTCCTGAGACTCAGCTTGCGGCAGATTGATAGGTGCCAACGCAGGCTTTATTAAGTCTGCCGCGGCGGCCTACGGCGTCACCCGGAAGGGCACGTTGCTCGAAAGCGTGCCGCCCTCTGTTACCACCTGGACCGTACCGGCGGTCGCGCCGGTTGGAACGGTTGTCGTGATTTCTGAAGCTGAAGCTGTAAAGACAGCAGCAGTTTCGTTAAAGGTGACGCTGCTAGCGTGGGTGAGGTTGTTCCCCAGGATCTTGACCCTCGCTCCCACCTTGCCGGAGGTAGTCTGTAGTTCCACGAATGGCCCCAGACCCACAGACAATCTGAAGACCGTCCCATAGCCGCCGTTGACGCCACCGGCCGCGGTCGTCCCGTAGAAATCGCCATTGGTGGCCTGAACTAGCCCCGCCGTAGGTCCTGAACCGTCTGCGCACTCGCTCTGGGTGCAGAAGCTGTAGAGCGTCGTCAGCGCGCCAGCCGGAGTGATTTTGAAGACCGTCCCAGAATAGCGGTTGCTCCCGTTTCCGGATGGTGTCCCGCCGCTGGATGTTGTCCCGTAAAAGTTCCCGTCAGTGGCTTGGATGAGAGCCCCTGCGGGGTAGAAGCCGTCCGCGCGATTGGCTTGCGCGCCAAAGCTATAAAGCGTTGTGAGCGTGCCGCTCGGGGTGATTTTGAAGACCGTCCCGACGCCATTGTCCCCGCCCTGGTATGTTGTACCGTAGAGGTCCCCATTGGCGGCCTGAACCAGCCCTGTTAAGGAGTCGTCGCCGTCTAGACACCCGCTCTGGGCGCAGAAGTTGTACAGCGTCGTCAGCGTTCCGCTCGGGGTGATTTTGAAAACCGTCCCGCTCCCGTAGGCCCCGCCGATGTTGGTCGTCCCGTAGAAGTACCCGTTGGTGGCCTGGACCAGCGGCGCATACGGGTATTCGCCATCCGCGCAATTGACTTGCGCGCAGAAAGTATATAGCGCCGTCAGCGCGCCGCTCGGAGTGATTTTGAAAATCGTGCCGGCGCCGCCGCCCGCTGAGCCTTGCACTGTGGTCCCATACAGGTCCCCATTCGTGGCCTGGACCAGCCCCGAAAAAGGAAACGCGCCAGTCACGCCCTGTTGGGAGCCGAAGCTGTATAGCGTCGTCAGCGCGCCACCTGGGGTGATCTTGAAGACCGTTCCGCCGGGGATCGTGTCCGGCGGCACAACCCCGCCACCCTCGGTTGTGCCGTAGAGGTCCCCGTTCGTGGCCTGGACAAGTCCGGCGTCCTCGGGGTAATAACCGTCCGTGCAACGAGAGCCGCCTTGGGAACAAAAGTTGTAGAGCGTCGTCAGCGTGCCGCTCGGCGTGATTTTGAAGACCGTCCCCCCAACTCCGTTGGCCCCGCCGGTGTTGGTGGTCCCGTAAAAATCGCCGTTGGTGGCCTGGACCAGCGGCGCAGAGGGCTCATAGCCGTCCGTGCCGTCAAAGCTGTGCAGGGTGGTGAACGTCTGCGCAGGCAAGGCAATAGCCACGCCGGCGAAAACGATAATGGATGCGGCGAACCGCGCGGCGCGACGCCGTGAATTCAGGCTTCTGTAAGATGCGGTCATAATGCGATCCTCTCCTCTTCTTTTGGGCCAGTATCCCATAGTTGCAATGTACCCGCCCGATTGGTACGATTTCGAGCATCAGGTCTGAGTCAGCTTACACTCAGTACTGCGGAAAGCGGAGGGAAAAGCCGTCATGCCGGAGCCTGAAAAAGCGTCCGCCGCTGAAACGGGTTTGCGCCCGGAGGACAAAGGCGCCAGGGACGAACTGTTCAGCCTGGTTTATGAGGAACTGCGCCGGTTGGCTTCGTTTGTGCGGAAGAACGAGGTGAACGCCACGATCAACTCCACGGCGCTGGTGCACGAGGCATGGATGAAACTCCAAGGGTCGCCGCATTTAGCGGCCACCTCTCCGACGCATTTCAAGGGTATCGCCACGAAGGCGATGCGCCAGATCCTGGTGGATGAAGCGCGGCGCCGGGGCGCGCGCAAAAGAGGCGGCGCCGGAGAAGTCAGCTTTGTGCCGGTTAGCGATTCCATTCAGGAGACGGCCTGCTGGCCCGAAGAATTGCTGGAACTCGATTTGGCCCTGGAAGAGCTGGAGAGGTTCAATCCGCGCCAGGCGCAGGTCGTCGAAAGCCGGTTTTTTGGGGGAATGGACGTCAGCGAAATCGCGGCATTGCTGGGCGTTTCCGAATCGTCCGTTGAGCGCGACTGGCGGGCGGCCAGGGCCTGGTTGGCCAGCAAAATTTCCCCGGAAGCGGAGTAACCTACTGTGGACAGCGCGCGCTGGGACCGAATCGCAGCTATCTTCAACGACGCGGCGGAGCGGCCGGAGCCAGATCGGCAGGCCTTTCTGGACGTGGCTTGCTTGGATGACGCGGAATTGATGGCCGCGGTGCGGAACCTGCTGAAGAGCGACAGCGCGGGCGCGCCGCTACTGGATCGAGGTCTGCCCGAGATCGCGTATCGGATGGTGGGCACGCCGGCAGAAACGCTCCCATTCCAGGAGGTCGGCCCCTACCGGCTTGTTCGAATACTGGGCGAGGGCGGGATGGGCGTGGTGGGTCTCGCGGAGCGCGAGGACACGGGCCGCCTGGTGGCGATCAAGTTTCTGCTGCATGCGGGGATGACGCCCGCCAGGCGGGAACGATTTGCGCGCGAGATCAAGACGCTGGCGAAGCTCAACCATCCCTATATTGCGCGGCTGTACGATGCGGGGGCGCTGGCCGATGGCACGCCGTGGTTCGTGATGGAGTATGTGGATGGCGAACGCTTCACCGACTATTGCAGGAAGCAGGAGCGACCGGTAGCGGAGCAGTTGCGGCTCTTTCGATCGGTGTGCGAGGCGGTGCGGTACGCACATGGGCAGGCAGTCATCCATCGCGACTTGAAGCCTTCCAACATCCTGGTGAAGCGGGACGGGACGCCGCGCCTGCTGGACTTCGGCATTGCGCGGGAGCTGAACGATCCAAACAACGCGGAGGACGGCTCGTCCAGTGTAAGGTTCTACTCGGAGGGTTACGCCGCGCCGGAGTGGAAGCGCGACGGAAGCGTGGGAGCTTACACAGATGTTTACTCGCTGGGTGTCATTCTGTATGAGATGCTCACCGGGCGGCGGCCGAGCGGGCATCCGCCGGAGAAACCTTCGGCGTTGGCGCGGGGTGCGCTGAGCAGGCGGGACTGGAGGGATCTGGATGCATTGTGTCTGAAGGCGCTCGACCACGATATAGCGCAGCGCTACGGGTCGGTGGAGGCGCTGATCCGGGACATCGATCATTATTTGGATGAAAAGCCGCTGGAGGCGCGACCGGGAGGCGTGCAGTACAAGTTCGGGAAGTTCGTCAGGCGAAACCGGCGGGCCGTCCTGCTAGCTTGTCTGGTGTGCACGCTGGTTGTTGGCCTGGTGGTCTTTTTCACGGTGCGATTGGCGCGCGCGCGGAATGCGGCGCTGGCGGAGGCGGCGCGCACCAAGCGTGTGGAGCGGTTCATGTTGAGCCTATTTAAGGGCGGCGGGGACGCTGCACCCTCCAACGAACTGCGTGCGGCTGCGCTGATCGATCGCGGGGTAAACGAAGCAGCTTCGCTCGATTCGGATCCCGAGACCCAAGCGGACTTATACGAGACTCTGGGAAGCATGTATGAGGTGCTCGGCAACTACGCGAAGGCGGACGATCTGCTGCGCGCGGGCCTGGATAAGACGAAAGCCGCTCTGGGACCCGACGATCCAAAAGTTGCGGAAGGCCTGTCGGAATTGGCCGTCCTGCGGGGCGATCAAGGCCGGTACAAAGAAGCGGAACTCCTGGCGCGAAAGGCATTGGATGTTGCCAGCCGTCACTCGCCACCCAATTCCCTCCCGGTCCTGGCGGCAAAGGCGGCCTTAGCGCGGTTGCTGGTACAGAGCGGCTCTTACGAAGAAGCTGCCGCTTTGGTCGGCCCGATTGTGCGGCTCCAGCCAACAACAGAGGAGGGCATGTACATTCTCAAGGACAGTCTGACCGCCGATGGGGTTGCCAACTACCATCTCGGACGCTACCAAGCCGCCGAATCTCTGGACCGCCGGGCGCTTGAGTTAGACCACCGATTATTTGGCAAAAAGCACCCGCAGACGGGAACCGACCTGATGAACCTGGGGACAGTCAAGACCACGTTAGGCGAGTATCCCGAGGCGGAGAGCCTCTATCGCAAAGCTCTAGGTATCATCGAGTCGTGGTATGGGCCGGATCAGCCGGACACGGCCGTCTCCTTAAGCATTCTCGCCCACACTCTCGCCTTGGAGGGCAAGAATACCGAAGCACAAACCTTTGCCGCGCGGGCGCTCAAAATCCAGGAACATACTTATGGGCCAGTTCATATGTATGTGGCGTATACTCTCGGCACGCTGGGCAAGCTGGCCGCTAAGCGCGGCGATCTGGCGACGGCTAAGAAGGACCTGACCCGCTCCATTGAGATCGATCGGACTTTATTTGGCGAAGGAAGCCAGCTTACCGCTGCCTCGATGGTCGATTTGGCGGAAGTCTACATGAAAGAGGGGCAAGATGCTCGCGCCGAGCAGATGCTTCGGGAGGCTGTGAGAGCATTAGTTGCAGATTTTCCCGAGGGCGACGCGCACATTGGATTCGCCGAGTTGAGTTGGGGACGGTCGTTGCTTCGGGAAAAGCGCTACGCGGAGGCGGAGAAGCAGTTATCCGCTGGTTATAAGATACTGGCAAAGCAAGCGCATCCGCCGGCGGATCGGATGCTGGAGGCGCGCCACGATCTTGCCGCGGTATACGAAGCTCTGAAGGAACCGGAAAAGGCGGCACAGTTGCGCGACTCAAAATGACAACATAAGCTGGCCGTCACCAAGAACGCGCGCGAAGAGAAGCTGCGCGCGCACCCTGTCGAAGAGCGGGAAGAAGCCGGGTCGTCCGGCGATTGGGCAGCCGGCGCGTCCGATTGATCCAGGCTTCACCGGCCAAGCAGGTCGAGACAAGGCCGAGCCACATGGCTGGCCCGAAGAATTGCTCCGGCGTCAGGCCTGTCAGCCTGCTGGTCGCGAAAAACACGCCCATGATGGGCCGCGTAGCGGCGACGCCCAACGCAATCGCCACCATGCGCGTGGCCCATTCGCGATGCAGTTCCACCCGCCTGTTGCGAATGTGCCACCACGCCTTGCCTAACGCGATGAGGAAGTAACAGCCGAAGAAGGTGGTGGCTGTCCCCTCGGCGAGGCCCCCCACTGGGTGAATGCTCAGGCGCAACGCCGAAAAGCCGAGAACCAGGCCCAGCGCCACAATCGCGCGGCCCGTCCAGCGATGGATGCGCTGATGGCGCCGGCGCAGCGAGGAGACAAACTGCAACGGTATCAGCAGCACGAACAGCAGGCTGGGGACGACGTGCAGCAGCGTCGTGCCCGCTTTCGCCGTGAAATGCGCGTCCAGGCTCGCCAACTGCGCGGGACCCGCGAGCGGTGTGCTTTCGAGCGCCACGATTCGCCGCAGTGTCGCCGCGGCGCCTATGGCACACAATATCAGCAGGGCTACCCAGAAGCGTTTCATCCAGTTACTCCTCGCGCAATGCCACCAACGGATCGACGCGGCTGGCCCCGCGTGCGGGCAGATAGCAGGCCAACAGCGCGACGGCCAGCAACATCAGCGCGGCGCCCGCGACACTGATTGGATCGCTGGCACTGACGCCATATAGCATTCGGCTCAGCAACCGGCCGATCAGGAGCGCCGCTGCGAAGCCAATCAGGACACCAGTCAGCACCAGCGACATGCCTTGTCTCAGGATCAGGCCGAGAACGCTCCCCTGGGTGGCGCCCAACGCCATGCGCAATCCGATTTCGCGCTTGCGCCGATTCACGGAATACGCCAGAATGCCGTACAATCCGATGCTGGCCAGCCCTAGCGCCAGCAGGCCGAACACGGTCAACAGCGTCACGACTATTTTCGCCTGGAACAAACCGTTATCGACGATCTCGCGCCCGGTGCGCGGGCTGCCCACCAGAATCTGCGGCCCGGCGGCGCGGATCTCGCGCTGCACAGGGTTCATGAGAGGCTCCGGATCTCCCTTGGTGCGCACATACAGCGCCATGGAATCCGAATAGTTCTGTTCCAGAGGCAGATAGACGCATAGTTGCGGGGGCTCCGCCCAATTGGAGTAATTGGCGGTTCGGGCGATCCCCACGATCTGCCGCATCTGTGGCTCTCCCGGCAAGCGGATGCGCTTTCCGAGCGCCTCGCCATTCGGCCAGTAGTCGCGCGCCAGCTTCTCGTTGACGATGGCTACGGGCGCCGCGGCCTCCTGGTCGATGTTCGCGAACTCGCGCCCGCGATCGATCACGACGCCCGCCGTTTCGAAATAATCGAGGTCCACGGTGTTCACGATGGTCGTAATCTTGTCGGCTTGCGAGCGCGCCTGCCGGCCTTCCACCTGCAGGCCATTTACGGTTCGGCCCCAAAGCGGCAGGTTCGTGGCCCAGGAGACGGACTCGACGCCCGGGAGCCGGGCCACGCGTTCGCGAACATCTTTGTAGAAGGCTTTGGTTTGCGGCTTGGCGTACCCGGCCGGTCCCGGATTTGTCATGAAGACCGCAAGGTGTTTGGTCTGGAAGCCGGGGTCGATATCGTAGGCCCGGCCGATGCTTCGCAGAAACAAGGCTGCGGTGACCAGCAAGAGAAACGAAAATGCCACCTGGCCCACCAGCAGGGCGCTAGCCAAGGTGACCTTTCTCCGGCTGCCCCCCGTGGTGCGGGCCTCTTCCTTGAGCGCTTCGGTGACATTCGCGCGGGAAGACCGGAACGCCGGAATGACGCCGAATATGAAGCCGGTTGCCATGGAGACGATCAGCGCAAAAGCCAGTACCGTGGCATCCAGCTTGGGCGTCATGAAGTTCGCGGTGCCCGGCAGCGTCCCCAACAAAAGCCGCAGGCCCGCATAGCCGAAGCACATTCCCAGAATGCCGCTGAGAAGTCCCAGGAGCACGCTCTCGGTGAGAAGCTGGCGCACCAGCCTGGAGCGGCTGGCGCCCATCGCCAGGCGAACCGCCATCTCCTGTTGCCGGGCGGCCGAGCGCGCCAGCAGCAGATTCGCCACATTCGAACAGGCGATGAGCAGCACGATGCCCACCACAATCAACAGCACGGCGCTGGCGAACAGGATGGGCGCGAAGGTGCTGCCATTGCCGCCGAAGATGGCCTCACGGATGGGGCTTACGGTGGCCGTGTGGCCGTCATTGGCCGCCGGATCTTCACGCGCCAGATCCGCCGCGATGGCCGCCACGTTGGCTTGCGCCTGCGCCCGCGAGACGCCCGGCTTCAACCGGCCGACACCAACGAAAATGGCTTTGGCGCGATCGCTGAGGGCACTCTGCATCTCGTTGGGGAGCAACTGCTCCGCCATGGTGGCCGGCATCCACACATCGGGACCGAATACGGCATTGACGCCGATGAATTTGGGCGGTGCGACGCCGACGACCGTGAAGACCACGTTGTTGATCCGCAGCGGTTTTCCGACGATATCGTCCGCGCCGCCGAAGACGGTCTGCCAAGTCCCGTAGTTCAGCACCGCGACGGCGTGCCCGCCAGGCGTGCTGTCTTCCTCGGGCAAGAAGAAGCGTCCTTTGGCCGGTATGAGGCCCAAGGTGGAGAAGTAGTTGCCTGTTACTAACTCGCCGAACAAGCGCTGCGACGGGCCATGCGTCTGCCAGGTGATCACGCGCGGCGATGTGTAACCGGCCAGCGACAGGAAGACGCGGTTCCGGGCTTGATAGTCCTTCAGATTGGCGTACGAGATTGGCAAAGGCGCGCTGGCCTTCGCGGTGCGCTCGGCTTCGGCCGTCTGGACGGCTGCCAATGCGGCGGAATCGGGCACCGGTAGGGGATTCAAGAGCAGTGTGTTAATCAAGGTGAAGACAGTGGTGTTGGCGCCGATTCCCAAGGCCAGCGTCAGAACCACAAACAGGGTAAAGACGGGAGCCTTGCGCATGGTGCGGAAGGCATAACGGAGGTCTCTCCAAACGCCTTCCGTAACATCGTGTTTGGGCATGCGCTGATTCCTTTCCAAGTTCGCTTGCAGCGGGTAGAGGTCATCCAACTCCCCGATGGTATTCCGGTATGCCTCTTCGTGGCTGGCTCCGCCGCTCCGCAGGTCGCGGTAAAGGTCGTCCAGGTGTTGGGCGACTTCTTCGATGAGACTGGCCTCGCCGGTGGCCTCCAGGCGCAACGGGGCGATTCGTTCTCGTATGAGGTTTTTCCAATCAGGCATGTTCGATTCCCGTGACCCGGTTGACGACGGCGACGAAATCCTTCCAACTCTGCTGTTTGGAGCGAAGCTCGGCGATGCCTTGGGGGGTCAACTTGTAATATCGCCGGCGGCGCTGGTCGGCCTTCTCCACCCAGAGCCCCTCGATCAACCCCTGCTTTTCCAGGCGATGGAGTAAGGGATAAAGCGAAGTCACGTGAAATCGTAGGGCGCCGCCAGACCGGATCTGGATGAGCTTGGAGATGTCGTAGCCGTGGCGGGGCTGGTCTTCGAGTAGGGACAGGACAAGAAGCTCGGCGCTTCCTTTTTTCCATTCCTGGCCGGGCGGGGTGGGGGGCATATTGTTCGATCCCTTATATGGGACGCAATAGTATGTACGTGGGGTTCAGGAAATTTGTTCCGGGCGTTAGCGGGGCGGTTCGGGCCGATAGTTCGTTTGGAATCTTTCTTTGTTGTCATATAGTTCGGAGGTTTTGTGGGAACGAAGTGGGGCCGGATGCGGCGCTCGCGGCGCTCCAAACCCTTACTACCCCCGGCTTTACACTAACGCGGGAAGGGCGGATAACGCCACGGAGTAACGCGAAGCGGAGTCTCCTAAGAGTTTGAGCGGATTGGGGGTGGCGGGGCGGGAAGTTTCTCTTGTGGCGTGATGCGGATAGTGACTTTTTGTTTGCGCTGGCGACGGCGTTTGGGTAGGGCGGATACTGGCAATTGTCAGATCGGCTTGGGCGAACCTGGACAGTGCATCGGACTCCTTGGAAACGGCGTCGACCACAATCCTCCCGGACCAAAGATGGAACCCGCCTGGACTCACGGACTGGCGGGTGCCGGATGGGTCGCGGGCCGTCTCGCGGGACATATTAGCGGTGTACAGATCGCAAGTCCCCAGAAATCGATTTGGGGCTGTGACGGCCCGCGCGTTCGGGGCTCGGGCGCACGCGCACGAGGTGACATGCACGTAATGTAACAACCCGCGGTCCGCTCGGCTGGTCGGCGTTCGTCGATGGTCTATTGGAGGTAGAATCGTTAAAGGAGAGTGAATGGCTGAGCTCGTCAGAATACCCAATTCGTTCGTCGAGCTCGTGATCGCGTATAGCCGGCCAGACATTAGAGCCTTCAATGATCGGGCGATAATGGTGCAATCAGTCTTCGATGCTCTTTCAGCCTGGAGTCCTAAACTCGATGATATCGAGCCGCTATCCACAGGGAAGCTCTCGGAGCAGGGTTTCAACTTCAAGCTCCCACTAAAGCAAGTTTCTTTCTTTTTTGGCCCAGCCTCGTGCCGGTTTACGCGCGACAACGCAGATTGGGGCATGGCGGAGGAGACGCTGGCAATACTGGACGCAGGGTTGTCAGCATTTGTTGAAGTCAGCCATATATCTTTCGGCTTGCGGACCGCAGGAATCGGAGTCCACCTTCAGCCCTCTGACTGCCCCTTCATGAAGATCCTGGCTCCCTTCGTGCCGCCGCAACTAGCGTCATTGGAAATGGAGCCAGTTAAGACGATGGCTGTAGTTGTGAGGTGGGGTAAGCGTAAGATTACCCTTGATGGCTCTGCGGTACTCGCGAACGCGGCTTTCCTCAAATTTGAAAGGGAGTTCGAGGGTACTGATTCCCTTGAAGACATAACACGCCAGCTCAGACTAGACGAAGAGCAACTCTTCCGAATCCTGGGAGTAGAGGAGGCTGAAGCATGAACGCCTACCAGGAATGTCAAACTTCGGGCAATCAATGGCCGCCACTGGTAAGCCCCATGCTTCTTGAGGAATCTCGCTCAGCGTCCGAGCACAAGTTCCCTCCAATCCTCGATTGTCGGAGGGCACCACAGGGCGGCACTATATTCGATGATCTTGAGAAACGGATGGTCCGTTACGCCGCCGAATATCGGGCCGTGTTGCAAGAGATCCAGCGTCATTTCATGATGCCAGTAGACTCCTCTGTCACTGCATTTCTGACCGACAACCGTGCGATTCCTTCTATGCTTTTAGAAGCTATACCTCACTTGAAGACTTATTTCGGCGCCGATGCTGTCTTTAGCCTTCGAGTCTCGATTGACGGGCCCGGTTCACACATCCTCTATGCCGTCGTCAAATGGCCAGGCAAAGTATGTGACGTTAGGAGTGCACTACAGAGATTCGATCATGAATGGTGGCTGAGGCGAGCGGGGCAGGCCGCTGGCTTTCTTACCTTTACCTATGAGCTAGTCTGATGGCGGAAGCAGGCTTCGATTGGGCGGATTATTTTAAGCTTGCACAAGAACTTGGCGGGCGTAAGGAGGAAGCGTGCCTGCGTAGCTCTCTTAGCCGCGCCTACTACTATGTGTTTAATATTGCGCTCATTCGGGCTGAACGGAATGGTTTCGTTTCGGTGAGGAACGAATCGACCCACAACCAATTGTGGCGACTCTTCAGCAAGAGTCCTGAGCCGGAATGCATCTGGCTAGGTCAAATCGCACTCAGGCTAAAGGAAAAACGCGAAAGAGCGGATTATAAAGCGGTTTATCCACGAATAGAGGAGGATGTGCCGGAGGTCTTGAAGGACGTTCAGGAGTTCACCTCACGTCTTACGAAACTTCACTATCGGCATCCCAACCCGTCGAGCGTACGGCAGTAGCGGCTAACGTCCATAACTCGGGATTAGTGACGGCACGAGTTTCGCCGCGCTTACTCCCGCCAGTTCCCCGCTGGCAGGCATCACTGTCTTTCTGGCGGCGGCGGGACTGCGGGGAGTCCGATGTAACCGCGCGCTGGAAACGAGGTCGCGAATCTGCCGGTATTCAATTACAGGGTATCGAGCTCTGGTGCTAGCGTCGAGAGTCTGCGGCAAGAGAGCAAGCGCTGCGACCTGGTATCCCTGATCCCGATACCTGTCCAGTTGCAGGTGTTGACCGAGGCTCTTAGTCTTGTTCTCGATCACAAGGCCCTTTTTCAGCGGACCGGATTCCGCTGATTGAATCAGGATATCGAATCGGCAGCCTCGGTCGCAAGCTTCCGTCTGAATCGTGTAGCTCTGATTGGGCAAATAGAGCCCAACCAGAGACAGAAGCCCCTCAAGCACGGCACCGCCGAGCGCGTGCGGTGAGGATTTGCCTAACAGCCAGGCAAGGAACGCCGAATGAAAGAGCTCCTGATTCCCACGCGCGAATGCGCTGATAAGATTTCTAGGCATCAATTACCCTTTCAGCCTAACATCTTTGGCCAGCCCTTTGGTAGACCAGAACTGACGCGAAGGGGCTAACGGCAAACTGGGCTTACACGCCTGACGGTGCTCCTGGCAGCGGCGGTCCCACTTGTCTGCGCAGCACTCTTGCCCGTATGATTCCGCGGCGTCGGAGCTGCCAATCCCGCGCGAGACTCCACTGACACGACATTGTGGCGATTGCTCCCGTGAGGTCCAGGCTAGGTAGTTGGCGCTGAAACGCTGTCAGATGACGACTAACTCGCGCTGGATCTCTCCAGTGACCAGGGCGTGTTTCTCCCCCACAAACATATTCACCTCCGAGCGTATCCCGAAGTCCTTGAGATAAACGCCCGGCTCGATGGAGAAGCAGGTCCAGGGCACCACGCGGCGCTCGTCGTGGGTCTCCAGGTTATCCATGTTGGCGCCGTTGCCGTGCACTTCCTCGCCGATGGAATGGCCGGTGCGGTGCACGAAGAATTCGCCGTAACCGCGTGCCGCGATGAAGCCGCGCGCGGCGTCGTCCACTTCGAAACCGCACAGCTCCCGGCCCGCCGCCACGGTGTCCTTCACGCGCGCAATGGCTGCATCGCGGGCCCCGCTTACCACGCCGTATACCTTGCGCATTTCGTCGCTGGGGCGGTCGCCGCAGAAGCCCGTCCAGGTGATGTCGTAGTACACCGCGCCGGGCTGGTCAAGTTTGGCCCACATGTCGAGCAGCACCAGATCGCCGCCGCGAATTTCGGATGTGAGTTCGGCGGTCGGCTCGTAGTGCGGGTTGGCGGCGTTGGCATTCACGCCCACGATGGGCCCATCCTCCGCAAACAGACCCGCTTTCCGGAAACCGTCCCTCACGAACTCCGCCACCGCGAACTCCTGCACGCCGCCGCCGCCGCGCGTAATCTGGCGGACCATATCGAAGGCCTGCGCGCGCACGCGGTCGACACGGCGGCCGGCTTCCAGGTGCGACTCCAGGGCCTCCGCGGTCCAGCGCGCCTCGAAATGCTGGATCAACTCGGCCGAACTCACCACCTCCACACCCAGGCTGCGCACCAGTTCCACGGTGCCGGCGTCCACCATAGCGACGTAGGGAATCGCGCACATCGGCGAATACTGCATGGCTACCTGACGCGCCCCGCCCAGCATGGCGCGCAGGCCGCCCGTCTGCTCGGTCCAACTCGAATAGCGGATCTTGTCGCCGGGCAGCGAGTCCAGCCGCCCCGATTCGATGCGATGCACCAGGCCGCGCGGCTCGCCCGACGCTGGAATCCAGTAATACCAACGCCGCGTCACGTGCGAGGCCGGTTGAAAACCGAGCACGCGATAAGCCAGCGGATCGCGCTTGTGGTGATCGAAGAATAACCAACCATCCAGCTTCTGTTTTTGCAGTTCTTCTTGAATTGCGGCGAGGTTCATTTTTCAAAAGGCTCCAGATTGGCGCGCGAGGGCGGCGCCGTCGCCAGGCTGACCACGATCAGCGCCAGCACGGAAATGCCCAGCGCCGGATAGACCGCGTCGATTCGTTGTATATCCAGAATCTGCCAGGCCACCGTGATGACCGTTCCCAAAACGATGGAACTGATGGCACCCGCTTTGTTGGCCCGCTTCCAGAAGAATACCGCCATTACAGATGGTGTGACGGCCGCGCCGTAAACGGTGTAAGCATAGAGGGCGGCCTTCAGAACCGACTCGAAGTAGGCGGCCTGCAGCAGGGCGAAAGCGCCCAGGGCGACGACCACCAGGCGCGAGACGATCAGGGTGCGGCGCTCGCCCGCTTGCGGATCGATGAAGCGCTTGTAGACGTCGTGGATCAGGTTGCTGGCGGGCGAGAAGAGATAATTGTTGGCTGTCGAAATGACTTTGGCGAAGACGCCGCCCAGCAGGATGGCGCCTACTAACTGCGGCAATTGCGTGCGCGCGGTCAGCGGAATGATCTCGCTCGGCCGGTTCGTTTTCAGGACGCTGCTGCCGATCACCGCGATGGTGATGATGACAGTTTCGAGCACCAGCGTACCGGCGATCCACCCGAAGACGGCCCAGCGCGCGTCGCGTTCGGAGCGCGCCGAGAAGAACTTCTGGTACATGCCCTGATTGCCGATGAGCAGCAGCATGGTGGGCAACAGGTAGGCGAGACAATGTACCCAGCCCAGCCGTCCGAACATCGTGAAGCGATCGGCCGGCAACTTTTCGTGCAGGGCCGGCCAGCCGCCGGTGTGCGCCAGCAGCAGCGGCAGGGAGATCAGCGCGATTACCGTCACCAGCAGGCCGATGATCAGGTCGAGATACGCCACCGAGGCCATGCCCGCCAACGCGGTGAACGTGATCACGAACACGGCGATGATGTTCATGCCGGTTCTCTGATCGAGCGACGGGAAGACGAAATGCAGAATGTAGCCGCCGCCCTTGAACTGGTAGCTGGTGATGATGGTGTACGAGATGACGATAGCGACCGTGGCTAAGACGCGCGCGGCGGTGTTGTAGCGGGTCTCCAGCAGATCGGGCACGGTGAACTGGGCGAAGCGCCGCGCGCGGCCGGCGATCATGGCGATCAGGACCAGCCCGACCCAGCCGCCGGCCGGCTGCCACAACGCCGAGAAGCCGTTGCGGTAAGCGTTCTCGGCGCCGGCGAACAGGCTGCCCGCGCCGATCCAGGAGGAAAGCAGGGTGAACACGAGCACGGGCCAGGCGAGCTTGCGGCCGGCCACCAGGAAGTCGGCCTGGTTTTTGACGCCCAGCGAGCGGACCAGCGCCGTGCCCAGCAAGACTACTACGATTATGGACAAGACTACGGCGTAGATCATACTCTTCTCACCGTGGGGCGGGCAATTCTGCCCGCAGCCGGCTTTCAGCCGGCTCTGGCCGCCTAAAAGGCGGCTGCGGCCATGATTGGCCGCCCCACAAAGGCCGCGGCATCAGGCTGAAGCCTGTCCTACCAGTTTGCTCTCCAGCATCTTCTGGGGGACTCCGTCTATCTCAACTACTTTGGTCCGGCTTGTCAAGCCTAACACGATCCGCACGCGCGATTGGGGCACGCCGGCGAGGTCCGCGAAGAAGCGCACGCAAGCTTCGTTGGCCTTGCCATCCACTGGCGGCGCGGCCAGATCGAGCTTCCACGCATCGCCGATGCGGCCCGCGATGCGGGTGCGTTTGGCGCGGGGATGCACCTTCACCGCGATGCGCGCCATTCGATTGCGGCCCTCAGGTTGGCTACGCCGGACGCCATGCGCGCATCCACCACGTCGAACGAGATCACGTCGTCCAGCCAGTCGTGACTCGATCCATCCGGGTTCTGGGTGGCCACGGTGAGCGTGTAGGTCTGGGGAGTGAGCCAACAGGCGAAGCGGAAATCCACTTCGAGCTGGTCGCCCGCCTGGTAGCTGCCCAGGTGCATCTTCTCGATGCGCGTGTTGGTGCCATACACCTCCATGCCGATGCGGGTACGGATGAGAATCCCTACCATGGGATCGGACGCCGGCTGCTGAAAGCGGCAGCGCACGCGCACCGTGACAGTCTCGCCGCCGGCCACCGAGGCAACCGGTTGGCCCTCCGCATTCAGCAACTCGACGCTCGAAATTTCGCTGGCGCCATCGCCGTGGCGGTAACTGGCGGCGGGGTGCGCGCGCTTCTCGTGGCGTGCCTGCTGCTTTTCCAGCACCAGTCCGATATAGCGGTTGATCACGTCGCTGGGTGCGCCTTGCGCTTCCATGCGGCCGTTCAGCAGCAAAATGGCGCGGTCCGAAAGTTGCTTCACCAGGCCGAGATCGTGCGAGACGAACAGCACGGTGATTTTGCGTTCGCG
>Ga0302325_10006985_pt1 | contig 25190 bp, 20 predicted proteins | sample Palsa_T0_2_FD_201948 | JGI IMG/M metagenome (GOLD analysis project Ga0302325, IMG submission 201948) | Peat permafrost microbial communities from Stordalen Mire near Abisko, Sweden - Palsa_T0_2 | ecosystem: Environmental > Terrestrial > Soil > Palsa > Peat permafrost | place: Sweden: Abisko... | reverse complement strand
ACGGCGAGCTGCCGGACGTCCTGCGGGCGGCCGACGCCGGTCTGATCCCCTACGCGCGGAACACGCTCACCGAGAGCATCTTCCCGATGAAGGTCTACGAGTACCTCGCCGCCGGCCTGCCGGTCGTCGCGACGCCGCTGCCCGCGCTCACCGGTGTCGCCGGTATCGCCACCGCACCCGACGCGCAGGGCATCGCGGAGCTGCTCGACGAAGCCCTCGCAGCGGACAATCCCGAGCACCGCGCCGAGCGCTCACGCGCCGCGGAGTCCCATTCTTGGGAGCAGCGCTTAGAGGAGATCGCCGCGGCGATCGACGCCCTATCGACGGTGAGTGTCGCGACGCAATGAGAGACCTGCTCGTAACCACCCACACCCCGGTGCTGCGCTCAGGTCAGGCGATGCGCACCTACGGCGACGCGCGCGCGCTGGCCGAGCACGGTGGCCTGGACCTGCTCTACGTCCGCTTCGGGGCGCCGGCGCCCGACGCCGCCTTCAAGGCGATCCCAGGGGTGGAGTTGCACGAGGTCATACCCTCGCGCGGGCTGCGGCGCCTCTTCTCCTATGGAGCGGCGCGCCTGGAGGGCGTGCCTGACAAGTTCGCCCGCGGCGTGTCTCGTGAGCTGGCCTCAGTGACGGAACGGCTCGCGGCGGAGCCCGACCGTGGGCGCGTGATCGCCGACGGGCCGATCGCCGCCGCCGCGATTGCCCTCATGACGCGCCGGCAACCGGTCGTCTACAACGCGCACAATCTCGAGTCCGGCTTCCGCCACGAGCTCAGTCGAGGTGCGGTTGCCGGAGTCGGCCAGCGCAGGCTGCGGTCCTTCGAGCGAGGTCTGCTCAAACGCTCCTCCGAATCCTGGATGGTGAGCGAGGCTGACCTCACCGCGGCGCGCGAGCTGTGTCCTCTTGCTCGCCTGCGCTATGCGCCCAACGTTGTTGATGTCGCCGGGATTACGCCTGTCTCGCCGGCGTCGGAGGCACAGCGTGCGATCTACGTCGCGAACTTCGCCTACCAACCCAACCGCAACGGCCTCGATTTCCTGCTCGATGAGGTCTTCCCGCGGGTGTGGGCGGAGCTGCCCGATGCAAGGCTCGCGCTCGTTGGGTCGGGTCTCGAAGAGCCTCCCAGCCCCGACCCCCGGATCGAGACGCACGGGTTTGTGGAGGACCTCGGTTCGATCTACGCGCGCTCGTCCTGCGCCGTCGTGCCCTTGCTACAGGGCGGCGGCACGCCGCTGAAGTTCATCGAGGCGCTTGCCTACGGTATGCCGGTGGTGGCCACACCAAGGGCCGCCGCCGGGCTCGATGTGCGCGACGGCGAGCACTGCATGCTCGCGGAGAGCGGGGTCGGCTTCGCGGCTGCGCTCATGCGCATCCTGAGCGACGGCGCCCCGGAGCTTGGCCTGAACGGGCGCAGGCTTGCCGAGGAGCGCTACTCGATCGAGGCGCTGACGGAGCTCCTGCGGCCATAGACGGATCGATCCGCGGGTAACCGGTGGCTTTCCACCAAGGCGCGGTACGCAACACCCCCGTGCAGTCTCTTCAGATCCGTCCAAAGGGCCCGCACACGCTAAAGCAGGCGCAGCTGCGGACCGAGAGGTTGCTTGCCGCACTTTAGGTGCCGTGATTCCCGATAAAGGCACCCCCGTCGCAAGACGGGCTCGCAAAGCCAGGGGTCTTTCAGAGACAGCCCAGCTCCCGAAGGAGTTTGAATGGCCATACCCACGAGATCGAGTCGCTTCCTCGTCGCGGCGCTTGCGATCTTCGCCATGGTCGTGTTTGCGGGTCCCGCGAGCGCCAGGCTCTTCGGCCGGCACAAGACCATCGCCACCCCGCTGTCTCCAAAGACCGCCACACGGGCGCGGAGCACCAACGATCGTCGTCATCATCGGGGGACCGCCACCAACGCGCGCACCACCGGCAAGCGCGCGCGGGCACGAGCTCATCGGTCCCATCACCGCGTTACCCCGCCAAGCGCGCCGCCACCCTCAAGCTCTGGTTCGACGAACCCAGGCTCCGGCAATGACACGGGCTCCGGCTCTAACCCCAGCACAGGCTCGGGTGCGGGCTCCAACCCGGGTTCCGGCACGCCTGAGCCAGCACTCGTGACACCTGTCAGTCCTGTAGCGCCTACCGATCCTGCGGCTCCGGGATCCCCGCCTGCTGAAGAATCCGACAGCTCGCCCGCGGAAGAACCCTCCAGCCCGACCTCCGCGCTCCAGACGGGAATCAACTCCGGTCACGAACCCGGCGACTTCGTCGCGGCCGCCACGCTGGGAGCCAAGCTCGTACGGGTCGGGTTCGGCATCGAAGACACCGCCGCGCAGCTTCGGCCCACGATTGAAAAATATGCCGCCGAGGGAGTCACGGTACTGCCACTGGCCGAATTCGCCGGGAGGATGCCCTCCCCGGCCGAAGCACAGAATCTGGCTTCGTGGGCCGATGCCTATGGTCCCGGCGGCACCTTCTGGGCGGGGCGTTCGGATGGAGAATTGGCGATCGAGTCGATCGAGTTCGGCAACGAGACCGACTACAGCGAGCAGTATCACGACGAACCCGGTGACGCCTCCTACCGTCTGCGTGCGGAAGAGTACGCCGTGCGAGTCAAGGAAGCAGCGCAGGCGATCAAATCCAGCGGGAACACAGTTGGACTCCTGGTCCAGGACGACGATCGGAGCGGAGATTGGATGAACGGGATGTACGCCGCGGTGCCCGAGCTCACTCAATACGTCGCGGGATGGACCATGCATCCGTACGGAGGAAGGGAATACAACGAATACCGCTTCCGCGTCCTGATCAAACAGGCGGCGGAACACGGGGCGTCATCTGTCCCGATCGACGTCACCGAGTGGGGTGTTACGACGGACAACGGTCGTTGCCTGGAATACAACGACGGCCTCAACCCGTGCATGACCTACCAGGAAGCCGCCCAGGAAGTGCGAAGCAGCTTCACCTGGATGAAAGAAATGCTCGGCAGCAAGCTGGCGATGTTCATCTTCTATCAGACCGGCGATCAGGCGCCGAGCGGCACGACCACGAACTGGCAGGGCTACTTCGGAGCCCTGCAGTACGAAGGGAAGGCATCGAAGGGCCCGTTCACCGAAGCCGTCGAGGCGGTTCTGCACTCCTGAGCCGCGGCCGGAGCCACTCCTGAAACGCTGCCGGCGCCCTGCGACGCGTGCCATAATGGCTAAGTGAGCGTTCCCGCAACTGCTCCCTCGCAGCTTGCACAGGCGCGTACCGCTAAACCACCGAGCGCCGCCGGCCGGTTGCGGGCCTCCCGCTCAGCGCAGGTTGTGCTCGCGCTGACGGTGCTCGCGGCCGCCTTGCGATTCGGGACGCTCGACGTCCAGAGCGCGTGGCTGGACGAGTCCGCCACGATCGTACTCGTGCGCCGGGGGCTGGGAGGGATGCTCTCCCACCTCTCGGCGAGTGAGTCGACGCCGCCCCTCTACTACACCCTCGTATGGGCATGGACGAAGGTCTTCGGCACGGGCGTCATCGGCTTTCGCTCGTTCTCCGCACTCGTCGGGACCCTCACGGTGCCGGTCATGTACCTCGCCGGCCGGCGGATCTCACCGCGTGTCGGGTGCTGGGCCGCAGCCCTGACGGCAGTCAACCCGGCGATGTACTACTACTCGCAGGAGGCGCGCGCCTACGTTCTGCTGATCCTCTTCTCGGCCGTGGCGATCGTGTTCTGGGGGCGCGCGCTCGATTCAGGAGACAGGCGAGCTTTGGGATGGTGGACGGCGATGTCGATCCTCGCACTGCTGACTCATTATTTCGCCGTTTTCCTGTTCATCCCCGAGGCGGTTCTGTTGGTTCGGCGCCTGGGTCTGCGACGGGTGAGGCTGCCGATCGGCGCGATCGTCGTGACCGGTGTTGCGCTGTTGCCGCTCGCGGCGAGCGAGCGGCAGTCGGGAAAGGGCAACTGGATCGAAGACAGCTCGCTGCTGTCCCGGGCCGCGGAGGCGCCAAAGCAGTTCCTCGTCGGCCTCTACGGCCCCCAGGAGATCGTCACCGCGCTCGTGACAGGGCTGCTCGCCGCCGGCACGGTGGCCCTGATCGTGTATCGCGCCGGCGCACACGAGCGCGAGCTCGCCCGGCAGCTGGCGACCGTGGCCGCCGCCGCGGTGCTCGTGCCGCTGCTCCTGGCTTTTTCACACATATTCGACGCGTTCGACGGTCGCAACGTAATCGCGGGGTGGGTGCCGTGCGCGCTTGTCGTGGCCATCGGCATCGCCGGCACCGGCGCCCCGCGAGTCGGCTTCGCCGCTGGAGTTGGAATCTGCCTGGTGTCTCTGATCGTAGTCCTAGGAATTGATACGAAACCGGCATACCAGCGCGATGACTGGCGGGCGGTGGCGCGCGGGCTGCCGGCGCACGCCTCCGGCACCGTGGTTGTGACTCCCGAAAACGGAATGCTACCGCTCGGCATCTACGTGTCCGGCCTGGAGCAGACCGGCTCCAGCAGCGTCTTGACGCGAGAAGTCGAGTTCGTCGCGCTTCGTGTCAGGCAAACCGGTCGCGCGCCCTCGGCGGCCGTTGTGCCGAGGAGCCCTCCAGTCGGATTTCACCCCGCGGGAATCGTGCGGACCGAAACTTATGCGATCTCCCGATTTGTCGCGCCACGTCCGATCGGCACGAGCACGAGCGAATTGCGCCGCATGACCTCAGAAGCAGGATCCGAAGTGCTCATCCGCCACTGAAGCGCTCTCGGCTGAACCACGGTCTTCGGAGCGCGGGTCGCGAGCGCGGCGGGTTCGCCCCGGAGTCGATCGAAAGGGCATGGACAGTGCCCCAGACGAGGGCCACGAAGAACACAAAGAAGGCCGTATCGTAAAATAGATAGTCGTACAGTCCCTGTGCCATCAGCCCGGCCAGAGCAGCGGCAAACGCCGATGCCCGTACGGTCGACATGCCTCCGCCCCGTCGGGTGAACACCAGCAGAATCGGCCCCGCAAAGAGCACCAGGAAGCCGGCCAGCCCGACCCAACCCGCGTCGAGCCCGATCTGGATCGGAGTCTCATGGGCATGGAAGAAGGCCTGACCGATATTCGAGCTTCGTACGTTGCTGCTGAGGTAATAGGCGAAATTGCCATACCCGAGTCCAAACGGGTGTGTCGACAGTGCCTGCTCGCCGGCCTTGTGCAATGCAAACCGTGTCTTGTCCTCGCCTTGTGTTCCGTTCGAAAGGGCGAAGCGATGTTCGATTCTCGCGATCGTGGCAGCCGGAGTGGCGACATAGCCGGCGGCGGCAAAGACGGCGAGGATACCGACAGCGCGCGCGAGCGTCGGTCCGCGGCGCACATTGAGCACCAGGAAGATCAGCCATCCGGCGGCCAGAGCGACGATGCCTCCTCGCGACGTTGCCTCCGCGAGACCGGCGAGCATGAACACGAGCACGGCGCCGTAGGTGCTCGCGCGCACCACCTTGCGTTCGTCGAGAGCGATCAGGATCTCAGCGGTCGCGAGGGTCGCGGCCATCGCCACATACCCAGCGTACACGGTGTAGTAGGCGAAAAAGGAATTTGGCAGGCCGGGATTATAAGGCGCTCCGACGACGGCGTCGATACCGGCCTTTTGCAGAAACCCAAAGATCAGCACGATTACGGCTGAGCCCGTGAAGATATCTACCATCCGTCGGGACGCGTCTCGTCGCTCGCGCAGCACAGTGAGAGCGACAAACAGGATGAGGATCGCGCTGAGCCAGTCGATCGCTCCTTCAAGGGCGTTGATCTTGTTGTGGGCGCCGAGCATCGCTATGAAGCCTCCCGCGACGAGGGCCAACCCGCCGACAGCGACCCATGGCGGCACGTCTCTGACCCGGATACGCCACACCATCACGAGCGGGAGCGTCCACAGCAAGACAGTGTCAGAGCCGGTTCCGTAGAAGCCGAACCCAAACGGAATCAGCGCCAGCAGGATGACGAGCCCGTAGTCCGGTCGCAACGCCGCAACCACCAACGCCAGGCCGGCCATCACGATGATCAGGGCCTTGAGCTGGTGCTGGAAGCTTCCGAGCTTCACCGTCGCGAGCCCGACGAGCACGGCGAGCACCACGGCCAGTGCCGTCGTAGCCAACGTCGATCGCCCCGCGCGGCCAGCGATAGCGAGACGCACTCGGGTCGCCATGCGTTGCAGCTTAGCGAGGCGCTCCCGGGCCAATCGAACCATCCGAGCGAGCCCACCGACCCGCGACCAAGCTCCACTGCGCTGCAGGCGTCCGTGCACGAGGCGGCTGGGCGGTGTGCCCTTGGACACCCTTGAGCAGGTCTGCTCATCGATGTCCGTGCCCGTGCGCCGAACCGGCGTTTGCGGGCCGAAGGGCAAGCTATGATCGCATCGAGAATGTTGCTTGATCGACGAAGCGGCCCATAGGCGCCATGGTGGAGCAGGACACCGAGTTGGAGGAGACGCCGGGTCTCGTGCGCGCACTTCGGGTGCTTCGCGAGCGCTGGATGTTGATAGCGCTCTGCGCGGTCGTCGCCGCTGGTGCAGCGTTCGCCTACGTCGAGCACAAGCAGAACGTGTACACGGCCACCGCCTCGCTGCAGTTCACGACCAACTCCCTACCGGACCAGGTCGCCGGCGTCGGCGGCGGCGGGTCCCTCGATCCCGAAGGCGAAAAGGCAACGAACGTCCAGCTCGTGACGGCAACTCCCGTCGCGGAAATGGTCATCAAGGAACTGGGGCTGAAGGAGTCGCCATCCGAACTGCTCGATCAGGTAACGGCAAGCGATCCGCAGAACGACTATGTCGTCGATCTCGCGGCGACCGACGGCAATCCGCGGACGGCGGCGAGAATCGCCAACGCCTTTGCGCAGCAGTACGTGCTCTACAGCCAGCGACAGAACCAGGAGCAGCTGATCAAGGGCCAGCAACTGATCGAACAGCGTGCCGCCCAGTTGCCGGCCACCGACACGGTGGATCGTGCGAACCTCGCCGCCCTGTCGCAAAAACTGCTCCTGCTGCAGGCCGTGGCCACGGCCAACGCAAGGGTGGCGAACACCGCCGAAACGCCGGGATCGCCGAGCTCGCCGAAACGGATGGCCACGGTCCTCGTCGCGCTGATCTTCGGGCTGCTGGCGGGGATCGCCCTAGCATTCCTGCTCAACATGCTCAACAACCGGGTGAACGAGTGGGAAGAGTTCGCCGCGCTGTATGGCCTGCCGGAGCTTGCCGCGATCCCGCAGCTGCCGCGCGCCGCCCGCACCCCCAGGGAACGGGAGATCGAGCTCGAGCCATTCCGCATCCTCAAGAACAGCCTTCCCCTGCTGGCGCCCGGTCACGAGGTGAAGACCGTGCTCGTGACGAGCGCTGTGCCCGGAGAGGGCAAGTCGACCGTCGCTGTCGGGTTGGCGCGCGCGGCCGCGCTGTCGGGCAGCGAGGTTGTGCTCGTCGAGGCCGATCTTCGCCGGCCCGGCCTGGCACTACGCCTGCCGATGGATCCGGAAGCGGGTGGGCTGGCCGCGGTCCTGTTCGATGAGGCCGATCCGGCGGAGCTGCTGCAATCGCCGTTTCCGGAGACGCCCCGTCTGCGTGTCCTCCCGGCCGGGCGAGTGCCGGCCGACGCGGTGGACATGCTGCGCCCTCACGACCTGACCCGGGCGCTCGGCTCGCTCTCACTGCAGGCGGACCTGCTCGTGATCGACGCGGCACCGCTACTGCCCGTCGTGGACACCCGTGTGCTGCTGGACGAGTTCGACCTCGATGCGCATCTGATCGTCGCCCGGGTCGGCCTCACCAAGCGCCACGAGATCCGTGCGGTGCGCACGCTCATCGAGCAGCGGGGCCTGGCACACGTCGGTCTCGTGATCAACAATCTGTCGAGCGGTATCGCGCGCGACTACTACGGAGGAAACTATTACGGTCACGGCAAGGACACCCTGGCCAGCTCGAACCCAAGCACACCGGTGGCGAAGGTCAGCGGCTAGCGGCAATAGACTGCTGGCGTGGGCGAGGCGCAGCCGAACATCTCCCTGGTCCTCCCAACATTCAATCGGGCGGCCGCTCTACGGAAGAATCTGGGAGTCATGCTGGCGCTCGAGGACCTCTGTGAGGTGATTGTCGTCAATGACGGGTCCACCGACGATACCGGCGAGGTCTGCGCGCAGTTCGACGACGAGCGCCTGCGCCTGGTGACTCATTCACGCAACCTGGGGGTAGCCACAGCCCGCAACACGGGTGTCGCCAACTCCTGCGGTTCCTGGGTTCTCTTTGGAGAGGACGACTGTCGATTTCCACCCGACTATGCAGTCGTACTTCGCAACGTTGCCGAACACGAGGTTGCGGACATCGTCGGCGCACCGCTCATCCACATGTCTGGGACTGACGAGGACGCTGCCGAATTCGCCGCTCGTGCTCCTCGACGCACACGACCACCCTTGATGGACCAGGATGGAGTGTTTCCCACCGAGGCGATTCAAACTCCATTCTTACCTGCCCGCGTGCTCGTGCGCAGATCCGTTTTTGAAACAGTCTCCTTCTATGAGAAATATCCCGGCAATGCCTATCGTGAGGAGACGGACTTCTTTGTGCAAGCCGCGAGAGGTGGCTTTCGCTGCGTGCTGACACCCGATACTTACTGTTACCAGCTCGACAGCTTCTCCGGCGGTCAACACCATTTCTCGCCGCTGCACTATGAGTACTGGACGCTGCGCAACAACTGGACGTTCCTACGCCGCCATGGATCGTGGTTGACCAAAGAGGGCTACATCGGTAACGAGGTGAGCGCGCAGGCCCGCTTCGCGCTGCGGCGGTTGCAGATGGTGAGCACCGGCATGCTCCGTGCGCGCCTGCACCGGTTGAGGGCCGCGCGAACGCATGGTCACATCTAGCGCTGCGGCCGAGGAGGGCTACGCGTACCGCTGGTCAGGATGCGTCCTGCGCGTGCTTGCTTAGCTACTGAGCCCAGTGCCAGGTCGCAAACCGCGCGACGAAGACCGCCATCACGAGCGCAGAGAGCAAGAGGTAGGGCAATCGCAGGCGCGGATGCTCGGTAAGCCACACCGCCAACCACATGCCCAGCGGGAAAAGCACGACCAGGAAGCGCGGCAGTGACAGCAGCGGGTCTCCCTTGGCCGGGTATGAGATCGCCACGGCAATCGCGGCGATCACATACAGGCCATATGCCAGCGGTAGCCGGCGCACCACGCCCACCACCACGGGAACGGCGACCAGCAGAAAGGCGAAGGAGATAGCGTGCGGATGACGGAAGGCGTCCCACAGGGCGACGAACGGCCCCTCCAATTGCCGGCCCCATACCTCGTGCTCCGCTTTGAACGGAGCGAGCGCTTCCCCTCCCGACAAAGCAAACGAGCTCGCGAAGGCGACGACGGCCGCCGGTAACAGCGCCAGCCAGAGAACGTCACACCGCAGCCGGTAGCGGGGCCTGAACGCCGCTGCTGCACGCCGGGCGTAGGTAATGGCGCCACCAGCGCCGCCGGCAGGGGGAACCGAAGTCAGGCGGTCGGGGGCACGATCCTCGCGCGGACCATAGAGGTAGATCACGAGCGCCGGCAGCGCCAGCACCAGCCCGGGGCTGCGTGCGGCCACCGCGATCGCTCCCGCGAGCCCGACCCACATCCAGCGGCCCTGGCGCGCGCACCAGAAGAGCGCCACCGAGAAAGCGAGAAAGAACGACTCGGTGTAGATGGCCGAGAAGAAGACCGCCATCGGCGCAAAGGCCATGACGAAGACCGCGAGCCGGGCGATCTGCTCCGGCCGCTGGATATCAAGATCTGCGGTGTGAGCGAACTCGAGGGCCGTCAGTCGGTGGATACCGTAGAGCCCGCCCGCAAACGCGCACAGCGACACCAGCACACCTGCAACGATAAGCGGTACTCCAACGAGGCTGACTGCTCTGATTGCGAGTGGGTAGGCGGGGAAAAATGCCGCGCGCGAGAGCGTATGAACGCCGAGGTCTGGCCGGTAGCCGGACTTGGCGATCACGAGGTACCACGCCGCGTCCCAGCGTGCCGCCGGGCCCGCGAGCGCTTCGCCGACCCGCCCAAGGCCGCGCGTCAGTCCCCGGGGGTCATATGCCTCGCCGGCCGATCCGACACCGAACAGGCCAACAGCGGCGACGCCGACGATCCAAACGAGCAGGCGCGAGCTCCACAACGCGCGCCAGCTATCGCGCACGGCAATCATACGGGCAGTGTCGGCGCGCAGCCGCTCTGTCCACATCAGCGGTTGCGAGAACACTGAACGCACGACGCTACGCTCCGAAAGTAAAAGTTATGCGTAGCACGTCCACGCGAGCGTCAGCATATCTCCTATCGTCTGGCACCCGATCGTCGTCCTGTCTGCGCCAAGCGTACGGACCAAGAAATCGACCAACTCATATTCGTTGGAACAAAGATCGAGCACCGACGTCTTGGAGTACCCCGATGCGAGCGTTCAATCGTCTTTGAGGACCTGCTCGTAGAGCTCGCTGGTGCGACGCGCTATCACCGGCCATGCGAAGCGTTCCTCGGCGAGGCGTGCGCCGGCCTCGCCGCGGCGGCGACACTCGAGCCAGCCAGCATCGACGCTCGCGACGAGTGCGTCTACGAGTCCATCGACATCGGGGCGCGCGCAGATCCAGCCGGTCTGACCATCGAGCACCGCCTCGACCATGCCTCCGACGGGATAGACGACCACCGGCCGATGAAAGCCGTACGCGAGCAGCAGCACGCCGCTCTGACTGGCGCGGGGATAGGGCAGCGCGACGGTATCGGTGGCGGCGAAGAGCTGGGCCGCCTCGTGCATGTCGAGAAACCCCTCACGTATCGTCACTCGCCCAGCCAATGCCTCGCTCTCCAGTTGCGCCCGCGCCGCGGCGAGCGCACCCTCCTCCTGACCCCCGACGAGCAGATGCAGCCGCGGGATCCGCGCAAGTGCCGCCAGCAGATCGTCTAGGCCCTTGTCGGGTCGCAGTTGGCCGAAGAGCAACGTAACCGGTGCATCATGCGCGATGCCCAATCTTGCCCGCGCTGCATCGCGGTCCACTACACCGCCCGCACGAGCCAGACCGCCGTACTCCCCGTGCGGGATCACCACCACGCGGCCATCCACTTCGCCGCGCACCCTCGGTGCCCGTTCCAAGTCCACCTCCGTATGGACGATCGTGCGAGCAGTGAGTCGAGCGAGCATGCGATGTGTGCAATCGAGCGGGCGGCCTCGCTCGAAGGTGTTGTGGGCGGTCTGCACGACGGTTGCCCCGGCAAGCCGCATGCAGCCGACCGCCACCGCACCGAGAGGGGCGAAATCCCACTTCTGTGCGTGGACCAGATCAGAGCGCCGCGCGAGAGCCATCAATCGCGGTATCGCCGCGAGGAAACGTAGGCCGTTAATGGCCGGGCCGAGTCCGCAGCGGCGAACCGCCCTCCCCAGCGGCGTGTGACCGCGTACGTAGTGGAAGGCGCGATGGATCCTCACACCGGGAGCCGGCGCGTAACGATGATCGTCTGCCGTTGCGAGCTCGACTCGCCAACCCTCTACCGCCAGAGCCCGGGTCAGCTCAGCCGTGTAGTCCGCTACGCCGCCGCGCCCAACCTGCTCGACCATGAGCAGTCGACGCTGCATCTGAAGATCTTCCTCCCTTTGCGGTGGCCGGAGCCAGAGCCTCCTCAACTTGGCGATTTGATGATAGCCACGCTGACACGGGAGGGGCTCGCACAGGCTGCTGGGCCATCACCTATCGTTCCAAGCCTTGATCGACCTTCGCTACCAAGCGCGTTCCCCGGCGGGCGCGCCGTCGAGGTGATCCGGAGCCGTGGCCGGGGCCGATCAGCAGACCGCAAGCGGGCCCGCAGGCCCGTCTCATCCAGCTACTGAGCCACCGCGAGTCGGTGCGCGCAGAGCCACGGTGGACATCGCCGTGCAGGTAATCGGACGGACCGGCAACCTCGCGCTCGGGGTCGTCGTGACGTTGATCGTCGTGCGAGCGCTGGGGAGCAGCGGCTTCGGGGAGTGGTCGACGATCTTTGCGATCACCCAGATCGCGACGAACTTCGGGGAACTAGGCCTCAACCAAGTGGCGATCAGCCGTGCCGCGAGCGATCCCGCCGGGGAGCGAGATTGGCTGGGCGCGCTCGTGTCTCTGCGCCTGCTCCTTGCCGTGCCAACCACCGTCCTCGCGCTCGTCGGGGTCGTGCTGATCGCGCCCACACAGCCCGTGCGAATTGCCGGCGCCCTGATCGCGGCCACGATTCTGGTCGGCGCGCCCAGCGCAATCAGTGCCGTTTTCCAACTGCGTGTGCGCAACGACATCACGATCGCGATCATGACGCTGGGCAGCGTTCTGTGGGGCGTAGGCGCGTTCACCGTCGCGGTCACCTCCAAGAGCATCGATGCCTTTGCGGCCGTGTTCCTGGCGGCGGCGGTGATCACGACCGGCGTTTCGGTCGTGTTCGCTCTGCGTCTGGTCCCGGTACGCCTGGTGTTCTCCGAGCGTATGTGGCGCGAGCTTCTGCGTGTCGGCTTGGGCGTCGGCGCCGCGGGGATCCTCGTGACGCTCTATGTGAAGCTCGATCAGGTGCTGGTCTTCGAGTATGCCGGCAGCCGGCAGGCGGGTCTCTACGGGGCCGCCTACCGCATCCTCGACCAGATCCAGTTCATCCCGATCTCGGTGATGACAACCCTGTTTCCACTGATCGCCGCGGCGTACCCTCGCGACCGTGAGCGCGTGCATACCCTTCTGCAGACGGCCGGCGAGTACCTCACGATGGCCTCACTGCCGGCCCTCGCCTTCACGGTTGTAGCGGCCCATCAGATCATCAACCTGCTGTTCGGCAGCGCATTCGACGAAGCAGCCCCCGCCCTGCCAATCCTGATGGGCGCGTTCGTCTCGATCTCGTTCGGATACCTCGCCGGCAACATGGTCGTGATCCTCGAACTGCAGAGCAGATTCTTTCGCTATGCGGCTGTCGGCCTGTTCATCAACGCCACGCTCAACATCCTGCTCATTCCGCGCTACGGCTTCCTGGCCGCCGCCTGGATCACGCTCGCGACGGAGGTCGTGGTCATGTCGTTGACGATGCGCAGCGTGCTGCGCGAGCTTACGACGACGCCCCGCTTCGGGCGGTTGCTGCGCACGCTCATGGCCGCACTTGCGATGGGCGCCTTGACCTGGTTGGCTCAGCATGCCGGAGTGCCGCTGTACGGACTCGTGGCGGTCGCGGCGCTCAGCTACCCCACATTGCTGCTGTCGCTGCACGTGCTCAGCGTGGCGGAGGTACGCAGGGTTCTGCGCAAGGACCCCCTGTAGGCTGCGTTGATCGTCATACGTCCACGCCATAAAGTCAGAGCGATCCGATGCCGACCCGAGGTATAGCAATGTCGAACAGCGACCACGACAGGGACATCTCCTTTGTTGTGCCGAGCCACAACAGGCGCGCTGCGCTGCGTCAGAACCTACCCGCTCTGCTCCAGCTCGAGGACGTGCTCGAGGTGATCGTCGTGATCGATCAGCGATCAAACGACGGAACCGAGGAGATGGTCAGCAGCGAGTTCGGCGCGGATCAGCGAGTGCGACTGCTGCGCCAGCCCGGCAACGGGCTCTCCAGCGCACGTAACGCGGGCTGCCGGATCGCCCAGGGCGAGTGGATCGTCGTCTCAGACGACGATCTGCGCTATCCCCTCGACTACGGCCCAACTCTCAAGCGCGTGGCGGGCGAGCAGGTGGCGGACATCGTCGGCGCTCCATGGTTGAACCTCAACGACGACGATTACGAGTCCGCGCTTGCCGCAGCCAAGTTGCGGCGGGGCGGCGTGCCCACCATCGATGACCACTCGGTTGTGCCCGCCCAAGAGCTGGAGACCCCGTTCATGCCCGCCCCGGCACTGATCAACCGCAGCGTCTTCCAGCGCGTGCAGTTCGACGAGAACTACGGTAACACCGGCTGGCGCGACGAGACGGACTTCTTCATCCAGGCGATGCGCAGCGGCTTTCGCTGCATCCTCACGCCGGCTACCGCGATGTACCAGCTCGACCAATGGGATGGCGGATCGCGCCGTCCACGACTCGAGTACGAGTGGGCGGCGATCAAGAACAATTGGCGCTTCCTCTCACGCCATGGGCGCTGGCTCACCGACCAAGGCCACATCAAGAGTCCCACCAAGGGCCAGCTGTCCTTCGCCCTCAGCCGTATGAGGCTTGTCTCCGTGGGCTTTGCACGAGCGCGTTTGAAGCGCATGCGAGGCGCGGTGGAGAAGCGCCTCACGGACTGATTCGGGCATAGCCATGACGGCAAGGCACGCGATCCTCATGTCGCCCATGCCGGAGAGCAACTCCGGTGGTGTGGAGCGATTCTGCTGGCTGCTCGCCGAGATCCTACAGGAGCAGGGATGGCGAACCTCGATCGTCGGCCCGAGCAGACAACCGGGCCGATGGACCTTCAGGTTCGGCGGCTCGCCGCTGCTCTGGTCGGTCTCCACCGGTCGCGCGGTCGCGGCGGTCACGGCAGCCGGCAGGCGCCCGGATCTGATCGTGGGCAACGGCTTCCTCGGCCTGAGCGCGCCGCGGGGGGTGCCTCGCATCCAGGTCTTCCACGGGACATCCGCCGCGGAGATTCTCGCCACCAAGCCCAGCCTCCCCCGTCGCGATTTCCTCAGGCGCCTGTTCGGCTACTGGCCGCTGGAGGCGCTGATGTGCCGGGAGGGACACCTCGTCGTCGTCTCCGAGAGCGCCGGCGAAGAGACCGCGCGCTACTACCGCCACGCCGCCGACACGGTGATTCCAAACGGGGTAGATACGAATATCTTTCACCCGCGCGACCGCCTCCAGGCCCGTGCGCGATTTGGATTGGAGCGGGATGTTTCATATGCCCTGTTTGTGGGACGCCCCGAATACCGCAAGGGCGCCGACCTGCTGTTCGCGAGTACTCAGACCGCCGGCTGGCAGCTGCTGCACGCCGGCGCCCGCGGCATTTCCGGCGCCCGTCACCTCGGCGTGCTCGCCCCGGAGGAGCTGGCCAATGCGTATGCCGCGGCCGACTGCCTGCTGTTTCCCACGCGCTACGAGGCCTGCAGCTACGTGATCCTCGAGGCCCTGGCGTGCGGCACGCCGGTGGTGACGACCCGCGTGGGGTGGACGCGCACCCTGCTCAAAGCGGTTCCCCGCTATGAGGAGCTGTGCGTGCGCCCCGAGGTGGGCGACATAGCGGCTGGGCTGCGGCGGGTGGCGCGCGCCGACACACATGAGCTGATAAGAGAGGCGCGTTCCTACGTGTGCGAGAACAACAGTCTCGAGCGCTTTCGCTCAGCCTGGCTGGAAACGATTGAGCAGGTGACCGCCTCTCACTTGCGCAGTATGTAGATGACCTCCGAAGCAAGCTCCTTCGGCAGATGCGAGGCAAGACAGACGTCCGCTCGCGTCCATCGGGGGTTGATGTCGTAGCCGGCGAACTTCGCGATCACCGGAGAGAAGATCTCGAGCGGGATCACCTCTACGACCTCGAAGCGCCTGGCAAGTTCGGACACCCACCAGCGGGGAGCGTGGAAATGCTCAACGTCCTGGCGGATGTCGCCACGAAGGCGGTTGCGTCTGAACAGCGTGCGAGGATCGCGATCGTTCAGGAACGCGTAGCTGCCATAAGCATTGAGGCAGCCGATTACGGCGATCCCCCCGGGGCGGAGCACGCGCCACAGCTCACCCAGCGCGCCCTGCAGATCCTCGACATAGGAGAGCACCGAGATGCAGAAGAGCGATGCGAACTGCTCATCCGCGTAGGACAGATCCGAGACGTTCTCCTTAGAGATCTGCACCTCGCACCCCACGATCGAGGCGTTCTCGCGAAAGTTCTCGCGGGCCTTCTCGTCGTAGTCGGAGGCCGTGACATCGTGTCCCCACTCGAGCAGGTGCAGGGTCAGCCAGCCGGTGCCGGCACCGACGTCGAGCACCGGGTCGCGTGCCCACGTGTTCGCGATCTCCAGGCGCTTGCGGATCGGCCACCATGTTGGGACCGGAGTTTCGGATGTCAGCCGACCCTGCTCAAACTCCGGGATCAGGGACACCATCGCTGTAAGTCTAGGATGGACACGACCAGAGAGGAGCCCAGGTGAGCGATACGACATTGGTAACAGGCGGCAGCGGCTACATTGGAGCGCTGCTCGTACAGGAGCTGCAGGAGGCCGGGCACGAGGTTCGCGTGCTCGACTCGCTGCTGCATGGCCAGGAGGACATCGCGGCCGAGCAGGAGCAGGCGGGTGTCCAGGTAATCCGTGCGGACATCCGTGACGGCGACGCACGCGCACGCGCGCTTCACGGCGTCGATGGCGTGGTCCATCTCGCCGCGATCGTCGGCGACCCCGCCTGTGGGCGCGATCCTGAGCTCTCCGACGAGGTCAACGTCCAAGCCACGCGCGGCCTCGTCGCCGACGCGGGCGAGGCCGGCGTGCAGCGCCTCGTCTTCGCCTCCACCTGCTCCAACTATGGGCGCATGACCGACCCGACGGTGCCGATCACCGAGGAGGGCGAGCTCAGCCCCGTATCGCTGTACGCCGAACAGAAGGTCAGCATGGAGAAGTTGATCCTGGGCGGAATGAATGGTGTCCCGCCCGCCCTCGCGACCAAACCGACCTGCCTTCGCTTCGCGACCGTCTACGGCGTCGGGCGGCGTATGCGCTTTGACCTGACCGTCAACGAGTTCACCCGTGAATTGTGGGCCAATCGTGAGCTGGAAGTCTTCGGCGAGCAGTTCTGGCGCCCCTACATCCACGTGCGCGACGCCGGGCGCGCGGTGCGCACGGTGCTCGAAGCGCCCGAGGAGCAGGTCAACGGGAACGTCTTCAACGCGGGCCGCTCGGGAGAGAACTACCGCAAGCTCGACCTTGTCGAGGAGATCGGCAAGCAGATCGACCGCGGCAACGTCTCCTACGTCAAGCGCGACGAGGATCCGCGCGACTACAAGGTGAGCTTCGACAAGATCCGCGCGGAGCTCGGCTTCGAGACGCTGATGACCGTACCCGACGGCATCGCCGAGATCATCGCCGCGCTCGACGCCGAAGCCTTCGGCGATCCGTTCGCCGGGCGCTACAAGAACATCCCCTGAGCGTCACGCGAACCCGCGCCCGCGATCGACCAGATGGCCAGCACCGAGACCTTTCCCGAGCTACCGCTGTTCGACCTGCAGCTGCAGCCGCAGGATCTCGAGGCGGTGGCAGAGACGCTGCGCTCGGGCTGGCTGACGCTCGGCCCGAGGACGGCGGCATTCGAGGAGGCGTTCGCCGCGCAGCTCGGCGCGCGCCACGCGATCGCGGTCTCCAGCTGCACCGCCGCGCTGCACCTCGCCTACCTCGCCGCGGGCGTGGGCCCGGGAGATGAGGTGATCGTGCCGGCGTTTACGTTCGCGGCGACCGCCGCCGCCGTGCTCTATTGCGACGCGACACCGGTGTTCGCGGAGATCGTCTCGCGCAAGCGCCCGAGCCTCGACCCCGATGACGTGGAGCGGAGCATCACGCCACGCACGAAAGCTGTCTGCGCCGTGCACTACGCGGGCTACCCAGCCGCCGTCGACCGCCTGAAGGTCATCTGCGACAAGCACGGCATCGCGCTGATCGAGGATGTGGCGCACGCGCCGAGCGCCACGCTCGCCGGGCGCAAGCTCGGCACATGGGGCCTGGCCGGCGCTTTCAGCTTCTTCTCCAACAAGGTCCTGTCGGTCGGCGAGGGCGGCCTGCTGTGCACAGACAGCGACGAGGTCGCTGCGTTCGTGCGCTCGCGCCGCTCGCACGCGATGACCAGCGGCACCTGGGATCGCCACAGCGGGCGCACCGACACCTACGACGTGGTCGGCCTCGGCTTCAACTACCGTCTAGACGAGCCGCGCTCGGCGCTGCTGCTCTCGCGTCTGCAGCGCCTGGAGGCTGAAATCGAGCGCCGGCGCGAGCTCACGCTGCGCTACCGCTCGATGCTGGCCCAAGTCGAGGGGATCATCCTCCCGTTCGAGGACACCGACGTGCCAGGCTCCTCCTGCTACGTGATCCCAATCATGATCGACGAGGACGGACGCCAGGCGGAGGTCTCGAGCCGCATGCGCGAGCGCGGCATCCAGACGAGCATCTTCTATCCCTCGATCCACCGCTTCAGCGCCTATCGCGAGCGCTTCCCCGATGTCTCTCTGCCGATCTCCGAGCTGGCGTCGCGAACCGAGCTGACGCTTCCGTTCTATCCGCACATGACCCACGAGGACCAGGACCGGGTCGTCACCGCGCTGGCCGAGGCGGTCGCGCGGTGAGCGACTGGCGCGTACCGCTCACCGATATCGCGATGCCCGAGCAAGACGTTGAGGCCGTGCTCGACTGCCTGCGCTCCGGCTGGCTGACGATGGGGCCGCGCACGAAAGCATTCGAGGAGGCGCTTGCCCGCTACGTCGGCACTCCCCACATAGTGACGGTCTCGAGCGGAACCGCCGCCCTGCATCTGGCCTGCCAAGCCGCCGCCCTCGGCCCCGGCGATGAGGTGATCGTGCCCGCCATCACCTTTGTGGCAAGCGCAAGCGCCTGCCGATACGTCGGCGCGGAACCGGTCCTTTGCGACGTTCGCAGCGCGCATGACTTCAACGTCGATGTCGAGGACGTCGCGCGACGGATCACCTCGCGCACGCGCGCGGTGATCGCCGTGCACTTCTGTGGCTATCCCGCCAATGTCGCCGCACTACGGGCGTTGTGCGATGAACATGGGCTCGTACTGATCGAGGACTGCGCCCAGGCGATCGGCGCACATGTGGACGCCTCCGGACGGCAGGTCGGCACCGTCGGCGAGCTGGGCTGCTTCAGCTTCTTCTCCAAGAAGCAGCTGTGCGTGGGCGAGGGTGGCATGATCAGCACCGCAGACGAGGCGCTCGACGCAAGCGTGCGCCTGTTTCGCTCCCATGCGATGACGAGCAGCACCTGGGACCGCCACCGCGGCCACGACCCCGCCTACGACGTCGTGGATATCGGCTTCAACTTCCGCCTGGACGAGCCGCGTGCGGCCCTCGGCCTGAGTCGCCTGCAACGACTCGACGAGGACATCGCGGCGCGGCGCGCGATCGCTCGTGCCTATCGCGAGCGCCTGGCCGAGGTGCCAGGAGTCGAGCTTGCCTTCGACGAGCAGGCAGTCGAGCGCGCCAGCCACTTCGCCTTTCCAGTCCTCCTCGCCGAGCGTGACACACGTGACCGCTTCCGCGAAGAGCTAAAATCAAACGGCATCCAGACCACGTGGTATCCGGCGCTGCACACATTCACCGAGTATCAGCGCTTTGCGCCCGCCGATGGACTGCCGGCAGCCACCGAGGTCGCCAACCGCCACTGCGCGCTACCGCTGAGCTCGACGATGAACGCGGCCGACGTCGACGTCGTTGTCGATGCTGTCCACTCGGCTCTTGCCGTGATCTAAGGGCTGTTCGCAGCGACTCTCCCGCAATCCACCACGTGGGTTCTACTCAGGCGGGATCAGCCGCTCGCGCACCGACTCGAACTCCTCCTGGGCCTGCTCGTAGTCGTCGTGGCGCCCGATGTCCAGCCAGTAATCGTCGCTCGGCCATGCGCGTACGGTCTCGCCGGCTGCGATCAGACGAAGGACCAAGTCGGGAAAATCCAGATGCTCTCCCGGCTCGATGTGCGAGAGCGCGCGGGGTGCGAAGCAGTACACACCCATGCTGGCTATGTAGTCCAGCACCGGCTTCTCGTCGTAGCCGGTCAAGCGGGTCGGATCGCCGTCATCGGCGAAGCGCAGCACACCGAGCGAGATCTGGATGTCGCGCACCTTCGTGGCGATCGTCGCGGCGGCATCGCTCGCGCCGTGGCGGACGAGCAGGGCGCCATAGTCGATGTCGGTGAGCACATCACCGTTCATCACCAGAATGTCATCGTCAGCGAGACCGTCGATCAGCGCAAGCGCACCGACGGTGCCGAGCGGGTCGCGCTCGCGGTAGTAGTCGATCGGGACTCCGTACTTCTCGCCGTCGCCGAAGAACGCCTCGATCAGCTCGGCCAGATAACCAGTGGCGATCGTGATTCGCTCGAATCCGTGAGCCTTCAACTGACGCACGACGATGTCCAACACCGGGCGATCGCCGATCGGCATCAGCGGCTTCGGCAGCACGGTCGTGTACGGCCGCAGGCGGATGCCCTCCCCTCCGGCGAGGATCACGGCGCGTCTCATGAACCCAGCCGGTCGCCTAAACCTGGTCGGCGCACAGCCGCAAGCATCGGGCTCAGGTCGTCCGGATGATCAAAACCGAGCAGGGCGCGTGGTGGGAGACCTTGTTCGGCACCGAGCCCAGCAGGAAGCGCTTGGCCCCCGTCATGCCCTTGTTGCCAACGACGACCAGGTCGGCCTCCTGCTCCTCCGCGACGTCGAGGATCGCGTCGGCGGGGTCGCCCTGGCGCGGGTAGACGTTGACGGTCACTCCCGCCTCGCGGGCCACCTCGGCGGCGGCGGCCAGCGTGGCGTCAACGTCCTCACGGGGGTTGATCGCCCACTGCAGGTCCTCCGGCGCGTCGCGCCGTTCCCCTTGCAGACGCTGCGCCGGCACGGGCTCGTAGGCGCTCACCAGCTCCAGCTTCGCCCCCACGGAGCGAGCCAGATCGACGGCTTGACGCACGGCTTGTGTGGCCGTGTCAGAGCCATCAGTACCTACCACGATCGATTTGAACATGTGTCTCCCTTGCCTGTCACGAGACCGAATGCACTGCGAGCGGAAGCGATCATACCTACGGGCGTACGCGCGCGAGTGCCCTAACTCGCCCGGACGCGGCGCCGTCCGCGGTCGTGCGAACGTACCTGAGACGCGCTCAAGCGAGCTTTGTGATCGCAATGACCATCCCGATCAGCACGAACACGACAATCGCGACCTGTGTCCAGATCCAGAATGGAGACACGGGACAAAGCGTACTTGGACCCGGTTGGGCGGGTGCTTGCGCCTTTTCGCGCGCCCGCAACTATCTTGTGGGGATGGCAGGATGCCAGCTCACCGGGATCGGACGCCCGCGCGCATACACGACCGTACGCCCACTCAGGCTCTTCCTCACGCTTGTGCTGGGGCTGTGCGCTTTCACGTGGCTTGCCCCATCCGGTCGCGCCGATCCCGTCGCGAAGGCGCATATATCCACCGCCGCTCCCCTGGGGGGCGTAAACATCGGGCCCGTCTCCAGCAGCGCCAGCCTGGCCGCCGCTGACCGGGAAATCGCCCTTGCCCATGCACTCCACGCGAAGGTCGTGCGTCTCGAAGTGCCGTGGTCCGAACTCGAGCCACTCGGGCCGAGCCAGATCGATCCAGACGCGCTGGCCTACCTCGACCGTCTGACGAGCGACGCCGCGGCAGACGGCATCGGAGTGATCGCGATGGTCGAGAGCTCGCCCTGCTGGGCAACCTCTGCGCCGGCGTCGCTCCTGCGGGCATGCGTACCCGGCCAAGCGGGCAAGGCCAACTCGTGGCCGCCGAGCAACCCCGCCACATTCGCCACCTTCGCCGCCTTCCTGGCCCAGCGCTACGGCACGCGCCTGGCCGCGCTCGAGGTCTGGAACGAGCCCGACCAGTCCAACCAGGCCTACTTCGCCGGCCCCGAAAAACCCAAGCGCTACGCCGCGGTCCTGCGCGCAGCCTACCCCGCGATCAAGCAGGCCAACCCGCACGTGCCGGTACTCGCGGGTTCGCTCGTCGGCGCCAACGGCGTCTTCCTGCGCGCCATGTATGCCGCCGGCATCAAGGGCTACTACGACGGCCTAGCCGTGCATTACTACACGCTGACCCTCGCCTCGCTGCGCTCGATTCATGAAGTGCAAGTGGCCAACGGAGACACCAAGCCACTGTGGCTCAACGAGTTCGGCTGGAGCAGCTGCTACCCGCGATACAGGATTCAGCAGGAACAGGCGTGTGTGACTCCACAGACCCAAGCGCTCAACATCACCAACATCTTCCGCTCGCTCGCTCGCACTCCATATGTCGCCGCCGACGTGCTCTATCAGTTGCGCGGATCGATTCCGGAAAATTTCGGAGTCCTGAATGCAAACGGCGCCCACAAGCCCGCGTTCGCGGCGCTCTCCAAGGTCTTCACCTCGCCGTTCGGCCCCGTCAGCCCCGTCACCCTGAGCCTGCGCAAGCAGGGCAGCCGGGTGCGGGCGAGCGGCTCGGCCCCCGTCGGCGACTACATGGAGCTCGAAGCCTTCCGGGGAAGCACACTGCGCTACCACGCCCTGTTCACGCTCAACCGCTTCAACCGCTATTCGATCGCGCTGCCGTCGGTGCTTGGAACCAGCGGCCTGCGGGTGCGCGTCTACCAGTTCTGGGCTGGGCTCGCAAGCGCCGCCCAGCGCACCATCTGAGCTCTCCACCCTTTTCTCGCCCAGCTTCACCTCTGCTCGCCAAGCCCGCCCGTCTTGTTCTATATCGGGGTCGTTTGGTCGATCTCCGCTCGCCCGGACGGCGGAGTGGGGACGTTCATCGCCTGAACGCAGATCGCGACGACTGGACCATTGTGGGACCACGACTCATACCCCATTATCGACGCCCGAAACATAAAACATCCAACAGTCCGAAAACACGGACCTTCACCAAGGACGGGGGAGGAGCCTGGTGCCCAGCCACCTGGATATTGAAGCGGGCCACATCGGTCTACGGCCCCGCAGGACGCTAGACGAGTCGCCAGAGAAGATGCGTGAAGTGCACCTGGCAATCGCTCGTGCCAAGGAGGGAGATCGCGACGCGATCCGGCTGCTCTACATTCGCTACTCAGATAACGTCTACGGCTACGTCCGCAGCATCGTCAGGGACGACAAGGAGGCCGAAGACCTCACGCAGCACGTGTTCCTGAAGTTGATGACGGTGATCCTCAAGTATCAGGATCAGGGTGTGCCGTTCTCGGGCTGGCTGCTGCGGCTCGCTCGCAACGTCGCGCTGGACCACCTGCGTAGGCGGCGCCCGACTCCGACCGAAGAGGTCCTGGGCACCGGCAGCCACGACGACGATAGCGACGCGCGTGAGCGTGCGCGAGACCTTCATGCCGCCCTGGCTTCACTGCCCGACGAGCAGCGCAGGGTGATGATCATGCGCCACGTCGTCGGCCTCTCACCGCCAGAGATCGCCGCGCGCATGGGACGGTCGGAAAGCTCGATTCACGGCCTGCAGCATCGTGGACGGCGAGCGCTCCAACAGGAGCTCAGCCGGCTCGGCTCGGCGCCGTCGACGAGCGCTGGTATGCCCGTGAGCTTGGCATGTTGAGCGTCGCCCTTCAAGCGTCTGCGCCCCAGGAGAAAACCTCGGTGCCGCTGATGCGGCTGGACTTCGCCGACGCGGATCTGCTGGAGGAGCTGATGGGAGCCGTACGCGACGTCGCCGAGCACGGCGCGTTTACGCTCGGTGAGCCTGTCGAGGCTTTCGAGCGCGAGTTCGCGGCCTATTGCGAAACCGACTTCGCCGTCGGCGTCTCATCTGGCACCGAGGCGCTTGCGCTGGCACTGCGTGCATTGGAAATCGGTCCCGGTGACGAGGTGATCGTGCCAACCAACTCGTTCATAGCGACGGCGGAGGCGGTGAGCGCGGTCGGCGCCACGCCACGCCTGGTGGACGTGGACCCCGACTCACATCTTCTAAGCGCAGAGATCGTCGCCGACAATCTGAGTCCGCGCGTGCGCTGCGTGATCCCCGTCCACCTGTTCGGCGCCACCGTTGAGCTCGAGCCGATCCTGAAGCTGACGCAGGCAACTGGCATCCATGTGATCGAGGACGCCTGCCAAGCCCACGGCGCGCGCTACCAAGGTCGGCGCGTCGGCTCACACGGCGCTCTGGGCTGCTTCAGCTTCTACCCGACCAAGAACCTAGGCGCGTGGGGCGATGCAGGCGCCGTCGTCACCTCAGATCCCGAGCTGGCCGAGCGTATCCAGCTGTTGCGCGCACATGGCGAGCGGCCACGCTACCAACATCGCGTGGTGGGCACCACGGCGCGCCTCGATGCACTGCAGGCCGCGGTGCTGCGGCGTAAGCTGCTCCGCCTCGAGCACTGGAACGAGGACCGCCGGCGGCTCGGCACCGCGCTGCGCGAGCGGCTCGAATACGCCGGGGATGATGCGATTGGCGCCGGCGGCAACGGAAGGGGTCCAGCGGCGATTGATTTGGTGAAACCGCCCTTCGCCGGGGCCGATCACGTCTATCACCTGTTCGTGGTGCGTACCGAGGCCCGTGACGCGCTGCGTGAGCACCTATCCGAGCGAGGCATAGCCTCGGCGATCCACTACCCCACGCCGATTCACCTCACCGAGGCCTACGCCCACCTCGGCCTGGGCGCCGGCAGCCTTCCGGTGAGCGAGGATCTGTCGCGGCGGATCTGCTCGCTGCCGCTGTTCCCGAGCATGACCGATGGCGACGTCGAACTGGTCTCAGCAGCAGTTCTCGAGTTCGCAGAAGACCAAGCCACCGACCGGCGTTGATCTGGCATGGACTCTGCACATACCGTCCCATCGCCCCCCGCCCGTATCCCCGACGACCCCGCCGCCCTGCGGATCCCGCCGGGCAGTTGGTGAGCTGAGCCATGTTCGACAGCACAAGCGCCATACTCGAGGAGCTCCCGATTCGGAACCGCATCGTTCCGCGATCGACGCCAATCGGCACGGCGATCGTCGGCTACGGCTACTGGGGACCCAACCTAGCCCGCAACGTGGCCGAGCGGCCGGAGTTGGCCCTGAGGGCGCTGTGCGATCGCGACCCCGCACAACGACACGCGTTCGGTAACCGCCATCCGCAGGCGCTCGCCGTCGGGGAGCTCGACGCCGTTCTGTGCGATGACACGGTCGAAGCCGTGATCGTGGCGACGCCGCCAAAGACCCACCACGCAATCGTGAAGCGGGCCCTGGAAGCCGGCAAGCACGTGCTCGTCGAGAAGCCGCTCGCCACGCGCCTGTCCGACGCCCAGGAGCTGGCCGACTTGGCCGAGTCCACCGGACTCACGCTGATGCCCGGCCACACCTTCATTTACAGCCCGGCGGTCAATGCCGTGCGCGAGTTGATCCAGACGGACGTTGTCGGCAACATCCACTTCGTCACGTCCTCGCGGATGAACCTCGGCAAATATCAGAGCGACGGCGTCCTCTGCGATCTGGCGCCGCACGATCTCTCGATCTTGCTCTACTGGCTCGATCAGCCCGTGGTGGAGGTGGCCGCGTCGGGAAGCAGCGTGTTCCAGGAGGGGATAGCCGAGACCGCGTTCCTGACACTTACGTTCGCC
>Ga0302325_10006984_pt1 | contig 25191 bp, 19 predicted proteins | sample Palsa_T0_2_FD_201948 | JGI IMG/M metagenome (GOLD analysis project Ga0302325, IMG submission 201948) | Peat permafrost microbial communities from Stordalen Mire near Abisko, Sweden - Palsa_T0_2 | ecosystem: Environmental > Terrestrial > Soil > Palsa > Peat permafrost | place: Sweden: Abisko... | reverse complement strand
CCCGTCATCGCGAATCGCCGCCGCCGAATGCGCCAGCCCCTCCGCGATCTGCTCGCGATGCCATCGTGTCCGATCCTGCTCTTCCAGCAGCACCAGTTCGCCGCGCTCGTCGATTCGCGCGTCGCGCCGCGCATCATGCAGCAGCATCATCGCCAGCAATCCGCGCGGCTCGGCCTCGGCCGGCATCAGCGCGACCAGCATCCGCGCCAGCCGAATCGCCTCCGCGCAAAGATCGGTGCGCAACAACCGCTCGCCCGAGCTCGCCGCATATCCTTCGTTGAAGACCAGGTAGATGACTGCCATCACGGCGTCGAGCCGCTCGGCCATCAGCTCCGGTGACGGCACCGCGTACGGAATCCGCGCCGCGCGAATCTTGCGCTTGGCCCGAACCAGCCGCTGCGCCATCGTCGCCGGCGCCGTCAGAAACGCACGCGCAATCTCTTCGGTCGTCAGCCCGCACAGCGTGCGCAGCGACAGCGCGACCCGGGCATCGTCCGCCAGCGCCGGATGGCAACACGTGAAGATCAGCCGCAGCCGCTCGTCATCGTGGGGCGGGGCGCCGTGCCCGCCATCATCGCTGCCGCCGTGCCCGCCATCGTGGCCATCGCTCTCCGCCATTCGGATCAGCTCTTCGCGCCGCTCATTGAAACGGCCCCGCCGGCGCAGCCGGTCTATCGCCTTGTGGCGCGCGACGCCGATGATCCACGCGCGCGGATTATCTGGCAGCCCTTCCCGAGGCCACTGCTCTATCGCACTCGCAAACGCGTCCTGCGCCGCGTCCTCGGCCAGGTCGAAATCGCCCAGCACGCGAATCAGCGTGGCGAGTATTCGCCCGAACTCCTCGCGATAGAAATTCTCGATCCCGGCGGCGGTGGCCGTCTTATCCATCGGCAAATCCGTCCGATGGCAGGCTAGCCGCCTGCCGCCCATACCGCCAGTCGCAAGATCTTGCGGCGCGCCGGGACTCACCTACATGTTCATCTTTCTGATCGGCCGCACTTCGATCGAACCGAACTTCGCCGAAGGAATTCGCGCCGCAATCGAAATAGCGTCGTCGAGATCCTTCGCCTCGACCATGTAGTATCCGGCGAGCTGCTCCTTCGTCTCGGCGAACGGCCCGTCCGTCATCACCGTCTTGCCGTTGCGCACGCGCACCGTCGTCGCCGTCGAAGTTCGCTCCAGCGGGTTGCCGCCCTTGTTCTTGCCGCTCTTCGTAAGGTCCTCGGTGAAACTCACGTACTCCTGGAAAATCTGGTGAAATTCCGCCTCGGAACGATTCTTCGCCTCCGCTTCGCTATCGTAAATCAAAAGCAGGTATTCCATGCCGTTTCTCCTTTGCTATCTGGGTTTTCACCTACTAGTCGAACGACGATCGGCCAGATCGACATATGTTTACAACTCCCATGAAAAAAGCCACGATCCCTCTATCCAGCGTGCTAGCGCGCGCGATTCAAGAATTCCGCCTCCGCCTCCAGCCACCATGATCCAAACCAAAGTAACCGTCGTCGGCGCCGGCCTTGCCGGCAGCGAAGCCGCCTACCAAATCGCCCGCCGAGGCATCCCCGTGCGCCTCATCGAGATGCGCCCGGTCAAAATGACCGAAGCTCATCAGACCGCCGACTTCGCCGAGCTGGTATGCTCGAACTCGCTCCGCAACGACTCGATGGATACCGCGGTCGGCGTCCTCAAACAGGAAATGCGCCGCCTCGGCTCTCTTGTGATCGAAGCGGCGGATCGCGCGCGCGTGCCCGCCGGCTCAGCGCTGGCCGTCGATCGCAATGATTTCTCCGGTGCCATCACCAGGGCCCTCGAGCATCACCCGATGGTCGAGATAGCGCGCGCCGAGGCCGCCGGGATTCCGTCCGGCCTCACGATTCTCGCCACCGGCCCCCTGACCAGCCCGGCCCTTGGCGATTCCCTCAACAACCTGATCGGCCCGCGCAATTTATATTTTTACGATGCGATAGCGCCAATCGTCGCCGCCGATTCCATCGACCTGAACCTCGCCTTCAAGGCGTCGCGCTACGGCAAGGGCGGCGACGACTACATCAACTGCCCGATGACCGGGGCGCAGTACGAAGCCTTCGTCGCCGCCGTCGTCGCAGCGGAAAAAATCGATCTCCATCCCTTCGAGAAGCCGGTCTATTTCGAAGGATGCATGCCGATCGAAGAAATGGCGCGCCGCGGCCCGATGACGCTCGCCTTCGGCCCGATGCGCCCGGTCGGCCTCTCCGATCCGCGCACCGGACACCGGCCGTTCGCGGTCGTGCAGCTCCGGCAGGACGATGCCGAAGGCCGCATGTACAACATGGTCGGCTTCCAGACCAAGATGACCTACCCCGAGCAGCGCCGCGTGCTTCGAATGATCCCCGCAATGGAACAGGCGGAGTTCGTCCGCCTCGGCTCGATCCATCGCAACACTTTCATCGACTCGCCGCGCCTGCTGCGACCCACACTCCAGCTCAAAACGCGCGACGATTTGTTCCTCGCCGGCCAGATGGTCGGGGTCGAAGGCTATGTCGAGTCCGCCGCCGCCGGCCTGCTCGCAGGAATCAACGCCGCTAATCTCGTCTTGAATCGAGAACTGGTAGTGCCGCCGCCCGAGACCGCCATCGGATCGCTGGTGGCTTACATCACCGACGCGGCGCGCCGCGACTTTCAACCGATGAACGCGAACTACGGCCTGATGCCCGAACTGAAAATCCGCGCCCGCGGCCGCGAGAAAAAACTTCAGATGGGAACGCGAGCGCTCACCTCCATCGAAGGATGGATCGAACGCAATCAGATCGAACCTGCCGCAGCTATGGCTCCGCGCGCGCTTGGGCTATAGAAACTCGCTGGAGGTCCACTCGATGACCAAAGCGGAATTGATTGATACGATCGCACGGTCCACCAATCAGCCAAAAAAGCTGGTCGCCACCACCTTCGACCTCGCCTTCGAACAAATCGCGCGCTCGATTCGCAAGGACAAGCGCTTCTGGGTGCCCGGCTTCGGCACCTTCTCCGTGCGCCGGCGCAAGGCACGCGCCGGCTTCAACCCCCGCACCAACGCGCCGATGACTATCCCTGCCGCTCGCACCGTGGGCTTTCGTCCCGCTCCGCAGTTAAGGAAGGGTCTCTGACCACAGCCGCTTCCAGAGCCAACGAGCGCGACCAACTAACCTCGCGCTCGGTGGTCCCTGCCCGCTCATTGAGTCTCATCCTGCTGGTCGTCGCGGTCGTCGCAGGCAGCGCGCTGCGCTTCGACAATCTCAGCGCGCTTGAGTTGTCGGCCGACGAGAGCGCCTCATGGGCGGCCGCCTCCGCGCCGACCGTGGCTGAAGTCATCGCGCGCCAGCCGTCGCTCAATCCCGGCGAGCTGCCGGTGCATGACCTGATATTGCACGGATGGATGGCGCTGTTCGGCTCGAGCCTGCCTGCGATGCGATCCTTGTCCGCGGTCTTCGGCGTCGTTTCGATTGTGCTGCTGTATCTCGTGGTGTGCGAATTGTTCGCATCGGCCGGCGATGACGCCCTGGTCGTTGCGGGTCTCGCCGCGCTGGTCTTCGCCGTGAACCTGGTGACGGTCAAGTATTCGCGCGAGGCGCGGATGTATCCGCTGATGCTCGCGGCGATTCTCGCTCAAGTCACAACGTTCCTGCGGACCCTGCGCGTCGGCGGCGTCGCGAGCTACGCGGCGCTCGTCGTGCTCACGGCAATCGCGATCGCGTCGAACTTTGCCGCCGTGCTGATTCCCGCCACCGAAGGCCTGTGGCTTTTGTATGTCATCGCGCGCGCGCGTCGGCGCCCCGACGATGCAACCGCGCGCCGCGCGTGGACGATGGCGATTGCGCTGGCGGCAGCAGGTTTGATCCTGGTGCCGAAACTTTTTACGTCCCTGCACGCGGCCTCTGCCGGCCACCTCGGCGGATGGCGCAAGCTGCCCGACCTGTTTGCGCCGTTCGCGCTGTTCAACAAGGCGACCGGCAGCTTCGCGTTCCCGGTGCTTGCCCTGCTCGCGACTTGGGGCGTCGTGCGGGAATGGCGCCGCGGTCCGCGCGATGCGGTTGCCTTCGCGCTGCTCTGGATGTGGGCGCCGCCGCTGATGATGGTCGCCGCGTCGTACACGATTGCGCCGGTGTTCGTCGAGCGTTACGCGCTGTCGAGCTTCGTTCCGTTCTTCATCCTCGTCGCACTGGGTATCTTCGAGTTGCCAGGCTACCTCGTCCGCGGCGGGGCGCTCGCCCTCGCGGTCGCGTTCTCGATTGGCCATATCGTTTCGTACGATCGAAAGCCGCATGACGCGCAGTATCGCGAAGCGATCGCCGCCGCCGATTCCGCGCTCGAGCCGGGCGAGGTCATGACCGTGGTTCCCGCGTATGCGATCGAAGTGCTGCGATACTATTTGCCGGCCGATCGCCAGGATCGCGCCATTCGTTATGAGCCGCCGGCGTCATCGGCGGCCGTGTTGATTCTCGGCGATCAGAACCCCGCGCCGGGCGCCGGCGATTCATATAGAACTGAGTATCCGAAGGTAGTTGCGCAACTGCGCGGCGTGACCGTGAGGCGAAGGTGAACCGGCGATGAGCGATGAATTCCCGCGGGGAAGTGCGGAGGTGATGGAAGCGAAGGAGGAGGTCCGGAGCCGCGTTTTCACCGGCGTCTTCAGAGAAGCCCGCTGGATCAACTCCGATCGCGTGCGCGTCTACCCAAAGTTGCTGTTCGCGTCCTACCTCGTGGTCTTCGTCGGCTGGCTGGTGCTGAGACCGGGCGGGGTTCATGCGACCTTGCATCCGGTCGGCGGCGACTTTCCAAAGTGCTGGGCGGCGTCCGCCATGGCGCGCGCTGGACATCCGGCGTCGGTTTACGATCGCGATACGCTGACCGCAGCCGAGAAGGCGGCGGTCGGCGACAAGGATCCGGGCTACGAGATGTTCGACTATCCGCCGATGTTCCTGGCGCTAGTGCTGCCGCTCTCGCTCCTTCCGTATAAGAGCGCGCTGCTGGTATGGACGCTGGCAGGGCTGGCGGCGTACCTGTTCGTGTTGTGGCGGATAGCGCCGCGACCCGAGACGATCTGGCTCGCGCTCGCATTTCCGGCCGCGCTGCTGACGGCACTCGACGGTCAGAACGGGTTCATAACGCTCGCGCTGTTCGGCGCCGGTTTGCTTCTGCTGGAACATCGCCGCCCCTGGATCGCGGGCGCGCTGTTCGGACTCCTCTGTTACAAGCCGCAATTCGGGGTTCTGCTGCCCCTGGCTTTTATCGTGGGGCGCCAGTGGCGCGCGGCGGCAGGCGCAGCAATCGTGGTCGTGGCGTTCGCGGGACTCTCGGTTGCTTTGTTTGGAGTAGAGACCTGGCGCGCCTTTCTCGCGAGCGTTCCGGTGGCAACTCACAACGTGCTCGAGCAGGGTGACGTCGGCTTCGGCAAGATACAAAGTATCTTCGGCGCGGCGCGCTTGTGGGGCGCGTCGGTGGCGGCGGCTTACGCGATGCAGGCGGCGACCGCGCTGATCGCCGCGGGGTTGGTTACCTGGATTTGGCTGAAGCCGGGAGGGTTTCCGACCAAGGCGGCAGCGCTGGTGACCGGAACCATGCTGGTGGTGCCGTACTTCGCCGACTACGACCTGGTGTTGATTGCGATCCCGATCGCGTTGCTCTCGTGGGAGGCGATGCATTCGGGCTTTTTGCCATGGGAAAAATCGATCCTTGCCGGCGTGTGGCTGTTTCCGTTGTTCGCACGAATGCTGAGTCTGAACGCGTCGCTGCCGCTGACGCCGCTGGTGCTCGCACTGCTGATGATCGCAGTTGTTCGGCGTAAGGTTGTTACGGGGGTGAAATCAGGATGGCCGATCAAAGTCCCGACGATCTGAAAACGAAGAGTTTGCAGAAGGCGGCCTGGGACGACAGCGCCGATGGGTGGCGGCGGTGGTGGCCCGCGTTCGAGCGGGCTGCGCAAGTCGTCAACGAACGGCTGGTCACGCTGGCGAGAGTGCGCGCGGGAGATCGCGTGATCGATATCGCGACCGGCAGTGGCGAGCCCGCTCTGACCGCGGCGCGCGTGGCCGGGTCGTCGGGACGAGTCGTGGCCGTCGACCTATCACCCGGGATGCTCGCGATCGCGCGCGAGCGCGTTGACGCGGCGGGCCTGCGCAATGTGGAACTGATCGAGTCCGACGCCGAGTCGCTCAGCCTCGAGGCGCATTCGTTTGACGCCGCGCTTTGCCGATGGGGCCTGATGTTCATGCCCGACGTGGACGGCGCGGTGCGCGCAATGCATCGCGCGCTCAAGCCGGGGGGACGCTTCGCGACGGCGGTGTGGGCGACGGCGGACAAGGCTCCATTGTGCGGTCTGGCGCGCGATGCGATACGCCGAATTACCGGAATCACGCCGCCGCCGAATGCGCCCGACCCGACCAATCTCGCCGACACGTCGATCCTCGAGCACGCGATGGCCGCGGCCGGCTTTCACGACGTGACGATCGAGCGGCTGACCGTCACCTTCGAATTTCCATCGCCGGAGGGATTTGCAGATTTCCGCAGCCAGGTCGGAGGCACGCGCGCGATGCTCGCGAGAATGCCGGCCGAGGTCGCGCGCCAGGTGCGCGACGCGGTCGAAACGTCGGCGCGGGAATACCTCGGAGCCGGCGGCGTGGTGAGACTCAGCAACGAGACCATCTGCTTCAGCGCGCGCGCCTAGCGGGATTCAAACGTGCCGGCAGGTAGCGCCCGCGTCTCGCTGTTGCGGTACTCGCCGGCGCTGGTGCTGTTCGCAATCGTAATCGCGGATGCCCGGCAGCATACCGATCCCGACCTGTGGGGACACGTGCTGTGGGGCCGCGAGCTGCTCGCCAACGGTTCGCTGCCACGAGGCAATGTCGATTCATACTCGGCGCCGGGTTACCTGTGGCTGCATCATGAATGGTTGAGCGAGGTCGTGATGGCCTCGATGTTCGATCGGTTCGGCGCGTTGGGGCTGAAGATCGTCAAGTTCGCGTGCACAGCAGCCACCATCTGTTTCGTCGCGGATGCGGAATCGGAAACCGATGCGTCGCCGGCCTTGCAGGCCGCGATCCTGCTGATGCTGGCGCTGATCATGGCGCCGGTGATTCAGTTCCGTCCGCAGCTGTTCGATTTCGTCGCGCTGTCGGCGATCATCGCGCTGCTGGCGCGTCACAACCGGCGAGGAGCGGCACCGCTCTGGCTTGCGATTCCGATTGTCGCCGTGTGGAGCAATTTTCACGGCGGATTTTTCGTGGGCATCGTTGCTATTGGCGTGTATGGGGCAGCGAGCGTCGTGGCCGACATCTTAGCCGGCCGGGGTGCGCGCCGCGGTCTTGGGATTATTGTGATTGCCGCCGCGGCAACCGTATCGACCTTGTGCACTTTTCTGATCCCGCCTGCGCGCGACACCTGGTACACGCTGATCCACGCGGTCCTGAACCCGATGACGCATTATGCGATGGCGGATTGGTTGCCGCTGATCAAGGCGCTGACGATGGCGCCGGGCGGAAGCGTCGAACAGAAATATTTCGTCGTGACGATACTGTTTTTCGCCGCCGCATTCGTATGCGTGATTGTCACGCCCCGCGGTGCGGACGCGCCGATGGCCGCAGTCGCGGCCGCGATGCTCGTTACGGCATTCAGTGCGGTCCGCAACGTTCCGTTTGCGGTGATTGCGGTCGCGCCGGTATTTGCGAATCACGCAGGATTGCTGACGCGCCGGCGCGAGGCCGCGTCCGATCCGAACGCGAGGGAAGCGCCGCGCGGGGGCAGACTGGTAATGGAAGTTCTCATCGCGGTCATAGCGATTGTGTTCGCGCGGTTCAGCGGAATCCTCAAGAGCGGGATAGATGCATCGGGCAATCCCGCAGCGGCAGTCAGCTTCCTGAACTCTCACGGGTTCAAGGGCAACGTGCTCGCCGACTACGCGTGGGGCGAGTACGTTATCTGGCATGGCGCGCCGGGCATCAAAGTTTTTATCGACAGCCGCTACGACCTGGCGTATCCGCCGGCGGTGGTGTGGGATTGGCTGGCCTTCGCCAACAACCTGGCCGGCGGGGCGCATACGCTGGGGGAGTATCCCCATGATTTCGTGCTGATCGAGAAAGATTCCGCCGCCGCAAAATTGATGGACGCTCAGACTGGTTGGCATCTCATCTACGGCGACGACACGGCGCGCCTGTACGCGCGCGCGAATTCACCGGCCGCCGGTCTCGGCAGCCTGGTATTCAAGGGCAACTCGGGGCCGCTGTTCTTCCCGTAGTGCGCGAGTTCCGCGCCGCGATTCCGCGCACTGGAAATGCGCTGTCAGTGTGGTAGTAAAGGGGGGTTGCCGGGGTGCGTGCGGGGCGAGTGATTTTGCTTGCGCGCGCGGCCGGGATTATCGCCACAACTCAAGGAGCATCGAGAATGAAAGCCGCTGTTTTCCACGGGCCCAACCTGCCGCTCAGTATCGAGGACGTCGAACTCGACAAGCCACAGGACCGCGAAGTCCTGATCAAAACGGTCGCGAGCGGCGTATGCCACAGCGACCTGCATTTCGTTGACGGTTTATATCCGTATCCAGCGCCTGCGGTGCTCGGCCATGAAGCCGCCGGCATCATCGAGGAAGTCGGCAAGCAGGTGACGTACGTGAAGCCGGGCGATCACGTTATCTGCTGCCTGTCGGTGTTCTGCGGCAACTGCGAGCAGTGCATGTCGGGGCATCCGAATCGATGCTCGAACAAGGCCGCGACGCAGCGCAACCCGGCGGACAAGCCGCGCATCTCGCAGAAGGGCAAGCCTATCAACCAGTTCCTCGACATCTCGTCTTACTGCGAGAAGATGCTGCTGCACGAGAACGCGGTGGTGAAGATTCGCGAGGACCTGCCGCTCGATCGCGCCGCACTTATCGGATGCGGCGTCACCACCGGCGTCGGCGCGGTGCTCAACACGGCGAAGATCGAACCGGGATCGACGGTCGCGGTGTTCGGCGCGGGCGGCGTCGGACTCGCCGCAATCCAGGGTGCGCGGATCGCGGGCGCACGCAAAATAATCGCGGTCGACAAGTTCGAAGGCAAGCTCGCGATGGCGAAGCGGCTGGGCGCGACCGACACGGTCGACGCGTCGAGCAGCGATGCGGTCGAAGAAATCAGAAAGCTGACCGGCGGCGCCGGGGTCGATTACTCGTTCGAAGCGATCGGGCTCAAGAGTGTCGCCGAGCAGGCTTTCGTCGCGCTCAAGCCGGGCGGCACCGCGACCGTGATCGGCATGATCCCGGTCGGGCAGAAGGTCGAAATCGACGGCTACATGTTTCTCACCGAGCGCAAACTGCAAGGATCCAACATGGGATCGAACCGTTTCCGCATCGACATGCCGAGGTACATCGACTTCTACCTGCAGGGGCGGCTGAACCTCGACGATATGATCAGCCGGCGCGGCAAACTCGAGGACGTCAACGACGCGTTCCGTGCGATGAAGGCGGGCGAGGTCGCGCGCACGGTCCTGATGTTCAACTGACGCGCGGGCGCAAAACGAAAAACGAAATCAAGGAGCAATCCAGATGAAAGCTGCTGTCTTCCACGGTCCCGGTCAGCCACTGACCATCGAGCAGGTCGATATCGACGAACCCAAAGAGCGCGAAGTCGTCGTGCGCACGGTCGCCAGCGGCGTGTGTCACAGCGATCTTCATTTCGTGGACGGACTCTACATGTGGCCGACGCCCGCGGTGCTCGGACACGAGGCGGCCGGCATCGTCGAGAAAGTCGGCGCGCAGGTTTCGTACCTCAAGCCGGGCGATCACGTCATCGCGTGCCTCTCGGTCTTCTGCGGCTACTGCGAAGATTGCATGTCGGGGCATCCGAACCTGTGCTCGAACAAGGCCGCAACGCAACGTACGGCGACCGACAAGCCGCGGCTGTCGCAAAACGGCAAGATGGTCAATCAGTTCGCGGACCTGTCGGGCTACGCCGAGAAAATGCTGCTGCATGAAAATGCGCTGGTGAAAATTGAAGAGGACGTGCCGCTCGATCGCGCGGCGCTCATCGGATGCGGCGTGATGACGGGCGTCGGCGCGGCACTCAACACCGCTAAGGTGGCACCCGGATCGACGGTGGCGGTGTTCGGCGCGGGCGGCGTCGGTCTCGCGATCATCCAGGGCGCGCGGATCGCGGGCGCGCGGATGATCATCGCGGTCGACAAGTTCCCGGCCAAGCTCGAGCTCGCGAAGAAGCTCGGCGCGACTCACGCCGTCGATGCGTCGAAGGGCAATGCGGTCGACGAGATTCGCGCGCTCACCGGAGGCGGCGTCGAGTATTCGTTCGAAGCGATCGGGCTCAAGGTCGCGGCCGAGCAGGCTTATGAATCGCTCGCGGCCGGCGGTATCGCCACGATTGTCGGGATGGTTCCTATCGGCCAGAAGGTCGATGTGGACGGCTTCTCGCTGCTGTACGAGAAGCGCATCCAGGGATGCTTCATGGGGTCGAACCGTTTCCGCATCGACATGCCGCGTATCATCGAGCTGTATCAGCAGGGGCGGCTCGATCTCGACGACATGATCACGCGGCGCGGTAAACTCGAAGACGTCAACGAGGCGTTCCGCGCGATGAAGGCCGGTGAAGTCGCGCGCACGGTGCTGATGTTCGACTAGCAGCGCGCGCAATACGATCGCATCATGCACAAAGGGCCGGTCGGATTTCCGATCGGCCCTCTGCTTTTCTTACGAACGATTTATCAATCGGAAATGTCGTCGGGCACTCAGGCCCGGACAGAACTCATTTCAACAAATCCGCGATGCCTTCCTCGATCGACACGCGCGGCACCCAAGCCAGGACGCGTTCGGCCTGCGTGCGATCTGCGAGCGTGTCGCGCATGTCGCCGGCGCGTCCTTCGCGATAAATCGTTGGCCCGCCGATCATTGCCGCAACCCGATTTATGCTCACATTCTCGCCGCGCCCGATGTTCAGCGCGCGCCCGTCGGCGATCTCGCTGTCCATCGCGAGCATGTTGGCCGAGACCACGTCGCTGACATGGGTGAAATCCCGTGTCTGTTCGCCGTCGCCATGTATTTCGATCGGACGCCCCTCGCGCCGCGCCTTCAGAAACGCGGCGATCGCCAACACGTACGATCCCTCGGTCGGCATTCGCGGACCATACACGCCGAAGTAGCGCAGCGTGATCGTCTGCATCGCGAACAACCGATGGAACATTCGGGTGTACTGCTCGCCGACATACTTTTGCAGCGCATACGGATTCAGCGGATTCGCCGCCATCGTCTCGACCAGCGGCATCGTCGCCTGATCGCCGTACACAGAAGACGATCCGGAGAACACGACGCGCCGAACTTTTCGATCGCGCGCCGCGATCAGAACGTTGAGCGTGCCGACCACGTTGGTCATGTGGGTCTCGACCGGCTTCACGATCGAGAGCGGAATTCGCGGCAGCGCAGCGATATGGAACACGGTATCGACGCCGTCGAACGCATCGGTGATTGACGACGCTTCGCGGATATCGCCTTCAACCAGCTCGGCACCGCGGTTAACGTACTCGCGCCGGCCAGTGGCAAAGTTGTCAATCACTCGTACGCGCAAGCCCGCGGCGAGCAGCGCGTCCACCAGGTGCGAGCCGATAAAGCCGCCGCCACCGGTCACCAGCACGAGACGTTCGGGCGCTTGAGATTCCGACTCTCTACTCATTCAGGCAAGCGTTCCCCGGCCGTAGCATCTGGGCGAATTCCGTAAAATTGCTTGGGTTGCATCGCTAGGATAACTTGTTTGGTTACCTGCATCCAATCGGGCAGCCAACAATGACCACCGACGCGCAACGGATTAAGCTCCTCGAGGAGTTGCTCGCAGAACGAATTCTCGTTCTGGACGGCGCTTTCGGCACTTTCGTGCTCGGCGAAAATCTGACCGCGGCGGATTACGGCGGCGCGCGCTACGAGGGTTGCAATGAGAACGTCGTGCGTACACGGCCGGAACTGATTCGCCGCATGCACGACGGCTTTCTGGAAGTTGGCGCCGACATTATCGAGACTGCCAGCTTCCAGGCCAGTCCCATCGTGCTCGCCGAATATGGTCTCGAGCAGGACACGCGCGAAATCAACCGGCTGGCCGCAACTCTCGCGCGCGAGGAAGCTGCCCGCTTCAGCACCGCGGAAAAGCCGCGCTTCGTGGCGGGCTCGATGGGCCCGACGACCAAGAGCATCTCGGTCACCGGCGGCGTGACGTTCGATCAGATGCGCGACGGCTACCAGCTGCAGGCTGAAGGATTGATCGAAGGGGGCGCCGACATCCTGCTGCTCGAAACCGTCAACGACACGCTCAACTGCAAGGCCGGCCTGGTCGGGATCGAGGCTGCGATCGCAAAACTCGGCGTCGCGCCCGCAGTGGCGGTGTCGGGAACGATCGAGACGATGGGCACTCTGCTCAGCGGCCAGGATATCGAGGCATTTTATGTTGCGCTCGCACATCGCGAGCTGCTGTGGATGGGCCTGAACTGCGCCACCGGCCCCGACTTCATGACCGATCATCTACGAACCCTGTCCGGCATCTCAAAATTCTTCGTCGCGTGCGTGCCAAACGCAGGTCTACCCGATGAAGAAGGACATTACAACGAGTCGCCACCGATGCTCGCCGGAAAAATCGCGCGCTTCGCCGAAAACGGCTGGGTCAACCTGGTCGGCGGATGCTGCGGCACGACGCCCGAGCATATCCGGCTGCTGGTTGAAGCAGTCAGCGGCAAACGTCCGCGACAGCGCTCGACAGTCAGGCGTTCGGTCGTTTCCGGCATCGAGTCGCTGGTCATCGACAACGACACGCGGCCGGTAATCGTCGGCGAGCGCACCAACGTGCTCGGCAGCCGCAAGTTCAAGCGGCTCATCGCCGAGGGCAAGGTCGAGGAAGCTTCCGAGGTGGGACGGGTGCAGGTGCGGCGCGGCGCGCACATCCTCGACGTCTGCCTGCAGGACCCGGACCGCGACGAGATGACGGACGTCACGCGCTTTCTGGAAATCGAAGTTAAAAAAGTGAAAGTGCCGCTGATGATCGATTCAACCGATCATCGCGTGATCGAAGAGTCGCTCAAGCGCACGCCGGGCAAGTCGCTGATCAATTCTATAAACCTGGAAGACGGCGAGGATCGTTTCAAGCAGGTCGTGCCGCTCGCGCGCCGCTTTGGCTCCGCACTCGTCGTGGGATGCATCGACGACGACAAGCAGCAGGCGCAGGCAGTTACGCGCGAGCGCAAGCTCGAGGTGGCCGAGCGCTCGTTCAAGCTACTTACCGAAAAATACTGCGTCGAGCCGGAAGACATCATCTTCGATCCACTGGTCTTCCCGGTCGGAACCGGCGACAAGAACTATATCGGCTCCGGCATCGAGACCATCGAGGGCATTCGCCTCATCAAGAGTGCGCTGCCAGCTTGCAAGACGATCCTCGGCATCTCGAACGTCTCGTTTGGATTGCCGGAAGCGGGACGCGAAGTGCTGAACGCCGTGATGCTTTATCACTGCGTCCAGGCCGGTCTCGATCTCGCGATCGTCAACTCCGAAAAGCTTCATCGCTATCCATCGATTCCCGAGGAGGAGCGCAAGCTCGCCGAGGATTTGATCTGGTGGCGGGGCGACGATCCGATAGCAGCGTTCGCTGCCTATTTCCGCGCGCGCAAAAGCACGGTCACGGCCGAGGATCGCAAGTCGATGCCGCTGGACGATCGTCTCGCGCGTTATATCCTCGAGGGTTCAAAGGACGGCTTGACCGCGGACCTCGACGAAGCGCTGACCACGCGCGGACCGCTCGAAATCATCAACGGCCCGCTAATGAAAGGGATGGACGAGGTCGGCCGCCTGTTCAACGCGAACCAGATGATCGTTGCCGAAGTTTTGCAATCGGCCGAGGCGATGAAGGCCGCGGTCGCGCACCTCGAACCGCACATGCAGAAGTCCGAGAGCGCGACCAAGGGCAAGATTATTCTCGCGACGGTCAAGGGCGACGTTCACGACATCGGCAAGAACCTGGTCGAGATCATTCTCAGCAACAACGGCTACCGCGTCGTCAATCTAGGCATCAAGGTGCCGCCCGAGGAATTGATCAAAGCGTTCCGCGAGCACGGGCCCGACGCGATCGGGCTGTCGGGCCTGCTGGTCAAGTCGGCGCAGATGATGGTCGCGACGGCGCAGGACCTGAAGACCGCGGGCATCGATTGTCCGATCCTGGTCGGCGGCGCCGCGCTCTCGAACCGCTTCACCCGGATGAAAATCGCGCCCGAGTATCCCGGCCTCGTCGCATACGCCAACGACGCGATGAACGGGCTCGACCTCGCCAATCAGATCATGGACTTCGAGCGGCGCGAATCGCTCAAGCACGTGCTGGCGGAGCAATCGAAAAGAATGATCGACGCCGCGCCGAAGGTCGTCGACACACCGGCCGACGCGGTGCCGCGGACTTCATCGGTGCGTCGCGATGTCGAGATTCCAAAGCCGCCCGACCTCAAGACTCACGTCGTTCGCAACTACGATCTCGGCGAGATCTTCGAGTACATCAATCCCAAGAGTCTCTACTCGAAGCATCTCGGCTTTCAGAACTATGTCGAGGCGTTCGAAGCCGGCGAGCCCAAGGCGCTCGAACTTCACGACCGCGTCGAGGAAGTCGCTCAGCAAATACTCGCGCGCACCGATATCTCCGCGAATGCCGTTTACCGGTTTTTCCCCGCGCAATCCGACGGCGATCGCACCGCGATGATCTATTCGCCCGACGGCAAGACGGTGCTCGAGTCGTTCACCTTCGGCCGCCAGAGCGACGCGCCATATCTGTGCCTTGCCGATTACGTCGCCTCGCGCGATTCCGGCCGTACCGATTACCTGTGCATGTTCGTCACGACTATCGGCACCGGCGTGCGCGCGCTCGCCGAGGACTGGAAGAATAAGGGCGACTACCTGCGGTCGCACATTCTGCAAGTGCTGGCGCTCGAAGGCGCCGAAGCATTCGCCGAGTTGCTCCACGTGAAGATTCGCCAGATGTGGGGAATCGGCGATCCGCCGGGACTTTCGCTCAAGGATCTGGTGCAGGCGCACTATCACGGCAAGCGTTTTTCATTCGGCTATCCCGCCTGCCCCCGTCTCGAGGATCAGGATCAATTGTTCCGCCTCCTCGAGGTCGAGAAAAATGCGATCGGTGTGCAATTGACCGAAGGCTTCATGATGGATCCTGAGAGCGCCGTTAGCGCCGTCGTCTTCCATCATCCCGAAGCCAAATATTTCAGCCTCTCACCGGCCGACATCGAGCGCCTCGAACGCGAGTTCGAAGCGGCCGCCGTCAAGCGCGCCGCCAGCTAACCCGTCTGACGTAGCCGATTATTTGAGGCGTGCGCGATGTTGCGCCGCACCGCTGCGGCCGTTGGCGTTGCCGCCGTCAACCGCATGCAGTTCCACCGCCTCCCCCTTTTCGTGCGGCTGATACGCCTCGCATCGAATCATCACTTGTCGATCGCGAGGCCCGTCGAGCTCGACCATAAACACCCGCTGCCAGGTGCCGAGTGCGAGCCGTCCATCGATTACCGGAATCGTCTCGCTGGTCGAAAGCAGGAGATGCATCAAATGCGAATGAGCGTTGGGGCGTTCGTCGGGAGCGATCGGCGGCTTGCGGCGGCTCATGTCATTGTGATTGTAGCCGCGCCCGGTCGGGCACAGCTCACGCAGCATCTCCTTAAAATCCTCGAGCAGCAGCTCCTCGGCCTCATTGATCTTGATCGCCGCCGTGGTATGCCGCGAGAACACCGTCACCGTGCCGCTCTCCACCGCATTCACCCGCAGATGATCGTTGATGTAATCCGTGAGATCGATGAATTGAATCGGCTCGGCGGTCCCGATTTCCAGAATCGAATCGAACAGCACAACCGAATGTCGCGAGCGCGATGCTCTCGCACGAAGTGTTGCGCGCGCAGGACTGGAGTTTTCAGGCATTGATGGTTCCCTCGAGGAGGCAGCGATCGATGATCCCGGTGTGATCGTTCGTTCATCGTAAGCGTCGCGAGGAAAGCAGGGCAATTGGGATCAAGCGATCTGACCGACTGACCGTGGGGCGGTTAGTCGGTCAATTCAGCTGCGTAACTGAATTTACGAGTTTGAGTTGCCGCGCAGCTCACGCTGGGCAAGTTCAAGATCAGCCTCGATCATCAACGCGGCAAGATCTTCGAACTTCACTTTGGGCTCCCAACCGAGTTGACGCTTCGCCTTCGAGGCGTCACCGATCAGCAGATCGACTTCCGCGGGACGGAAAAATCGCTGATCGATCTCGACGTGATCCTGCCACTTCATCTTCAGGCGATCGAACACGACTTCGAGAAACTCCTGCACCGGATGCGCTTCGCCGGTCGCGATCACGTAGTCATCGGGCTGCTCCTGTTGCAACATCAGCCACATCGCCTCGACGTAGTCGCCGGCGAAGCCCCAGTCGCGGCGCGCGTCGAGATTTCCCAGCGCAAGCTTCTCCTGCAGACCGAGCTTGATTCGCGTCGCGCTGCGAGTGATCTTACGCGTCACGAAATTTTCGCCGCGCCTTGGCGACTCGTGGTTGAACAGGATCCCGTTGCACGCGAAAAGCTCGTAAGCCTCGCGATAATTTATCGTCTGCCAGTGGGCGTACACCTTGGCGCATGCGTACGGACTGCGCGGATGAAACGGCGTCGTCTCACTCTGCGGAGTCTCCGACACCTTGCCGAACATCTCCGACGATCCCGCCTGGTAAAGTCGCGCCGCCCGACCGCGCCGCTTGTTGTGGTCGCGCAACGCCTCGAGCAAGCGCAGCGCGCCCAGCCCGACCACGTCGGCGGTGTACTCGGGTTGATCGAACGAAATACGCACGTGCGACTGCGCGGCGAGATTGTAAACCTCGTCGGGACGCACCTGCTCGATTATTCGCCGGAGGCCGGTGCCGTCGCCGAGGTCGCCGTAATGCAGTTGCAAACCTTCGGAACCCGGCCCGAAACCCTTGCGCAGATGATCGATTCGTCCGGTGGCGAAACTCGAAGTGCGCCGCACCATCCCGTGCACTTCGTAGCCCTTCTTCAAAAGAAATTCGGCGAGGTAAGAACCATCCTGTCCGGTCACGCCGGTAATTAATGCTACTTTTGCCATCTGACGCCGCAACGCGCGGCGATATCGAATATACCACGTCCGCCAGAGCGCAAAATATAGCCCCGGCTATAAACAAAAAAGGCGCAGCGTTATCTCGCCGCGCCCCCTTGCGAAGGCAGCTCTATCGATTTGCGCCGGTCTCGCTTCAGTCGCCGCGAACCAGCCGATGCGAATCGCTATCGAAGTGCTGGGTCGAGAACTCAAACAGCTCCGCGTCCTCGAGCGCTTCCATCTGATGCACCAGTCCGATAGGCACGTCCATGCATTCGCCCGCCACCAGCTCGAACTCATCGAGCGTCTCGCTTTCCGGCGACTCCTTGACGCGTACCAGCAACTTGCCGCTGCGCAGGTAAAACGATTCGGTCTTGAGCTTGTGATAGTGCAGCGAACACTTCTTGCCCTTGCTAATCTCCAGAATCTTCCCGCAGTAAAGATCACCGTTGGCGATCCACACTTCGCGGCCCCACCCCTTGGGCACAATCCGTACCGGCTGTCGTGCTCGCTTCATTTTTCCCTCGAGTCCTTTTTATTGACTTTCCGCGACCGCGCTAATTCGGCGTCGCGACGCTGGCCAGCACGGATCCAAATCTGCTGGTGACCTTAATCCTATCAAATCGCGACTCCGCCAGATGCCGCGCCCGCACACCCATTTGCTTGAGATGCTCCGGCGCGTTGACGGCCTCGCGAATCGCACCGGTAAGCGCTTCGACGTCGCCCGGCCTTACGACGAATCCAACCGCATCTTCGCGCGCGATTTGCGCAACTTCCGCGTTCTCCTCCATCATCGCGATGAATGGTCGGCCTGCCGCCAGGATTCCGTAGATTTTGCTCGGCACCAGGCATCCCGCAGCCCCCGGCGCGAGTGGAATAAGATGTAGATCGGCGGCACTCAGCGATTCGGCCAGGTTCTCCTGCGGCTGGTATGGCAGGAAAATCACGTTGCTCAAGCCCATCGCACGCGCCCGCTCCTCGAGCCACTTTTTTCGCGCGCCTTCGCCGATCATCGCGAACAGAATCCGCTCGTCATCGCGCAGTCGCCCGGCGGCCTCAAGCACGGCCTCGAGCTGCTGTGAAAGTCCAATGTTCCCGGAATACATCACGACAAACTTCCCGCCGAAATTTCCCCGAAACGGATTGCTCTCGAGCGGCCGGATTCGCCCGCAATCCACCCAATCCGGAACCACGACCACTTTGGTGGTCGGCACGCCCTTATCCACGATTCGCTGCGCCATGTCGTTGCCAAGCGTGACGATGAGGTCGGCGCGCTCGTACGCATAATCGTTGGCGCGGCGCAGCAGCTCCAGCAGGAACTGGCTGCGCACACCGCCGGTGACTTCCGCAATATCAGGATAAAGATCCTGCACGTTGTACACCAGCCTGCATCCCCAGCGCCGTTTGAGCACCGCCGCCAGCGCGCCGAGCAATGGCGGATCGGTCTCCGCAACTATTACATCTGGTCGCGGCAAACGAAATGCCACTATTGCCGCCAACAAGTAGTACGTACCGAGATTGACTAGTCGGCCGAGCAGATTTGCCTTTGAAAATCTCGTTCCCCAGGTTCGAACGATGGAAACACTGCCGCGCCGTTCGCGCGACCACAGACGAAAGCCCCAGTTGCCGCCTGGGCGCAACGGGCCCGCAACGATTGTGACTTCGTTGTCCTGCGACAGATCGTCGCAGAGTTCGGTCAAGAATTGACCGGTAGCTTCGCGATCAGGCCAGAACGAGCGGTTTAAGAACAGTATTCGCGTTGGCCTACCCCCGTTGGTAACTATTTGTGATGCTGCCTCATTTACGCGCCGAACATAGCTGATTTTCAACGCTACGGCGAACGCAGAATGGCCCAATTACCAACAGGTCCATCCTCGTCCTCAGGAAGCAGTCGAGCGCCTCTGCGGGCCGGCATACCACCGGTTCGTTCTCGTTGAACGAAGTGTTGAGCAGCACCGGAACGCCCGTCTGGCGGCCAAATTCGCGGATCAGCTTGTAGTACAGCGGGTTCTGCTGCGCATTCACCGTCTGCAAGCGCCCCGTGCCGTCGACATGCGTCGTCGCCGGAATCGTCGTGCGCTTCTCAGGCCGCACCGCATACGCCATCAGCATGAACGGCGACGGATACGACTGCGTGAAGTACTCGCTCGCCGCTTCCTCGATGATCGAAGGCGCGAACGGCCGGAACATTTCGCGGCGCTTGATTTTGGAATTCAGGATTTCGCGCATCTCGACACGCCGGGGGTCGGCCAGGATACTGCGATTGCCCAGCGCGCGCGGGCCCCACTCCATTCGTCCCTGGAACCATCCGACTACCTGCCCCTTCGCGATCGCCGCGGCAGTCGTGCGGCAAAGCGCGCTTTCATCTTCGATCTTGCTAATCACGCAACCCTGACTGGCTATTTCAGATTCGTGCGAACTGAGTAATGCGGCAATCTCGCTCGCGCCGAATTCCGGCCCCCAATTCGCATGCTCCATTACGAACTCACGTGGTCGCGGCGCGCTCGAATGCCACTGGTCGAACGCCGCGCCAATCGCCAGCCCCGCGTCGCCCGCCGCCGACTGTATATAGATGTCCTCGAAGCCGGTCTGCTCAAGGATTTTGCCGTTGACGACGCAGTTGTATGCGACCCCGCCGGCGAGGCAGAGCTGTTTGAGCCCAGTCGCGCGCTGCAGACTTCGCAGCCGATCGATAATTACTTCCTCCAGCCGACGCTGCATCGACGCAGCGATCGCAATATGGCGTCGGTCCACCGGCTCCGCCGTATCGCGCACCGCGCCCAGCCTCTCGACGAGGAAGTTCGAGTACAGTTTTCCAATCGTCGGCTCGCCCGCGCTCCATGTCATCTCCGCGCCCGATTTCTGGTAGGTGAAATATTCCGGCGCCAGCATGAAATCCATCCGGCCGCCGTTCGGCGCGATCACGATTTTGCGAAACTCCTCGACCATCTCCGGCTCGCCGTAAGACGCCAGCCCCATCACCTTGAATTCGTCGCCGTATTTCGGAAATCCCAGGTACTGTGTGAGCGCGGTGTAGAACATTCCCAGCGAATGCGGAAACGTCACCACGCCCATCGGCGAAATCGCGCCGCCGCGCCCCACGCCCCACATCGCGCTGGCAAAGTCGCCCAGCCCGTCGATCGAGAACAGGGCCGCCTGGTCGAACGGAGAAACCAGGAACGAGCTCGCCAGATGCGCTCGATGATGTTCGACGCGCCCAACCTTAATCGAGTCCGCAGCCGCTCCCAGAGCGCGCGCAGCCTCCTCGCCAATCGACGCGAAATGCGATTGTGCGCTGAGCCGGTCGCGCGCGAGCATCGGCGCCTTCAGCGCATGCCACGCCTTGCGCACAATTCGCGCCCACGGATCGCGCGCTACGGCGATCATGTCGATATCGCCCGGCGATGCCCCCGCCGCCTTCACCACGTAGCGCACGGCCTCGACCGGAAATCCAGCCGCATGCTTGATACGACAGAACCGCTCCTCCTCCGCCGCCGCAACCAACCTGCCATCGACGACAGCAGCCGCGCTAGCATCCCCGTGATAAGCGTTGATCCCGACGATTAGCATTTGTAAGAGCGAACAGCCCTACAACTGATGCGCGGCGGCGAGGCGCCGATCGCTGCGCTGCGCGAGCAGACTTTTGTAGAGCGTCATCATCTCCGACGCGGATTTCTGCCATGAAAAATCTGTCGCCATCCAGCGCCGTCCGCGCTCGCCCATCTCGGCGGTTGGCATCGCGCTTATCTTTGCGATTGCGTCCGCCAGGCTTGCCGGATCGTTGTCCACCCACAGCCCGCAACCGACTTGCTCGACTTCTTTCCATGGAGTGCCGGTGCTGGCAATCACAGCCGCGCCGTGAGCGAGCGCTTCAGCGACGACTATCGCGAAATTCTCGGTGAAGGACGGCGCCACGAGCACATCGGTCCGCTCGAGCATCCGCCGCTTTTCGTCGCCGCGAATATCGCCGAGCATTGCGACCCGATCGGCCAGTTCGACCCGATCGATCTCTCGGCGGAGTTTGGCTTCGTACTCAGACGAACCTGCACCCGCTATTGCAAGCGAGAATGCCGGCGCGTTCCGATCTTTCAAAATACGGCAGGCGGCCAGCAGGTTCTCGATTCCTTTCTTTGGGTCGAGGCGCCCGACAAATCCGAGCCGCAGCAAGGCGCCTCGCGGCTCACGCTTGAATGTTTTGGGAATCTCGACGCCGTTCGGAATCGTTCCTATGATGGCGCCTGGAAACCGCGCGCGCGTCTCGGCGGCTTCGCTGGCCGAAGTGAGATGGATCACCATCTCGCGCTGCCCTGCCGCGATACAAACCTTCTCCCACAACGACTTCAAGCCGACGCGCCGCGATCCGCTCCAGCGCTGCAGCGCGCCATGCGGGGTCCACACGACCTGCCTCTTCAGCGTCCGCGCCGCAAGCATTGTTGGAATGGTCGGAAACGAATACGCCGCATGCAGATGAATCACGTCCGCCCATCGCACCTGCTCGACGAGCGCGCCGAGAAGTTCGATTGATACGGACTGACATGCGACGCGCGCGCAATAACGAACCTCGAATCGTTCGCCGTGCGAGTATGCCGCAAACGCCGCCGGGTCCAGCCGCGTTCCCGGACCGTTCGCGTCCGTCGTCAGCACCCGAACCACGGCTCCCGCATCTGCAAGATGTCGCGCGAACTGGTATGCAGCCTCCGGCAGTCCGCCGTAAACCCATGCCGGCGCGAAGAACGGGCTGATGTGCAACACACGCACTGCGTCACCGTCGTTGTCGTTATCTGCGACCGGGTGCTGCATCGGCGATCTCAAATCGCGCGCGGCCTTGCGCTCGCCGGCATGCGCGAGTCGACCGTCCTCGCATCAACCTCGGCGAATTGGATCACCAGGTGAATCAGCGCAATGAATACGATGCTCCACGGGATCGCGCCGAGGGTCAGCGAGGCGGCGGACCCGACATCCAGCAATCTCGACGAAACGTAAACGCCGCCGACCAGCGCGCCCAGCCCCATCCCGGGATGAACGTACATTTCAATGATGAGGCGAAAGATCAATCCGAAGATGAACATGCCGACGATCACTCCGATGATCCCGAAGTTGCCGTACAACTCGACAATCTGCGGAAGGTTGACCGACGTCACGACGTCTTTCCTGGCAACCAGCCCATAGCGATGACCGAACCACCCGCCGCTCTTCTCCTCGGGCTTCTCGGGCATGATGAAACGCGGAATCGGTTTGAACAGGATCGGGTAATAGGACGCGCCCTCCCAAAACGGCACCATCGCTGGCGTGTCCGCGATCACTTCACCGAACACGGTGAATTGCGCCAGCCGCATGCTCGCCATGTCAATCAGCGCTTGCGGATCCACCGCGCCACCGAACGTGATGCGGTAAACAATTTCTCCGAACACTTCTGCTTTCTCGATCACGCTCGCGTCGCTCATTCTGCCGCCCCAGGTCGCCAGGCGAAACGGTACCTCCGCAGGACGCAGAATGAATATTGCCAGGGTCCCGAGCGCAAGAATCTTCCACGGGATCGATCGCCGCACCGAAGCGAACATCATTGCGACCGCCAGTCCTACTATCAGGCCGCTGGCGGCGGACCCGGTCGCCAGGCCGATCAGGATTCTCACCGGAATCAGAAATCCCCACGTAAATACCGATGTCATTCGATCCAGCTTTCCCGCCACTTGCAGCGCGATCAGCGCGCAGATTCCAACCAGCGACAGGTCGCCTGCGAACACGCCAATCTGTGCCAGGCTCTCCGGCAGAAACGCGAGTACGTGCGACGCCGACATGAACAGTCCACCGACTCCAATGAACAACGCGACCAGCTTTACTATCCGCGTGTCGCGCCATTGCAAGTTGAGTCGAGGTAGTATTGGTGCGAATAGCCACTTCGCCGGTCCATAGTATCCGGCAAACATGCAATAGAGACCGAGAAGTGAGTATCCAAGAGCGAGCGTAATGTAATGTCCGGGAACCGCAGCCTTGAGCAGTCCGGTGGAATAGGTCCGCAATAAAAACATCGGCATCGAGTAATAGTAGGCGAAGATCAGCGTCATGAATGGCATAAAGGGAATCGATCGATCAGCGCCTGACATCCATAACCAGACCGGAAGCGCGACCGACGCCAGAATCGCCGATGCGAACAGGCGTTCGAGCAACGTCGGCGATCCGGGGGCGTACAGGTTCAGCAACAACAGCCCGATTACCACCGACGCGAACAGCCTCGCCGCCGCACCGAGACTCGTCGATCCCGGCGCGGGCGTTGCCACTCGCGCATACCACTCGCCGCCCGGTGGATTCAGCGCCACCAACTCGACTCGCTCGTCCATCTATTCGATTTCACCGGCTGGTGCAGCGCCGGCCCTCGCCGACGTCCGTAATTCTCTTACCCTTCGCGCGGCTTCGACGATTTCCGCCAATCGATCGCGATAGCTATTCCGTCCCTGCGTGATCCTGCGGTACCCCGCGGCTGCAATCACTGCCCGGTCTTCATCGCGCCCGAGATAACTGCGAACTTTCGCGGCGAAGTCATCGGGCGAGTCGAACAACACGGCCCCGGCGTTATCGGAAAACAACTCGTCGTGAGTCGCCGATCTTTCCGTGAGCATGAACCCGCCGCACGCGGGAATCTCAAACGTGCGCATCACGTGATCGTCGCGATTCGCATGCCTCACCAGGTTCGCCGCTATCTTCGCGCCGCCGACCGCGAGCCGATAATCCCGCCCCACCGCAAATCCCCGCGCGTACTGCCGCAGCGCGCGCACCCGCTCCCAGTACATTCCATAGAGCCTCAGCTTCACCTCGGGCACCGCACGAATCAGCGCTTCGAAGTATGCAGTGCGATGCGCATCGCAGCCGCCGATGAACATCACGTCGCACGCAAATCGCTCGCGCTCCTCGGCAGTCACCGCCGCTTCGGGAAAATGCACCTCCGGCTTGTAGCCGAATCGTACGTACGCAACGTTCGCGCATCCCGCGCGCCGCACATCGCGCATGATGTCCTTCTTCGTACACACATATAGATCGTAAAGCGGAATCGAATTCAGCAACTCGCGCGAGTTGTCGGCCCGGTTGAACGGATCGTCAGTCGCCCAGTTCACCAGCATCGAGCCGCCGGCTTTCTTCACCGCTTCAAGTGCCGCCGGAGTAAACCACCGGCCCTTGCCGACCAGTATCATGTCGGGTGAAAAATCCGCCGCCTGTTCGACCAGCGCGCGATTCAATTGTTGATAGCCGCTGAGCGGCCGTCCCGCGACGCGATCCGCTATCCGCTCCGCTATCGATCGCGAGTTCTTGATGAACGTCGCCTCGTCGAGAAAGCGGAACTCATGCTCGCCGCGCGCCGCGCTGGCTTCCAGAGCCTCCAGGAAGTGCGCACTCGAAGGCGCGTAGGCCGTGGTTTCAGCGTAGAGAATCCGCATGGGCCCCGCTCGCACGCGCCCCAAGCGCCTCGCGATAGCAGTTCGCCGCGCGCGCGCCATAATCGTTCCAGCCACCGATTTTTTGAACGCGCGCCAGCGCCGCCTCGCCCATCTCTTCCCGCTTCGCGGGATTCTCGTAGAGCATCAGCAGCTTCACGCGAATCGCGCCGGCATCCCGGATCGGAACGATGTACCCTTCGACGCCGTCCGTAAACAAGTCCGCGGCGCCCGTATTTTCGCTCGCGATCACCGGCACACCGCACGCCATCGCCTGCGCTTGCACCAATGCCAGTCCTTCCTGGATCGAGGGCAGAACCAGCACCGACGCCTGACTGTAATGCCTATACAAGTCGCTGCGCGCGACCGGTCCCAGATAGCGAAACGTGCCCTCATACTTCGCCATGATCGGACGCATCTCAGCCTCGAGCGCTCCGATAACGCACAATTCGACCTCGGCAATTGAAAGCCCGGCCATCGCTTCGAGTAGGTAGGGCAAGCCCTTCTGCAGTGAGACTCTTCCGACAAACAGCACCCGAAACGTGCGATCGGCTTTCGGTTCGCGATGAAACAATTCGAGGTCGACGCCGTAAGGATTAAGTCGCATCTTTTCGAGCGGCACACCTTTGTCGATAAACGTACGCATGACGGACGAGGACGGCACAAAAATCAAATCGCACA